>JAEEGL015665276.1_pt1 | contig 11914 bp, 10 predicted proteins | sample 9134231 | NCBI WGS metagenome assembly JAEEGL01 (sample SAMN16246548, study PRJNA631951) | gut metagenome | biome: gut microbiome; feature: rumen; material: fiber-attached | host: Bos | place: Iran: Karaj | collected 2018-10 | reverse complement strand
TCCGCCAAGAGGCTTGTAAGAATGGAAGTTCCAACTAACACCAAGCCAAAACACACGACTGCGGTTGGTGCTAATGTTGACCAGTGTATAAACAGGGTTGTCAGACGAAATGTCCCATCGACGCGTGTTGAACACATCCGTGACAAGAGCCGTAAGGGTCAGCCCTGTCTTAGGAAATTGTTGACGGATGCCGATGTCGCAATAATGGATGGTCTTTGTAGTAAACTGCGGGTAGTACTGCGGCGTGGTGACGAAATATTGCGCCTGAAACGTGGTCCCTCTGAACGGCTTGACGTTCAAGGCGATATTGCTGTTGGCCGTCCATCCTTGATTTTGGATAGGAGTTCCCTCCCATTCGGCTTTCGACTGGGTGAAAAACACATTTGCACCTAGATCGATTTCCAGCCATTGCAGAACGTCCCAGCGGATGTGATGCTCTACACCCGTCTTCAAATCTATTTCACCGTTGATATAAGACATGACAAGAGTGACACTGTCAAGATAGGCAATCTGGTTGATGTAGTCTTGTGTGTAGTTGAGATAGGCGTTAGCGCTTACCTTTAGCGACTGGTCTGTGTAGGAGTAGCCGAGATCGAGTTTGTTCACTTTCTCAGGCTTTAGCCGTATGTTGCCCGTCTCGTAGGTTTGGTTGTCAATGAGGTTGATATAGGGGTTAAGCTGAGGATAGGAAGGCCGCGTGATTCTGCGTGAAAGGCCAAACGAAAACTGCCACGGCTCACTGATCCTATAGTTCAGCATCAGGTTGGGCGCCACAAAGATATAGTTGTAGGCTTCGTCAAGATGATCCTTGTCGTTCTGCAAAGTCACATGGCTGTATTCCATACGCAAACCAGCTTTCAAAGACAGACGTTCCTGAAACCGTGCCGACCACATGGCATACGCAGCGGGGATATACTCGCGGTGGCGCAGGTCGTTGCTCAGGGGAACGGACAATAGCCATTCATCAGTCAATGGATTCCGTTCATACATCTTATGGTCAATGTTGTTCTGGCGGTAGGTCATCTTCAATCCCGTCTCCAGCTTGCCCTTTCCCATCGGGGCCATATAATCCATTTGGAAGGCTGCTATACGAGGATGCCCGCCCGACTCAGAGCGTTGCACCATCTGTAACGAGTCGCCGCTGGCAGTCTGTTCGTAATAGTATGAAGGACGGTGTCCGTTGATGGCCGAGAACGAAGCCAACACACTAAATGTTCTTCGGTTTGGTTCAAAGATATGCCGATACCCCAACGAGCCTTCCATCATCTCTCGGTTGAAGGTGATGTCGGTCTGGCGGAGTTTGTCACTTTCCTGGCTTGCGTTGGTGTAGTGGTTGTGCATCGTCTGCAAGTTGTTCATCCTTGGCAGTCCTGCCTTGACATCGAGGGTCAACACGTCCTTTTTCGTCGCCTTGTAGCTGACATTCAATCCCAGGTTCTGACCTGTGGTCCGTTTCTCAGCCTCAATAAGCTGGTCAAGGGTACTGCCCGTTTGTTTGATTTGGCGGTGCAGCTCGCTCTCAACCAAGTCGTTCTCTATTTTGCCATTATAGTTCATTCGGAAGCCCCAACGACCCGTGTTGTAGCTCATGGCCAAATTGCCGTTCGTGAAATGGGTAAAGCCGAAGTTGGCAGAAGCCATTGCGGTGAAAGCCTCGGGGGACTGTTTCTTCGAAATGATGTTGATGACACCGCCCGAGCCTTCCGAGTCATATCTTGCATCGGGGCTTGTCACAATGTCGATACTCTGCACATTGGCTGCCGGGATGCTTCCCAACCCATCAAGCGAAGTAGGCACACCGTCCACCAGTATCAGCACATTGCTATTGCCGCGGATGGATACTTGTCCACTACCGTCGATGGTGACTGCCGATGACCCTCTGAGCACTTCGAGCACTGACCCTGTAGCCGTTGTCATCGTGGTGGAAGGGTTGATGCTTGTTCGTTCCGCAGTCACAATCTTTGTGACAGCCTCAGCCGAAACCTCAACGCCTTCTAGTTGCATCGCCTTATGCGGAAGTACGACCGGCCCCAGATCCAACACTTGACCTTTTTTCAGGCTTATGACACTATTGACCTCTTCATAGCCAACAGAACTAATCCTTAATCGCATTTCCCCTATGAATTGGCCATTAATAGCAAAAAACCCCATAGTATCGGTCAAGCTTCCCGCCACAATCGTCTCGTTATTGAGCAGACAGACAGTTGCGAACATCACCGGTGCTTCATCGTCATCTATTACTCGACCTTTGACAATGGTAGTGTTTTGCTGCGCAAACAAGGCGACGCCCACCAAAGCCATCAAGAAAGTGAGTATTATATTCAACGACTTATTCATAATTCATTCATAATTCAGGTAATAGTACGGCGTCCGTGTCGGTCACATCCTTATGAAGGAACATACAATAATAGATGGGCAGATACGTGACCCCTTTCTTTTGATAAATCCGTCTTTCATTGGAAAAAACTATGGCCTTTTCTATACCGTATTCTGGGCTCTCCAAGAACTTGGTCACTAGCATGGCAAAATATTAAAAACCAATGTACAAAGATACATCTTTTCCCCGAACAAATCCGAAATTAACCACTTATTCCTGCTTTTTTCACAAAATATAACCATTTATTCCATTTTGAGAGCAGCAAACACAAGTGCTTCTTCCAACAAAACTGGTTTCGCTATCGGTGTTAACTCTAATTCCGTTACTTAAGGCTCATTATGAATAAAAACATCAATAGATGCATGATGCTATGTGTTTCCGTGTTTCCATGTCGCGATGCCTTTACTTTTCAAATATTACCGAACCCGCCTGTGTTGGATGGTCGTAGATGAGGATTTCTTTGGATTCAGGCTGTTGCTTGAATGCCAGGACCTTGCATACAATCATGATGTCACCGCCCGCCGAAAGTATCATCACTATTCCGACCCAAAACAACAAGTGAGACCCGATAAGAATTCCAATCGCCGTCGGAATGATACCAAGCACAATACACGGCATCAGAGCGCCCAGGATATAGTGGCTTTTCTGGAGGGGCGTTGAACAGGTGCAATACGGCGTGAGAAGCTCTTTCATGAAACCAAAATCGATGTCCTTGAAGTGATGCTCGGAAAAGACGCTCCAGGTCAGCCCGTGGATAAGCTCATGAACCACTATCAGTACTACGAAAAGGACGATGAACAGAAGACTTCCTTGCGGAGTTGGTGTTAGAAGTGATATCGGGTTCTTCAAGGCAAACAGCAGAACGCCGATTGCAATGACTGGGATGGCAAGCAATAGTACGAGAATATTTGCCTTGACGATGCCTATGGTAAGGTCGTTCTTCCGGTAGCCATCACGGATCAGTTTCGCGCAGATCTCGTCGAATACCTCCTGCCGCCGTTGTTCTTTGGCGCTTAGCTTTCTAGTCTCTTCGGATTTCATGGTCGTTCGTTTGAGGCGGTAAAAATACGAAAAATGATTATCTTTGACACATCACCACCTTCACCTGGATATGATTCTACCCGATTCAACAAAGAGCATGAACATTGTTTCAACTTCTTGAAGAAAGCTCTTTTATGAACGCTTCCGACAAACGTATCGTTGCAATAAAGACACATTTTGCATCCTTATGGTCAATCCAGGCTTTCTCCAGATCCGTTGCCAACGACTCGTCCCACCATTTGAGCATCGTTCGATAGCACCACTCCCTATCCGTCCTGGTTCCATTCAAAAATAGACGTATGATTTTCATTTGGTCTGTGAAGGACTGGTATTGAAAACGTTGCTGGAGACTTCTCCGAGCCTCCACTCTCTTCCCCTTGACGTTTTTATAATGCTTGATCAAGGTGGCGATGGAAAGGTGCCTTTCCTGTCGTCTTCTGTAATAGAACTCGTCATCGATTAACGGTGATTTGAGGTACAGCGGCGAGTGTCCCAATACCTCATTCAGCTCTTTTATATCTTCCTCTGGCAAATAAGGAAGAATCGCCATCATGATCTCCGAATCATCACTTGGATACAAAGGATAGCCAAATTTGTCCGATCCAATGGCCTTGTAGTTCTCTGCGATGTATCGTGCCTCGTCGGTAAGAAACGCGCCTTTTTTCTTCTTGGGCATCCACCACGGCCTGCTCGGTGGAAACAATGGCGACTCAAAGCCTTCGTTGTGGCCATCATACGGTTCGTCATCGACGAGACTAAGTTCCTTTTTCAGTTTCTCTGCGACTGATCCGATGTCTATGTTGTTTTCGTTTTTCATTTTTGACCATTTTACTTTTTACCGAAAAAACTGTCAATATTAATCCAACACTCCGAGGTGTAATACTTGATTCGCTCATTTCTTAATTGAGTGTGTCGCTCAAGCCCCGCTTCGTCACCTTTGTATCCATTATGGCTTTCATAGTCTTTTTTCAGGAAAACCCAGTCTTCTTCGGTGAACAAATAGACCTTGAAACTAATAACATCGTAATTATGGCCCATCCCACCATTAACAAGTGTTTGATTGTATCTCTCGAAATGGTCAAAATACATTTTCATGACTCCATGAACTTCAATTTTCGACCGATACTCCGCAAACACATATTCATTATGAATACCATCCATAGAGTTTTCTGTATCCATGATAAGAGCGTCTTCTTTGCCATACCCCCATCCGCTACTTCGGCCGATCCAATCCGGGACTTCTTTCAGATAATCGGTTATGAGGTTGCTAATCTGTGTCGGACGGTTGATCTCCGTTCCGATCTGAACAACCTGTCTAGGTTGTTGCCTATTCGTTTTCCTTGAAAACAGTTTAGTTAATAAACTCATAGGATTAATTGTTTTAGCGGTTAGAAACCATGGATCAAAAAACTAAGCTTGTTCAGATTCTTCAGCGCAATACCAGTGCCTTTGGCCACGGAATGCAAGGGGGCATCGGCCACATGGAAGTCGATGGTCATCTTCTTGGAAAGGCGTTCCGCCAAGCCGTTCAGCAAGGCACCGCCTCCAGTAAGATAGATGCCGTTTTTCACAATGTCGGCATACAGTTCCGATGGGGTCTGGCCCAAGGCCTGTAATATGGCCGTCTCAATGTTCATGATGTTCTTGTCCAGGCATTGGGCAATCTCCTTATAGTTGATGTTCACCTTCAGCGGAAGGTCGGTGGTCTTGTTGGGTCCTATCACCTCCATGTCCTGTGGCGGTTCCTTCAACTCGGTCATGGCAGCACCCACACCCATCTTGATACGCTCCGCAGTGGGCTCACTGATACGCATCCCGTGAACCTGGTCCATGTGCTGGATGATATCATTGTTAAGGGCATCGCCAGCCACGGTGATCGATTTGTTCACCACGATGCTGCCCAGCGACATCACGGCAATCTCAGTGGTGCCACCACCGATGTCAACCACCATGCAACCGTCAGGTCCTTCCACGTCGAAGCCCATACCCAAGGCTGCGGCCATAGGCTCATAGATCAGGTACAGCTCCTTGGCTCCGGCATGGACGCACGAATCGTTGATAATACGCATCTCGGCATCGGTGGCACCCGAAGGCACACACACCACCATCCTGATGGATGGTTTGAACAAGGTCTTGCGTTGCGGGATGAGGTCGATGAGGCCCCGGATCATCATCTCGCAAGCCTTATAGTCGGCGATGACACCTTTCTTCAACGGGCGTACCGTATAGATGCGTTCCCCGCCACGGTCAATCATGGCGGCAGCCTTGCGCCCAACGTCCTTCATTTTGTCGTCTGATTTGCGGATCGCCACTACCGACGGCTCCTCTACGGCAATCTTCCCGTCGGTGATGATGATAGTGTTAGCGGTCCCGAGATCAATGGCGATCTCTCTTGTAAAAGATAGCAAGCTCATAATCTTTATATTGTTTTATTGTTATTGAAAACGCCGCTTTACATGGAGGTGACACCGGCATTAGCCCATTGAAAATGAGCCAAAAAGCGGTTTGTCAAGAAGTAAAAACAGGAAGTCGTTTTCTATTTGCAAAGCTATGCATGGAGGGTTTGGTTTGTCAAGGGTTAATCGGGTATTAATTTATCAACAAAAACGGATTATCGTAGTTCGATGTCATTTTAGCGCCACCCTTTCATGGAACCTATCCAGGTCATGTTTTATATATTTTTCTGTTCAATTTTTTACTTTTACCTCCTCTGTTCCGCATGATAGTCCTTATAGGTATCGCAACGACCTTGAATGCTTTGCCATGCCAGGGTATTCGAATATCGCTCCTTTACCGTCTTGAAGTTGGAAAATCGCAGCTGAGCTTGGGCGGCAAATTCATCGTCGGTAAAAGAGTTTAAGGCTTTACTAACGATTCGATCAGCTCGCTTCAAGGCTTGTTGGGTCAACTCCGCATCTTCCCAAGAATCGATTCTGTAGAATAACGTCCATCCGCGTCTATATTGCGTCAACGCCCAACAGTAATCAAACGAATTGCGCAACCCTATGCCAAAATCAAGCATTGACATGGCTTTTAGGTTGGGTTCGGAAGTGGATGCCATATCTTGCTCCAACCGGTTCATCTTTCTGGCAAAGCAAAGTTTTGCATCGACACCATGACTCCATATACCATGTTCCACGCTGAATGGATCACGGCTCAAATACCCTCCCTTGTAAACATTGGTGCGGACAAAATAATCGGGCGCAACCTTAGCGAGGTATAACTCCGCATCAGCATAACGCATCTCTCTGAGGCAGTGGGTGCCTATCAACTCGTTTAGAAAAACACTGTCAATGAATGAATGATTATTAAGGAATTTCTGGAACTCCGTTTTTGGCTTCAAAGCCACATCGGCGTAAGCTATTAACGCATTAGCCGAAAACGAGTTGGCCATCTCAGCAAAATCACTGCAATAGTCATAGTCATTCACAAGTCCCGAATGCCGGTATTGATATAGATTAAATGTAGCATGCTCGCCATACTTCGCAATATCTCTGGGAAGATAGAACTCAATTTCCACCCTATTCACCTCATTTACCAGCGTATAACTTGCATAATTTGCCAACTGGAGGGCCAGCATGGTATTACCCTGCTCAACCAATCTCGGACACACCGTACCCAGCAAGACGCCACGCATGGCATCGTTCCAATAGTAGTAGCTGAAATTGTCAGCCAACTGGTAGAAACGGAAGCCCTTGGCTATTCCCTCATCAAGGTTATCCTCTATCATCCCTTGCAGCCATCGCAACTGTCCAAAGAGTTTTTGCTCGTAGGCCTTGTCGTATGTGCTAATTTGGGCATCAATGTAGATGCGCATCACTTTGATGGCATCGGCAAGATGCTGGTCCTTGACGGCACTTTCAGCAATCTTCAAGTAACGATCGGCTTGTTTGTCGTCGCCCCTCAGATGGGCAATATAGGTGGCTGCGTATGCCCACATTGCTTTGTCTGCTGGTTGGTTCCCATCCAGCACTTTATCGCAGAGTGCAGCCAATTGAACAATCTCCTCCCTATCATCACCCCTCCATGCCCATTGCTCATCGTCTTCCCAATCACGGTCTGGCTCAATCCGTCCTAAAACCTCCCAAAGATCCTTTCGAAACTTTGGACAATCGGGGTAGCTCTCGTAAAGCAGCTCCATCTCCTCTACCCTGCTCATACCGGGCTGGTATCGCAGGTCGCACGACACCAATCCAAACAAGTCGTTGGCTTCTTTATAACATCTTTTGGCCTCTTCGACATCATCGAGGTGGACGTGGGCTCCAGCCACATACGACAAGATCATCCTTCGCATGAAGCCATCAGGGATGTCTTTCTCAATCGAATTCCAGAAACTGATGATTTCCGAATATTGCATGAGGGTAGTCATCGCCCTTACCGCCTGCAGCGCATAACGGCCGCCAAAGTAGCAATCCTGGGACTTCTGGCGAGCCATCTCGGCGACCTCGTTGAGCGAATACTTGACGGGATCTTTCTTGGAAGGATAATACCACGGTGAAATGAACTCACTCCGCAGCCATTCGCAGTTTTTGGCAAGAATCAGGAAGTTCAAGGCTTCCATGCCTTCTCGACCGCCCAACCATCTGGCCATCTTGTTGTCTCTCGCCTCGGGAGAAAACTTCCCTGATTTCAAAGCTTCCAAGGTTTCCAATTTGAATTTATAAACCACCTGGTAGATGTCGTCCAACGGGATGGTCGAGGAAGTTTGCTGTTGCCATAACAGGCAGTTTTCCCTACTATTGGGATTGAATCCGCCATCGGGGCCATCGGGCAGATCGACAAGATGGAACAGATAATATTCTGATGGGGAATAGACAAAAGGACCACATGCAAAAACAGCGTTTGCAAACCAAAGGAGGCTAATGGCAACGATAAATCTGGCGTATCTCATCGGGGGTATAGTTTGAAAGATTAGCGGAATCAAGATGGTAAAGAATAACGGAAGCACTGTCTGATGGCAGTTTCAGACGAACCAGGCTATCCAATGCACGTAGCTCACCGAAACCGACTTGCTCATGACGAAGCACATCGCCAGTCTTGACCAACGTGTCATTGTCAGGCCGCTGGTGGAACAAGCCCATGTAGGTGTTGTCGCGGAACCACACGTACCAACTATAGGTGGGATAAGCGAAGTCCAATGGCAAACCGTAGGGCTTGCCTTTTAGATAGTCTTTCACATCGTCAAGGTCAAGGATGGCGTTGCTGGTATTGGGATTGGTGATACTGCCTGTATTGTAAAGCATCAGTACACCTCGATCGACAGGCGGACAGGCGCATGCCAGCTGCCACAATCGGATGGTACAGCTGAGCTGGATGCCGTAGGGTTTCAATTGGTCCCTCACGGCCTCGCACAACCTGAAATAGCCTTCCTGGGTCTGCTGGGTCCAATCGCAGTCGAGTTGCACCTCATGGATAACCCCCAAGTCATGGAAGTCGGCCATATTGAGGATCCGTTCAACAATCAGACCGGAATAGTCGTTAAGAGAGCTGTTGATCAACCGCAGCGCCTCGAGGGTGATATATACCACTGGCACGATTTCCATCCCTTCGGGCATCGGATCGTGAAATAGCAAGTTGGCATTGGGCACCGCCTCGTAATTTACATGGTAGTTGGAGGATGCGTTCGGATCAGCAGGCACTACATCGAAAAACCGCAGGTACAGTCGTTTCACCTGATGTTCCGTCAAGAAATTACGTTCAAAATCGTTCAGCTCGAACACCGTCTTCCAGTAATAAATGCCGTTTCCGGAATCACGTGCCTCTTTGGCTGCCACATCTGGCGTCTTTTCTGCTTGTGGGGTCGGCGAACAGCCGACCCCAACGAGCATCAGCAACACAATGAAAAAGGGTTGCAGTTTCATAATCTTGGTATTGTTTTGCATTTCGTTTTCGATGCAAAATAAAAGAGCCCCGAAAAACCGGCCAAGCGTTTTTCGGGGTTCTGTATGAAATGTCGTGGGAATGTATGAAATGCAGTTTCAGAGTGGATTTCGTAAACTACGGCTTCTCACGCATCACCAGATAATTGATATTCCTCCACTTCTTACTGGTCTTGGGATTGGGGTCGCCAAACTCATGTCGTTGTCCTTCCACATCAACCGCCCAGCCGTAGGCGTTGGCACCAACCAGATAGATGGCATTGTCCACCCCCAGATCAACCAAGGCTTGGGCGAAGTCGTGGAACGATTCCTGAGTGAGCGTCTCCATAGTAAAGAGCTCTCCGTTACGGACGCAGAGAGCCCTGCGAATCGACTTGCCTTTCTGTTCATTCTCGACAAGCTTCCCGTTATCCACCAAGGGGAACTGGCGAAAGAAATAGCCGCCCTTCTCCGTGGCTTCTTCAAAGAGAGGCGAATTGTCAGCCACCCCCACCGTCACCGTATCGTCGATGATGGCGCAGTAGCCTTTCTTGGAGAGGCCCCATGCCTTAGGTTCGCCTTTCAGCACGAAGGCACCCACGATGCCACCATTGTCGGCTCGGATGTCGGCTGCCTGGGTTGTGAAGATGATGCCCTTGTCCTTTTTGTCGATGGGTCCCAAATGCAAGCTCAGACTTACCTGATGAGGTATATAGAGCCGCATCGGAATGTCGTTGATGATGGTGTCAGCCATTTCAACGAAAGCACGTCCCGTATCTTCGGCCTTAGCCAAAGGCAGTTTCACAACAGGCTGCACTACCGTAGGCTTCGAAGGTTCGAAAACACCTTGTTCCGGGTCTTCGACTGGCGGTTCAGGCTTGGAAGGCCATACTTGCCAAATGATGACGCCGACAATGATGCCCGCCAACAAGAGCAGCAGCCATTTCCAGCCTTGAGGCTTAGGTTGCTTCTCCTCGCCAATGACGCGGATTTCGTCATCTTTTATTTCATTGATTTCTTTCATCCTTTTGCCTCCTTCTCAATCAACTCCTTCAGCTGCTTCAATGCCTCCTTCGATGCCGACACGGTATGCGTGAACCGAGCCACATCGGAAAGGATGAGCTTCTGGCTCTGGATATTGATGTAATAGATGTAGTTGCGGTTGATGATCAGGCCCCGACCAATCCTGATGAATTGGAGGCCTTCTGTGCCAAGCTGTTCACGAATCATACTCTCCACCTGTCCGAGCTGGAACGTCAACATCCGCGTCTCGTTATCAGTCTGAACGAGGTTGCAATAGTTCCCGTCCGACGAGATAAACACAATCCTCTCGGGAGCGATGCGGACCAAATCGGTGGTGGTTGATATGACCAGATACTTCTTCAGCATGACGAGGCAAAGGTAGCAACTACTTAGAGATGCAAAGGTATGAATTTGGTTGAAATGTACGAAATGGGCCTATAAATGTATGAATTGGTTGTTAATCCTTGGCCAAAACCCCAAACCATCGCCCCTTTCGCCTCCACCGAGACACCTTCTCCCCCAAGCCAGCAACTTTCTAAGCCTTTCGACTGAAAGCCCACCAAGATTGGCGTAATGAGCCCAGAACAATTTTTGGAATCTGATAGCGCAAACCATCTTTGCACTCGACGAAACCGTCACACGTGACATAAAAATCGAATAGCTCCAAGACCACAACCCCAAATACACCTCAGAAGATTTGCTCTGCCTCTATATGCTGACTGGAGGCGTAGCCAAGTACGTGGCTTGGCTGATGAACGCCAAAGCAACCACGAAGGCCAAAATGCTATGTTGGGTAACGCAAGCCGGATCACCCTGTCTCACTGAAGGCACCGAGCTCATCATGTCGGAATTCGGCAAAGACTACACCAACTACCTTAGCATCCTACAACTAATAGCCTCAGGCATGACGAAACAGAGCGAGATTGACGGTGCCCTTGGCAAAAACACCGGAGCGTTCCTTGACAACTTAGAGGTGGTATACAGCTACATCCATCACAAGCAGCCCATGTTCAGCAAGCCCAACGGAAGAAACACGCGCTGGCAATTGGATGACTGTTTCCTAAGGTTCTGGTTCCGCTTTATCTTGCGAAACCAGGCACTCGTAGAGATGGAGCGCAACGACTTGCTGCTTGAGATTGTAGAGCGTGACTATGAGAGATATTCAGGTTTGGTACTCGAACAATACTTCCGTCAGAAATGGATGGAAGAGGAGCGTGTAACCTTGGTGGGTAACTACTGGGACCGCAACGGTTTGAACGAAATTGACATGATTGCTCTGAACGACATTGACAAGACCGCCGTGGTGGCCGAAATCAAGCGTCAAAGTAAAAAGTTCAATCCCAACGAACTTAATGAAAAGGCGGCTACGATAGAAAAGGAACTTGCCAAATACAACGTGAAGAAGATCGGACTATCAATGGAAGATATGTAATCAAGTGGAAGAAAAAGTAGAATGGTGATAATCAACAAGTTACGGGCGCTATGTACAACTTCAGGTTAGCTTTAATTTACATTAAACTTCCTTGAGAAACATGAATATAGGATATGCTTAGACCGTTTCCAATTCAGGTAATATTACGGCGTCCGTGTCGGTCGCATCCTTATGAATGAACAT
>JAEEGL015586097.1_pt1 | contig 11914 bp, 9 predicted proteins | sample 9134231 | NCBI WGS metagenome assembly JAEEGL01 (sample SAMN16246548, study PRJNA631951) | gut metagenome | biome: gut microbiome; feature: rumen; material: fiber-attached | host: Bos | place: Iran: Karaj | collected 2018-10 | reverse complement strand
CCCAATCCCCAATCCCCAATCCCCAATCCCCATTCATTTTTTTTGAAGGAGTCATTTTTTTAAAAATTAAATTAAAAAAAAATTTAAACTATATTATCAAAATCAATATCATCAAAAGACATAAAATTATGACATAAATTATAAATAAGATTATTTTCTTTTGCTTGAAATTTTTTTTGTTTTCCAGGAGTTGAATTGGCTTTAATAGATTTAAGAACATCTTCTCTAATTAGATTTTTTCTTATACATTCTCTTTCTTCAGGTGATAAAGTATTATAAATATTTTGAAAAATATTTTGAAAAAATTTTTCTTTATTTATTTCTTTTAATAATTGATCATTTTCTTTTTCTAAAGCTCTTTTAATTATATCTGTCGCAGGAATTTCTTCATCCATTAATTTAGATAATAATTGTTCTCTTTTAAATTTAGTTGTATTGTAATCTCTGTTTTGTTCTTCAGAACCAATTAAAAAAGATTGTTTATAATAAATAATAAAATCTTTATTATGAAAAACATCTTTTATTTTCTGGGATAATTTAACAACATTATCATTATTATTTGTCTTACTATTTTTCATTTAACTTAATAAAAAAAATTTGTTTTGTTTTCTATTTTAATAAAATAAATAAATTTTAATTATATATTTTGATTTTCTTATTAATTAATAAAAAAAAACTTAAAATAAATAAAAAATTAATTTCAAAAACCAATGAATTCATAAAAACAAATTAAAAAAAATCTTAAAAAACTACTTATCAGTAGTATAAAATTTTTTAAATTGAACTTTATTAATTTTTTCAGGAATATCTTCTTCATTTTCTTCTTCTTCTTCTTCTTGTTCAGAATCTTCATCTTTTTTTTTATTAGAAGTCATATATTTCATCATTTCTCTAATTTCAGCATCACTAGCATCAATACCATATTTTTTAAAAGCTTTAGAAAAATCTTCACTTTTTAAATTATCAGTATCATTTTTATCACTTTTATTTGCAATCATATAATTAAATATTTCATCAGCATCTTTATTTTTTGCACTTTTTAATTTTTGATTAACAAGAATACAAACAATATCAAAATCAAATTCTTCTTTATCTGGATCTGTTTCTGATTCTATATATTCATTTATATCTGAAGCACTACTTTTATACATACAAAATGAAAAAAGAAGAGTTCTTAATTTTAATTTTGATATTTTTTCTTTTTCATTTTTATATAAATCAAATGTTAATCTTATGTCGTTTAAAAGATCTGGAGGAATTTCGTTTTCATCTGACATTTTTTTTGAAAAAAATATTTTTTTTAAGTTATATTTTTAAAAATATTTTTTTATTTGTTTTTAATTAGTTTATTTTTTTTAAATTTATTATGAAAAATGATGAAAGTTATTTAAGTAATATGGATTTTGAAGATAAGGTTTATTTATTAAGTTTATTAGTAAATGTTTATTCCGCATCACTTGAAAGTTTATTACCTTCAATTAAAACTTTTAATTCTGATTTTGTTGCAATGAAAATGGAATATAAAACAAATCAATATGAATCAAATGGTTCTACAAATGAACAAGTTTTTTCAGCTTTAAAAATTATAAAAGTTTATTCTTATTTATCTATTTTTAAAGAGAAATATTTTCATAATGAAGAAATTGAAAATACTTTTACTGTTGATTGTAATTTAGTTATTAACCAATGCTATAAAATTTTATTTATGAAAGATAGTTCTAAGAAAAATTTAGATAATAATGGAGAAAATAAAGAATTAAATATTTTAATAAATGCTATTTTTTCTTCATTTCTTGGAGATAATATTAATTCTTTTGTTAAATTTAAAAATTGTATTGATGGAAATAAAGATAATTTTTCTTTAAATCTAAATTATGAAACTTTTCAAAAATATTTTAGAATTATTGTCAAGTTTTATTTATTTAAAAATAATTTTAAAAATATATTTAAATTATTAGAAAAAAAAGAAAAAGTATTAACAGCTGAATTAATAGTCACATTAAATAAAATTTGTAGAGGATTAACTGAAATAAATACTTTTTATATAATAGCAAAAAAATTTATAGAATTAATTGACCCAAATATAATTGCATTAACAAAAATAGATTTTTATATAATGTGTATAAGAGCTTTAAATATATAATAATATTTTTTTGTGGTACATAAAATTCTAAAAAATAAAATTAAATATAAATAAAAATTATAAGGGCTTAATTTCAATAAATATTTCCTCAATTTTTTGGGAAAAAAATAATACAAAAAATTCTCAATGGAAAATTGTCAAAAAGAAAATACAAAACAATTAAAAAATGAAAGTAATGAACAAACAAGTAAAAAAAACCAAAAAGAAAATATAATCCAATTAAATCCAAATGAAATCCAAAATAATAAAATAACAAAAATCAAAATCTCATTATTTAAATTCAAATAATATATTTAACCAAAAAATATTAATTTAAATTTCTCCTAAAAAAACTTATATTATAGATGAAACAAAGAAGAGAACCAAAAAAGTAAAAGTATATTGTAGATTTCGTCCTTTAAATGAAATGCAATTATCCTTATTAAAAAATAATATTGTTTATCTAACTCCAGAATATCAAAGTGATAATAGTGATAATAAAAACAAAAAAATAAAATAATAACAATAATAAAAATAATTATATTAATACCTGTGATATAAATTTAAATAACCTAAATATAGAAATTGGTCCTTCATTAAAATTTGACAACAATTTTCAAGAAAAACACATCAAATTGAAATATATTGGGAGGAGGGGATTTGCAAATAATGTTTTCTAAAAACAATTAAGATTAATAATAAAAATATAACTAAAAAGAAAAATAAAATTTAATGATTAAGATAATAATTTAGAAAAATCAATTGAAAAATATAGAAGCAGGAACTTCATCAAGAAGAGTTGATGGAGTTAAAGTTAAATATATCAATAGTAGTATTATAAATATGGAATTGGTTTAAATGCAAACAAAATAATTTATCAAAATACCTTTAACAAATCAAAAAATAAAAGAATAATTAGGAGATGAACAACCTCTAAATATATAAAATATATTTAAATTCATTGTAATTAATTATTTTTTATAAAAAAATTTGTGTTTGAATATTTTGTTTTTTAATTGTTATATTAGAATGGATACTCAAATTTTTTTATTAATTCATTGATTCCCCTTCAAATATTATTCCATTTTTAAGAATTATGTAATTATCTATATATTTAAAATAATCTATTAAATCTATTCCATAATCTTCAAAAAAACAATTATTATCTTGAAAATATTTTTCAATATATATTTCTGAGAAAATTTGATTTAATTCCTCATCTTTTTCATCTATTTCATTTTCAAATAAAGCCATACTATTTCTCTTTATCATAGAATCAAATTTGTTTAAACATAAATTAAAACCTGTTAATTCAATATCTAGGTTAATTTCTAAGTTAATTGAAAAAGATATATTTGCTATTATTACATCATTTGAATGAAATTCAGTATCATATGATATATTAATATTTAAATTATTTTTATTATTGAAAGAAATTTTTTTATCATTGATTTTATAACATAATTTATTATCTTTATTTGTTTCTACTCCTAAATAATTTGAAAGATTTTTTAATATTTCATTATTATCTTCATGATATTCATCTATAATTACTTCATTAAGAATATTATTAATTAAAATCATATTAAAGAACATTTTATACTTTTTATTATCAACAAAAAAATCAGAATAATTATCAATTGCATCTTTTTTATCATAAACTAAATCATTATTTCCTAAATTTCCCATATAATAGCATTGAATAGTATCACTATTATTTTTTCTACTATCACATAAACTAACCAAATTGTTAAAATAAATAGAAATATTTTTTTTATAATGAGTGTAAAAAGTAATAGGTTTTTTTTTTTCATAATAATTTTTCATTCCATTATCAATAGAAATTGAAATGATATTTTTAATAATATCTTCATTTTCACGTATAAAATCTTTTATAAATTTTTCTCTACAATTAGGAGTACCATCTTTAATAAAATAATCATCATTTTCTACAACCATTGAAAAAGAAGCTGAAAAAGAATGATTTTTTTCATCAATTTGACTTACAATTCTACAATTATATGGATTTATTGTTATTACTGGATTAAAAATTGTAAAATTTCCATTTATATCTTCTTTATATTCTCCTATTAAAACCATTTTAATTTTATTTGGAAAATATGCTAATACATTTATTTCTTTTATAAAATATGGTACATATTCATTGTCTACTACACCAAAGTTTATTAGGGTCAAATTGAGAAAATCGGTTGGAAGTTTAAATGTCTTTTGATATAATAATGTTCTTGTTATATCAGTAAATATTTTGGAATATATTTTTGATATTCTTTTTTGCTCTGATTCTATGTTGTTTGATGATATTATTAACTGAAATTTTAATTTTGGGAGAAGTAAAATAAAAATGAAGAAAAAAAAGTGATTTTGAATTATGTTCATTGATTTAATTGAAAAAATATTTGTTCATTAAATACAATTATTTTGAATTAAAATTATAAAATATTTTTATTTAATATTAGATGATTAAAAATACTAGAAAGAGTAAATAATAATTAAATAATAAAATAATTAATCTGTTGATGAAAAGCAAATAAAGTATATTTTGAGCAAAATATGATTCTATTACTATATAAAAATTAAGAATAGATATGATGAAATATAATATCAGAAAATAATTAGTTTGAAATAATTGTTTTTTTGATGTTATAACTGAAGTTTTACTTCAATCGGTTCTTATAGTAATTTTCTTATATAATTAATTTTAGTTCTCCTAAGGATAATCAAGTAGTTAATTAATTAGGATATAAAGATTTAAAAGAAAAAAAATAAAAATGAATTTTGGTTTTAAATTATCATAAAATTATTTAAATTATACAAGCGAAAATAATTTTCAAATATTATAGATGCTTATTGAATAAAAATTTTATTAATAATTTATTTATAAAATATTAATTGGTAAAAATATTATAAATTTAATTATCACATGAATAATATATTAGTTCATATGTTTTTATTATAATGATTAAAACTTAATTTTATTTTTCAAATATAATTTTTTTTTAATTATTGAATACCATCATCTTTGAAAGAATCTAAAATCGAAACAATATTTTTTTTATCAATTTCAGAAATTGAATTTTCATTTAGCAATTTATTTAAATGATCATCAATTTGATTTTCAATCATATATCTTTTAATATAATTCTCTTCATCACTCATAATATTTTCAGAAAAAATAATACAATTATTAATAGAATAAATAATACCACTTAAGAAATTTTCATTTTCATATTTAAAATTAAAACAATATAATCCAAAACTTAAAATTCGAATAATATACCCATTTTGAAAAGTCACTAATTTTCCTTTTATATTAGGTTTTGAACCAATAATAGAGTTACATAAAGTATAAATACATTCTCTAATTATAATTTTATGTTCATTTTCATTTTTATTATAATTTTCAATATAAAATTTAGCAATTTCAATTATATCTAAAAGTAATTCTTCACTTTCTAATAATTCAATTATAGAAGATGAACCAGAAGCAATATTAGATATACTGAAAATAACTTCTGATAAAAAATCTGTATGATTAAATTTAAATTCATATAATAATTGCTTTAATATTTGACATATATTTTCATTTAATAATAATTGTGTTGCTGATTCATTGTATGATAACATATTTACTATAATATCAAAAGTATATTTTCTTACATTAATATTTTTTAATATTTTAAAAAATTCTAATATTGTATTACTGAAATTATCTGACATTACAATATTACATACAGCAATATATTGAAATTTAGATAAATTATCAAAAGTAATTAATATATTAATATATTCATTTTCTTCTTTTAAAGGATTTGTTAAAAAAAATTTTATGAATTTTTTCAAATAAGGAATTATTAAAATTAAATTACCAATTAAATGAGGTTTCTTTTCTAGAATAGTTGTTAGATTTTTAAAAAATGTAGTAATATGTTTAATTAAATATAAATTAGTCATATCATTATCCAAAATATCAAAAGTTTTTTTCAAACCTCCATTTTCAATAAAATATAGTTTATTAAAATCATTGGTTGAAAAATTCCTCAACATACAAATAGCATTATTAATTAATTGATCATCACAATACAAAATAAAATCTAAAATTTTTTTTAAATTTATTTCAGTATATAATTTAGGTTCAACCTTAGGAAATAAAGAAATATTTATTAAACACCAAGAAACTTCATATCTTACTTGAATATCTTGATCAAATAATAAATCACATAAACCTTTTAATAAATCAATATCATTTCTTGATAATTTTCTTTTTTCTTTTGGAAGTTCTTTGATTTGTAAAATTATAAAATTTCTTAGTAAAAATAAAGCTAATTTTTTCTCATTTAAATCAGAACCAAATAATTGACGAAGATAATGTCTTACTTCATATGATGTTTTTAATATTGTTTCATAATTTTTTTTTAAATCTTCTGGTGCATTTAATTTATTAATATCTATTTCAAGTGAATTATTATTTTCTTCTATATATGGTATTCTTTTTGACATTATGTCTTCTTGAATTTTTCTTTTTCTTAATGTTAATTGCTTATTTATTGAATATGAGTTAAAATCATTTTGATTTATCTCAGATTTAAACATTTTATTTCTCATTTCTATTTTTTCATCTTTCATTACTGAAAATATTTTATTAATTTAAAGGAACTTAATTATAATTTAATTAATAAATATAAAAAATGAATATTATTGAAAAAAAAACCAATTATTTTTTTTTAAATATATTTTTCAATGAATCTATTAAATACAAATAAAGATAATTACAAAGAAAAAAATATTCATACTACTCAAAATCATTTAACAACAAATCCTGAAGGAGAAAAGAATGGTATTTCATTCAAAAATAATGAAAATAGTCAAATAGAAAAAAATAAAATATATAATTCTGATATGAATTATTTACAAAAATCATCAATACCTTTTCTTGAAGATAATATTAATTTAAAAAAACCTAAAATAAGAGAATGGTCAAGATATAAAATAACTAAAAAAATAGAATCAAAGCAATTAAATTTATATTTATTTGATGATAACGGAGGTAAAAATTATTTAATTTTATATGCAAAAAAAGAAAATAAACATTATACAATATATAATGAAAAAAATAATCCAATTTCTTTTATAAAATGGAATTTTTTATCATCAAATTTTAAAGTGTATGATAATAATAATAAAGAATTATTAAATATAATTTATGATATAAATATTAAAGGATTAAATGGTCCAATTAAAATGAAAATAATTTTAACAAAAGATACAAATTATAGTCCAAGACAATGGTATAATAACCAAACAAAAAGTTATAATAATGATGTTGTTTATGTAATGGAAAACAAACAACCAGTTTATAATCAAATATATAAATGTTATGTTCTTAAATTTATTGATAGAAAAATTAAAACTTCTTCTAAGAATTTTCAAATTGTTTTTAAATCAAATTCAGAGGAAGATCAAAATAATATATTATTGCAATTTGCAGAAACTGAACAAGGATTTTTTATATTAGATTATAAATTTCCTTTTAATGATGTTACTGCTTTTGCTGTTGGAATAATAGCTAATTCTTCTAAGATTCTTTGTGAACATTAATTAAAGTTTTAATTAATTTTTAATTAAAGTTTTAATTAATTAGGATAAAACTTTATTTTTACTTTCAGAATCACCTTGAAAAAAATTACTTTTTGGTAATTGTTCTAAAATTTTTTTCATTTTTTATACTTATGTATTATGTATAATTAAAATAATATTTTTGAATTCATTTCATTATTTTCTTTTCTCTGATTCTTATTTACCTTTTAAATTTTTTAATTTTATTGTCTATTTTAACTAAAATTAAAAATAAATTATTGACATGAATATTATTTCATCATAAATTTGAATATTTTCTTTTATTTCTTTTAATATCTTTCTCTTATTTATTCTCTTATTAATTGGATAAAAGATTAAGTTGAACCTTATAATAACTATAATATTTTTGATAATAATCTATTTATAGAGAAAAGAATGTAATATGATGAGTTAGCTATTCATAATTTAAAAAAGACAAATTCTTCTTCATTTTTTTATTAAATATAAACCAAAATAGCACCATCATAAATTGAAAAATTTATCTATAAAAAACTTTTCATATTATAAAAACAATATATAAATTATTTTTTCTATTTTAAAGAAATTTAAAGATACATTTTATTTTAATAAATATAATATTATTATTATAAATATATTTATTATGTTAATTATTAAATTATCTTTGATAAAAACATATATATTTTCAATTAAATAAAAAAGTATAATTTATTTTTGTAATATTGAATTAATAAATATTTCCAATCTTTCATCATTATCAATATATTTTTTATCTTTTTCTTCTTTATTAATCATAGATGCAGTAATAATAATTTTTCTTAATTGTAGATTTTCCTCATCCCCACTTTCATTACCTCCAAAATTTGTTTCTCCTCCTTCTTCTAAGTATTTATCAAAAGACTTTAAAGAAGCAATACTTATTGTTTCAATAAATAATAAAAAATCACATTCATCTTTTGGAAATAATTGTTTTCTTTGATATTTAATATAATTCATTATATATATTATTTCTTTTGAACTTAAAAAAACAGGAACAATTTTTTTGTCTTGTGCAATTTTAATCAAATTTTGCATTGATAATTTTTTCCTAGTATCACAATATCTTAAAAATAAAGCATAAATTCTTCCAATATATTTTTTAATAACATTTTCAATTTCTTTTGTTGTTAAAATATAAAACCATCTTTGTAATTTTTTATCATTAAGAGAAACCATTAAAGCAGGTAAATTTACATAATTATTATTTATTAAATATTTTAACCGTATAATAGGATCTTCTTCCCATCCATATAAATGTTTAGATATTTCTTGTAAAATATATATAAAATCTTCAAAAGAAACATCTTTGTTTTCTCCTATATTTTTTTTTATTTTATTATAGATTACTTCAATATCTCCTTTTGGTAAAGTTAATTCATATAGATTATTATCAATATGCATTGCTACAAATTGCGAATATTCCATTTTATAATTTGTAAATGTTCTACCATAAAAACAATATTTTTCAAATAATCTTAAAATTTTATTATATGTTTCATGTCCTAAAGAATTATAAATTTTTTCATAGGTGATATATTTTTCATTTATTTCTTTTATTATAATGTTATTTTTTTTATAATATTCATCAACTAATTCTTTTAATCCATTAAAATAAGGAGTAAATTCATATGTTGAATTATATTCTTTTTTCATTTCTTCTTCTAATTCATTTACTTTTGAAATTTCTTCCAATTGTTTTGGACGAATTCCTTCAAAATATTCTCTTAAATTAATTATTTCATTCCTTATATGAAATAAATTATTTAAATCATCTTTTACATAATTATTATTTGGAGATTCCATTTCTTTTAATAATTGCTCTTCACTTAATTCATTTTTTTTTTTATTTACATTTAATCTATTTGCCCTTTGTTGAGCTGAATTTATTTTTCTTTGATTTAATAAAGAAGATTTCTTTGGTTGGTTTATTTTCTGAATTTTTCCATCCATTAAAAATGTAATTTATATTAATATAAATTATTTTATATACTATGAATATAAAATAAATAATTACATATCCTAATAATATCTATAAAAAAGAAATAATTGTTTAAAACTCATCTTTAGAATTAATAAATATTATTTCAACAATTTTTATATAGGATAATTAATTTTAAAATTAAATTTTTCTTTTGGATTATAAGCTCCAATAAATTTATTTCTATTATCTAAAACACTATGTTTCCTAATTAACCATTCTAATCCATCGATGTTACCATAATTATCAAAAATCATTTCTTCTTTAAAAACTTCTTTATCTTCTTTTCCAGTTAAAATATTTTCTTTTAATGTATACATTGTTTTATAAGCTGCTTCTTTTAATTTTTTTTCTTCTCTAATTTTCTTCATTTGATTTTCATATTTATCATTATAATTTATATCTCTTTTTTTCAAAATTCTATCTTCATTTAAAATTATTTTATAAACTTTTCTGTATTCAGTTTTTGCTGGATATGGAATTTTTGCTAATTTATTTATTAATTGCTCTTCTAAAGTTTCTCCCTCATAATTCTTTTTTCTTGGTTCTAAAGTTTGATTTTTTTTATGTAATCGATTTGCTAAAGTTAATAAAACTCTTTCACTGTCTTTTTTGGCTTTAGTTTCTTCTTTAATTGTATTTTTAATTGAATCTTTTATTACACTTGTATCATTTAAAACTTTATATACTTGTTTATTAAAATTTAAATTTCCATTTCTTTCGGTTAAACAATGTTTATGATAGTAATTTACTTTTTTGGTAGTATTTTTCTTAAAATTATTAAAATTTGTAATAAATGATTTTTGGCTTTTTTCAGGAGATTTAAAATTCATTATTTTCTTTTTTTTATTAAATAAACTTGTATTTGGTCTTGTAGAACTAGATTTTTCTCTAGAAGAATCATTATAATTATTATTTAAATTATTTAAATCCTCATAATCAATTGTTTTATATTTATTATTATTATTACATTTATGAAGTGATTTATTTTTATTTTTTTCTTCAATTTCATAATATAAATCTTCAAAGGTTTTAGCGTATTTCTTAACATAAAGTTCATTTTCATTTCTTGTTTTTGTAAAACCTCCTGGTTTAAAAGATTTAGAATAAATTGTAGTAGCTCCAAATTTTCTTTTAAAACCACAATATTCAGTACTTGGAGTAAATAATTTATTTTCTTTTATTCTTTGAAACATAAAAGATGGTTTATCAATTATATTTTCTAAATCTGTTTCTAAATCAATATATTCTGCATCTTTATTTATTTTATTTATTTTTAAATATCCGTTAATTTTTTTTAAATCACCTTTCATTGATGAAAAATTAATATCATCTAAATTTAAACTTTTATTTCTTTTTATTACTTTTTTTTCTTTCATTTTCATTTGTCTATCAACTTCATCAGGATGAATAAGTAACCAATCATTTAATTTAATTAATTTATTGATTCTTATATTAATATGCATAATTTTATTTGATAATATTCTTAATGAATAAGGTTCTCTTGATAAAACTAATATTTTTTTTAATTTTTGTCTTTCTTTTATTAATACATCTATTTCTCTATTTCTGTTTTTAATTAAAAGTTTTCTTTGAGCTTCCTTTTCAATTTCTTTTAATTGTTTACTTATTCCAAATCTTGGATCATTAATTAATCCCATTAAAATAGAATTTCTTTTTGTTTTTATAGGAGATCTATGAGATGAATTTATTGTTGATAAAGGACTTTCATTTATTTCAGTGATAACATTTATATTTTTTCTTTCTTCTTTTGAATTATTATTATTATATGATTCTTTAAATTTACTGTCTTTTTTTGGTGATTTATATATTAAATCTAATGGAATTGATTTTATTTCTATTACTGATTTTCTTTTTGGACTTCTTTTCATTTATTTTTTTATTGTTAATATATTATAAATTGGATAAAACTTTTTTTATGAATTTTATTTTAATTATTTATAATTGGTTTTCAAAAAAATAAATTAATTATTTATATTATTTTGAAATTTTATTTTTTGGTTTTGAAAACAATTCCCATTGATTGTAATTTCGTTTGTAATTTTTTAATATATCTTCTGTGTTTAATAATTTCACTCTCTTTTTCATAAGATATCATTGCAATTTGACATTTAACAGTAGAATATTCATCATTTATTTTT
>JAEEGL014499823.1_pt1 | contig 11914 bp, 12 predicted proteins | sample 9134231 | NCBI WGS metagenome assembly JAEEGL01 (sample SAMN16246548, study PRJNA631951) | gut metagenome | biome: gut microbiome; feature: rumen; material: fiber-attached | host: Bos | place: Iran: Karaj | collected 2018-10 | reverse complement strand
GTAGCCCTCGATGCCGCGCGAGCTGTTGTTGGTGAGGAAGGCGTACTGTCCGCCGCTTTCGCGGACGAACTTCAGGAACGCGGCCGTGCCCGCAAAGAGCTGCTCGCCGAGATATATCGTGCCGTCCATGTCCAGTAAATAGAGTTTCTTCATTATTTGCTCCATTCGGCAGCGGCTGTTTTGCCGTTTGGCGATGCTGCCTTCATTGCGTCGTAGTCGCTGCGCAGTATGCCCCAGATGCACATGTCGCAGACGCCGGTGTTGTTGAGCACGGTCTGGCGCACCGTGCCCTCGTGGGTGAGCCCGCATTTATTCATGACCATGCCGGAGTGCGGGTTGTTTACGTCGTGTTTGGCCGCGAGGCGGTTGACGCCTACCTCTTCAAACAGGAAACTGATGACGGCGGCAAAGGCCTCGCTGGTGAGCCCCTGATGCCACCATTTGCGGCCTATGCAGTAGCCGATCTCGACCTGATCGATGATCTCGTGCATGCCGACGACAGAGATGGATCCGATCGGCTCGCCGATCTCCTTGAGCACGATGGCCCACTGGTAGAATTCCGGGTCTTTGTAGCTGCTGGCCCAGCGGTCCACCACCTGCTGTGTGAGCGAGACGTTTGCATGGGGCTTCCAGGTCAGGTACTTCGTGACCTCCGGGTCGTTGGCCCAGTTGGCGTACATGGCCGGGGCGTCCTCGCGGCGGAAAGCGCGGAGGATCAGGCGGGGCGTTTCAATTGTTACAGTGCCTTTGTGAGTCATGTCAGGAATAGTTTGTGTTACGAAAAAGGTTGAAATTTCAATGGATCTGCGGTTGCAACTATATTATAGTTGCTGACCGCCATCAGAACTGCGGCTTTGTTTCGGCGAAGGCTGCCATCAGCTTGCCTGCTGCCTCGACGTCGGACGCGCTGCAGACTTCCTGCGGCGTGTGGACGTAGCGGCAGGGCACGGAGACTCCGCCGGTGAAGACGCCGGCTGCGTTCTTGCGTATCTCGCTGCCGTCCGTGCCGCCCCACTTGAGGACGTCTGTCTGGCAGGCGATCTTCTTCTTTGCCGCGATGGCCTTGAGCGCTGCCACCATCTCGGGATGGCAGATGACGGACTTGTCCATGACCTTGACCGACGCGCCGCCGCCGACCTTGGAGGTGCCGGTGTGCTTGGTCCAGGGCAGATCGTCCGTAAGCGTGCAGTCGCAGACTATGCCGTACTGCGGGTCGATGCCGAAAGCCGCCGGTTTGGCGCCGCGCCTCCCGACTTCTTCCTGAACGGTGAAGACGAAGCAGCAGTCGTAGACCGGCTTGCTGAGCTTCTCGAGAGCGATCAGCTGAGCTACGCAGCCCGAGCGGTTGTCCACGTAGGGTGAAACGATGCGGTCGCCGGCGAGCTTCCTGCAGGGTGTGTCGTAGATGGCGACGTCTCCGCGCTTGACGAGTTTTTCTGCCTCGCTGCGGCTGGATGCGCCGATGTCGATGAACATCTTGTCGATCTCCGGCCTGACGGAGTCCTCGTCCATGCCTATGGTGCCGGCCGTGCCGTTCGCGAAGCGCACCGGGGTGGCCACGATGTTCTGCGCGACCACGCCTCCGACCACGCCGAAACGCAGCAGGCCGCTGTCTTCGATGAAGGTGACTATCAGTCCGAGCGAATCCATGTGGGCCGCGAACATCAGGCGGGGAGCCGGGGCTGGGTTGAGTTGCTCGGTATCTTTCCTTGCCGCTCTCTTCAGCACGATGAGGTTGCCCATGGTGTCGGTGCGGATCTCGTCGGCGTAGGGTGTCGCCAGAGCTGCGATCCTCTCGCGGATCTGGGCTTCGCAGCCGGAAGGTCCGAAACAGCTGTTGAGTTCTTTCAGTGTTGCAAAGACGTCCATTTTGTCAGTTGTCCTTTATAATTAAGTAATTAAGTAGTTGTTTTGTTCGGTTTAATGGGTTTTCGGAGCGCTTTTACCTGATCCTGCCGGAGGCCACGGCCTCGATGAAGAGCCTTGCGAGCCTCAGACCATCTCTCATGTCCGAGATCTTCGCAACGCTGTTGGGGCAGTGGATGCTTCGCACCGGAGCCGAGATGCTGGCAACGCGCACGCCCTCGCGGGAGCGCTGGATCGCCGATGCATCCGTTCCGCCGGCGATGCGTCCCTTGATCTGCCAGGGGATACCGTTCTCGCTGGCAAGATCGCGGAGAGCTTCGAACAGGCCGCGGTCGTAGATGGTGCCCGCGTCCATGAATCCAAGCACAGGGCCGGCGCCCAGGCAGGTGACCTTCTTATGCCCCTCGACTCTGGCGAGGTCCGCCGAGGTGGTGCCTTCCAGCACGAGCGCGATGTCCGGCCTTACCGAGAACGCGGCGCCGAACGCTCCGCGCGTGCCTATTTCCTCCTGAACAGAGAAGACGAAGGTGACGTCCATGGGGAGGTCTTCTTCAAGCAGCTTGAGCATCACGGAGCAGCCGAAGCGGTCGTCGATAGCCTTGGCTTTGACGAAATCGTTGCCCGAGCCGAAGCGCACGAAGTCGCTCACAAAGGTGGCGACGTCTCCGACAGAGACCTTTGCCTCGGCCTCGGCTTTGTTTGACGCGCCGATGTCGATGTACATATTGCCCCAGGAGGGGATGGTGCTGCGCTCTTCCACCTTGGACTGGTGGACAGATTTGAGTCCGGTCACGCCGGGGATTTTTTTCTCCCCGACTAGCACAGGACGGTTGAACGCGATGCGCGGATCAATGCCGCCGACCGGCTCGAAACGCAGGTAGCCACTGTCCAGGATGCGTTTGACCATGAAGCCGACTTCGTCCATGTGGGCGGTCAGCATGAGGCGCGGGGCGGCGCCGTCGGCAGCGGAGCTGCCGGCAGCGGTCGCTGCGGCGCTTTCAGCGCCGGCGCCGCACTGATTTTCGGTTGCAACCTCAAAACCCTTGGAATTCCAACGGTTTTGAGCTTTCTTTTCCACTATCAGGTTGCCCATCACGTCTGTGCGGGCGGTGCAGCCCGCCTTGATGGCGCGGGCTTTTATGTATTCGCGTACCTCTTCTTCGGAGCCGGAGACTCCGGAGAGGGAGCAGAGTTTTTTCAGTGTCCTCAGCATTGCAGCGCCTCCGTTTCCGGATCCAGCGCGTACGCTGCGACAAGCTTTGCGCAGAGCTCAAGATCCCCAAGATCGATGCATTCCGTCGGGGAGTGCATGTAGCGGAGCGGCAGCCCGATAAGCCCGGACGCGACGCCCTCGCGGACTATGTGCATGTGCCACGCGTCAGTCCCCGTGCGTCCCGGAGCCCCGGCGACCTGGAAAGGCATGCCGTTCTTCTTCGCGAGCTCCTGGAGCCTCTTCCCGACGTGCTTGGTTATGTTAGGCCCGACCGTAATGACCGGACCGCCTCCGAGCTCGTGGTTGTATATACCGTTGTGGATCTTCGGATTCGCGTCGGGAGTGGACGCCTGGGTGACGTCTATCGCGAGGCAGACCGTTGCGCCTGTCTCGAAGACCGCCGCAGGAGCTCCGCCCTCGCCGCGTTCCTCGCCGGTGCTTCCGACAAAGTACACATCCCAGGGCAGCTTCTTGTCCTTGAGCAGCTCCGCCGCCCTTATGAGCGCGGCAAAACAGGCCCTGTCGTCCAGGGTCTTGCAGACGTAGCGGTTTTTTCCCAGCTTAAAGCCCTCGGTGCGGTAAGCGACCGGGGTCCCGACCGGGACCGCAGCAACCGCCTCTTCCTGGCTCATGCCTATGTCCACGCGCAGGTCGTCCATGCTTATGGCCTTGCTCATGTCCTCGGCCTTGAGCACATGGGGCGGCTGCACGGACATCACGCCGAAAATGGGCGGATCAGTCATAATGCAAAGGTCCCTGTCCGGGAAGACCCTCTGGTCCACTCCGCCTATAGGTCCGACGCACAGGAAGCCGTCCTCGTGGCCGGTCACGACCAGTCCGACTTCGTCCAGGTGAGCCGCGATCAGCATCGCCGGGCGCTTTCCCCCGCGGTCAGCAGCATAAGCCTCGCAGCAGTCTTTTCTGCCGCAAAGCCTGGCTGCCAGCTCCGGGTCTGCCCGCCGTACGGCAACAAGGCTCGCCAGAGTGTCCACGCGGACCTCGTCCACGAAAGGCCTTATAGCCTCCGCCGCAATTTCCGCCACAGGACGCTCAAAACCGGTCGGGCCCTTCTGCTCGCACAATAATTTGATTATCGATTCGGTATTCATTCAGTCTATTTCCAGAGGTCTGCGGGGTACTCGCCGGCTTCGGTCTTGGCTCTCATGGCCTCGACAACTACCGGACGGTCCTCCTTGTAAGTTACGCCGAACCAGCGGTCGGGTGCGGGCAGCACCTTAACGCGCGCCTTGCCCTCTGCAACCAGCTCGCTGGTCACGATGGGGATGAAGAACTCGCCCTTGAGCGGGTTGGTCGCGAGGATCTTTTCCAGAGCCGCGGGGAATTTGGCCTTGAGCTCGGTGATTATGCTCGGGGTAAATCCGAAGAAGTTCATGGAGACCGGTGTTCCGATGGGTACTTCCTCCCAGGTGGCGCCGTCGTCTTCGGTGAACTGGATCTTGCCGTCCTTCCAGCAGATCTTGGTGCGCTCGTCCAGGTGCTCCAGGTAGCCGTCCTTGGTGACGCATACGCCGCGGGCTACGCTGCCGTTCTCGGTGAGCGTGTTCTCGATCTGGTAACCTGCCATGCAGTAGTCGTAGTACTCGCCGTCCTCGGCCTGAGCCAGGTAGTCGTACATTACCTTGAATACGTCCTTGCCGTAGTAGTCGTCAGCGTTGATGACACCGAACGGCGCGTCGATCAGGTCTCTTGCCGCCAGTATCGCGTGGCCTGTGCCCCAGGGCTTATCGCGGCCTTCGGGGATGGCAAAGCCCTCGGGAATGTCCTCCATGTCCTGATAAGCGTACAGTATGTTCATGTGCTTGGCTGCTCCGCGCTCCATGATGGCCTTGAAATCCTCTTCAATAGAGTGCTTGATTATGCAGATGGCTGTGTCGAAGCCCGCCGCCTTGGCGTCGTAGAGCGAATAATCGATGATTATCTCTCCGCAGGGGCCTATCGGGTCGATCTGCTTGAGCCCGCCGTAACGGCTTCCCATACCTGCTGCCATAACTACGAGTACCGGTTTTTTATTCATTAGAAACACCTCCGATTGTTTTTATTTCCAACATTATATGATATACTATCGAAGAGAATTTATCAAGGAAGGGTAGTCCGATGGACAGAAAGTTTGACAAAAAACGTATCATAAAGATTGCGGTTTCGGTGGTTGCGTTCGCTGTTATCGCCTGGCTGATGATGACCGGCCGCATGGAAGGCTTCGACCGCGCCGTGCAGGATTTCTTCTTCAGCCTCAGGAGAGACTGGCTCACGACCATAGTGGTGCCGTTCTCGTACAGCGGCAACTGGCCGCTCCCGGCGGTGATCTGCGCTGTTCTGGTGTTCGTGCGCAAGACCAGGTTCAGCTTCGGCATCCCGATGTCCGTGACCTGCCTGACCTGCGTGGGCATCTACCAGGCGCTGAAGTATTCGTTCATGAGGCCCAGACCTGACGTTTCGGTGCACCTTCTTGTGCAGGACGGCTACAGCTTCCCCAGCGGACACTCGCTTACGAGCCTCGTGGCCTGGACCATGCTGATCCTGCTGTTTGCTTACTATTATAAGACCAATGGCGCTTCGCTGCCCATCTGGCGCAAGACCCCGCGTCCTGCCGAGGCCTACATCCGCAGCAACGGAAAGCGCAAGCTCGTGAACGCCCTGCTGATCGCCTACATAGTCCTGATGGGCCTTTCCCGCATCTACGTCGGTGTCCACTGGCCCAGCGACGTCCTCGGCTCCTGGATCCTCGGCATCGCAGTAATAGAAATAATGCAGGCCGTATGGCTGTAAAGGCCGCGCAGATACAGGCCGTATGGCCGTATGGCAGCGTTTTTGCCTGATTTCCAGTGGCTAAGCCGCGTATTTGCCGGTTTTCCAGCTGCCAGGTCGCAGTTTTGCCTGATTACTGGCTGCTGGGCTGCGAATTTGGCGATTTCCGATTAATCAGCTGCGTATTTCCCGAATTTCCAGCTGCTGAGCTGTGCTGTTTTGGCAGTTTTAAGGAAAAACAGGCCATCTGCCATTGTTTGTGCTCGTTTTGAGGCATTTTGGCAGCTTTTCCGCGCTGAAAATGCTCAAATTTGGCAGTCTAACGACAGAAACAGCAAATTGCCAGTAAAATGCCACATTTTTATTGGCAAAACAGCATATAGAATTGAAAACTGCCAGTAATCACTGAACTGAAGATAAGTAAACAGAAATAAACAGGCGAAAAGAACATAAGCAGTTATTTACGGGCGAAAAGTATATAAGCAGTAATTAACGGGCGGATTGGAGAAGAAAATGACTGAGAATCGCGGTTTAGAAGAATACCGGGCGGAGCTGGACGAGATCGACAAGGTCCTCGAGCAGTACTTTGTGCGCCGCATGCAGGTGGTCGCAAACATTGGGGCGTACAAACGCCTGCATGGCATCCCGACGCTGGATGCCGGGCGCGAAGCTCAGGTACTCGAGAAGCACACCAGGGGCATTGAGCCGCAGTTTGCCCCCTACATGGAAGATTATTTCCGCGCCATGATGGCGATCTCCAGGAAGTACCAGGACGACCAGCGGGCGTCCGGCCGATAGGGCGTTTTAGGATGATTTGGACGTCCGGCCGATAGGGTGGTTTGGGCCTCAGGGAGCTGGCTGAAAAGGCAACTTTAGGAATCCGGGAGACCGGCTGTAAGGTTGGTACCGGTGTGCAGAATACGGTTTTGCACTGACATTTCCAATAATGGTAAATAATGGTTGACTACAAGGCCATACTGTGGCATTATTTCTATGCAGAGTTCGGCCTTAATATAATCCATATCAAGCATCCCCTGTTAGCACTGAAGGCAAGTGTTGATCATTCAGGGCCGGAACTGAAAAGACCCCGCACCTCGTCAGGGTAAAGACCCAGGCGTAGATGCGGGTTTTTATGTGTTTCAGTTCTCTATGGACACAGGCGCCGGTCAACATGCTTGGGGATGTATTCGCTGGTCAGTATACTCTGTGGATGCGGGCTCCGTAGATGTCGAACTCTGGTGGGAGCGGAGGATCGTTGCCGGGCTCGGGTGGTTTTGTGTTGTCGGGAGGTTTCCCGGAGCTGCCTGGGTTCGCGCCGTCGTTTTTTCCGACGGAGGAGCTTCCGCTGCCGGAGGGTTTCCCGGAGCCGCCGGAATTGCCGCCAGAGGACCCGCTGCTTTTTCCGCCGGAATTACCGCCTGAGGATCCGCTGCTTTTTCCGCAGGAAGAGGCGGTTCCTGTGCCGGTGTTGTCTTCCTGCCGGGTGCTGTCGGAAGGATCGTCCGCGGTAAGGATGCGCGTCCGCTCCACGGAATAGATGATCTTTATCGGAAACTCAAAACGCAGGCCGACCGCGCCGCCCCTGCTCAGAGTAAACAGCCCCACCGACCAGCCGTCTGAGGCGGTCTCGGAGCCGCCCGCAAGTATGGAAAAACCGCGCTTGAGCTTCCCGGAGCTGTTCTCGATCATGGAAGGGTGGATGTAGGGCGGCGAGATCTTGCCCGGCTGGCTGCTGCTGAAGCGTCCTGTCCCCACAACATTGGTCTTCAGATGTCCGTAGAGAGAGTACAGATTGCATCCATAGCTGCTGCTGACGAGCGGAATAGTCACTTTTATGCCCGAAACAAACGAATTCAGGCTGTAATTAGGGTCAATATTGAAGATCGGGCGGGCATAGATCACAGCTTCCGACGCACCTGCGATCTCGCAGAACGTATCACGGTAGAGTTTGCTGCTGGCTTCCGTCCGGATCCGTACCTTGCTGCCCAGCTGCAGCTCTTCTTTTATTATCTGGGGCAGGTCAGTCCGCCACTGAATGTACTGCGTGGATTCGAGCGAGCCTTTCAGCCCTGAGGCGTCCAGCTGCCGGTCTCTGATCTTGATGCTCCGGCCGGAGGAATCGCTGCCCTGCCAGTAGCCGCCGCTGTAGTGCCAGAGGTCCAGGCTGTAGCTGCGGGTCGTCCAGACGATGTCTGCCTCGTATGTTTCGCGGTAGGTGTAGGCGAATGCGTTTCCAAAGGAGGCTGCGAAGATGAGCAGAGCAAGCAGCGCAGGCCGCAAAAACCGTCTGCTGCCGCGTGTTTCGGCCCGCAAAAGCTGATCTACCTTTCCCATGCGAACACTCCCTCAAAGCCGCCGCTTTCGGTGCCGTCGTAGTCGTGGATGGCTGCTGCGCTGTAGGTGGAGATGCCGTCCCCGAAACACTTGGCGCTGACCATCACGTACATTCCGGACAGGCTTGCGGTAGTCTTGAGCGGCACTTCTACCTCCCTTTCGGAGGGGTCGTAGGCCCCGTCCTGCGTGAGCCAGGCAGCATCGCTGTCGTAGCTTTCACGGAGGATATCGCCTTCCGCACCCTCCTCGTAAATGCGCAAAGACACTGAAAAATGAAGCTTTTCGGGGACTTCGGGGTGTTTGTAACTGAATTTGTAACTGCCAGGTGCGCCGCTTATCCTGGCGCCCATAATCAGATCAGTGGTGGCTATCGCCGCAAAGCTTTCCTGCTCCTTCTGCTCTTTGCTGAGGTCCCGGTCCGGATAGGCGACGGAACCCTTGCTGCCCGTCTGTGCGTCCGCCTGCTGCGTGCCCGTCTGTGCGTCAGCCTGCTGCGTGTCCGGATCCTCTGTGCCGGCTGACTGGTTGCCTGCTGATCCGTCCGGCTGCTGCGAGTCTGACAGCTGCACGTTCAGCGGCCGGGAGCCTTTAGCCGTGCCGCAGGAAACTAAAAGCCCCGCCGCAAGAGCGAGGCACAGTAAAACTGCAATGTGCTTTCTCATGATACCCTCCTGCTTGTTCTTTGCCGATACAAGCAACCCCTGAGGGCATTATACAAGGTCCGGGGCTCAAATCAAAGTGAAATCGCCGCAGCTGTCAAAAGTCTGTGCAAAGGCCGGATCTGCACATGGGTCCGACTTTCGGATCTGCACATGGGCCCGGCTTTCGGTTCTGCCGCAGCACACGGGTCCGGCTCACTTTATCACCAGCGTGTACTGCCCGTTCTTGAGGACCACCTCTGCCGGAGATGTCGTGGGGGTCGCCGGGCATTTGTCCCAGTCGTGGGCGTAGTAGTTCGCGCGGCGCTGGCTGAACGCTTTCAGCTGGTCGTCGGTGCCCAGGAAGCAGATGAACTGATGAATGTAGATGGGCGACGGATCCATATGGTACCACTCGCCGCCGATCTTGATCATTACCCAGTAATGCTGGCTCGGGACGCCGGTGCGCTCCATGTATTTGACCTCAAATCCGGCACGCTCCAGCAGCACTTTGCAGGTGACCGTACAGGTGTAGCAGTCCCCGGCGTAGCCGCTAAGGCCCCTTATCGCCTGGCCGACGTAGTTGTGCTCCACGCGGCCTCCCTGCCAGGGCACTTTGGTCCTGATCCAGTGGAATACGGCGTAAGCTTTCTCGATCTCCGTCATTTTAGGCGTAATGAGCTGCGCCAGGCGGCTGTCAGCAAGCTCATAGAGCTTTTCTATGTTTTCGTAGCCGGTCGGGATGGCTTCCACGGTGACGCTCACGGTTGTGCTGCTGGTGTTTCCGAAGAAATCCTTGGCAGTGTAGGTCACGGGATAGGTCCCCGGCTTGTCAAGATCCACTTGGGTGTTGTCGATCTCCAGCGTCGGATTTGGGTCCACGTTGTCCTTTACGCTTACCCCGCTGCGGTAGGAGATCGTCTCGCCGACGTAGAGGGTGTGGTTGTGGACCCCGCTGATCACAGGCGCCTCGGTGTCGTCGTAGAGGGTCATGGTCGTGGCGAACTCGCTGCGGTTGCCGCCCTCGTCCTCGGCGATTATAACTATGTCCTGAAGCCCTTCGGCGTTGAAATCCGGGGCATTCTTGTATTGCAACTGAACTTTGGTCGCATCCTCCAGGCTGACCATGAACTCCATCGGATCCCTTTCGCGGCCGGCAAGATCTACTATGCTGCGGACTTCGCCTTTGGGCGGGACGGTGTCCTGGATCACGAGCTCAGCTGTCCTGGAAAAGCAAAGCCACCTGTACTCGAGAGGGTAGCGGCCGAGATCGCTGCTGCCTATGCCTTCCGTGGAACCGAGCACTTTTACCGGTACAGCCGGATGCTTAAGGAACTCGCTGGCGGAGGGCACGCGCTCCCCGGCTTCTATAGTCATGGACGGGCGGACGTTGTCAAAAAAGCAAATAGAAACAGCCTCGCAGGCCACGACCGCCGCCCCTATCAGGACGGTGATCACAGGGACCCACCAGGCTTTTTTAGTCTTAGCATGTTTTGAAGCGGTCTTTTCCATCAAAGCCATTTCTTCTTCTTAAAGAACACCAGGCAGCCTATGGCTATCGCAAGGCAGACGAGTATCACGACCGGGTAAGCCCAGGGCTCGTCCAGCTCCGGCATGAAGTGGAAGTTCATTCCGTACCAGCTCGTGATCAGCGTCAGAGGCATGAATATAGTAGCGATAACGGTCAGAAGAGTCATTGTGCGGTTCTGGCGCACGTCCAGCTGGGTCTGGTAGAGCTCGCGGACCTGGGTGGTGTGGTCTCTCAGGGAGGCCGCGATGTCGTCCAGGCGCAGCATGCGGTTCATGAACAGGTGCAGGTAGTGAAGGTCCTTCTCCTTGAAGAAGCCGTTCTCGTTCTCCTCCAGCTCCTGGGTCATGTCTATCAGCTGGGCGTAGTGGATGCGGAGCTCTCTCATCTGGCTGCGCATTTCAGTGATGCGCTCCAGGCTGAGCTTCTCTTCTTCGGCCAGGATGCGGCTCTCGAAATCGTCCAGTTCTTTCTCCATGTCCTCCATGAGGCGCAGGTCTTTATCGATGATGCTTTCGAGGAAATCGTAAAGGAAACGCTCCAGGCAGCCTTTCTTGGCGTGCTTGGTCTTTGCGATCTCCTCTATCATTTCCGCAGCCTTGCCGGTGCTGTCGATGAATATGATGCCTTTTTCGTCCATGGCGAAGGCAAACCGCCAGTCTTTTTCGCCCAGGGCGCTGCGGTCGGGGATAAGGAAGCTTCCGGTGAGTGTATCGTAGTTGACCTCGGCTTTGGTGGTCGCGATGGGTTCGGCGCAGAGGTCCTGCTCTACAGCCATGTTGAACAGGGCGGCTTTCTCCGCCCATTCCGACGGTGTGACCACAGCCGCGTACTGGACCTTGCCCGCGGGCCTGGGCTGGCCGTCATTATCTGAGCCTGCGGGCGGGATCAGAAACTCCTCTCCGGTCTCCTCAAGCATTTCTTTCAGCAAATAAACTTTCATCAGAAGCTGCCCTTTCTGATGACTTTAGCCAGGGTCTCGGCGAGCTTCAGCTGCAGGGCACGGTTCTCCTCGAGCAGGTCGAAAATACCGTCCTCGGAAAGGACGCCGCGCTTAAGCTCCGCGGGCAGCTTTCCGGCCTCGTCTGCCGCAAAGTCCTTCATCCAGGTCTCGCCGGCGTAGTAGGCTGCCAGGGCACGGATGTCATCCAGCGCGCCGATGTATTCGTCTATGGCCTTGTCTGCGGCGGCAACGGCTGCCTGCACACGGTCCAGTTTAGCTTCCATAGCTTTGATACGGTCGATCCTGTTCATATTTTACTCCTTTCCATTATAAAGCCTTAAGGCCTTTGATGCTCGCATGGGACGCCTGTCTGGCAGAGCCCGCAGCCGTACCTTGGCGCGAAACGCTTTCCCGACTGCAGCAGCTTGTCCAGGCAGGGCGAGTGTTCCTTGCCGCCTTCCATGCTTATCGCTCCGGCGGGGCAGCGCGCAATGCAGGCTCCGCAGTTTATGCACCAGTCGTAGACTCCGCTGTATTCCCGCGGGTCCGGCTCCAGCTCTATATCAGTAACGACGCTTCCGAAGCGCCCTGCGATGCCTTTCCTGGTGATAAGCCCCTTGGACAGC
>JAEEGL014069785.1_pt1 | contig 11914 bp, 10 predicted proteins | sample 9134231 | NCBI WGS metagenome assembly JAEEGL01 (sample SAMN16246548, study PRJNA631951) | gut metagenome | biome: gut microbiome; feature: rumen; material: fiber-attached | host: Bos | place: Iran: Karaj | collected 2018-10 | reverse complement strand
TCTTTTACAAATTCAAGGTTATAGCAAAAGGAATCATTTTCTTTCCCACCAGCATATTTTGTGATGTCCATTGTCGATATTGATTCTTTCGGAAACTTCTTGAGGAAAGAATCTCTGGCGGCATCTGAAGAAACAACGGCCCCTTTTAGAGCGGAAATTTGTTCAATAAGCTCTCGTGCATTCATATTTATCAGGATTAAATGGGCTACTTGATAGTGGCAAATATAAAAAAATAGTTTGGAACTTAGTGGGCACTAATGACATCAATACATTAAAAGGATAGAGTATCATAAGTGATTATTTCAATAAATCGCCTATATTTGTCAGCTGTGAGCCTTATGGCAAGTTAGACCCAGCCCTAAGTTAGCAAGTGTTTGATGAGAATAAATAAGGGTATAAATAATAGGATCAGCTTTGAGGTTGTCGATCTGTTTTGCGGGGTCGGGGGCCTCAGTTATGGGTTACAGAATTGCGGCTTCATTATTAAGGGCGGATTTGATATAGATGGGACGTGTAAATATGCATACGAGTACAACAATAAGGCGCCGTTCTTTAACCAAGACATCAAAACGGTAACCAAGAGGCAAGTGAATGCTCTTTATTCTAAAGGAGCGGTTAGGGTTTTGGCTGGCTGCGCACCTTGTCAGCCTTTCTCGTCCATGTCCCATTCAAAAAAAGAAAAGGACCCTAACAAATATGACCTGTTATATGAATTTGGTCGTTTGGTTAGGGACGTGGATCCGGATATCGTCACGATGGAGAATGTCCCTCAAATAAAGTCTTTTAAGCTGAAGCCTGTATTCTCTGATTTTCTATCTTTGCTAAATGAACGTGGTTATCAGGTGTCATATAAGACTATTTATTGTCCCGATTACGGCATTCCTCAGACGAGAAGAAGGCTGGCGTTAATAGCCGCAAAAAAGAAACAGGTTGACTTTATTGCGCCCACTCATACAAAGGAGAATTATGTGACCGTCGGAGATGTTATTCGAGACCTCCCCGTTTTAAAGGCCGGCCAAAGAGACCCGAAAGATCCTCTCCATAGAGCGGTGGCGTTAAAGCCCCTCAATATGAAAAGAATGATGGCTACTCCTTATGGAGGCAGTTGGAAAAATTGGCCGGAAGATCTTCGCCTAAAATGTCATCAAAAAGACTCAGGGAAAACCTATGGGAGCGTATACGGCAGAATGGTCTGGGAGAAACCTGCATCAACAATCACTACCGAATGTACTGGCTTCGGTAATGGTCGCTTCGCTCATCCTGAGCAGAATAGGGCTATTACGCCAAGGGAGGCTGCTATTTTTCAGACGTTCCCAAGACACTATAAATTCTTTGCCGATGAGGCAGAGATCTCAATAACCAAGGCAGCAAGATACATCGGCAACGCAGTTCCACCCAGGCTGGGAGAGGTGATTGCAAAAAGCATTCTTGCGGCCATATAATATTACGGGTTATGTCCGATTTTACATTCAACATTTCATTAAGTGTCCTTAACCATTTGGGGAGGAACCTTTACAGAAGCATTATTACCGTTTTAGGCGAAGCGATCTCAAATTCTTGGGATGCTGATGCTGAAAAAGTCTTTATTACCATAGATCGCGATCGCGATACAATCATTATTCGAGATGATGGTGAAGGTATGGATGCGTCAGATTTTCAAAATAAGTTTTTAAAGATTGGCTATTCCAAAAGGAAACAAATAGGGAATGTTACGCCTAAAGGTCGTCCGTTTATTGGAAGCAAGGGAATCGGCAAGCTCGCACTCCTTTCTTGTGCTAAGAAAGTATCAATAATATCCAGAAAGCGAAATGGCAAATTAATCTCCGGTGTTATTGATAACACGGGCCTTGATAAGGCTATTAAAGAAGATGTGTCCGCTAGCGATTATGTTTTGGAGCCTGTCCCGGAAAAGACGTTGCAGCAATTTGATGCCATAATGGAGGAGGGAACGGCGTTAATTTTCAGCGGGATAACTAATGGTATAAAAAACCGAGTCGACCATATCGGACAGCTTATAGCCCTTTATTTCAGATTCTCCATAGTTGATCCCACCTTTAAGATCTATTTGAATGATGAGGAAATTGGAGTAAATGCGCTGGGATATTTAGCAAATGCAACTCAATTCTTATGGAAAATCAACAATCTGAATGATATATTTGTTACAGATTGTTTAGAGCTGGGGGGTAAGTTGAAAAAAACGAAGAATCTGGATGGCATACCTGCTGGAATTCAAGGTTTTTTTGCCACTGTGGATAAACCCTCGTCGCTAAAAATTTGTGGCACGGATGAAAAAGTCAGTGTGGATCTGTTTGTAAATGGACGACTTCGGGAAAAAGATATTCTTAGACATATCCCTTCTGCTCGAATTGTTGAGAGTTACTTATATGGTCAGCTCCACTTCAATGATCTAGATGATGGCACAGATCGTTTCACAAGTAGTCGAGAGGGTGTTGTTTCAGATGACCCCAAGTTTGTTGAGTTCATGAAGAGTATAGATTCTATGATGAGAACCATAATAGATGATTGGGATAAGTGGAGGCTTGATATTAAAGAACCGGGCGATCCTGATAACCCTAGAATGAACAAAAAGGCCAGGAAGACCAAGGAACTCGTTGATATTGTCTCAGAGGAGTTTGTCCCGTCTCCGGATAATCAAGCCAGCCATGATATTGTAAAAGCCTGGATAGATGAATTGTCCGAGGATGCTGGATTCAATGTTTCTTCGTATACTGACTGTTTCCTCTCGGAAAACTTGTTGCGAAGGTTTATTCAAAAGAAAGAATTATTGGCACCGGCGTATTTAAGCAGCAAAATAGATCAATTAAAGGAGAGAGTTAGAAAGTTAAAGGAAACAGCGAATATCAGTTTTGATATTCGTGAAAACCCGAACGACTGGACGTTTTGTAGTATGGATGATTTGGCTTATACGGCATCAACAGCAGAGGACAGATCAAGGGATCGCTCCTTCTTCCGTGATTCTAAAGAATATACTCCTATTAGGGATGCAATTTGTCATACGGCTCGTTTGACAGGCACGGCCAAAGCCAGGCTCAATGCAACATACGAGAACATAAAGGCTAGAATTATTCAGCTTCTTAATGAGGCGGAAGGCCAACAGATGACCATCCAAGGATCTACAGATGAGCCAGCGGTTATTAATGTGGCGTATGACGAATAAAGCGCCCAAAGAGTGGGTTCAAACGACGAACGACGAGGGGTCTTGCGACCGCAATTATTGATCTCTTGCTGTATCGCTGCGAGGTGATCAAACTTGCTGTAATAAGCTATTGACTTGAAAACAGAAAGAATATCCTTACCTTCGAATCAGCCGTTAATGGTAAGCAGCCACATAGAGCTGATTCCGCAACCATACTAACTCAACAATAATCAGGAATAAACGAGCCACTGAATTGCCGAGCGAAATGTACAAACAACTATACGAAACAAAGCACACACAAAGAATGTTTGCATATTATGCTAGTTTTGTAAAATCATAGAGCAGCCGCATCTGAAGTGGTACATTTAAATCCGTCATAGACGATACATTAAATAACGCTCCGGAAGGCGCCCTCATCGCGCTATTGCCAATTGGACCCTAATGCCTTTCATCGGCCGCTTCTTTTCGACCGATTCTTTGTCCGGATAGGAACTCAATGTATCGATTTACAGCTCCCGAATATATGCGGTGTAGTCTAATATTGTCTACATCGTCACGCACCATCCTATATACATTGCCAAGAAGATGTATATCCTCTGTGTCGTAGACCGTGGATAAAGAAGGTGCAACCTTGGTCAGATACTTTTTCACCCTTCGACTGCTGGCGAAGGAAAGGATATTTGTTATTCCTCGCTCGGTAACGCCGCGGTTTTGAAGGAACTTGACGAAACCTATCACACGAGGGTTTTCCCTATAGAAGGATGAATAATAACGTACCATATCTAATGCTTTTGATCATTCAATCTCTCCAGCGGAATGCCGTACGGCTAGTCCAATAGCCTTCCCCAGAAGCGGGGGAACAGCATTGCCAATCTGAACTAATTGTTTGTTTTTAGGGCCTTCAAATATGAAGTCATCGGGGAAAGATTGAAGGCGTGCCATCTCACGAGCCGTAAGCACCCGAGGTAACCTAGGATGTACATTGACACCGCCATGGTTTTCTTTGATGGTGCAAGACGCCTCATCCCAAGGACATTTTTTCCAAGCATCAGAATACCCTTTATACAAACTCTGCCCTTCCGGACACGTTAACATCCTGGCTTGCATTTCAGGTGTGTGCTTAGTGGGGACATGGTTGAATGACTTGTCCTCAGGATGATTCATTAAATCCTCAATTGCTTGCCCCGTGGTAATGTATTCATCAGGGTTAAGCATAGGTTGAGGATGATAATTTCTTTTCCCCAGGCGGTTGCCGATGAAGATGACGCGTTCTCTTTTTTGTGGAACGGCGTAATCGGCGGCGCAGAGGGTCGTGACATTCATATCGTATCCTATGCTTTTAAAATCGGCCTTAATCTTCTGCTCGACCAGCCCTCTAAGCATTGAACGTAGCCCTTTAACGTTCTCGCAGATGACGAAGTCTGGTTTTAGATGCTTCACAATCTCGAGCAATTCTTTGTATAATGAATTCCTGGGGTCGTCGACAATCCTATTCCCTGCCATACTGAATCCCTGACAAGGAAAGCCCCCGGCCACAATATTCAAATGACGACCGTGCAACTGCTCTTCTACTACATTGTAGAAATGTTGTTTGACATCCTTTTGAGTGATGTCGCCATTGACAAAAGGATGGCTAAAGTTCCGGGAATAAGTCATTCCTGCCTCTTTGAACCAGTCGAGACCACAGATGCCGTGGAGACCAGACATTTCCAATCCCTTTGATAATCCTCCGGCCCCACAGAAGCAGTCAACGAATGTCATTTCCGATTTCGGCGGATTCGCCCACACCTTTTTGATGTTATACCAATTAACAACATCATATTTCGGTGAGTGGCGGACCGTTGTGTCCTCTTTGATAATATTACCAAACAGATCGTAATTGACGATGGGCTCTTTACCTGCTTGATTATTTATGAAATACTCTAATGCTCCTTTGGGAATTCTGTAGTTCGATCCAATCTTGACGGCTCCAAGTTGGCCACTTGCAATATATCGCCGGATGGACTTTTGAGACAGGCTCAAATGTTCGGCGATTTCCGCAATTGAATAATAATCTTTTTCCTCCATTTTGTCTTAAAATATGTCAAAATGTCCACAATTGTCCAGTTTGCATGTAAAGATATGAATCTTTTTTCAATATTTCAAGACCAAGCTAAAACACTACAATAATCTAGTAAATAATACGGTCCCCTTGATGGGGTCAATATCATAACCTATCCATTCTGTGCTTTTATACTGAACCATAGTAGGCAAAAGAGGCTTTTTCGGAGCGTGGGTCAGTATAACTTGCTCTATCTTAAAAGAATTGCCTCTATATGATTTAAAGGCGTCGGCAATAAACTGTGTATATTCATTGAGTTGTCTGTCAACTATCCTCTGATATTCGTTATAGCTTATGGGGTTATTCTTTAATTCTATAACAACAATTATAGTCTGATTACCCTTTTCTATTTCACAAACTAAATCAATGTTTTTCCCAGCAACCCCATATGGCAAATAATTGCCGAACCACTTAATATGATGAGCAGGATATCCCAGCAATTTGCAAAACGATACTTGATTAGAGTCGATGTGCTCGCATAAGAACGCTTCCAGGGTTTTTTCATATTGAAATAGATTCCTATTGTTCCATTTAATGTTGCTGACAAGGGTACTGCTCAAAGCGGCGTTCTTCGGGATCACATAGCTCTGAATGGGACCAAAATTGTTAATTGTTAAGGGGGTAAAAGAATTGTTATAGATAGGAGCGGGCAGAATGGCGCGAGGGCTCACTCCCTGATTGGCTTGTGACAACAATGTAAGAAGCTCGCGATCCTCATCTAAAGTCTGGTGGGAAAGACTTCGCCCTCTTTGAAGGGATTTTTTCCCGATAGCATTCCAAAGAAGACGAGGCCGAAACAAATCCAAGGCACTTTTTTCAGGTACTGAATTGGGATATAGATGGCCTTCTTTTATGCCCACTTTGATGGGGTAGGCAGGGTCTGAAGGATCAAAATAAGCCGAGCCATTAGCAATATAATATCGATCAAATCCAACACCTGGCGCATCGGCACTATTCACCATCCAAGTAAAAATGTAATCTCCATCTCGAACGGATAAGGCGTCGGCGAATATATCCGAGATTGTTTTAAGGGGATTTAAACCTAAGGTCCCGCGTAGAGAAATATAAGGATGATTGTTATTAATATTGTTAATAGAATCCGGGTTAACGATGGCAAGATGTCCCATATCCAAAAGCGGTTATTGTTCAATAAGGCAGACGTGGATTGTGATGCCGTGGACGTCAATATCAAAATAGTTGCTAGGGTCACGGACATTGTCAAGGAGGAACTGAACAGTGCCCCTAGGGTCACTATGCCACTTATCTTGGTCCTTAACAATGTAATACATCCGGTTCAGCCCCCAATTATGCTTGCATTTGTTAGCTGTTTTCTGCAACCTTGTTTTGTCGGCGCCCTCATACAACTTAATAGCAAGATTCTTTTTGTCTTTTTTGGATAGTCTCCCGGCCAAATGTTTCCATTCTTTTGGGGGAGAAGAAACTTTGAGATCATATGGCACGTTGTCGAAGACAAAATCCGTGATACTCTTGTGGCATATGGGAGGAATTACATTATCGAAGTTTTGAATCAGGGCAGTTTCACAGATATCGTGAGTGGCGACCATAAAGTATTCGTGTTTTATGATATCGCTGCCAATAGATAAATACTCTTCAAGAGTAATGTGCCTATCACAACATTCTCTCGCTTTGTTCTGTATGGACAAATGCAGATTTGATGGGCTGGCTTCGTGCCAATTATGGCCGTTTAAAAGGCCAGATTCTAAGTTTTGGATGTGGAGCTCGTAATTGCAAGGCTTCCAGTTTCTCCGAAACAACAAACGTATATCATCTAGAGACACTAAGTGTGACTTAAATTCGTATGCCACCGAGAGTTCTTTATATGAAGCTCGTTTTGGATACGAAATGCGTTTTTCGTCAAACAAGGTCATTACAGTCTCCTTGTTAGACATAAATTCAATACAATGAGAAATTAAGTCTTTTATTGTGGGGTCAACGTCCATAGTCTGTTGTATTGATGCGTTGTAACGATTCATCAAGCCCCGATATTTTATATTCTATCAGGCCTTTTTGTATTTCAACCAAAAATATGACACCGGCAACGCAGTTTTTGTATTCGCAAAAATGTATTCGATCAATTTCGTTAACAAAGCGAGTGTAAACACTCTCTTTTATTCCCCAAGCGCAGCGAAGAAAAAATTCTCGAGCAGGGTCCACCAATGAATGATGCACAATAAACAATCGATCTTGTATATCGAACCTGGTCCCTCGACTTTGTTTATCATAGTAGAATCTGATCATTTCGGATGGATTCTGAACAACATTATCGTAAGCATTAATGAATGATCTAGGGATAACAGTCCCTTTAACATCAAATATATGACTATGATTAATACGTATGTCCCATTTTTTGTCTCGTCGGTCTGGATTGTGCTCGACCCCAGGGTTTCTGTAGAAGAGATATTCATCGCAATCGGCACATCGTAATAGATACCACCTTCTCCTATAATAATTTTTGTGTTCATCATCGAAGTGAGAGATATAGAACTCTAACACATCAAGGGATGTAACAGAAAAAATATTACAGTACTTTTTCAACTCATTATCGTAAAGATCGTTCTGAATATGCCCCCATTTCAGGGGGATTTTTGGCGAAATACGTTGAAGGTCCGATGACAGACTGTCGAAGTCTTTTTTGAGCATAGTTAATGGAGTAATTTATTTATTTCTTCTTTCCACTTTATTCCGTCGTACCAGCCACATCCTACACAACTGCCGTTGTATTGGCTATCGCCCTCATACCAAAAACTAATACCAAGGAAAGGCGGTCGTTGGTTATTTTTTGTGCAGAAACGACACATACGATCTTTTAGCAGATTGTGCTCGCGCGTGAGTAACTGAAAGTGTTCTTTTACTTCTTTGTCTGTAAGTTTTGATGCATCTATGTCGGATGACATACGAGTCCAAGGTACCTTGTGGTCAATCTCGGGTATGGAGGTGATGGACGCGCCAGAAAAAGCGTCCATCCTTTTAAAAATATTCAACACCCTTTCTCGCGTTTTAGGATCAATACTTATCCTTGGTTTTTCTTCGAATTCGGGATCGGGTGAGATCAATTTATAGTGGGTTCGTTCAGTGTGGCAGATGGGACAAAATAAATTTTTCGCCCATCTGCCCGGGGCTGTTTCCTCAAATTTGTATCCCAATTTCTTTATTTCCCTGAAAGTGGCAGCCGGTTGACCGCTATTTGAGGCACAGTAGGCGCAAGTCCATTTGCCAATATTATTCTTGCACGCTTGCAGTAAATCGTCGGTTTTACTCATAATGAGAGCTCAATAATGATAAGTCTACTCCCAATACATATGCAAATAAACGCAGAGTATAGAAGAGTGAATTATGAAATAATAATGCTTCCTTACTTTGCAAAAATACTGTTTTTTTATAACATTGAGATTGATGTTGAAAACTTGTTAGAACTAATAGCCTGCGGCCATCCGTGGTGAGGCTCCAGATAATCAACAGCAACACTCTAAGAGAAGGGATAAGAAATGACTTTAGATCGTGCAAGGAAATCAACTATTAATACTTCTCGGCTTAAGAATTCCTCCCGAGTTTAGACAGCGCCCAGCAAGCTTTGGACAAGTTATTGACGTGTCTTTAAGTTGGGATCCTTTCCGTTATTTGGCCAATTCAATAAGCACCTCACACGCCTCCACCTTGCTTCTGTATGTGGTCATAGATGCGTCAGAGTTGTCTTTGCAAGCGCCGCTTTCTATGCGATCTCAGGAGGCGATTCCTTTCGCGGTTACGAATTCTTTCTTTGGGCGCGCGCTCATCCTCGAATGCCTGAAATACCTCATACAGTATCTCCCAGAAGGGATTCATCGGAGAGCTATAGTAGACCTATGCTTTGATTGATGTCTCTTCGGCCATCGTGCCTAGGATAAGGATCTTCGGATTGTCGCCGATCCAAGGGGCGAGGCTAATCTTGTGGCTTGAAATAACCTCGATGACATCTACCCCACCACCTCCAAATAAAAACTCACCGGCCGGAAGCCGTCGTTGCAGGAGATCATGGCGCTCAGGGGGTTGCGCATCCATCCGTCGAAGAAGTTGCCGCGGCCTGCGGCAATGTCGCAGGCGTGTTCGACAGGGTTCTCGTAGATGTCTATCAGGCCGGAATATCCGTCCTTCGGACTTCGGATATCTTATCTTTTTTAAGGAGCAGACCAGGGCGATTGCCAAGAGGATTCCCCACCGCAACATGAAGGAGTATATTCAACGAATCCTTCGTATTACTTTGACAGAAGGTCCTTCAGAACGGCTACTCGGTTCTTGAAGGTCTCTATCGCCTCAATGTCGTTGCGTTCAAGGCCTTTTATATTCTCGCCACAGGATGTACAGAATTCTTCATGAGGATTGTTTTTGTGGCCATGCTGACAAAAATATTTTTCCCCATCTTTGGAAAACGCTCCTCCCTTGACCATTTCAATTCTACCGACATCGGGTAGATTATCAAACGCATCTACAAGGGCCTCCATGTCTCGAAGGTCTGCTTCAGAGTAGGATGGTTGTTCGACGCCAAGAACAGTGACGACACGCTTTAGGAAGCCTTCTTTGACTAATTCAAGAATACACTTCGCGTCGAAAAGAGAGTACTTCTTGATGATGTCAACAGCTATAGAATAGCAGCTGTCATACCTTATTCCTTGGTAGACTCCTTGAATAACAACGCTTCTGTCAACCAGGGAGACAAACTGAACATAGTTCTTCTTGAAATACTCCAGGTAATCATAATCGAATCCATTGGCTTTTATGAGAGTCTCGAAGTATTTTCGGGTAAGAGGCAGGATATAGTCGTTGTCTGGGTTCTTGAGAATTTGATCCCACTGGGCTGATCCAACGCGCGATTCTTCATTGTTCAGCTCTTTCAGAACAGCTCGCTTGGCGATTTCGTTAACCAGCTCATCACTGTTGATGGAATTCTGAATGTCAAATTCTTGCTCCTTTTTATCAAACTCGATTTTGGCCGCTGTTCCGACAGCCGTTATCATAAACATGGACATACCCTTACCGGAGATATTATCCATGTCAATCTTTAGTCCAAGAACGCCATTGGCTCCGAGTGAATGAGCCTTGTCAGATAATTCATCTAAAGCTTCGTCATAAAGGCTCTCTAGCTGGCGGCGATACGAACCGGAACGCCCGCCGAAAAAGTCAGAAAAGCTGGCGGCGAAATCAGAGAAAAAACCGGTACCGGCGACAATGTGGGAGGCTACGACCCCATAGTATTCTACAACTTTGCCATTGTCTATGTTATTGGTTGTTGTTACGAATAGGCGTTTCATGATGAGATGGTTCTATATTGTTTTTGCATATTCGACACAAAGGTGACGAGCTTTTTTTAATTCTTCGCTTGGCGATGGATTCTTTGAAATATTGATAAGGGGGCGATACTCTTTAATAAGCTTGGGTTCAATCATATCAAGGGCGCCGGGTGTTACAGTAACCCAGTTAACTAAGAGAGAGTGCCGCATCCAGTATTTAATAGCATCAGTATCTTCCTGGCAAAACCTATAGTTCTTTGTGACCTTTCCTGCTAAAGAACCCTTTGGCGGAAGATATCCCAATGCTGCACCAATACTCCTAAAGAACGTCGCTGCGCGCTTATGTTCTAATTCTTCATCAAAGAGCCGCTCTTTAATTGATTTGGATGCTTGGCCGATGTAGATAATACCGTCATCTCTTATAGCTCCAAATGTTGCCGGGAATTGGGCGTTTTCTCGTAGTTTAATACAATATAGACCCGGGGATGTTGATATCTCTTGGCCAGATAGGGTATCTACTCCAACGAACCTTCCATTTATCAAGCGGTTTTTCACGCTATTAATATCTGTTGCGTCGTCCCTGGCAATGGAGATATTCTTCATGGTATCCGTGTCCTCTTTTCGTTCGGGTTTACTATTCCCTATCACACGAATAACCCCACAACGAATCAACTGTTCTAGGTCGGACACTTGGCAATCTCTAATGTTATAAGCGCTCCCATAAAAGCCAATGCGTCGCATAGCAGCTCGAATCTTTTTTTGATCAGATCGATTAGCCTTTACTCGAAGATTAATCAACTGTCTCAGACAATCGATTTCCTGTGCCGTAAATACCGTTTTTATGTTCATCTCTATTGTTTGGTCTCTTTTTTCATAAAAGCCGTAATCCTACTCAGCCCCGATTCATTAGAATCGGAGGGGCAAACGGAAACAAGTTCCCATCCTTCAGAACCGAGTTTGTTGAGGTCTTCCATCAACTTATTAAGACCGGCTGGAAGGGGATAGGTAATCTCTTTGTAGCTAAACTTTCTCATCTTCGGAGGTGGCTAAATTGGTCATTGTCACAAAGATAAGAAAAAGAGTTTTCTCACCCCACCACCTCCAAATAAAAACTCACCGGTCTGAATCCGTCGTTGCAGGAGATCATGGCGCTCAGGGGGTTGCGCATCCATCCGTCGAAGAAGTTGCCGCGGCCGGCGGCGAGGTCTTCCACGAACGGGCGCATCGATTCCCAGGCGGAGTCGCAAAGGCCCTCCGGCTTGCGGGCATCTTCCGAAATCCAGCTGCGGCCGATGGCGATGTCGCAGGCGTGCTGGATGGGGTTTTCGTAGATGGCCATGAGGTCGGGGTATTCCGTCCTGCGGACTGCGG
>JAEEGL012650751.1_pt1 | contig 11914 bp, 17 predicted proteins | sample 9134231 | NCBI WGS metagenome assembly JAEEGL01 (sample SAMN16246548, study PRJNA631951) | gut metagenome | biome: gut microbiome; feature: rumen; material: fiber-attached | host: Bos | place: Iran: Karaj | collected 2018-10 | reverse complement strand
GCACAGCTCGTAGGCCGCGTCCCTGGTCGCGCCCGCCACGGCGTCGGCCTCGTCGCGGAGCTGCCGCGCGAGCCTCCGCAAGCTCTTTGGGTCCAGGCCGACCCTCACGCTGCGCGCCACGGCTACTCGCCCCTCGCGGTGCGGATGCCGACCTGCACGTAGTGCGGGCTGGGGCTGACGCGCTCGACCACGTGGGCGCGCTCCCACGAGCCCTCGGCGATGGTCCCGCCGTCGTACTCGGGGCCCTCGTCCAGCCAGACGCGCCACCCGACCTCCACGCCCAGCTCCGCGCACTCGTCGCGGTCCATGGCGATGATGAGGTCGTAGTCGGTGGCGGTGCCGTAGGGCGCGCCGTTGGCGAGGCCCTGCGGCGGGTTGACGTTCCACCGCCCGTGGACGGGCTGGCCCCATGACTGGCGGTACTCGCCCGTGCGGTTGCCGTCGCCGTCGAGGACCTCGACCAGCCCGCCCGTGGCGGGCACGAGCCACACGTCGCGCCAGCGGTTGCGCGGCATGACGCGGAGCATGGCTACACCACCGCCGCGATGGGCACCACGCGCTGCAGCAGGCCGCTCGGCACGTACGCGTCGAGGTGGTCCCACGCGCGGTAGATGCCGTTCTCGCGGCTGGCCGTCTGGCCGTCCGCGCCGTGCTTCCACCACATCGCCGCGGCCATCTCGCAGGCGAGCATGTCGTGGCGCGCCTCCCACGCCTCCGCCATGGGGTCGGCGGAGAACGGGTGGCGCCTGTTGAGTATCAGGCACCTGGCCCTCTCGACGTAGAGCGTCGCCACGTCGTCGGGCATGTCGGCGGAGTCCGTCTCGGTGAGGAGGCGGATCGTGCCAATGTAGTCGAAGGTCTCGTCGGCCATGCTGACCGCCTCCTCTCTGGTCGGGCTAGACTGCGACCGCCGCAGGGGTCAGGACCTTGCCGAACGGGATCATCTTGGTGTCGGAGTAGGCCAGCGACCACTTCGAGGAGTCGAAGAGCTGGGCGTCCGACGGGGAGTTGGTGCCTGCGGCCAGCGTGTAGGTGAGGCCGTTGGGGTGGATGGTCTCGCGCAGGCGGTTGCCGAGGAACTCGATGCCGCCGTTCTTGAGCTCGTCGCGGTCCACGAAGAACGGGTGGGCGACGGGTGCGGGGGCGTGGTGGATGGCGCCCGCGCCGAACAGGTAGGTGCTGTACAGCACGGTCGCGCCCGCGGGGGCCGTGGTGGTGGCGACGGCGACGCTGCCGCCCGTGGTGGAGACCACGTTGGCGGTCGGGGCGCCCGCGCCGTAGTGGCCGCTCTTCTCGGTGAAGGTGATGGTGTCGGTGGAGCGGCTCAGGCTGTAGTCGGCCATGGTGCCGAGGGCGGTGACCACGGCGGTCGCCACGGCGGTCGCGGACGCGGCGCTCGTGGCGTCGAGCACGAGCGCGGTGCCGCAGACGGTGACCTTCTGGCCGGGGGCGAAGGTGCCGGCGAACTTGACGGTGTAGACGCCCGCGCCGGTCGCGCCGGAGAGCTGGGTCGGCACGGAGTCGTCGATGATGGCCTTGAGGCCGTTGATGTCGTAGACGGGCAGCGCGCGGGTCACGCCGTTGGGGTCGGTGTACTTGAGGTACTCGACGCGCTGGATGTCCTCGAACTTCTGGGCGATGGCGGAGTGCATGATCGCCATCGACGCCATGCCCTTGTGCTCGCCCCAGAACTCCTGCGCCGCGTCGGAGAGGATGGTCGGGGTGATGCCGGAGCTGGCGACCTTGACGTTGGAGGACAGCGCGGATGCGAGGACGGCGTCGGCGATGCCGATGAGGCGGCGCTGGCGGCGGGTCTGCCAGTACTTCGCCATGCGTGCGGCGATGGCGGCGATGGGGTTGGCGGCGGTGAAGTCGGCCACGAAGTCGGTGCTCTGCCACGCGTGGGAGCGGCCGTAGACCACGCCGGTCTGGGACGCGCCGGTGATGACCGACAGGGTGATGTCGGTGGTGCCGTCGTAGTTGTCGTCCTCGTCGTTTGCCAGCCCGTTGTAGAACGGGATGGCGTAGGTGGCGGAGCCGTTGGCGATGAGCGACGCGATGGCGGCGTTCTCAACCATGGCGCCGGACTGGACCATGGCGTTCGTCACCAGGTCGGGCTCGGCCTCGAAGTACATCTGGAACAGCTCGGCGTCGAACGGGAAGGTCTCGCCGCCGATGGTGAGGGTGGAGGGCATGTCTGCCTCCCTTCTGCTGGGCCTAGCCCAGCTCCGACAGGATGTTGGGGTTCTCCTGCTTCATCGCTACCTGCTGCTGGTAGGGCAGTGCCATGTACTCGGCCTTGGTGAGCCTCTTGGGCTGCGGGTCGGGGCCGCCCTTGGGGGCCGGTGTGCCCCCGAGCGCCTCGCGGACCGCCCGCTCCGACGCGGCCTTGGCCTGCGCGGCCACCACGGACGCGATTGCCTGCGCGTTCGCCACGGACGCCTCGCCGTCCTCGGTCACGATGGAGTCGAGGATGGCGCCGTACTGCTCGGGCGCGATGCCCGCCTTGACGAACACCTGCTCGGCGTCGAGGCGCGCGGACTTGCGCGCGAAGTCGGCCTGCGCCCTGCTCGCGGCCTTGAGGGCCTCCTGCAGTCGCTCCTGCTCGGTCATGCCCGCCTGCCGCTGGGCCTCCCACTCGGCCTCCTTGGCCGCGTAGTCGTCCAGCTGCTGCTGCATGCGCGTGATTGAGCCCTTGTCGGCGCTCACGCTCTGGCTGTGCGCCTTGAGCACGGCGTCGATGGCGCCCTCGGGGACGCCCAGCTCGGTCAGTCTCGCTCGGTCGAATGCCATTGCCTACCTCCTACTGGGTCTGCTTTTTTCTGGGGGTCGCGTCCCCTTCTCCCGCGGCGGCAGGGCCGCCGCCCGTATCGCCCTCAGCCGACGCATCGGCTGGGTTGGCCTGTGCCTGCCGCGCCTCGGACCACTGGCGCACGAGGTCGCCGAACGCCTCGGGGTCGGGCGAGATGCCCGACACCTCCGCCGCGAGCGTCGGCGGCACGCCGTTCTGCACGAGGGTCACGTAGACCTGCGCCTTGCCCTGCGTGTTCTCGTAGTTCCTGCGCGTGAAGCTGATCTCCACGTCGGACGGCTCGACCCGTATGCCGCACGTGCGGCGCAGGTGCGAGCACGCCATCCTGAGGAACTGGCGCTCGGAGCGCTTGAAGAACAGCTCGTAGTCCTTCGCGCGCGTCTCGGTGAGCGACCAGCCGTCGCGCAGCGTCACGGCTATGCCCGTGTCGCTCGTGGACGCCGCCCCGCCGATGTTGCTGGGCATGCCCACGATGCGCAGGACCGTCTTGTACAGGTGGTCCACGAGGGTCTGCGTGTCCTGCTGGGACAGCTCCGCCGTCAGAAGCGCGATGTCGGCCTTGGCGCTGTCCGCGTCGAATATCTGGATGGCCCCGCGGTCGCGCAGCTCGTCGAAGGCCGCGCGGCGCTCGTCGGGGGTCGCGCCCAGGTCGACGTTCTTGAGCACCATCAGGCTCTGCACGAACTGCTGCACGCCGTTCACGCGGTCGCTCTCGACCTCGTTGATGGCGTCGAGCAGCGGCAGCACCTTCTCGAAGCAGCCCGTGCGGTCGCTGTTGGCGGGGTACTCGACCACCGGCACCGCCCCGCACGCGTGCGGGACCACCGAGAGCACCCGCAGGGACTCGCCGTCGAGCTCCATGCACAGGCGGTCGGTGTAGACGGTCCACAGGCGTATGGAGCCGTCGTCGCGGTAGGTCGCGGTGGCGCTCATCATGCGGTCGCCGCGCGCGTCGTTGGCGTAGACCACGAGCGTCCCGCGCGGGTCGAGCGAGCGCACGAGCAGCGGCTCGGCCACGTCGCCCGTGGGCAGCGTCAGGCGGTAGCCGACGCCGCACTCCATGGCCCACTGCACGATGTCGCGGTCCACCGCGTGCTTGCCGCAGTCCTCCATGGCGTTGTTCAGGCGGGAGACGCCGTGCGCCTGCCCGTCCGCGTCGGACAGCAGGTCGCCGTGCGTGGCGCCGTCGGGCCTGCTCACGTACTTCACGGGGTCGCCCACGAGGTAGCCGACCTTGAAGCACACGATCTCGTCGGCGCGGTTCTCGACCACGCGGTTGTCTATCTCGGGCCGCACGTCCTTGGGGCGGCCGAGGATGGACTGGTGGCCGAGGTAGTAGTCGTGCAGCACCTGGATGTCGGCGGCGTTCTGCGCGTGCGTCACGAGCGCCGCGCCGAGCACCAGCGACACGTTCGCGGCGTCCACGGCCACGGGGTCGCACACGATGCGGTGGCGCCCGACCCAGTGGGTGCGGACGGGCCTGTACGCCCTTCGTTCGTCTGCCAAGATGCCCCTCCCCCGTCGGTGCCGCGTGCCGTGAGCGGGGGCCGTCGTCGGAGAGAGGCCCGAGGACGGCCCCATGGGGACGGCACCCCTCGTGTGGCAACGCTATTTGCGCGGGGCCGCGCGGGGTTACGCATCCGCATTGGGTGTGCGCTAGAAGGGGCGTTCGACGGCCCGCGCCACGGCCCTCGGGCGCTGGCTCAGCAGGTCCGCCAGCATCGACAGGGCGTCGGGGCCGTCGTCGTGCGGGACGCGGCCCTCAAGGGTGTAGCCGACCACCTGCCGCATGAGCCTGCCGTAGTCTGAGGACTCGTCGTAGAGCGTCGGGTCGCGGAAGGTCAGCTGGTTCGTGACCCACGGGGACGCGGCGAGGATGCGCGTCTCCTTGTTGGAGCTGGTGTACTTGGTCGTGACCGCGCAGAGGGCCCCTCGCTCGGCCAGCATGTCGGCCACGTCCTTGGCGAAGCGGCCGCCCGCGCTGTTGGACTCGAAGCGGCACGACTGGCAGCCCGTCTCCATCAGCTTCGCGGCCACGCGGGAGCGCAGCGCGTCGGGCGAGCCGTTGTCGCAGACGCAGTCGGTGAGGTACCACCGACCCTGCCAGCGGGACGCGACCAGCAGCACGAGGTAGTCCTCGCCCCTGTCCTTGGTGTCGCAGACCGCCATGACGCTGTCGGGCTCGCCCTCGGGGAGCTGCAGGTAGCGCTGCAGCTGGTCGGCGGGGAACAGCATGCCCCTCCTGCTGTGCGGCCTGCCCTCGTACTTGGCCGACCACGTGGCCTCGTCGGTCATCCTGCGCATGTCGCAGAAGTACTCGCGGGAGAAGCCGAGGCCGTACAGGTACTCGAAGTTGCTCTCGCCCGTGTCGGGGTCGAGCGCGGGGATGATGAGCGTGCGGTAGGCGGGGTCGCCCTCGTGCGCCGCCATCATGCGCATCTGCGGGTCGGCCACGTCCCAGATGGTGCCGACGTTGAGCAGCTTGGCGCCCTCCTTGCGGCGGTCGTAGGCCTGGTTCACGTACTGCTGCCACAGCTTTTTGAGCCTCGACGGGCTCATGGCCTGCTCAAGGTCCTTCACGAGGTCGTCCGCGTAGAGCCAGCCGCCCTCGCCGACCTCGGTGGCGCCCGTCAGCGTGCCGCCGATGGAGCGGCACGTCAGCGTCGGGTAGGCCTGCTGGCCCCCGAGCGTCAGCGTCTCGTACTGCGCGGAGCGGTCGAACACGAGGCTGTCGGGGAATATCTCTTGGTAGTTGTACTCCGACTTGATTTTGTTCGCCTTGCGCCCCTTTTGCTCCACGTAGCCCGCGAGCTGGGTGGCCTGGTCGAAGAAGTGCGTGCAGATGGTGTCGGAGTAGGAGACCATGAGGTTGGCCGTGTAGGGGTTCCTGCCCATGTGCCACGCCATCGCGAAGCCGCAGCCAGTGCTCTTACCAACACGAGGCGGGCAGGCGACCAGCAGCCCGCGCGCGTCGGGGTCGGTCTCAAGGCGCTGCAGCTCCTCGCAGAGCCGCCACAGCCTGTGCCTGCGCGGGAGCCAGTAGCGGCGCCTCGGCTCGCGGTCGAACTCCATCGCCTGCATGAAGCAGTCGAGGTCGTCGGGCGCGTCGAGTATGAGCAGGGACCGCAGGCACGCGAGCAGCCGCTGCATCTGCCCCACCGTGGCCCACCCGCCCGTGGGGGCCACCGCCAGCAGGTCGCGGCCCTCGGCCCCCGCCGCCAGGTCGGGCCGCCCCTGCGCGCGCACGTGCCGGAGCCATGACACCAGGTCCTCGTAGGCGCCCACGTCCCGCGGGTGCCGTCGTATGTGCGCCAGTATGGCGCTGGTCGTGCCGTCGCGCATGGAGTCCCCCAACCATGGAATGCCGTCCGTCGTCGGGGGTGCCGTCCCCTCGTGCGCCATGTCGGATGCTAACAGAAAAGGGGCCCACCGCCTACGCGATGGGCCCCATGCCCCGTGCCGTCGGGCCGCTACGCCCCGATCCTGCCGTCCCTCACCATCCGCGCCAGCGTGTTCCTGTGCACGCCGACGTACCTTGCCACCTCAGCCATCGGCTCACCATCAGCGAGCCTTCGCGCGGCCTCCTGCGCCACGTCCTGCGGTATCGCATTGGGCCTCCTGCCCTTGTACCTGCCCTGCTGCTTGGCGACCGCTATGCCCTCGGCCTGCCGCCTGAGCATCTCGCGGCGCTCGTGGTCGGCCATGTAGGCCATCAGCGCCAGCAGCATGTCCTCCACGGCGCGGCCCATGTCGCCCATCGCGTCCATGTGCTCCGTGCACAGGAACTCGGCATCCAAGACCTTGATGGAGACGCCCCTGCGCCTTAGCTCGCGCCACGCCTCGGTCACGCCGTCGTAGGTGCGGCCCATGCGGCTCAGCTCGTCCACCACGAGGGTGTCGCCGTCGCCGAGGACTTGCATGAGCCTGTCCCACTGCGGGCGGTCCATGGACTTGCCGCTGGCCTTCTCCACGTAGACGTTCGCGGGGTCCACGCCCGCCGCCTGCATGGAAACCACCTGCCTGCCCTCGTTCTGCTCTTGGGTCGAGACCCTGACGTATCCGTAGGTCGCCATCACATCCACCCCCTGTCGCCGCCGTAGACGTAGCCCACGATGCGGCGCACGTCGCGTTCGGGGACCACGGGCTCGCAGCAGGCGAGGTTCACGCGCTTGGCTATGCGCGCGGCCCTCTGCGCGCTGTCGCCGAACCCCCTGCAGTCGCGCACGGTCTTGGCTATGAGCCCGTACGCGCTGACGCCGGCCATGATGCCGGTCGGCACCATCACCATGAGCTGCCACTGCCCGTCCGCGTCCACGCCGTACATGCGCATCGGCCTGCTGGTCGCCATCTCACTCGCCGCCCTTCCCGTAGGCCTCGCCGACCGCCGCCTCGACCTCTGACCACTCCGCCATCGGGTCGCAGCACTCGCGCCCGACCGCGTGGACCACGCACAGCGCCCTGTTGCGCGACAGCTTGTGGCCGAGCATCCACCGCGCCACCATCACCATCAGCCTGCCGCGGTCGTCGCCAACCATGGTCGCGTCGGGGACGGGGACCACAGCGCCCCACCTGCCGCCCTCGACGCGGACGAACCTTGAGCCCCTCATGGCTACTCGCCGCCCTCGCGCTCTGGCGCGGTTATCTGGATGGAGCCCTGCGGCGGCCTGGTCCCCTTGGGGACGGCCCACAGCTCGTAGCCGAGCAGGTCCAGGGCGCGCGCCACCGTGCCCGCCTTCATGTCGTGCCTGCGCATCTGCATCGAGAAGGTCTGCGGCGTGACGCCCAGCGCCATGCCCACGCGGTTCTGCGACCACGTGCCCGACCTCGCTATCAGCTGCCTTATCGCGTCGGATGCCCTCATTGCCTGTCCTCTCTCTTTCTGGGTGTGCCGATGGCTTGGATTGTAGCGCGTCAGATGTTTGGCTGTCAAGCGCCTTTTTGGGATTTTCGGGCGGTGGGAAGGGTGAACGCCAACGCACAGTCACCCCTCAAACCCCTGTAGGGTACCGCCCCACCTGCCAAAAAGCCGCCTGTAGCAGCACAAACGCACAAATAGGGCATGCTCAAACGGTGCAATGACTCTGTAAGTTGTAAGGCTGCTGATGTGCTGTGCAGCCATAAGCCAAACGTGTTACAGTTCCTCATGACAGCCAAAAGGTTGTTAGTGGATAGGGCAATTCAACCAGGCAAGCAACCAGAGAAGGGATAGAGCAATGGCACGCAAGACAATGGCACAAGTTGATTTTTATAAGCAGCTTGCAAACAACGTGATCGAAGGCCTCGGACTTGATAAGTACATCGGTTTTCATATCGCGTATGACGGACCAACAAACAAGAGGATCGTTTGGCTCAACCACGAAAACACCGGTGCGGATGATTCCATCTCTTGTGAACGCATCTCCACCCATGAGGCCTATAACGTCATGTTCACTACTTACCAGGTCCTTAACCAGGTAAGCATGCGTATGCGTGAACACGCTGATGAACTCATTAACGAGATTCCAGAACACAAGTACATGCGCGCCGCTGCAGGGAATCGTGAACGCGAGATTATGCGCAACCTGCGAACTGTAAAGCAGGGATGCAAGGATGGCGTTTACCGCCTCGTTAGCTGGGATAACAACGCTTGCGAGTGGTACCCGGAGGAGAGGCGTTTTGTTGGATAGCCGAGTACCCGCGCCGCCTGCCTGCTGCGTTCGCTGCAGCAGGTAGGCGTGTAGGCACTCGCTTACAGGACTACCAGAGAAGGGATAGAACAATGAGCATGTATTACTGCGCTGAGGAGCTGGAAACGCTCGCAAATGCTGTCAAAGCTGTGCCGAACCTTGGCCGTGTCGTGTACCAGTGCGCATGGAATTACAGCGTCTATGATCGCGCGCGCCTCGAAGCCAACAAGTACATTGACAGCCACCCAACTAACAGGCCGACAAAGGAACGCGAGCGTTTGCAGGTCAAGTGCTCTCGTAGGTTTGGCGAGTTCTGGGCGCTCCTCGAAGTTATCAAGACGCTCGCAGAGCCTTACGGAACCATCCACGCCGAAACCATCCACGACGAAATCATGGAGCTGGCAAACGGTCACGACACGATTAAGGCGCGCCGCGAGCTGTTAGCGATGGCGAACGCCTAACCACGTGCGCGCGACACGGTAGCGCACAGGTAGCTGTGCGTTACCTGTTGCGCACATGTGCAATAGGCGACCATAGAGAGGATAGGACCATGCATAAGCACACAGCAACCGACCACAGCGGTAACAGGTGGGAGCGCGTAAGCGCACAGAAGGCGCGCGCCGCCTTCCTGAATGGGGATAGCGTAACCATTTGCCCGTGCAAGATGTCCCCATGGGGACTGTATAACCCATCGTTCACCATTCGCAAGGATGACGAAACGCATTCGTGGGAGTTGGAGCACTACGGCGCCGCGGGCGTCTGGGAACGCCTCGTTAACTCCGCAATTGCGTACAACTGCAACCATGAGACCGGCTATTACCTGGCTTACTACCTGCAGCAGTAGCGACGACCACAACCACACACCGACTAGAGAGGATAGGACCATGTTTTTTAATAACACTTGCGAACGTCTCCCATATGACCATTATGAAGGCGTCTATGTGGATACCAGGCGAAACAACATTTACCTGTATGTGACTGCAGACGGATGCAGCGGTAATGGCCTTCTTTGGTGTCGTGACTACGAAAAGACAAGCATGGGATACGAGGCGGTAAGCGACTTCCACCATATCGGCGAATACTGGCTGAATAACGTGTTTCCGCTTGCAAGCTATCCGACGTTTTCAGAGATCGTAGCGCTCGACTATATGCGCGAATATGCGCGCCAACTTGACTATGAAGGCGAGGAGCCAGAAGAAGCGATGTCGTTGCTCGACATTGCGCAATGTCACCTGATTGACCACGGCATGCCGGAGATTCCAGAAGGCGACGACTTCCACGCCTTCATAAAGAAGTGGCGCGATATTCTGCACGACTGTAACGTCGAAACGCTCGATTAGAACACAGCACACGCAGGCGCCCATATGGTTTTTTACCATGTGGGCGTCTGTTGTCCTGCGTTTTGGATCGTAACGAGAGAGGAGCCCGCAATCATGACACAGCACGAGCGTAACAGGAGGATTGACCAGAACGTTTCCAGCATCTGCATTCGTGAATGGGGCAATTTCACGCAGCAGCAGAGAGAGGAGGTAAAAGAACGCATGCGCCGGGGCTTTTCGCTGCATAGCGCGATTCTCGACACCTGGTTGAAGGATCGTAGCAAGTAGCCACCATAGCCGGATAACGCTCCATAGCGCTACCAGGTGGCGCAACCATAGCGCGCAACCATAGCGCGCAACCATGCAACACGCCCAAAAAACCCTAAACCACAGGTTGAGAGTTTGGAGGTGTAGACATTGTGGACGGCTACCGTTCACCGACGTTTTCATACCGTTCGCCCTGCTGCGTTCGGTGCCATGGATCGCTGGAAAATGGCGCGCCGGGACCACCTGCAGCCACGGCCACGGCGACGGACCACGGCGCGAAACGACCGATTCTAAGGCGTTCTAAGGCCCTGTCACATGCCCCATGGACTACCACAGCCACATGGCCCACACAGGGGCTAAAACAGGCCCCAGAGCACCTCACAGAGCCGCCTGCACATCCTAGACAGTGCCACCCACCACAGGCGGCGCGCCCTGTTTGGCATAGCAACCACAGCCGACCGGAGCGGGCCTGTCTTTCAGCAAGCTGAAAACGCGCGGCTTTCCTGGCGGATCGCGGCCTGGGTTTGGTGCCCGCGAATCCGGCGGGACTTTCGAAAAATGGGCGGGGCGAACCGTGCACGAACTAGTCGCCCGAATTCTCCCCCATTAAGGGCGAATCTAATTCGCCAGAAAATTTCGGGAAATCGCCAGCGTCGATTCGCCTCCGCAGCTTGCCCGCCATGTTGCCCGCGCTCCTCGCCCTCTGGCCGTCCTGCAGCTCGTGCACCTCGCCGTGCGAGTCCACGTGCATCGGCAGGGCCTCGACATACCTTCCCGCTATCTGCTCGGGCGTGACCTCGACGTGCGCGACTATCTCGTGCGTCTCCCTCGTGTCCTTCCACCCGAACAGGTTCTTCGACGCGAATATGCCCGTGACGGGGTTGGCGTAGGCGCCGTTCTCGAAGTTCGAGTCGAAGGAGCATTCGAGCATGACCAGCTCGTTTTGGAGAACATCGACGCTCTCCCTCGTGAGCTTGCACCCCCGCCACCCATCCGTCTGCGCGTTTGACAGGTTCCTGAGCTGCGCGATGGACACGCCCAGCGCGACGGCGAGCGTGCCCACGGTGGGCATGAGGTCCATCTCCATGCAGCGCACGCGGTGGTGCCTGCAGCGTTCCTGCATCTGCGCGGGGTCCGCGTAGTCGATGCGCGGCAGCAGCGACAGCTCGTCGACGAGCACGGCGACGCGCCGCCTCACCTCGCTGCGCTCGATCCGCTCGGCGTTGCGGTCCCCCCTAGCCACGGTCCCCCGCCGCCCCTCGCGGTGCCACGGGGGTACCCCCCAGAGCGCCCGCTGACGCCGCGCACGACAGGAGCGCGTCCGCTATGGCCTTGTACTCCATGACCCCAGCCTCGAAGCTCTCCAGCCCGTCCGCGGCCTTTCGCTTGAGCAGGACGTCCGCGACGTAGGAGAGCGCCTGCCCGACCGTGTTGTGGGAGTAGAAGCGCCCGCGCCTCAGCCACTTCTCGGAGCCGTCCTTGCCCCTGCCCAGCTCGCACAGCTCCCAGTTCCTCGCGTCGACGGGGAACAGCTTGAAGCCGCCGACGAGCGGCCAGCCGCCCTCCTGGCAGTCCTTGGTCTTTTCTGCCATCGTGTGATTCCTCCCTAGATAGCCCGCAGGGCGCCCGCATGCGCCCCGCGTGGCACGCAAGCCGTGCCTATGGGTATTTGCTTGTTTCTGTGAGAACCGCCCCCAGAATCGGCCCCGTCGCGCGGGTGGCTCGTCAGGTGCCACCCGCCGCAGAGCTCGCAGCGGTACGCGACCTGCTCGGGCAGCGCCGCGCCGAACCGCGCCCGCACGCTCGCGGCGAACGTCTCCGCGCCCTGCCGCGTCGCGTACCGCACCTTC
>JAEEGL012111390.1_pt1 | contig 11914 bp, 9 predicted proteins | sample 9134231 | NCBI WGS metagenome assembly JAEEGL01 (sample SAMN16246548, study PRJNA631951) | gut metagenome | biome: gut microbiome; feature: rumen; material: fiber-attached | host: Bos | place: Iran: Karaj | collected 2018-10 | reverse complement strand
AGTTAAAGAGGATGTTACCGAGATAGTACTCAATCTCAAGCAGGTAATAATCAAGATTAACGGCGAAGGACCCAAGACCATATACATCAGCGCATCGGGAGAGCGTGAAATCACCGCCGCCGACATCAAGACCGATTCGGAGGTTGAAATCCTTAATCCCGAGCTTCACATAGCGACCCTCAATGAGGATGCCCACGTGAATATGGAGCTCACCTGCGATATGGGCAGAGGATATGTTTCATCTGAAAGAAACAAGGAGATTCTCAAACCCATTATCGGCGTTATAGCAATTGATTCAATTTATACACCTGTACCAAAGGTGAATTACACAGTCGAGAACACACGTGTAGGTCAGGTTACAGACTATGACAAGCTTACACTTGAGGTGTGGACAAACGGAACCATCACGGCAATGGAAGCCGTTTCTCTTGGTGCCAAGATTCTCAACGAGCATCTCGACCTCTTCAGGACCTTATCGGATGAGGCCTATGAAACTGAGGTTATGGTTACTAAGAAGGATGACGAGAAGGAAAAAGTTCTGGAGATGACCATTGAGGAACTTGACCTGTCTGTGCGCTCATTCAATTGCTTAAAGAGAGCCCAGTATAACACGGTCGGCGATCTTATCACCAAGACCGAAGAAGAAATGATGAAAGTCCGCAATCTCGGCAGAAAGTCTCTTGACGAAGTTGTTGCCAAGCTCAATTCGCTCGGCTTTGACCTTCGCAGAGACGATGACTGAGATAAGCGTGCAATCCAACTAACAAGGAGTGTGAACTAAATGCCCGGAACCAGAAAGCTCGGTCGCGCCAGCGACCATCGCAAGGCGATGCTCAGAGGCCTTGTCACATATCTTTTGGAAAACGGCAGAATAGAGACCACCGTTACAAGAGCTCAGGAAGTTCGCGCAATGGCTGAGAAAATGATCACCATTGCTAAAGATAATTCCCTTCATTCAAAGCGCAAGGTTATGGCATACGTTACCAAAGAGGACGTTGTCAAGAAACTCTTTGATGAGATAGCTCCCAAATACAATGACGTTAACGGCGGTTACTGCCGCATAATCAAGACCGGTCCCCGCAGGGGCGATGCAGCCGAAATGTGCATCATCGAGCTGGTCTGATTGAAAACCGCATAATATTCAAAACTGCTGCAAAGGCTTTTTGCCCGTTGCGGCAGTTTTTTCATCTCGCTTCCGGTTTCATATCCTTGCATTTTTCCTTTTGCGGCGGTATAATCATTTTATCACACGGGCAGGAGGCTGTTATTTAATGAAATCCTTTTTCCTGAGAGCTGTTGCGGCTGTAATAACCTTTTTCATGCTCATTCCGGCAGGGCAGGGGAATACCGGGCAGTATGATGTCAAATCTCCCGAAACATGCAGGCTCAATTTTTCCGTTCTTTCGGATTCTCATATTGAGGGCAACAATTATGCCCGGTATAAAGTTTTCGCGAATTCACTTCAGAATGTGAAGAGAAACAAAAGCGGCAACGATGCCGTCGTTTTTCTCGGCGACAACACCATGAACTGTCAGAATATTGAAAATCTCCTTTTTCACGGAGCTGTTTCAGCAATTCTCCCGGATGAGAAGATACTGCCTGTAATCGGCAATCACGATCTCGGGAACGGAGAAGGGGATTACAAAACGCTTCAGAGCCGGTGGTACGACTATACCGGAGCTTTCTTCGGCAGACAGCTTGAGCATCCCTATTATTATGAGGTGATTGATGGATATTATTTCATAGTGCTCGGCCCGGAGTCGCAGGGAGTTTACGGAATGTATATCTCGGATGAGCAGTATGAATGGCTTGAAGGTGTGCTTGCCGAAGCGGCCAAAGGCGATAAACCGGTTTTTGTCTTTTCACATTACCCCTCGGATGATGCCGAGGATGCAGACGGCAATCCCTCATCTCGCCTTACGGATATTCTGACCGCATTCAACAGAGAACACAGTGTTTTCGGCTTTGTCGGCCACACGCATATGCCGCTGTATTTATTCTGGTCTTTCCATAATGACGGCTACCCGGAAATCTATCTGCCGCGTCTGACGCAGCTTGCCGGAAACGGCGACAATGAGATTTATGATGAGAGCGGTGTCGGCGTCGAGGTCGAGGTATATGACAATGAGGTGATAGTCCGCGGCAGGAATTTTTATAAGGGTGAATGGCGTTATGACACTACCGATGAAAAGATGTGCGAGGTTGTATATCCGTACTGATATACTATAAACGGACCGCTTCGGCGGTCCGTTTTTGCGTTAATGCTCCTTTCAAAAGAGATAAACCTCAAAAAAACTTCTTTTCCGTAAAAAATGATTGTATAAACTCTTGATACTTTCATTATATTATTTTATAATATACTATGTATATCTGTGTGCTTCGGCATTACGATTTCAAGTTTAACCCGGAGGAATTGGATTTTGGATAATATGGATTTTTACAATGAGCTTGCGGAGCTTCTTTTTCCCGGTATTGACAAGACACCGGCATACTATGAAGAATTATATCCCGCGAGAAATCTGCCGGAGGGCGCGAGAGTTACCCGTTTTGCTCCGTCTCCTACAGGATATCTGCATTTAGGCGGCCTTTTCGGCGCACTTGTCGATGTGCTTACGGCGAAGGTTTCGGGCGGCGTGTCATATCTGAGGATTGAAGATACCGATAAAAAGCGTGAAATAGATGACGGAGTTTCCGCCATAACAAGCGGAATGAATGCTTTCGGTGTTGAGTTTGACGAAGGCGTTACCGGCTTCGGAACTGAAAAGGGCAGCTACGGTCCCTATACACAGAGCCAAAGAGCGGAGATATATCAGACGGTTGCGAAATCACTTGTGCAAAACGGACTTGCCTATCCCTGCTTCTGCACGGCAGAGGAGCTTACCGCCCTGCGCGAAAAGCAGGAGGCGGACGGAGCGGCAATAACCGGTTATTTCGGCAGATACGCGAAATGCCGGGATCTTTCTCTCGATGAAATAAAGGCGAATATCAGCGCGGGTAAGCCGTGGGTGCTGCGCTTCCGCTCAGACGGCAGCGAAGACAGAAGAATCACCTTTGAGGATATGATAAGAGGCAAAATCGAAATGCCCGAGAATATCATAGACGAGGTGCTTCTCAAATCCGACGGAATCCCGACCTATCATTTTGCACACTGCTGCGACGATCATTTTATGCGCACGACTCACGTCATAAGAGGCGAGGAATGGATTTCATCTGTACCCAAGCACATCGCTCTCTTCAAGGCGTGCGGATTTAAAGCGCCGAAATACGCCCACACTCCGCAGGTTATGAAATTTGACGATGAGACCGGCGACAAGCGCAAGCTTTCAAAGAGAAAAGACCCCGAGGCGGCTGTCAGTTATTTTGTTGACGAGGGATTCCCGAAGGAGAGTCTTATAGAATATCTGCTGACACTGATAAGTTCCGGCTTTGAAGACTGGCGCAGGGCGAATCCCGGAATACCGGCGATGGATTATCCCTTCAATCTCAAAAAAATGAGCTCGAGCGGATGTCTGTTTGACCTCGTAAAACTCAACGATGTGAGTAAAAACGTGATTTCGGTTATGAATGCGGATACCGTATATGAGAGAGTCAGCGAATGGGCGAAGGTGTATGATAAGGAGTTTTACTGCACTCTCACGGCGGATCCCGGCCGCTCAAAGGCAATCCTCAATATAGACAGGGAAAACCCGAAACCGCGCAAGGATATAGCGAAGTGGAGCGAGGTTAAGGATTATATCTCCTACTTCTTCAATGAATATTATGAGAGAGATTACACCCTGCCCGATAATACAGCGGAGGAGGATGCGAAGGCGATTATCGCGAAGTATGCGGAAACCTTCTCGCTTGCCGATGACAAGGATACATGGTTTGCAAAAATCAAAGATATGTGCGAGCCGCTCGGATTTACTCCGAATGTGAAGGAATACAAGAACAATCCGGATTTATATAAGGGCCATGTCGGCGATGTTTCCACCGTGATAAGAATTGCACTGACATCCCGCAGGAACACTCCGGACCTTTACTCGATAATGAATCTTCTCGGCGAAGAAGAGATAAAAGCACGCCTCGCCGATGCGCTTGAAAGGATTTAATGCTATGGAAGAATTAAACACGAGCTCAAATTTCATACATGATTTTATAGATGAGGACCTTGCCGCGGGCAGAAATACAAGAGTGCAGACAAGATTTCCGCCCGAGCCGAACGGCTATCTGCATATCGGCCACGCGAAGGCAATCTGCATTGATTTCAGCACGGCGGAAAAATACGGCGGCGAGTGCAATCTGCGCCTTGACGATACGAATCCCTCAAAAGAGGATGTCGAATATGTCGATGCCATCAAAGAGGATATCGAGTGGCTCGGCTATAAATGGAAAGACTGCCTTTACGCCTCAAGCTATTTTGATTTCATCTATGACTGCGCGATAAAGCTCATCAAAAACGGCAAGGCGTATGTCTGCGATCTCACAGCGGATGAGATAAGAGAATACAGAGGCACTCTGACCGAGCCCGGCAGGAACAGCCCTTACAGGGAGCGCTCTGTCGAGGAAAATCTCGACCTCTTTGAGAGGATGACAAAGGGAGAATTCAAAGACGGCGAAAAGACGCTCAGGGCAAAGATAGATATGTCATCGCCCAATATCAATATGCGCGACCCCGTCATTTACAGAATCGCTCATGTCAGTCATCACCAGACGGGCGACAAATGGTGCGTTTATCCGATGTATGATTTTGCGCATCCCCTGTCTGACGCGAGAGAGGGAGTCACTTATTCGCTTTGCTCGCTTGAATTTGAAAACCACAGGCCGCTCTATGACTGGTTCATAAACGAGATAGGATTTGAGGAGCCGCCCAGACAGATAGAGTTTGCCCGCCTCAATATAAATTACTGCGTTACAAGCAAAAGAAAATGTCTCGAAATGGTGCAGAGCGGAGTTGTTGACGGCTGGGATGACCCCAGGATGGTCACTCTCTGCGGAATGAGAAGAAGAGGATATCCCGCGGCGGCTGTCAGGGATTTCATAAACAGGGTAGGAGTATCAAAGGCATACAGCGTGGTCGATTACGGCCTGCTTGAGGCGTGTGTAAGAGATAATCTCAACGCAAACGCCCCGAGAGCCATGGCGGTTCTCAGCCCTCTGAAAGTTATAATTGACAACTATCCCGAAGGCGTTACGGAGGATATCGAGGTTGAGAATAATCCCGATAAACCCGAGCTCGGCACAAGGACAGTGAAATTCTCAAAAGAGATTTATGTTGAAAAAGAGGATTTCATGGCGGAGCCGGTAAAGAAATACTTCCGACTTTATCCCGGCAACGAGGTGCGCCTCAAGAGCGCTTACTATATCACCTGCAATTCCTATGAAACAGATGAAAACGGAGAGGTCACCTGCCTTCACTGCACATATGATCCCGCCACAAAGGGCGGCGATTCACCGGACGGCAGGAAGGTGAAGGGCACACTTCACTGGGTGAGCGCGGCGGATTGCGTACCCTGCGAGGTTAGACTCTATGACAGGCTGTTCAAGGTTGAGAATCCCGACGGAGAAGAAGATCTCAATCCCGATTCTCTCAGAATTCTCAAAGACTGTCTCGCGGAGGGAAGCCTCGCTTCGGCAAAACCCGGAGACACATTCCAGTTTATGAGACAGGGATACTTCTGCGCGGATAAGACATCCGCTCCCGGAAGCCTTGTATTCAACAGAACCGTTGACCTCAAGTCATCGTGGAAATAATTCAGATCGAGGTAAGTGAAATGAAAATTGTTTACCGTGCAGTCAATATTCTTCTGGCGGTTCTTATCCTCCTCTCGGCGTTCTTCGTGAATTTTGTCGAGGTCAGGATTGAGACTTCGGATTCGCTGGCCGAGTTTTTCAAAACTCTTTCAAAAGATGCCTCCGAGGGAGCGGCGCTGTATGAAGATTTTTCAATCAAGAGAGTTGTGGATATAGCAAACGGCAAGGATGATCTTTCTCAGATGTTTGACGGATCATCAGGTCCCATTCTCTGGCCCGAGGATTTCAATCAGCTCAACACGAGACTTATTGTATTTGCCTCATGTTTCGGGCTTATTCTGCTGATTGCCCTGTTTATCCTGATATTCTCGATTGTTTCAAAAAGGAGCCTTCCTGTATTCATTGCGGGGTTTGCCGGTATCGCCGCGGATATAGTGATGATTCTTGTTTTCCGCTCGATGGCGGATGACATCTTTACCGGCAAGGTCAATATGGTTGATTTCATAGTTGACAGGATTTTCGGCACCGGCACTCTCGTAAACCTTATCGGTTCGCTTGCGGGCGGCGCATTCAAGGTCATTCTTGCCCTTAACGGAGTACAGAATGCTTTCCTCTTCATTTTTATTGCCGTGGTGCTCTGGACCGCAATATTCTTCCTTGTTGATCTGGGAGACCCCAAAGCCAAGGAATTAAAAGAGGTCGAAAAAGAGCAGAAGGCAAAAAAGAAAGCCGTAAAGGCGGCCGAAAAAGAGAAAAAGAAGGCCCTGAAAGAAGCTCAGAACAATGGCTCGCAAGAGCAGGGAGAATAATATGAAAAGCATTCCTTTCGGAAACATCAGGCCCGGCGGATTCTGGGGAGACCGTCTTGAGATAAACCGCATATCAACCATACCCTCGGTCTATGACAGATTTACGGATACGGGCAGATTTGAAGCTTTCAGATGCAACTGGAAAGAAGGAAGCGAGCTTCCCAAACCCCATTTTTTCTGGGACAGCGACATTGCCAAATGGATTGAGGCGGCCGCTTATTCCATAGAGCTTCACCCCGACCCTGAGCTTGAAAAAATCATTGACGGCGTTGTTGACCTTATAGAAAAGAATCAGCAGGATGACGGGTATTTCAACGTATATTTTACCGTCGTTGACCCGGAGCACAGCAGATTCAAAGTCAGAGACTGGCACGAGCTCTACTGCGCCGGCCATCTTCTCGAGGCGGCAATCGCCTATTATAACGCGACTGGCAAGGATAAATTCCTGACGCTGATGCGCAGATATCTGGACCTTATCGAAAAGATATTCGTCAAAGAGCACAGCGCTTCATTTGACACTCCCGGTCACGAGGAGATTGAGCTTGCGCTCATAAAGCTCTATGACCTGACGGGCGAGAAAAAGTATCTCGATATGTGCTCATATTTTATCGAGACGAGGGGCACAAGCGAAAAGGATAAGGATATACCGAGCTGGGCAAAGCCGGAGTATTATCAGTCGGATGTACCGGTGAGAGAATTCACTGCCGCCGAGGGCCACGCGGTCAGGGCGCTGTATCTTTACAGCGGCATGGCCGATCTTGCAGACAGGACGGGTGATAAATCTCTGCTTGATGCATGCGAGCGGATGTTTGATGACATTGTAAAAAAACAGATGTATATAACCGGCGGTGTCGGCGCCGCTTCATCCGGCGAGAGATTTACCGAAAGTTATGTCCTGCCTAATGATCTTGCCTATGCCGAAACCTGCGCATCAATTGCCCTTGCCCTTTTTGCAAGGCGTATGAGCAGCATCAATCCCGATTCGAAATATGCCGACGCGGCGGAGACCGCAATGTATAACGGCGCGCTCGCAGGTGTTTCGCTTGACGGCAGCTCATTTTTCTATATCAATCCCCTTGAAATAAATCTCAGAAAACGCGAGATTTTTGAGAATTATTATACATTTGAAAAGACATATAAGCCGATAACTCAGAGAGTGGCGGTGTTTGACTGCTCCTGCTGCCCGCCGAATGTCGCGAGATTTGTCGCCTCAATCGGAGATTTCCTCTATTCATATGATGATGAAACGCTTTATATTCATCATTATATGCAGAGCGATACGGAGTTTGAAGGCATTAAAATAACACAGCAGACCGAATATCCCAATGAGGGTGAGGTAAGGATCACCGTAAGCGGTCTCAAGGGCAAAAAGCTTGCCGTGAGAATCCCGGGCTGGTGCGGCTATGTTTCGCTCGCAGGAGAAAAGCTTTCCGCTCCCGTTAAAAAGGGCTACGCCTTTGTTGATGTTACGGAAGATGAAGAAACCTTTGACTTCTGGTTTGAGATGAAGCCGAGGTTTGTTTCCTGCAATCCCGCGGTTTCTTTTAATCATGATAAAGTCTGTCTGTGCAGAGGGCCGCTCGTTTACTGCGCCGAGTCCGTGCTCAATGACGGCAGACAGCCGGATAATATCCTGCTTGATGTTTCGGGCAGAGTCGGGCTTGAATTCAGCGAAGAGACAGGCGCTTACACAGCGCTTGCCGACGCGTTTGAGGAGCTGCCCCGTGAAGAGCTCTATTTTGATGTTAAAGATATAAAGAGAGAAAAAATCAGACTCAGGATGCTTCCGTATTTTGCTTATGCCAATCACGGCGAGAGCGATATGGCGGTATGGATGAGAAAAGGAGAGGGAAATGCTTAAAATCTCAACTTCGGGTAAAAAGTTTATTGACTCCGCAGGCAGGCAGAGGATTTTCAACGGAATCAATCTCTGCGACAAAGGCTATCATGACAATGAGCTTAATAAAAGAATCTACAAGCCCGATGAGTATTTCAACGAGGAGCTCATTAAAACACTGGCTGATGACGGCTTCAATCTTGTCCGTCTCGGACTTACCTGGGATGCTGTTGAGCCGCAGCCGGAAAAATATGATGAAGAATATCTCGCAAAGATACGCAGGGTAGCGGACCTCTGCGCTAAATACGGCATTTATTTTTATCTTGATATGCATCAGGATTTATATACCGGCGGCAACGGTCTTGCCGGTGACGGCGCACCCGAATGGGCGTGCATAGTCGGCAACGCGAAATTCAAACCCGCTAAATTCGTCTGGGCAGAGGGATACTTCTGGGGCAAGGCCGTACACAGGGCGTTTGACTCCTTCTGGGAAAACAAGACTTATAAGGGAATCCCGCTTCAGACATATTACTGCAATATGTGGAAGCGTGTTGCGGAGGAATTCAAGGACCACCCCGCGCTCTTCGGCTTTGACCTGCTCAACGAGCCTTTCCCGGGCACGGACGGCGGCAGAGTATTCCGCAAGCTTATTGCGGGAGTTGCCAAAACGGTAATCACCGACAAAAGATGCAAAATCTCATTCCTTGCAAAGCAGCTTTTCTCGGGCAATGTGATCAGATGCCTTGAGCCGTTTGCCGACTATTCCCTTTTCAGAAAGGTTACGGCAAACGCCGACAAGCTGATTTATAAATTTGATACGGGCCGCTATTCCGATTTCCTCAACCGCACGGCATCGGCTGTCCGTCAGGTTACGGATAACGGAATAATCATGATGGAAAACAGCTATTATTCCAATCTCGGAATTCCTTACTCTACCCCCGCTGTCAGCGTGACGAAAGACGGCAAGTCCGCCCCCGAGAGAGAACCGAAGCTCTGCTTCGCCCCCCACGCCTACGACCTTATGGTAGATACGCCTGAGTATAAATATGCATCAAATACCAGAGTCGGCGGTATCTTTGACGAGCACAGACGCTCGCAGGAGCGCCTCGATGTTCCGCTTATTGTAGGCGAGTGGGGAGGCCAGAGCGAGGGCACCGAGTGGCTTGACCATATTGAATATCTGCTTGATAAATTTGATTCCTATCAGTGGGGTCAGACTTACTGGGCATATTATGACGGCCTGCTCAAAAATCCCATTATGGGAGACCTTGTCAGAACGGCTCCCGTTGCCGTAACGGGCGATATTGTGTCGTATTCATTTAACCGCGCAGACAATGTATTCACGCTCGAATACACACAGGATAAAGATTATGACGGACCGACCGAGGTTTATCTCCACGCAGAGCCCTCGGGTATTGAAATCACTTCTGATAACGGCAGTGAGGCGGAATACGAAACGGAAGGCAAAACTCTCAAAGTCAAAACCGTTCCCGGAACTTATAAGGTTACGGTTAAATACTGATTGATAAAAGAACTGCGCCGTGCGGCTGAAAAGCCGCACGGCGATGTTTCTTTTCTCTTTTTCAGGTTGACACACGGCGGGTGACTGATATAATATAAATGTAGTTTTAATATAATAAGTTAAAAACGCAAAGACGGCTGTGCTCAAATCGGAGCTGAGCTGGTGCTACTGGAAAATGAAAAACAATGCAGGCGAATTTGCTTCTCTTTCCGCCCGCGCGTCAGAGAAGGAAAAGCTGACGGAGGAAATCAACGCCCAGGGCGTCAGATGGAGTGAGGTTGATGAGCCGAGAAACACGTTTGTGGCCGTTTTCCAGTATCTTTATTTCAAAGCTTATCCGCTTGTGCTTGCAGTGCTGAATCTGTTATATGCGGTTTAGGAGGCAGATATGAAAAACAGTGAAATCAATATCCGAGATCCTTTCATCCTTCCCGAAAACGGCGTTTATTATATGTACGGTACAAGAGCCGATAATTTCGGCAGAAAGGTCAGAGGCTTTGACGTTTATATTTCAGCCGACCTTGAAAACTGGAGCGAGCCGCGCGAATGCTTCAATTCGACCGTTTACGGCCTTGACAGAGAGGTAAACTGGGCTCCCGAGGTGCATAAATATGAGGGCGCTTATTATATGTTTGCCACTTTCACGCGCGAGACAGGTCTGCGCGGCACATATATACTTAAATCGGATTCTCCCGAAGGGCCGTTCGTGCCTCACAGCGACGGCGCCGTTACGCCTGTCGAGTGGGAGTGTCTCGACGGCACCTTATATGTTGAAGACGGAGTGCCTTACATGGTATTCTGCCACGAGCATACTCAGATTATTAACGGAACAATATGCTATATGCCGCTGACTCCCGATCTTAAAAGAGCGGCGGGAGAGCCTGTCTATCTTTTCAGCGGCTCGGATCCTTTTTATGTTGATGCTCTCCCGGAGGGTGAGCACTATATCACCGACGGTCCGTTTATGCACAGGACCTCCGGCGGAGAACTGCTTATGCTCTGGTCAACCATTCTCAGGGGTCAATACGCAGAGTGTATTGTGAAATTCAGCTCAGGGAGCATCAAAAATTCTTTTGAGCATCTTGACCCGATAATCGACAATGACGGCGGACACGGAATGATTTTCAACACTCCGGAAGGGCTGTATCTCACATATCATTCCCCCAACAGAAGCGGATACGAGCACCCGGTATTCAGAAGAATTACAGAAGACGGCAGCTCGGTAAGACTTATTTAAAAGCGCAGAGCGCAATACGGCTTATCATCAATTTGCCTCCCCGCGGTCTGCGGATAAAGAAGGCAATTCAATACAATATATTTCAAAGGAGATTCTATTATGCTTAAAAAGACTTTATCGATTATAATGAGCATTATTCTTATATGCTCCTGCGCCGCGGTTTTTGCTTACGCAAAGACAAGCGAGGAGGCTGATACCCACCTTCAGTTCGGAAAAGACGGCAAATTCCGCATAATGCAGATTTCCGATATGCAGGATTTCTTCCCGATGAAATCGATCACCAAAAATGTGATTAAAAAGGCGCTTAACACTTACCCCGTTGACCTTATCGTGCTTACGGGCGACAACATTTCGAGCACTTCTCTCATCAAGCCCTATGCGGCTCTCGCAATCAATGAATTCATGTCAATCTATGAAAAATACGGTATTCCCGTTGTTATGGTTTACGGCAATCACGATGACGAGAGGACTACGGCTGACAAGGCCTTCCAGTTGTCTGTATATGAGAAGTATAAATGTTTCATCGGCTGCGCCGGCGAAGATTTCGGTGAGAGCAATCTCGGCACATACTATGTTCCGATTTATTCATCGGCAGACAAGAATAAAATGGTCAATAATATCTGGATGATTGACTCGGGCACCTACAACGAAGAAAACGATCTTGGCGGCTATGCCTGCGTAACCAAAAAGCAGATTGAATGGTATAAGGCGGCATCCGAAAAGCTTGAAAAGGAAAACGGCAAAAAGATACCGTCACTCATGTTTCAGCATATAGT
>JAEEGL011026680.1_pt1 | contig 11914 bp, 7 predicted proteins | sample 9134231 | NCBI WGS metagenome assembly JAEEGL01 (sample SAMN16246548, study PRJNA631951) | gut metagenome | biome: gut microbiome; feature: rumen; material: fiber-attached | host: Bos | place: Iran: Karaj | collected 2018-10 | reverse complement strand
GGTGAGCACAATTATAGCTTAAGGATTTTAGATTGTCAAGGGCTTTTGAAGCGAAAAAATCAAAATTTCGTGCTTTTTTCCCCTCAATTCGAAGATTCCTTCCTTTTTGGCGATATAACCGTGGGGGATAGGCTTGGGCAGTTCCTGGTAGTATTCCTCCGAAATCAGGAATTCCTGCCCCAGTTTGGTACAAAGTCCCTGGATTCTTGCCGTGGTGTTCAGCACGTCACCGTGGTAGGCCATTTCGCTGCCGAAATTGCCCACTTCCGTGGTAATGACCTTCCCGCAGTGGATTCCCGCCTTGAACTGGGGGGTGACCCCGAATTTTTTCATGAATTTGCGTGATTTTCCGGCAATACTCTCCGAAAAGTCGAAAAAGCAATCTACGGGCCTAGCCTTCTTGCGGCAAGCCGACATTTTCCAGGTCAGGAAAGCCCCGTCTCCCGCAATCTGGTAGATTTCGCCCCTGTTCTCCTCGCAGCAATTGGAAAGCAGGCTGTAGTAGTCCTTCAAAAAACTGCTGTACTTGACATGCCCCAGTTCCTCGGCCAGGGAGGTGGAATGCCTAAGGTCGATGAACATGAAAATTCGTTCCTCCTCCTTGGGTTCCTGGGACTTGCCTAGGAAGGTGTTCCAGAAGACCCGTGCCCCGAATTTCTTGTGCACGGAACGGAGTGCCGTAATGAGGTAGGCCGCAAAGAAGTACAGGATGACCTGTACCCGCACCTCGTGGGATAGAAGGTTTTCCTTGATGGAGACGAGGGAGACCTCGTTGACGATACCTTCGTCGGCATTGGCCTTGAACAGCATTATGCACAGGATAAGGCTTGCATGTATGGCCGCTATGAAGTAGAAGGTCCGCACCAGCAGGGCTTTCCAGACTGGCCGACAGTCCCGCTCGTCTTTCAGGATGATGACGTCGTAGACCCCGTGGGAAAGCCCCATGAACAGTGAGAACTGCAACATGACCAGGAGAGGTTCTATGGACAAACTGCCCTTGTCCCGGTACATCTCCAGCATGGCGATTCCAAGAGAGACGCAAATCCAGCAGAGCACGTAAAAGCATACGGCCCTGAACTTTCTCTGTGTCTGTCGTGTAACGGCCATAGGTCTAGTGGATAAAGAGGGGGAGAGCCCAGATCATGGCGATCAGGATGATATCCTTGTAGGATTCTCCCATCAGGAGGGTGGAGGACAGGAAGAAGATGATGGTTGCAAGGGTCAGGAACACCCACAGGGGCGCCCGTTTTCTCAGGAATTTCTTGATTTTGTCCTTTGTCTTTTTCTCCATTGCAAACACTCGCTTTCCTCCTAATCTACATTATTTTTCCCTGCAGGCAACAACCATAAGTTATTTTTAGGATAATGCTAGGCCTTTACATACATATCCCCTTTTGTGAAAAAGTCTGCGATTATTGCGATTTTTTCACTATCCAGGGGCCGAACCGGCTTCATGGGGAGTACCTGGACCTGCTTTCCCGCGAGATTTCTGCCTTTTCGGAGCGCCATCCGGGTGTTTTGCAGCAGGTGGAAACCCTCTACCTGGGGGGCGGGACTCCTTCTATCTTGTCTCCGGAGGCGCTTTTTAGGCTATTTTCCATATTGGGTGAAGCTGGCGTGCCTCTCCTACGACTGAAGGAAGCTACCATGGAGTTCAATCCGGAGTCCACCGATGCCGAACGCCTGTCGGTGGCGCTCTCAAACGGCATCACACGGGCGAGCCTTGGCCTCCAGAGCTTTAGGCCGGAGCTTTTGCAGGCGGTGGGCCGCAGGCACACGCCGGAATCAGGCCTTGCCGCCCTGGAAATGCTCCTTTCTAAGCCAGGTCTTCGGGTGACGGCGGACCTGATGTTTGACCTGCCTGGGCAGACAGTGTCGCAGTTCCTGGAAGACCTGGACTCTCTGTCGGCTTATCCGTTGGGGCATGTCAGCTTCTACGGCCTCAAGGTGGACCCTCGCACAAGGCTTGGTCACCGGCTGGAAAAAGGCCTTGTCCAGGTGGACGAGGACTTGTACGGAGAAATGTACCGGGAAGGCGTCAGGCTTCTTGAATCTAGGGGCTTTGAACGTTACGAGGTGTCGAATTTTGCCCGCCCGGGCGAAGAAAGCCTCCATAACCTGAACTACTGGCGCAGGGGTAAATATCTGGCGTTCGGGCCTTCGGCCCACGGCTTCTTCGGGGGCATACGCTTCCATGCTCCCGACCGGTATTCGGAGTGGCGTCGCTACGTAGCGACGGGCTGCCCAGAAAGCCTGCTTGCGAAGGATCCTGTCGGTCATGACGAGACTGTGGCCGAGTTTATCCAACTATCGTTACGTACAAAGTATGGCCTTGATGTGGCCGCCCTGCAAGATTTGGGAGTCCGGCTTCCCGAAAAGTCCGTTTCCCGTTGGGTGGAGTGTGGCTTCTTGAAACGGCAGGGGGAATGCCTTGTCCTCGATGGTGACGGTTGGCTCTTCATGGACACCGTGGTGGCGGACATATATTCCAACTTGGAATAATGTTTTTTGTATGTCGGCTAAATCACAGTTTTATAGTCAAGGCACCGTAAATGCCCTAGAATGAGGGGGTTACGGACTTTCCTGTTTCCGCTTTGCCCTAAAAAAACATATCTTTAGGATGTATGTGCCCAGGTCTTCAATTGGGCGTGTTTGTTGTTGCGTTGAAAAAGAGAGAGGATGGTATGTTGGCAAAAAGACAAAATGGGTTTTTCCTTTTTGTAAGCACCTTGCTGTTATTGGCGGCATGGGGTTTTGCCGGCGTGAACTTTAGCGGTGACTGCATCAACGATGCCAAGCCGGACAATCGTTGCGTCTACCTGCCTCTAGATATTGGGCAGACTATAGGCCTTTATGTAGAAGATCCTCCCAATAGCGGAAACCGCGTCAAGAATGCACCCCTGTATGTCTATGCCCCCAATGCGGGTTCCGATACCATCGTGTTCAAGGTGGGTGATGTCATTGCCGAAAATGGCGAACAGTTTGTTTCCAATGGCGATGGCTATGTGGTTACTGGCGTGACGGGTCATTGGACTGTTTCCAATGCTCCCTTGGGCGTTTCCGTTAACGCCTCCATGCAAGACATCAACGTCATCTACGTGTATAACTTCTACGTACCCCAGTTCCAGTTCTGCGAAGATGCCGACTGCAAGGAGATTATCTCGGACATTTCCGACATCCAGCTTAACGTAGGCGATACCCTCCCGGTCTATGTCCAGTCCGTGATACCCCTCGGGCCTTCAAAGGGCAAGCTGGACACTCTTGCCAAGAATCTACAGTTCTTCCTTTCTACTAAGCACGAAAGCCTCAAGTTCCTGACCCCCGCCAGGTCTCCCATGGGCCGTGGCAAGATCAATGGGACAAATTATTATATAGGCCAGTTGTCCAACTCCAGGTCGTCCTTCCTGATTACCTCGGATAAGGCCATTTCCGATGTGAACTTTACCCTGGAATCATCCATGTATGTCCCGACGCCGGGCGATACCGTTTTCCGCGTCAAGGAAGAATTCCCCGGGACTCTCCAGTTCGTGAACTATGGACTGCCTACCTTGGATAGCGCCTTCATCTACGACACCGACGGTGACGGTGTTGGCGACAGCATTGCGGCCTACTTCAACGGCCAGATGAACGGCGTTTCTCTCTCGAACTTCCAGTACAACTGGCCTTCGGGCGACAAATACACCGATTTCAGTGGTGACTTTACCCTGAACGGCCACCTGGCCGAACTGACGGGGGTAAAGACCACGATTCCCGATGGCGAGGGCCAGGGCAATCTGAAGGTGGATGCTTCGTCCTCGGTGTCCGGTGCAAGCGGCAATCTTTCTACGGCCATCCAGGACCGCATAGGCCCTGTCATTCAGAAGGCCACCCTTGAACCGGGGGATGGCGACTATGACTACATAATCCTTGATTTCAACAAGCCCTTGGATACGTCCTGGACCTCGGGTAACGGATTCCTTCTGAACGGGCAGCCCTTGTCCATGACAGCGGTAGAAAAAGGCGTGGGTGGAAACGATCGCATCTGGAAATTCAAGGTTCCCAAGAATTCGGTCAAGGTGGGTGGTGAAATCGAGATTGCCACCTCCTGCGCCAAGGACAAGTGCCCGGATGGCCTCATCAAGGCCGCCGATGGAAACAAGGCGGGCAAGAACAACCCGGTAAAGATTTCCAATTCGGGCAAGAACTACATGGACGACGAGCGTAACGGCTTCTATGACAAGGACGGCGATGGCCGTATGGATAGCGCCACGGTGGCCTTCAAGGAGCCCCTCTCCAAGAAGGACCTGGAAGATATGGAAGTGGTCCTGTACTGGCTGGACAACCAGGGCAACGTGCTGAAGATTGTCCCTGACCTGACGGACACCAACTTCGTAAAGCTCTCCGACGACGGCCTGATGCTCTCCATTACGGTGGATTCCACCAAGTTTGATGTACAGCGGATGCTCACCTACGTAGATACCGCTGGTATTGATGTGGATAGCCTCAAGTACGGCTTTGCCAAGGTGTCGAAGCCGGTGGTTCAGGCCGACGGCTCCACCAAGACGGAAACCTATGACTGCGCCATGCACGACCGCATGTCTCCCGTGATTGCGGGGACGTTCTTGGAGCCGGAGTCCTTCCAGAAGATGGAGGCCGACGTGCTGACCATTACCTTTTCTGAACCGGTGGACAAGGGTGCGCTGGAAGACCTGGCCGCCCTGTCGGAGTGCTTCAAGTTCAAGGTAGACGGCCAGTGGGTCTCGATTCCGTTCAGCTCCCTCAGCTGGAGTGCCGACGGCAAGTCCGTGAAGCTCCACCTGGAAAACGGCGTGCCTCTGGCGGAACGCCTGAACCCTGCGGATTCCCTGAAGTTCGATTTCGACAAGTCGAAGATTACGGACCTGGACGGGAATGGCGTGTCGCCCAAGTCGCAGCCGGTGATGGTCAAGGGTGACCCCCGTGTGCTGATGCAGTCCACTTCTATCGCCACTCTGGACCGTGCCGTGCTCCTGGCGGACAAGGCCGCCTTTACGGAGCGGTTCGTCAATGCGGATGATCCTATGGACGAGGAGATGAAGAAGTCTCTTGGAATTTTGATGGATATCAGCTTTGCAACCGTCATGGGGGAGGATTCCGCCGGAGTTTCCAAGATGAACTTGGATGATGTGGGCCTCAGCTGGGAACTGAAGGTGTTCACCAACTTGGGAACCTATGTGGGTGGCGCATCCAACAAGCTGAAGTGCAGTGACAAGGCTTTTGAAGGAAACTGCTTCGAACATGCGAAGAAGATGTACGTGCGTTGGAACATGCGCTCCAGCCAGGGCCGCAAGGTGGGCGTGGGCGTCTATGTGGCGCAGTTCAAGATCAACGTCTACGGAGCGAAGGAAAGTTTTAAGGTTGAAAGGATTTATAACTGGGGTATCCGCGCCGGCAAGGGCGGTATGAGCCTTGGGGACTAAGCCCTTTCAGAGGTTAACGCTATGAAAAAGATGGCTAAAAACTTGAGTATCTGGCTATTGGGGGCGGCAGCGCTGGTGTTTGCAGCTCCCGTTCCGGAAAACCCTGCTACGGGTATCTGGATCCAGCAGATTGGCGAAATCGTGGAACAGCCTTCCACGAATGCCACCTTGTACTACACCAAGTATATTGGTGACGACCGCGTGAAGAGTATCGACTACTTCTACGATGGCTTGGGATACTTGCGTCTGTTGAACAAGAAGGATCTGTGCCATTCAAATGGTGCAGATGGCATTATGCATCACCCGGACGGAAAGCACTTGATCGTGGCTGGTCAGGGACAGAGGCTTCACCTGGTGAAAAAGACCGGCGGGGCAAACTGTGTAACGATGACGTCAAGTGCGCGGTATGTGACTACGACTGATGCTACCGATCACGGTCAGGGTTATTGGCACGTGATGGTGGACCCTACCCACAAGTACGTATGGGCCGATGGTATGCCGGGCCCGCTGGTTCGTTATCCCCTGGACTCGGGTAAAATTGCGAATGTGGGTTTCCAGGTAGATCTGACTCCAGACGCAAACGATCGTCGTAAAGACAAGCAGGTGACGACAGTGGTTTGGGACCAGTTGAACCGGGCCTTCTTTACTTATTCCAAATTCCATGGCGGTGGATGCGAAATGGATATTAACGGCCATGAGTGTAGCGAAAACATGAAAAAGTCCTACAGGTCCAAATCCTATTTCGGCATGATTACCGACACCAATAGCGTAACCATTACAACCCAGGCTGAGGCGGATAGGTATAAGGGCAAAATCGGAGAGACTGTTCCTATCGGATTCAATACGAAGATTCTCATAGACTCCCTGGAAGGCGCCCACGGTGCGACTTATGACCCCTACTCCGAAACTATTTTCGTTTTCGGTGGTGCGAAGATTGTGCAAATCAAGACGGAAGGTCAAAAACCGAATGTGACGGCAAGAAAGGTGGCCGAAATAGATTTACGTCAGTTCTTCTTCACCGAAACTAGTGCTAACATGACTGGCCCGAGAACGCCCTCATGCAAGCAGAAGGCTAACCCCAGCACCGGTGAATGGACGGGGGACAATAATGGTAATTCGGGAGGTTGTTACGGTAATGGCAGCAGTGCTTATTGTTCCGGTTACTGCGATGGCGCCACTAATGAATGGGAATTTACAAATGGTGGTGGCGTTCCCACGGTGGGATGGCGTCTGGACCAGGGTACGGTAGATGGCCATGGTCACCTGTTTGTAGCTAGCAACACGGGCCACGTGATATTCCTTGACTATGCCGCCAACCCGGCAAAGCTTATCGACAACAACGTGCTTGCCCACATGCAGTGGATTGACAACTTCTTAGATGACCTGGCGCCACTAGATGCAGAAAAGGCGATTCGTTCTAGTGCATCGACTTACGGCGACGTCTCCTCTAGCAGTTTTGAACGACTCAGCTCCCAGGAAGTATGGTCTTCGGCTACTGAAAGTTCTAGCAGCCAAGAGAGTTCTTCTTCCAATAGCGTAAGTTCCTCGGGCAGCGAATCTTCTTCTAGCGGGGTGACTTCTTCTGGTAGCAATGCTTCCTCTTCTGAAAGCACGGGCTCTTCTTCCGAGAGCATGGGTTCCTCTTCTGAGAGTACTGGTTCTTCTTCCGAAAGTAATGCCTCTTCTTCTGAGAGCACTGCTTCTTCTTCTGAAAGTGCGGACTCCTCTTCCAATAGCAACGCCTCTTCTTCTGAAAGCGCCGGTTCCTCCTCCGGAAGCAATGCCTCCTCTTCTGGCAGCGTGAATTCCAGCAGTAGCGGTGGCGGTAGCGGAGAACTGTTCAGCAGTTCGTCTAGCAGCTCGGACGGCAGCGGCGGTGGAATCCTGTTCAGCAGTAGCGACGGTAACTATAATCCCAGTGGTGGCGGTACCAATTTTGGTTACAGCTCTGCAGGCGGTGGCTATTACAATCCCTCTTGGGATGATTACGACAAGGGCGATTCTGTCGTCCAGAACGCGAATGTCCTTATACCTGCCGATGACAAGCAACCGGGTGATCCGGGAACGGTGACCATCGGCGAGAACGTGTACCTTGTGAATGGCAACCCTACCGATATATCTCTGGACTTCCGTCAGAATTCCAATATCGACTCGGCGAAGGTTGGCGATGTGGTGGCTATTACCCTGAGTGCGGACAAGGTGAAGGAATACTTCGGTGACAACGTGGATTCCCTGACCTTTACAACGCCTTCTGGATTGGTCTTGATAAATCCCAATAATCCGGCTCCTGGCGATTCCATCAAGGTCAATGTCGATGGAAGCGTCACTATCTATGTGACCGCCAACGATCCTATCAGGAATGGTGAAATCTATGTGACCAACGAGGTAGGCCAGCTGGTCGTGATAGACAACATCAACTTCTATGCGGTGGTTCCCGAGGGCAAGATTGCGCTGATCAAGGACTCCGATTTGGATAGTCAGCTAGATTATGTGGAAATCCTGTTGCAGGACACCCTGTCCAAGTTTGTGGATATCACGTCGGTGACGCTCATGGTTAACGGCGTGATGCTGACTCCTGCGACGGTACCGACCCTCAACGGGGAAAGGAACAGGGTTATCCTGAAGGATGTCTCCGATCTGGTGTTCCCGGAAAAGATTGACGAGAATTCCTATGCCCAGATAACCTATAAGGATAAGTCCAACGGAGCGGTGTATGTACGTCAGGTTCCGCTGGTCGAACTGGGAACAAACATCATCAAGGCTGCCCATGCCATTAGGGATACTACCAAGGGTGGCATGGACTCCCTGTTCGTGGAATTCAATATCGACATCATTCCTATAGATCTGAGCTACCCCGAGATGCTCATAGCCATGAAACAAAAGGGCAAGGAGATATTCTTTGGTCTTGGTCAGGTGTCCAAGGTCTATCTGCCGTCGAAGAACATCGTTATCTTCGTGGGCGAAGACTTGAAACTCCAGGGCGATATGAAGGATAGCGTTTCCCTGTATCCCAACGTGACGTTCAATAGCGCTCCGTATATCACTTCTGACGAATATGACCGTCATGTGCCTGTGTCGGTGGTGGATCGCCTGCCTGCGGTCAAGAACGTAGAATACTGGGATACGGACTACGATGGTGTCATGGATCAGGTGGTTATCAACTACTCTGCTCCCCTGAAGCAGGCTGACCTGGAAAAGCTGTACATGACATTCCCCTGGTATAGCAGTCGTGGATTGCTGGTGCAGTTGCAGGCTGTTCCCTCTAGCCTGACCCTTGACCCCAAGGATCCGACCAAGGTCATATGGGATGTGTATTCTCCGTCGCCGCTTGCCAAGGGTGTTACCAGCATCAGCGAATCCTTGCCGCCCGCAACGGTGTATACCTACTACCCCGTCTTTGACCAGATCTTTGCCAACGAAGAACCTGTAAAGGTCATGGACAAGATGTCCCCGGTTATTGCGGGTGCGACCCTCAATTACGGCAAGAAGGCCGACACCTTGGCGGTGGTGTTCTCCGAAGCCATCAAGAAGGTGGATGGCAGGGATTACTTCCGCTATATCCATGGAAAGGATACTTTGGACTTGGTGCCGACTTCGATTGTTTGGTCGGAAGATGGGTTTGTTGCAACGTTGATCCTTGATGCGGGCCAGGTGACCGTGATGCCGGGTGACTCCCTGATGGTGGTCCGCGGTAGCAAGGGCGTTATTCAGGATAACTTCGGCAACATCGCCGGAGACGATCCGTCGCCTGTGATTATCGGTGGCCTGCTGAACCACCTGGTGGAATCTACTCAGATGGGTACCTTCGACGACAAGGATGAGATCCTGCATACCATGAGTTCTGTAAACCTGCGCTATGTGCCCAGTTCTACGACTAAGGAGGACCTGGAAAAAGAAGGGGCCTTGGGTCACTTGGTGCAGTTAGGCGAACGGTTTGTGCCGCAGTTGCTTGACCGTGCTCAGATAGCTGCTGATGGTTCTGTGGACCCTGCAGTGCTTGACTCCCTGGATCCCGAAAAGGTGTTCATCTCCTTCGTTGTGAATTACTTCGACCATCTTGGCCAGTATGTGAACGATACCGTGATCACGGTGCCTTGTAATAGTCCGAAGTTCGGCGGTAACTGCTTGAATTCTGACCAGAAGGTGTTCGTGAACTGGAACTTCAAGGACCATAACGGACGCTTTGTGGGAACTGGCGTCTATACGGTCCAGTTCAAGATGGTGGTTCGCTACGCCAGGAAGAAGATCGAAGAAGAGATCAAGGACAAGTGGGGTGTCCGTCGTAAGAAGAAAAAGTAAGTAGCTCCGTTCGTGCGCCTATGGCGCACCCACGAAAATAAACCGCAAGGCTAGAGCCTCGCGACCAGAGTTTAGCGATTTATTGAGTGTTAGGTAGGTCTTAGGGAGGGCGAAAGCCTTCCCTTGTCGTTATACAGCACCGCCAGGTGCCCACGAAAATAAACCGCAAGGCTAGAGCCTTGCGACCAGAGTTTAGCGATTTATTGAGTGTTAGGTAGGTCTTAGGGAGGGCGAAAGCCTTCCCTTGTCGTTATACAGCACCGCCAGGTGCCCACGAAAATAAATCGCAAAGCCAGAGCCTTGCGATCAGAGTTTAGCGATTTATTGAGTGTCAGGTAGGTGTTAGGGAGGGCGGAGCCTTCCCTAATCGTATTACACAATCATTTCCATGACTGCGGGGATGATTGTGCAGACCACGACCCAGGGGTAAGAGAGGGCGCCTCTGAGCCAGCCGGTGGTTTGTACTTTGTTTGTATCGAAGGAAACCCGCTGCATGTTGCTGTGGGCCGTCTTGATGGACTGGTCGAGGGAATCCTTGAGGTAGACGACGGACATGTCGAAGTCGCGCTTGCTCTCCTGTGCAGAGTCTATCATCTGTAAGAACTTGATACTCATAGACTTAGCTTGCATTCCGTCTGTTTCTTGCTCCCAAATATAATAAAATTTTGAGAATTTCAAAGGGTTGGTGTTGATTTTTGTTTACAAATGCAGTTTTACGTGAAAAAACTCACAAATCCGGATATTTTTCCCCAAAAAAAGCTAATTTAATGGCGTTGTGGCTCACATTCGTGATCCAGAAGGAGTCTTATGAACCTGATACGCTATTCTTTTGGACTTGCCGCTTGCTCGGCATTGATCGCCTGCGGTGGAAATGCTCCCCAACCTACGGTGGAGCCGGCTGAACCGGCTGTTGCCCCCGCTCCTCAGGTATCCCTGGACAGTGCCGTAGACCGTTATAGCTATGCATTGGGCATGGACCTGGGTAAGGCTATCGCCAATATCAACGTACCGGTCAAGATGGATGTGCTGATGCTTGCTATTCAGGACGAAGTTGACCCGTCCCGAAAGTCTCTGATGTCGGATTCGGCATCGGAGTCTGCCTTGCAAGACTTGCTGCTCCGTATGCAGAAGCAGAAGGAAGACGATGAGAAGGCCGCCGCGGCCAAGGCTCTGGAAGACCAGGCCGCGTTCCTGGCCAAAAATGTCTTGGATTCTACAGTGAAGGTGACGCCCAAGGGTGTGCAGTACCGCGTACTCAAGGCGGGTACGGGTATTTCTCCCAAGGCGACCGACAAGGTTCAGGTGCACTATATCGGCGCCCTTCTGGATGGCACTCAGTTTGACAACAGCGTCAAGCGTGGCGAACCCTTGGAATTCCCCGTAGCCGCAGTTATCGAAGGCTGGCAGGACCTTCTCCAGGTCATGAAAGAAGGTGACAAGGTGAAGGCCTGGATTCCTAGTGCCCTCGCCTATGGTGAGGCCGGCGTGCCGCCTACCATTCCTGGGAACGCCCTCCTGATTTTTGAGGTGGAGCTCCTGAAGGTCTATGCGGAGGTTCCGCCTGTGGATTCTACGGCTGCTCCTGCCGACAGTGCCGCAGCCGCCCCTGCCGATTCTGCCGCCGCTGCTACCACAGCTCCTGCGGCCGCTCCGGCTGACACGTCTAAGCCTGCCGCTAGCGCAGCCCCTGCCGCTGCTCCTGCGGATAGCGCCAAGGTTGCTCCTGCAGCAGCTCAACCGGCAGCCGCCCCTGCCGACACGGCAAAGACTGCCCCCGCCGCTCCTGCAGCTGCTGCGCCCGCAGATAGCGCCAAGGCTGCTCCTGCTGCTAAGACTGAATCCAAGCCTGCCGCCGCCAAGCCGGCTACTGCCCCGGCAAAAGCAGCCCCCGCTGCTAAACCGGCTGCCAAGAAATAGGCTTCGATAGACAAGTTTTAGGAAAGGCGCAGGACACCCTGCGTCTTTTTTCGTAGGTGAGTTTTATTATCTTTTGAACTATGAGCAATACTGTGTCCGATTTCTATTCCCAGCATTTTGAAGTTTCCGGGTTTATCCGGGAAGTCTTCGGCTATATGGACCGGTTCAAGGGCCAGCTCTTTGTATTAAAGATTGAAGACGGCCTTATGGACCACCCGCTGTTCCCTGTGCTCATGCGGGATATCGCCCTGTTGCACAAG
>JAEEGL015810091.1_pt1 | contig 11915 bp, 13 predicted proteins | sample 9134231 | NCBI WGS metagenome assembly JAEEGL01 (sample SAMN16246548, study PRJNA631951) | gut metagenome | biome: gut microbiome; feature: rumen; material: fiber-attached | host: Bos | place: Iran: Karaj | collected 2018-10 | reverse complement strand
TCTTTTAGTTTGTTGAAACATATCACTAACACGACTAGCTCCAACACTAACAAATAATTCTACAAAATCAGAACCACTAAAATAGTAAAATGGAACATTAGCCTCACCAGCAACAGCTTTTGCTAGTAATGTTTTACCAGTTCCTGGTGGCCCTACTAACAATACACCTTTTGGTATTCTTGCTCCTAATTTTTGGAATTTTTTTGGATTTTTTAAGAAATCTATCAATTCTTTTACTTCTTCTTTTTCTTCTTTTAATCCAGCAACGTCTTTAAATGTCTTTTTATTTTGATCACTATTTAATCTTGCTTTACTCTTTCCAAAATCCATAGACTTTCCGGCACTACTCATTTGTTTTGAGAAAAACCAAAATGCAATGGCAGCTAATAATACTATTGGTAATATATTAACTATTACCCATAGTAATGATATTGATCCTGGATCATTTTCTGTTTCAATTTTGTAATTTAATTTTTCATCAATACTAACTATTTGATTAATTATACTGTCAGTTAAAGGTACCTTTAAGAAGAACGTTTCATTTTCTTCATATCCTTTTAGTTTTCCTGACATGTCATATACTCCATAGCTTTCCCTTGGAGTTATTTTTAATTCTGTTACTGTTCCTTTTTCTAATTCTTTTATAAATGCATCATATGTTAATTCATTTACTTTAGAATTCATTACTCCAAACAAGTAATACATTGTCAATATTATTAGTAATAGAAAGACATATGGTAATAATCCTCTTTTTACATTTTTTTTGTTCATAGTTCCTCCTTTTATTTATATCTTATTATTATATCATGTTTTTCATTTTTTTGTTTATTTATTTTTGATTTTTTTATACCTGGAATCCAAACAACTTTATCTTTAGAATCAACTACTATTGGCCATTTATCTCTTTGTTTTAACGGTATTTTTTCATCAATAAAAATATCTTTTACCTTTTTATGTCCATTAGTACCTTTTAATGCTATTTTATCACCTAGTTTTCTGGTCCTAATATATAATGGTAGTTTTACTTCTTTACTATCTAATCTACATATGTCATTGCCATTAGTATCACATGATTCTATTATTTCTATTGTTTTTCCATTTGGCAAATAAGCGAAGTCTATTAATTCAACTTCATAATTAGTAACATCTTCTATGTCTCTTTGAATCGTTATTTCATTATAATTTTTAACTGCTTGCATATTTAATGGTAGATATACTTTTGTATTAGGCCTTTTCGAATGGGCTAAGGCTATAATTAAATTAACATGAGTATCATTAATTAACATTAAATCATCATTATATGTGTCTTCTAATATATGATATATGATTTTATTTTGTATTAATTTATCTAATTCTAAAAATTTATCTACAATTATTGTCTTATCTTTTACTACTGTTTTTATTTGTTTGTGTATTTCTTTTTCTATATAATCATCATATTCTGTTAGAGTTTTACTAAATTTTAAGAATTTTTCATGAACATTAGGTTCTTCATTCTTTAAAAATGGTAATACTATCTTTCTATATCTATTTCTTGTATATTTATCTTTAAAGTTAGAACTATCTATGACATATGGTATATGGTGTCTTTTGTTGTAATCTTCAGTTTCTTGTTTGGTGACAAAAATTAAAGGTCTTTCTATTTTATAGGTTCCTTTATCTACTTCTATACTAAAGCCACTATATCCCTTTTGAGTTGATCCTCTCACTATACGCATAAGTATTGTCTCTATTAAGTCATCTCCATGATGAGCCGTAAATAGGTAATTAGCATTATATTTTTTTATTATATTCTCAAAAAAATTATATCTTATATTTCTTGCTTCGTTATGAAAATTATCATTACCATATTTTTCTATTAACATCACTTCAAATGGTACATCTCTTTTTTCACAATATTCTCTTAAAAATTTTTCTTCTTCTTTACTTTCTTTTCTTACATTATGATTGACATGAGCACAAATGATTTTAAATTTTTTTTCATCTCTTAATTTTAATAGAATATCAAACAGTGCCATTGAGTCAGGACCAGCGGAATTACCTATTACTATAGTGTCATTATTATTCAATTTTAATGTTTTTGTTAAATAATCAATTACTTTATTCATACTATTTTTCTGCACTTCCTTTTGGTATTTTAATTATGTATTCTCCATTTTTAGAATAAAAGTATTTTTCTCTTAAATATCTAGCTACATATTCTGGATCTTGTAATTTTTCTACATCAATTGTTAATTCTTCTTCAGTTGCTTTTAATTTTAATAATTTTTCTTCTAATTCTTGTTTTTCTTTATATTTTTGATAAATATCTAGCCATACATGAGTTAATGTGATAAAAACAACAGCTACTATTGCAGTGCTGGTAACACCTAAAAATAAGAATCTAAGAGCTTTCTTTTTTGCTCTTGTTTTTTTCTTCTTTTTTGCAGCCATTTAATCACCTACCCATCCATTTATATTATATCATCACAAATAAAGTCAAACAATAAGTTTGACTTTATTTATTAAAAATTGACATTTAATTGGTATAAACATTTTTATTTAATCAAAGATTTTCCTATTTCTAAAGCGTATTCTCGAACTGGGTAATTGGGATCTATAAGACAATCTGTTCTTAATTCACTGGTAAATGTTCTAGAATTAGTATTATTTCTTACCCATTTAATTAAGTTCTTCTTATCTTCTTTAGTGAAATTATATCCATTTAGCATTTCATAAAATAACCACTTTGATAAATAAAAATTTAATTTTCCTTTATTTAAATTATGAGCAGTTTTACAAGATGGCATAATTCTAAATTTATCCATATCACACATAACTAAATAATCACTAGTAACGATATAACTTCCTCGATTGATATCATCTACTATTACATGTTTGTCTGACATATCTGCAAAATCCGACTCTAAGTCATTTATTACATTTTCTAAATCAGACATAACAAATGTTCTATTTTTATTGGTATAAGGTTCTTTTCTGACATCATCATATTTTTTCATAACATATCCTGTATATATACCATCTTGTGTTAATAATATATCTATTGGTTGAGAAACTCTTCTTAATGATAGTTCTGTTATGATATATTTTGCTTTTTCAAAAGTCATTAAATTTTTTTCTTTTCTTTGAGCAATATCATATTTTAATGTTTTTAGTGCTAAGTCTCCATATCCAAACACAGCACCATCATGTCCTATTCCTAATTTATTTAATTGTGTAATATCAGGAATATGTATATATACTCTACTAAAAAAGACATCTGTTTCAAACTGTTTTTCTTTTTTCATTGTCAATTCCCCTTTTTTTATGGCATATTATACTATATTTTTTACATTTTTTCAACAAAAAAAGAATCTTTTTTCGATTCTCTATTTTGTAAATGGTAATAGACCAATTATTCTTGCTCTTTTTACTTGTTCAGCTATATGTCTTTGGTGTTTTGCACAGCATCCTGTAACACGTCTTGGTAAGATTTTACCACGTTCATTTATATATCTTTTTAAAGTTTCTACATCTTTATAATTAATATCTTTTTTAGTTGAACACATATAGCAAACTTTTTTTCTTTTTCTAAAAAATTCAGCCACTATAAATCCTCCTTCTTAAAATGGTAATTCATCATCATTAATTGATATTGATGCTCCAAAATCTGCAAAAGGATCATTTTCTACATCTGTTGCTGGTGCCTCATTAGATGAAAAATCACTTGGTGTTATGTTATTATCGTTATTTGAAATATTTTCCCTGTTTGATTTAGTATCTAAAAATTGCACATTATCTGCTACAACTTCTGTAGTATATCTTTTTGTTCCATCTTGTGCATCATATGATCCAGTTTGAATTCTACCATCTATTGCAACTTGGCTACCTTGGTGTATATAATTTTTGACATTTTCTGCTTGTTTACGCCATACTACAATATTGATAAAATCTGCTTCTCTTTCACCAGATTGATTAGCAAATGTTCTATTGACTGCAATTGTAAATCTTGCTACTGGTATATTACTACTTGTATATCTTAATTCTGGATCTCTTGTTAATCTTCCTATTAAAAATACTTTATTCATAAAATCCTCTTTTCTTATTCATCTACTCTAACGATTAAATGACGAATAATATCTTCATTGATTAGTGCTAGTCTATCAAATTCACTAATTGCTGTATTATTTTCTGTTTCGATAACAAATAAGAAATAATGACCATTATTGTAGTTTTTAATTTCATATGCTAATTCTCTTTGACCCATATCTTTTTCATCTACAACTTTTGCACCATTTGATTCTAAGTTTTTCTTCATAGAAGATGCTACATCTTTAATTTTAGCTTCTTCTAAATCAGATTTTACAATGAACATGATTTCATATTTTTTCATTATTACACCTCCTCTTGGTCTGATGGCCTTATTTTAATAAGGCAAGGAGTATCAAATACTCGTTAGTAGTATAGCAGAATATCTTTATTTTGTCTACTTTTTTTATATACATGTTGTTATTTTACATTGATTTACTGTTTTTTTATATTTGTTCTCTGCTTTTTGTGATAAAAATGTATTTTTTTACATTATTTAGAACTTATTTTTGATATTTTTATAAATTCTTTTAATAAATTAATTTGATTTGGATCATCCATTAATCTTTCTGGATGCCATTGTACTCCAATATTAAATCTGTTGTTTTTGTTTTCTATTACTTCTATTAGATTATCTTCACTATATCCTACAATATCATAGTTTTTTGTTTTTAGAATATGGTATTTATGAAAACTATTTACATTAAATGTTTCTTGGTGAATAATTTGATATATTTTTGATTCTTTTAACAGTGTTACTTTGTGAACATATTTTTTATCTTGATCGCAATGATTAATACCTTGTTCATCATTTTTTTCTACTATAAATTTAGGAGTTCCATTTTCATTTGTTTGTCCGTAATTGGCCATGATTTGCATACCTAAACAAATACCAAGTATTGGTTTATCTTTTTTCGTACAATAATCAACTATATACGTATCGTACTCAAATGTTTTAAAGCCTCCTGGTAAGAGTATTCCATCACATAATTTTAATTGTTTATCTAATATTTCTTTTTCTTCTGTAGTTAAAGGTGGTGTTTCGCTAACTCTTGTGTCATAATAATACATATCTTGTGGAGGAAGTATTAAAATTGGTATTCCTCCTAAATCTAAAATTGCCTTTCTATATTCTTCTCTAGTTGAAATATTAGATTTATCTTCATTATCTTTTGTAGCTCTTCCTACTATTCCTATTATTGGTCTATACATTGAATCTAAAATGGCAAATATCTCCATCTTGCATAATGTAGTCTTTACCTTCCAATCTAGCACGTCCAGCTTCACGTACTTTTATTTCACTGCCATATTTAATCATATCACTATAAGATATTACTTCTGCCTTAATAAACCCTTTTTCAAAATCAGTATGGATAATACCAGCACATTTCTTGGCATTCATTCCTTTTTTATATGTCCATGCTCTAACTTCATCTTTTCCAACTGTAAAATAGGTCTCTAAACCTAATAATTCATACGTTGCTTTTATTACTTTGTCTAAGCCACTTGTATCTAATCCTAAGGCTGCTAGCATTTCTTGTCTTTCATCTTCATCTAATTCACTTAATTCATATTCAATTTTTGCGCAGATACTAATTACTTTAGCATTTTCTTTTAGGGCATATTCTTTTACTTGTTTTACATATTTATTATCTTCATTAGTTAGTTCATCTTCTTTAATGTTTGCTAGATATATAATTGGCTTTATAGTTATAAAATTAAAGTTTTTTAATATTTCTTGTTCTTCTTTGTTAAATTCTACTGATCTTAATGGAATATTTTTTTCTAAGGCTTCTTTGCTTTTTGTTAGAGTTTGATATTCTAAAAGTGAATCTTTATCTCTATTTGATTCTACTTTTTTCTTTATTTTATTTATTCTGTTTGTTACTATCTCTAAATCAGATAACACTAGTTCTAGATTAATAATTTCTATATCTCTAATTGGATCTATTCCTTCTTCTACATGAATTATATTGTTATCTTCAAAACATCTAACTACTTCAACAATAGCATCTGTTTCTCTGATATGAGATAAAAATTGGTTACCTAATCCTTCACCTGTTGAAGCACCTTTTACTAGGCCTGCGATATCTGTAAATTCAAAGGATGTGTATATTGTTCTTTCTGGCTTATAAAGTTTTGATAAATTATCTATTCTTTCATCTTTAACATTAACTACTCCTACATTAGGGTCAATTGTTGCGAACGGATAATTAGCTGCTAATATTTTATTGTTTGTTATTGCGTTAAATAAAGTAGATTTTCCTACATTAGGAAGTCCAACAATTCCTGCTTTTAAACTCATTATATACCTCTTTTCTAATACTTTGTTATTGTAGCACATTTTTTCTATTTTAAAAAGAAAAAACGAGATAACTCGTTTCTTGTTTTGTTATAAAGTTGGGTATACTCCTGGACCAATTGGTAATCCAATTAAATACCAACCAATAATTAATAATATCCATACAGCTCCTATTATTAAACAATATGGCATTATATATGATATAGCTCTTTTTATACTTATAGCATTTTTTTCTTTATTATATATATTTATATATCCTAAATATATTACAAAATATGCTAATAACGGACTAATACCTTTGGTTATTGAATCTCCAGCTCTAAATATAAATTGAGCAAATTCTGGAGATATATTTGATTGCATCATTAATGGTACGATTACAGGAGATAATATTTGCCACTTCATAATTGGTGTTGTGACAAATAATCCAGATAAAGCAATTAATAATAATGATAATATTATTAATGGAATTCCTGTAAATGATGAATTACTTATTAAATTAGCACTATATGCTACTATTAATGTACCTATGTTACTTTCTTTAAAAATGGCAATAAATTGTGATGCAAAGAATATGATAGCTATAATATGCCCAATATTTTTTAAGTAATTTGATGATTTTTCTATTAAATCTTTATCATTTTCTAAGGTTTTAGCACCAGTTGCATAAGCTATACCTGTCGCCATAAAGAATATTGATATCATATAAGTGAAACCATCTTGGAAATATGAATTGGTACCAAATAATTTATTAACATATGCATGTTCAGATAAGTCTAATAGCATTCCAGATGCAGGCAAAGATGGAATAATCATATATAGAAATATTAAAATAACTATTATACCTGTGATACCAGCCCTTTTTAAGCCTCTTTTTTCTCTGATTGCTAGTTCTAATTTTTTTTGTTCATGATTTGTAATATCTAAAGTTTTTATTTCACGAGTTGCATATGTTTCTTCTGTTCTTTTGTATTTTCCTAATTTCTTAATTATTATTTTTTCAATAGCTATAGTACCCACAATAGCAATTGCAATAGAAAATACTATCATTATGAACAAATTTGAAGTAAGACTTACATGATATTCAGAATCTATTAAATGAGAAGCTAGTGTTGTTTCTGTTACTAAATTTATATCTAGTGGTCCAGTAAAAAAAGTAGTACCATAACCAAACGCTACTCCACAGAACGCTGCAGTTATTCCTAAAAGAGGATTTCTTCCGTTAGCTAGAAATATTAATGATGCTAATGGTATTAATATTACATATCCTACTTCATTAATAATAGATGAAAATATAGCAATTAATATTAATATAAATGTTATCTTTTTATTATCAATATTTAAAGTTACTTTTTTTATAAAAGTATCAATTAATCCTGAAGCATAAGCTACAGATAAGCCTATTAAGGCAATTAATAATGTAGATAGTGGCGTAAATGACGCAAAATTTCTAGCAGCATTACCTATTATATATTTTACTCCATTATATCCTAATAAATTATTAACGGTGACAATTGTACTTTCTAATTCACCACTAGTGGGATTTATAGTGCTATATGTGGATTGTAATTGAAACATGGATAAAATCCAGCTTAATAATATCGTAAATCCTGTTAACAATATAAATGTAGTAATTGGATGAAAATGAAATTTTCTTAATCTAAGCTTTTTCTTTTCTTTCATATTTTGCTCCTAACTTATTATTTTTTTGATCTTTTTATTAAAATCTATCCTACTTAACATAACTGTTCTACCACAATTGCAGCATTTTATTTTGATATCTGCACCTAACCTAATAATTTCCCATTCATTTGCACCACATGGATGCCCTTTTTTCATAATTATTTTACTTCCTAATGTATAATTTTTATTTTCCATTATGCACCTCTATTTGTTGATATGGTATTTTTATATGATGTTGTCTTAAAGTTTTTATTACTTCTTTTCTTATAATTCTTTCTGTTATTAGGTGTTTAAGTGGTTTTGTAAATACCATTATTCTAAATGTTATGGAAGATAATTCTAATTTATCAATTCCTAAGACTTCTACTTCTCCTTCAATATAATCTAATTTCGTAGTTAAATTTGTTGCTAAATCTTTTAATATTGTTTCTACTTTATCAACGTCACTTTCATAAGCAACATTTACGTCTACAATAGCTTGGGAATATGTATTGGTATAATTTATAACTTCTGTAATATTTCTATTAGAAATAATTAATATTGGCCCTGCATATTGTTGTAATTTGGTAGTTCTTAAGCCTAGATAAGTTACCTTTCCTTTAAACCCATTTATTTCAATTGTATCTCCTACAGAGAAATAGTTTTCTATGATTAAAGAAAATCCTACAATAAAATCTTTTAATATATCTTGTAATGCTAAACCTACTACAACTCCTATGACTCCAATACCAGCTACAAAAGTTTTAACATCTATTCCAAATACAGTCATAATTGATAATATTATAAATGTTATTACTAATATTCTTAATATATTTATGATCAGTTGTTCTAATGTTTTTATTTTTTTCTTATCTAAATTTTTATTATTTAACACTCTTTTATCAATATTAAATATTTTTTTTATTATTTGTTTTAGTACTTGATAAATAATTGTGCCAATTGCTATATATATGATTGGCATATAAACTTCTTTTATTAGAATTTTATCCATAAGGATTACCTCCTTAATCTTTTATATCTAATATTTCTAATATTCTATTTAAATCATTGACGTTAGTAAATGATATCTCTATTTTGTTTGTTTTGATTTTAACTTTTGTACCTAATTTTTCTTTCATTATTTCTTCAATATAATGGTACTCATTATTTGTCTTTGGTTTTGTTATTTTATGCTTTTTTTCCACAGTTTCTTTTTGAGATATTTCTTCTATATTTCTAACACTTAAATTATCATTGACTATTTGATTAGCTAGATTTATTATTTCTTCTTTTTGTTCTAATTTACTTAGAACTCTCGCATGTGACATTGATATTTTATTATCAGTAATCATATGTTTTACTTCTTCTGGTAAAGTTAATAACCCTAACATATTAGTAATATGACTTCTACTTTTACCTAGTTTTTGAGCAAGTGTATCTTGAGTAACATTTAAATGTTTTAGTAATTTTTCATACGCTGATGCTTCTTCTATGGCATTTAAATTTTCTCGTTGAAGATTTTCAAGTAAAGCTATTTCCATCATATCTTCATCTGTGAAATTTCTAATAATCGCAGGAATTGTTTTTTTACCAGCTATAAGTGAGGCTTTGACTCTTCTTTCACCGGCAATTATTTCATATCCTTTGATACTTCTTTTAACTATTATTGGTTGAAATACACCATGTTCTTTGATAGATAAAGCTAATTCATTTAGTTTTTCTTCATCAAACACCTTTCTTGGCTGATATGGATTACTTCTAAGTTCAGATAAATTAATTTCTATAATTTCTTCTTTTGGTGTTGAGTCCACTATTTTTTCTTCTAATTTATTGTAATCTAATTGTTCATTATTGAATAATCCTTCTAGTCCTTTTCCTAACGCTCTTATTTTAGATGTGTCCATTTCTTTCAATCACTTCCTTCGCTAAATTTAAATAAGCTTCTGTACCTTTACTTTTTGAATCATATGCTACTATTGGTTTACCATGAGATGGTGCTTCTGTTAATCTGATAAGTCTTGGAATGATGGTATTATAAACTCGTTCCTTAAAGTATTTTCTTATATCTTCTACTACTTCAAATCCTAAATTAGTTCTTGAATCTAACATGGTAAGTAATACTCCTTCTATATCTAGAGATGGATTTAATGTTTTTTGCGCCATCATAATTGTATTTAAAAGTTGCATAATTCCTTCCAACGCAAAAAACTCACATTGTACTGGGATGATAACAGAATCTGAAGCTGTTAGAGCATTTGTAGTAATTATTCCCAAAGATGGAGGACAATCAATTATGACAAAATCATAATTATCTTTTATAGTATCTAACTTTGATTTTAATTGTGCTCCTTTTACAAAATTAGGTTCTTCTCTACTTTTTTCTATTAGTTCTATGTCTATACCCGCTAAATTTATTGTTGCAGGAATACAATCAAACCTTTTATATTTTGTGTGAACTATGGCTTCCTGAATTAAACATTTATCTATTAATACATCATATATACTTTTATCTATATCACCTTTATTAATACCTATTCCAGTTGTTGTATTTCCTTGTGGGTCTAAATAAATTAAAAGTGTCTTTTTACCTAAAACCGAAAGGGATGCAGAAAGATTAATACTAGTTGTTGTCTTACCTACTCCACCTTTTTGATTTACCAATGATATAACCTTTCCCATATGATCACCCTTCTTTTAAATATTCATTATTATTTTATCAAAAAAAGTAGTATTTTGAAATCTTTTTTTGATAAAAAAAGATAGTTAATACTATCTATTCTTTATTTATTCTAAATATTATTTCATAATATTCGTTATTATCTTGTTCATTCAATTGAATTTTATAACCTTGATTATTAAGTTGTCTTACAGTTTCTTTAACACTATCAATTGCTTTTGTATAATTCAACTTAATAGGAACTATCTTAGGTTGTGGATTGATTTCATCAAAATCTAATATTTCAATAGTATCCGATTTAATTGCCGCTTGATTATTTGGTTGTGAAACTGATGGTAAATTATCAATTTTTATTGGATTTTCATTTATTGGTTGTTGAATATTTGGTTGTGGTTGAAAATCAATTGGTGACATTTCTTTAGTTGGTAAATTATTAACTTCATTTGTTGGTTGAACTTGAGCTACAGGAGCTGTCGTTGGCGGTGTTAAAGAAGGAACTATTTTTGGGGTTTTTGTTCCATCTAAAAACATATTATCAGTTACACGTGTTTGTGTAAGCTCAGGTTCTTTAGCCAAAGGTGAAGTGAATGTATTTATTCCTCCTAAAAATTCTACATTTGATGATTTTTCTTGTGGTTCAGTTTCTTCAATTACTGGTTGTGTTTCAATTACTGGTTGAACTTTTTGGCTATTTGAAGCTATAAATTCCTTTATTTCTTTATCCAAATCTCTAACTGTCATTCTAGTAGCGATTACACGTTTTAATAAATCAACTTGTGCGTTAGGATCAGACACATTTAATAAACTTCTCGCATGACGTTCTGATATTTCTTCATGAAGTAATGCATCTTGTACTTCTTCAGGTAGTGTTAATAAACGTAACTTATTAGATATAGCTGATTGAGATTTACCCATTGTTTTTGCTAAATCTTCTTGAGTCATTTCATCTAAATCTAATATTTTTTGATAAGTTCTTGCTTCTTCTATTGGTGTTAAATCTTTTCTTTGTAGATTCTCTATTAATGCTACTTTAGAAGATTCTTTATCATCCATATTTTTTATAATTGCTGGAATTTTAGTTAATCCTACCATTGTTGATGCCTTATAACGTCTTTCTCCTGCAATTATTTCATATTTTTCGCCGATTTTTCTAACTATAATTGGTTGAATTACACCGTGTTCTTTGATTGATACTGCTAATTCTTT
>JAEEGL015500955.1_pt1 | contig 11915 bp, 9 predicted proteins | sample 9134231 | NCBI WGS metagenome assembly JAEEGL01 (sample SAMN16246548, study PRJNA631951) | gut metagenome | biome: gut microbiome; feature: rumen; material: fiber-attached | host: Bos | place: Iran: Karaj | collected 2018-10 | reverse complement strand
GAACGAGGCCGGCGGTATTCCCGCGGTGCTCAAAGAACTTGCCAAGAAGAACCTCATCGACACCTCCGTTATGACCGTAACGGGCAAGACAATGGCGGAGAACATCGAGAAGGCCGTCAACATGAACGAGACGGTTATTCATCCCATCGACAAGCCTTATCACGAGACCGGCGGCATCGCGGTTTTGAAGGGCAATCTCGCTCCCGACGGCGCCGTTGTTAAGCAGGCCGCCGTGGACCCGGACGCTTGGACCTTCGAGGGACCCGCTCGGGTATTCGAGTGCGAGGACGACGCGGTCAAGACCCTCCTTGAGGGCGGCGTCAAGAAGGGCGAGGTTGTGGTTATCCGCAACGAAGGTCCCAAGGGCGGACCCGGTATGAGAGAAATGCTCACCGCCACCGCCACCGTCTGCGGCATGGGCATGGGCAAAGACATCGCCCTCATCACCGACGGCAGATTCTCCGGAGCCTCCAGAGGTGCTTGCATCGGCCACGTATCTCCCGAGGGAGCCTCCGGCGGAGTCATCGGACTTCTCAAGGACGGCGACATCATCAGCATCGACATTCCCGGCCACAAGCTCAATGTTAAGCTCTCCGACGAGGAAATCGCGGCGCGAAGAGCGGCTTGGAAAGAGCCGGAGAGAAATCTGGAGGGCTACCTCGCCAGATACGCCAAGCTCGTTTCCTCCGCCGACGAGGGCGCGATAATTAAGTAGGGGGCATCGGATGAAACTCAAAGGTTCCGAAGCGCTGGTTCAGTCACTTGTGGACTGCGGCGTGGAAGTGATTTTCGGTATTCCCGGCGGACAGATGATTCCCATCTACGACGCCCTTTACGGAAGAACCGACATAAAGAATATTCTCATGCGCCACGAGCAGGGCGCGGCCCACGCGGCGGACGGTTACGCCAGAGCCACCGGTAAGATCGGCGTATGTTTCGCCACCTCCGGCCCCGGCGCCACCAACCTGGTAACCGGCATCGCCACCGCCAATATGGACTCCATTCCCATGCTTGCGGTCACCGGTCAGGTGGGCACCGCGGCTCTGGGTAAGGATGCTTTCCAGGAAGTTGACATCACCGGCGTCACCATGCCGATTACCAAGCACAGTTATTTGGTGAAGAAGGCTGAGGATTTGCCCCGGGTGGTCAGCGAGGCCATCTACATCGCCACCACCGGCAGACCTGGCCCGGTTCTTATCGACATTCCCAGCGACGTTCAGCGGGCGGTTATCGATTACAAGCCGGTGAAGTCCGTGAGCATTCGCAGCTATATCCCCATTCGGGAAGCCACCGGCGACGCCGAGATCGAGAAAGCGGCGAAGATGATTAACGCTTCCAAGAAGCCGGTTATCTACGCCGGCGGCGGCGTGGTTTCCGCCGGTGCGTCCAAGGAGCTCACCGAGTTCGCGGAGAAAGCCAACATTTACGCCGCGGCGACGCTTATGGGCAAGGGCGCCATATCCGACAAGCACCCCAAGTGTCTGGGTATGCCCGGCATGCACGGCACCGTGGCCGCCAACTACGCTTTCAGAGACTGCGACCTGATGATTGTCTGCGGCGCCAGATTCGACGACAGAATCACCGGTAAGATTTACGAGTTCGCCAAGAACGCCAAGATTATCCACATCGACATCGACAAGGCGGAGCAGGGCAAGACCATAAAGCCGGATCTTTCCGTGGTTTCCGACTGCAAGACGGCGCTCAAGAAGCTCATTCCGCTTGTTAACGCCAAGCCCGAGGGTCGGTGGAACAAGCAACTGGCGGCTTGGAAGAAGGAATACGCCATGAAGGTGCCGGCGGAGAAGGACAAACTTTTGCCCCAGTACATTCTGGCCAAGCTTTCGGAGATAACGAAAGGAAACGCTATCGTCGTCACCGACGTGGGACAGCACCAGATGTTCTCCGCGCTCTATACACAGTCAATCAAGCCCCGGACTTTCCTCTCCAGCGGCGGCTTCGGCACCATGGGATTCGGTTTCCCGGCGGCCTTCGGAGCCCAGGTGGGCGAGCCCAAGGCGGACGTTTTCGCGGTTGTGGGCGACGGCGGCTTTCAGATGACTTTGCAGGAGCTGGCTCCGGCTGTTGAGCAGAAGCTGCCGGTGAAGATACTCATCTTCAACAACAAGTATCTGGGCATGGTGCGCCAGTGGCAGGAGCTGTTCTGGAACAAGCACTATTCCGGCGTTGATATTTCCGCTCAGCCGGACTTCGTGAAACTGGCGGAGTCCTACGGCGCCTGCGGCATCATGGTGGACAAGCCCGCCGACGTGGAGAAAGCTCTGAAGAAGTCTCTTACGATTAAGGATAAGCCCGTGGTAATCGATTTCCGCATCGATCCCGAGGAAAACGTTTATCCCATGATTCCCGCGGGAATGAGCGTTGACGATATGCTCATTTCGAAGGAGGATAAGTGATGTCCGAAACCCACGGAATGCACAGTATAACCGTTTTGGTTGAGAACAAACCGGGCGTTCTGGCCCGTGTATGCGGTCTCTTCGCGAGGCGCGGATTCAATATCGAGTCTCTCACGGTCAGTATTACCGACGACCCCACCATATCCAGAATGACCATCGTGGTGGCGGACGACGAGCACGAACTGGCCCAGATTATCAGTCAGACCAACAAACTCATCGACGTGGTTAAGGTGGTTGACTACTACTCCCGTCCCACGGCGGAGAGAGAGCTGGCGCTTATCAAGGTGGCGGTCAAGGCCGCTGACAGAGCGGAGCTTATGCAGGTGGCGAATATTTTCCGCGCCAACATCATCGACATAAGCAAAACAACCTTTACGATTGAGGTTACCGGAAGCAAGAGCAAAATCGACGCCTTCGTGGAGCTCTTAAAGCCCTACGGTATCAAAGAAGCCGTGCGCACCGGCACCATTGTGGTGTCCAGAGGCGCGTCAACGGCAATGAACTGAGGTAAGAAGAGCGGTTTTTACCGTTCCGAAAATATAACAAATGGCAATGGAGGTTTCTAACATGCCGGCAAAAGTGTATTACGATTCAGATGCAAATCTGGACGTACTGAAAGGTAAAAAGATTGCCGTAATCGGTTACGGCAGCCAGGGTCACGCTCAGGCTCAGAACCTGCGCGACAGCGGACTTGACGTTATCGTCGGTCAGAGAAAAGGTTCCAAGAACTACGACTTGGCCGTATCCCACGGCTTCGAGCCCGTGGACGCGATTGAAGCCGCCAAGCAGGCGGAGTTCATTCAGATCCTCATCCCGGATGAGGTTCAGCCCGATCTCTACGACCAGATCAAGGACTACGTTACCGAGGGCAAGACCATCGTTTTCTCCCACGGTTTCAACATCCACTTCAAGCAGATTATCCCGCCCAAGAACGTTGACGTTATCATGATCGCTCCCAAGGGCCCGGGCCATCTGGTAAGAAGAGTTTACGAAGAGGGCGCCGGCGTTCCCGCCGTCTACGCCGCTTATCAGGATTACAGCGGCCACGCCAAGGAAAAGGCTCTTGCCTACGCCAAGGGCATCGGCGCCACCAGAGTGGGCGTCATCGAGACCACTTTCCAGGAAGAGACCGAAACCGACCTCTTCGGCGAGCAGTGCGTTCTCTGCGGCGGCGTTACCGCTTTGGTTCAGGCCGGATTCAAGACTCTGGTCGAAGCCGGTTATCAGCCGGAAATCGCTTACTTCGAGTGCTTCCACGAGCTGAAGCTCATCGTTGACCTCATGTACGAGGGCGGCCTTGCGAAGATGAGAAACTCCATCTCCAACACCGCCGAGTACGGCGACTTCACCACCGGTCCCAAGATCATCACCGAGGACGTCAGACAGGTTATGAAGCAGGCCCTCGCGGATATCACCAGCGGCAAGTTCGCCAAGGACTTCATCCTTGAGAGCAAGACCCGCTGGCCGTTCATGACCGCGTCCAGAATGCACGGCGCCGATTCCCTCCTGGAAGAGGTCGGCGGCAGACTCCGCGCCATGATGCCGTGGCTTAAGAAGTAATTAATCTTACTTCCGGATAGTAAACATTATTCCGGTTCGGCCATGGACGACCGGACCGGAATATTTATATCACCCGCAAAAACGAAAGGAACAAATTCAAATGGGGCTCGGATAAAATTTTTCGATACCACTCTGCGCGACGGCGAACAGTCGCCGGGCGCGAGTATGAACATGGCACAGAAAACCGAAATCGCGCTGCAGCTTGAAAAGTTGGGCGTGGACGTGATTGAAGCGGGTTTTCCGGCGTCGTCGCCGGGAGATTTCGATTCCGTAAAAACAATCGCCGAAAGAGTTCGCGGGGCGTCCGTGGCCGCTTTATGCAGGGCCAATCACAAAGACATCGACAAGGCCGCCGCCGCGCTGAAAGACGCCGCGAAACCCACGATACACACTTTTATCGCCACATCGGACATACACATTGAAAAGAAACTGCGTATGACCCGGGATGAGGTGCTCAAAAGAGCCGTAGACGCGGTGGCTTACGCGAAAACCTTTACGGAGCTCGTGGAGTTTTCCGCCGAGGACGCATCGAGAACGGATTCGGTTTTTCTTGCCGAGGTTCTCGAAGCCGTAATAGCGGCGGGAGCCACAACGGTAAACATTCCCGACACCGTGGGATACGCTCTTCCCGACGAGTTTGGCTCCCTTATATCCGGTCTATTCGAAAATGTCCGAAACATAAACAACGCCACGGTCAGTGTGCACTGCCACAACGACTTGGGTTTGGCTGTAGCCAATTCCCTCGCGGCGACGCGGGCGGGCGCGAGGCAAATCGAGTGTACCGTCAACGGCATAGGCGAACGTGCCGGCAACGCTTCGTTGGAGGAGCTCGCGGTGGCATTGAAGCTTCATAGCGACATACTCGGATTTGAGAGCGGCATAAACACAAAAGAGATTTACCGCACCGCCAAGCTTGTGTCCGATATGACGGGACTCGCCATAGCCGTCAACAAGCCCATTATCGGCGGCAACGCTTTCGCCCACGAAGCCGGTATACATCAGCACGGCATGATGACGGATCGGCGCACATACGAGATTATCGACGCCGAGTCCGTGGGCATGGAAGCCTGTAATCTTGTGCTGGGCAAACACTCCGGCAGACACGCTTTCGCCGAGAAGATAAAATCCTTGGGCTACGACCTTTCCGAGGAAAAAATCGACGACGCTTTCGCCAAGTTCAAGATGTTGGCGGACAAGAAGAAAGATATTTACGACGAGGATTTGCGCTTTATTGTCGCCGACAAGGGATTTGTCATTCCTGAGAAGTATACTCTTACTTATATGAATGTTATGACCGGTCTTGAGGGCATTCCCGGAGCGGTGGTGCGCCTTCGAACGAAGGACGGCGACATAGTGGACAGCAATGTGGGCGTTGGCTCCGTGGACGCCGTCTACAACACGATTTCGGAAATGGTTGACGAAAAATTTTCTCTCCTTGACTATTCCGTCAAGTCAGTAACCGGCGGCACCGACGCTCTTGCCTCCGTGGAAGTGAAACTCCGAAGCGCGGCAAACGAAATTTACACCGGCAGAGGTTCCGGTATGGATGTTATAGAGGCCAGCGCAAAGGCATACATAAACGCCGTAAACAAAATCGCGTACTACGCGGATTACAATAACAGATGAGGTAACTATGGGACAAACCATCACACAAAAAATACTGGCGGCCCACGCGGGCAAGAGCGCCGTGGAACCGGGAGAGCTTATAAACGTTAAGCTTGACTTTGTTCACGGCAACGACCTCACCGCCCCGATTGCCATCAGTGAGTTTGAGAAAATAGGCTGCGAGACCGTCTTCGACAAAGACCGTGCCGCTTTGGTGCCGGACCACTCGGCGCCCAACAAGGACATTAAGTCCGCCACGCTGGTTAAGCGTCTGCGGGATTTTGCCCGCAAGCACAACATTCCCAACTTCTTTGAAGTGGGCAAGATGGGTGTGGAACATACTCTCATTCCGGATCTGGGTCTTGTCGGTCCCGGCGACCTTACCATAGGCGCCGACTCTCACACCTGCACCTACGGCGCTCTGGGCGCTTTCTCCACCGGCGTGGGCTCCACGGATCTGGGCTGCGCCATGGCTCGGGGCGAGACCTGGCTGAAGGTGCCGGAGCAGATGAAGTTCGTCTACTACGGCAAGCTTCCCAAGTGGGTCTCCGGCAAGGATCTCATTCTTTACACCATCGGCAAGATAGGCGTAGACGGTGCTCTCTACCGCTCAATGGAGTTCACCGGCGAAGCCATTTCCGAGATTGACATGGCGGGCAGATTCACCATGTGCAACATGGCAATCGAAGCCGGCGGCAAGAACGGCATCATCGCTCCCGACGACAAGACGATGGCCTACATTGACGGCAGACTTCAGCGGGGTTACACGGTTTATGAGTCCGACCCTGACGCGGAGTATTGCGACGTGATAGAGATTGACGTGAGCAAACTTGAGCCCATAGTCAGTTTCCCGCATCTGCCGGAGAACGCCAAACCCGTCAGCGAGGCCACACACATCAAGATTGACCAGTCCGTCATCGGCTCCTGCACCAACGGCAGAATGGAAGATTTGCGCATAGCCGCCTCCATTTTGAAGGGCAGAAAGGTTCACCCGGACGTTCGCCTCATCATCCTTCCCGCCACCCAGGAGATTTATCTGCAGTGCATAAAGGAAGGCCTTACGGAGATATTCGTTGAGGCCGGCGGCGCCGTCAGCACTCCCACCTGCGGACCTTGTCTGGGCGGCCACATGGGCGTTCTGGCCGAGGGCGAACGGGCTGTGTCCACCACCAACAGAAACTTCGTGGGCAGAATGGGCCACGTTAAGAGCGAAGTTTATCTTTCCAACCCCGCCGTTGCCGCCGCGTCCGCGGTCCTTGGCAGAATCGGCAGTCCCGACGAACTGGATTAGGAGGAGACAATGATAAAAGGAACGGTTCACAAATACGGCGACGATGTCAACACCGACGTCATCATTCCCGCCAGATATATGAATACCACCGACCCCAAGGAACTGGGCTCCCACTGTATGGAAGATATCGACCTTGATTTCGCGAGGAACGTGAAAGAGGGCGACATCATCGTTGCCGAGGACAATTTCGGCTGCGGCTCCTCCAGAGAGCACGCTCCCATAGCCATCAAGGCCAGCGGCGTATCCTGCGTCATCGCCAACACCTTCGCCCGCATCTTCTACCGCAACGCCCTCAATACCGGACTTCCCATTTTGGAATGCCCGGAGGCGGTTGCCGGCATATCCAAGGGTGACGTGGTTGAGGTGGATTTGGACAAAGGCGAGATTAAGAACGTCACCACCGGCAAAACTTTCAAGGCCAAGCCTTTCCCGCCTTTCATGCAGAACCTTATCGAGGTGGGCGGCCTCGTAAACTACACTAAGATTAAAATGGGGATCAAATAATGAAAAAAAGTTACAAAATCGCCGTGCTTCCGGGCGACGGCATAGGAGTTGAGATTATTCCGCAGGGCGTCCGCGCTCTCAAGGCCGCGGCGGCCAAATTCGGCATCGAGATTGAGACCGAAGAAGGACTTATCGGCGGCGCGGCCTACGACGCCACCGGATCTCCTTTCCCGGAAGAGACCGCCAAACTCTGCGCGGCGGCCGACGGCGTGTTCCTGGGCGCCGTTGGCGGACCCAAGTGGGACCACGTTCAGCCTTCCTCCAACAGACCGGAGGGCGGACTCTTCGCCGTCAGAAAACTCTTGGGCGCCTACGCCAATTTGAGACCCGTATTCGTGTTCGACACCCTCGCCGAGAACGCCGCTCTCAAAACCGAGCGGGTGGCCGGCGGTTTCGACATCATCTTCGTCCGCGAACTCACCAGCGGCATCTACTTCGGCAAGCCCAAAGAGAGACGGGAAGTGAACGGCGAGATCGTGGCGGTTGACACCTGCGCTTACAGCGTCAGCGAGATTAAGCGGGTGGCCCACAAGGCTTTCAAGCAGGCCATGATGCGCAAAAAACTCGTTCACAGCGTGGACAAGGCAAATGCCATGGAGACCTCCAGACTGTGGAGAGAGACGGTTGCCGAGGTTGCCAAGGAATATCCCGAGGTTACCCTCATCAATATGTATTCCGACAACTGCGCCATGCAGCTTCTCCGGGACCCCAAGCAGTTCGACGTTATTCTCACCGACAATCTCTTCGGCGACATTTTGAGCGACGAGGCTTCCATGCTCAGCGGCTCCCTGGGCCTGCTTCCCTCCGCGTCCCTCAGCGACACCCACGGCGGACTCTACGAGCCCATACACGGCAGCGCTCCGGACATCGCCGGTAAGGGAATCGCCAACCCGCTGGCCACAATCATGTGCGCCGGTCTCATTCTGAGAAACGTCTGCAACTGCCCTAATGGCGACGAGCTGGTGTTCGGCGTGGTGAAGTCCATTCTGGACGACGGCTACAGAACAATCGACATTGCCAAAGAGGGCGACACCAAGATTCTCAACTGCAAAGAGGCGGGCGACCTCGTTGTGGAGAGAATAAACGCCGCCACCGTGTAAGGCGGCAAATCGGAGACTTTTATTGCCTAAGATTCACATCTACGATACCACGCTCCGCGACGGTATGCAGAGCGAGGGCGTCAATTACAGCCTCGAAGACAAACTCAACATAGCCAAGCGGCTTGACGGGTTCGGTATTTCGTTCATAGAGGGCGGCTGGCCCGGAGCCAGCGAAGTCGACACCAAGTTTTTCGAAAAGTGTCGGGGCCTTGAGTTCGCCCACGCGAAGCTGGTGGCTTTCGGCAGCACCCGCCGGGCCTCCCTCAATGTGAAAGAGGATCCCTACGTCAAGGCGCTCCTTGACTGCGGCACCGAGTATATCACCGTATTCGGCAAAACTTGGGACTTCCAGGTGAGCAATGTGTTCGGGATAGACATCAAAGACGGTCTCGATATGATTTACGACACCGTGGGCTATCTCACCTCCGAGGGCAGAAAAGTCATCTTCGACGCCGAGCATTTCTTCGACGGCTACAAGAACAACCCGGATTACGCTCTGAACGCCGTGAAAAGGGCGGCTCAGGCCGGCGCGGTGTGCGTGGCTCTCTGTGAGACAAACGGCGGCGCACTGCCCAGCGAGGTTAAGTCGATCTGCGAGGCGGCGCTGAAGTGTCTGGAGAAATATCGCATTCCCCTGGGGATCCACGCCCACAACGACTCCGACATGGCGGTTGCGAATACAATCGCCGCGGTGGAAGCGGGCATCACCCATGTTCAGGGTACCATGAACGGCATCGGCGAGCGCTGCGGCAACGCCAACCTCTGCAGCATCATTCCCATTATCGAGACGAAAATGGGTCTCGACTGTTTGAACGCGCCGAATCTGAACAAACTCACGGGACTTTCCCTCTACATCGACGAAGTTGCCAACCGCACCCACGACAGCAAACTTCCCTTTGTGGGTGAGGCGGCTTTCGCCCACAAAGCGGGAGTCCACGCAGACGCGGTGGAGAAGAACCCCAAGACATACGAGCACATCGATCCCGCGGTGGTAGGCAACAGCCGGAAGATTCTCATATCTTCCTACGCCGGCGCCGCCAACGTGCTGGCAAAGGCTCTGCGCTTCGAGCCCACGCTTAAAAAGAACTCTCCCATAGTGAAAGAGATGCTGAAGGAAATAGTCCTTCTGGAAAAAGAGGGCTACTGTTTCGACGTGGCGGACGCCAGCTTCGATTTGATAATCCTTAAGCACCTCAATCGGCTCCTCTCCAACTATCTGCGGGAGAACACCAACACCGATTTCCTGTCCTTCCTCAGCAGCCGCTTCGGTGACAGAATCATCGAGCGGTGGGAGCGGCTGGGAACCCTGGGCAAGCTCTCCGACGTCTTGGAGTACAACGTGCTCATGAAGAGCCACGTTCTCACCATGGGTACCGACACCAAGGTCAGTATTGACATCCACCGGGGAGTGGGGAAGTGGACCTTCGAGGCGGAGGGCGACGGCCCGGTTCACGCCTTCGACAACGCCCTTCGGGACCTGCTTATGGCGATTCTGGACAAAGACCTGAAAATCCGGCTCAAGAAGACCCGGCTTACGGATTTCAAGGTCAGAGTCGTTGACAGCAACGAGGCCACCGACGCCAAGGTCAGGGTTCTCATCGAGTCCGTCTGCGGCAGTGAGCGGTGGTGCACCGTGGGCGTGTCCGGCAACATCATCGAGGCCTGCTGGATCGCTCTCGTCGACAGTGTGGAATACGGTCTGCTGTCCGGTATTATCGCCCAAAAGGAAGCGGAAAAGAATTAAAGGATTTTGTCCGTGCGGTTGACGCGCCGAAGCGGTGTCGATGCCCTCACAATCGGCACTAACGCGGACAATAAAGGAGACGCGATGAAAGTTATCGTTGCCGAACACTCCGGAATATGCTTCGGCGTAAAAAGAGCACTCGATACGGTTTATTCCGAATCGAAAAAGTGTGAAACCTTGTGCACTCTCGGCCCCCTTATCCACAATCCTCAGGTTGTGGAATCCCTTCGGAAAGAAGGGGTGGGGGTCGCGGACAAGGTGGCTGACGCGAAAGGCGCCATCGTTATGCCCAGTCACGGCGTGGCTCGGGAGGTCATCGACGAGGCGCTTTCTTTGGGTCTCAGGGTCATCGACGCCACTTGTCCCTTCGTTTCCAACGTCCACGAAAAGGTCCGCCACCTCGCCGACAGCGGCTATGAGGTGGTTATCGCGGGAGATGCCGGCCACTCGGAAGTCAAGGCCATAAAGAGCGCCGCCGGCGACAACGCCATTGTCCTTGAGTCCGCCGAGGAAGCGTCAAAGCGGGATTGGAACGGAAAGAAAGTGGGCATTGTGTCCCAGACGACCCAGACCCCCGCCTGTTTCGCCGCCGTGGTGGCCGTTATAGCCGCCCAGGCCTCGGAAACCCTCGCCTACAACACAATCTGCTACGCCACCCACAGACGCCAGTCCGCCGCCAGAGAGCTTGCCCCCAAGGTCGACGCCGTGGTGGTGGTAGGCGGCAGAAACAGCGCAAACACCAACCGCCTGGCGGAAATCTGCGCCGAAACCGGCGTGCCCACATACCACATCGAGAAGGCGGAGGAACTGGACCCGGCGAAACTTGCCGGAGCGAAGACGGTGGGGCTCACCGCCGGTGCCTCTACACCCGACTGGATTATAAACGAGGTTAAAACCGCCTTGGAGAACATGTGATGGCGGCAATCATAAAAACCGTCGCCCCGGACAGCATCGCCGCGGACCTCGATTGGCGCGTGGGCGACGAGGTGGTGTCCGTAAACGGCAAAGCGATAAAGGACGTTTTCGACTTTTACTATCTCTGCGATGACGAGAACGTGGACGTGGAAATAAAGCGGGGCGAGGAACAGGCTGTTTTCGAGATTGAGAAGGATGCCGGGGAGTCCCTGGGCATCACCTTTGAGGACATTCTCTTCGACGGCATGCACTCCTGCGGCGCCCACTGCATTTTCTGCTTCGTGGAGCAGCTGCCTCCGGGTATGCGGAAAACCCTTTACGTGAAGGACGACGACTACCGTCTGTCTTTCCTGCAGGGGAACTTCGTCACCATGGCAAACGTGAGCGATGAGGAGCTGGAGAAGATTGCCCTCATGAACATGAGTCCCCTCTACATCTCCGTCCACGCCACCGAGCGGGAGCTGCGGGAGTTTATGCTGGGCCGAAAATGTCCGAACATCCTCGACCAGCTCACCTATCTCAAAAAGCATAATATTGAGTTCCACACCCAAATCGTCCTTTGCCGGGGCGTGAACGACGGCGAGCACCTGGTGCGGTCAATCGACGATTTGATAGCTGTGGGGGCCAGGTCAATCGCCGTGGTGCCCGCGGGTCTCACGGTTTACCGCCGGAACAAGACGCCAATCGGTACCATCGACCCCAAATATTCCAAGGACATTATCCGCCTTATCAAGTACAAACAGCGCCGGTGTCTGCGGACCTTCGGCAGCCGAATGGTGTGG
>JAEEGL014929107.1_pt1 | contig 11915 bp, 10 predicted proteins | sample 9134231 | NCBI WGS metagenome assembly JAEEGL01 (sample SAMN16246548, study PRJNA631951) | gut metagenome | biome: gut microbiome; feature: rumen; material: fiber-attached | host: Bos | place: Iran: Karaj | collected 2018-10 | reverse complement strand
TGCGAGTATGAGTGGTACATCATTCCCGAGCCCGAGGCTTTCGATGAGGCTGCGGAATTCATCAATAACGGTTATGCGACTTTCGACAGGGAGACGGTCTACGAGTGCTTCGTTAAGGCGGTTGAGCAGCTGCGTGCGGAGAAGTTCATTGAGAATACTTTCGCGCATGACATATTCATCACCGTAAACGGTTCGGAAGTCTTCGGCGAGGAAGAGATGGTCGATCTAGCGGTCAGAATGAACGGCAGGGAGAACTGCAGGGATTACATCGCACACACTGAGGATTTCCTCTGATACCAGATTAATATTCCGGAGGGCGCCATATGAGATTCACGGACGGTGCATGGAGAGTCGCGGAAGGTTTTGATATTCACCCGGCCCGCGAAGTTAGATTTGTCTCTCATCTCGAAAACAAGATCACCCTGACGATCCCGACATTTCACGTTTACAACAGGGGTTGTACTCTGAGCGGTCCTTATGTAACCGTCGAGATCACTTCGCCCTGCGAGAATGTGTTCCGAATAAAGAGCTATCACTTCAAGGGCGACAAGTCCTGCGCGGATTCGCTTTTTGAACTGAACGACGGATGCGTGCCGGTTGATGTTACTGAATCTGAGTCGGAGATCACGATCAGGAGTGGTGACAGTTCGCTGGTTATCCTAAAATCGAACTACCAGTTCGATTTAATACGTGACGGCCGTGTCATTACGCGTTCATGCGACGGCGCTCTGGCATATATCAACGGCGATAACGGCTGCTATATGCGTGAGCAGCTGAGCCTTGCGGTGGGCGAACACGTCTACGGTCTGGGCGAGAGGTTCGGCAGCTTTATCAGGAACGGCCAGAGCATCGACATCGTCAACAAGGATGGCGGCACATTTACCGAGCAGTCATACAAGAATATTCCGTTCTATATCACTGATAAAAATCTCGGCGTGTTCGTCGATCACACCGAGGAGATCAACTTCGAAGTCGCATCCGAGAACGTGTCAAAAGTGCAGTTCTCGGTTCGCGGTGAGGCCCTCGGATACTACCTCTTTGCGGGCAGTTCCATGAAGGATGTAATCACTTTATACACAGGGCTTACGGGACGCGTTCCGAAGCTCCCTGACTGGTCCTTCGGCCTCTGGCTCTCGACATCTTTTTCCACTGATTACGATGAGAAGACTGTGCTCTCTTTTGTCGACGGAATGAAGGATCGTGGGATCGATCTGAAGGTGTTCCATTTTGACTGTTTCTGGATGAAGGACAGTCACTGGTGCAATTTCATGTGGGACAGCGACATGTTCCCTGATCCGGCAGGTTTGATCTCCAAACTCCACGAACGCGGACTCCATGTGTGCGTGTGGATAAATCCCTATATTGCGCAGGCGTCTGAGATCTTTGACGAGGCGGCCGATGCCGGGTATCTCATCAGGCGCACTGACGGCAGTGTCTGGCAGACCGATCTGTGGCAGGCGGGAATGGGCATCGTGGACTTCACGAACCCGGATGCATGCGCGTGGTACTGCTCGAAGCTCAAGGCGCTGCTCGATATGGGTGTTGACTGTTTTAAGACTGACTTCGGCGAGAGGATCCCTGTGGAGGATGTGGTTTTCGCGGACGGGTCAGACAGCTTAAGAATGCATAATTTCTACGCATATCTGTATAACAAAACCGTTTTTGAACTTCTCGAGAAGGAGAGAGGCGCGGGCGAGGCGGTCGTGTTCGCCAGGAGCGCCACGGCAGGCGGCCAGAAGTTCCCGGTCCACTGGGGCGGCGACTGCCATTCCGATTATCCTTCGATGGAGCAGACGATAAGAGGCGGCCTGTCGCTGATGCTGTCGGGCTTCTCATACTGGAGCCACGATATCGGCGGATTCGAGGACAAGGCCACGCCCGATGTTTATAAGCGCTGGGTAGCGTTTGGTTTATTGAGCTCTCACAGCAGGCTGCACGGCAGCACGTCTTACCGCGTGCCGTGGAATTACGATGAGGAATCGGTCGATGTTCTGAGATATTACACTGAGCTCAAAAAGAGCCTGATGCCTTATATAAACGCCGCACGCACTGAGGCGGAAGAAAAAGGCTATCCTGTCATGCGTCCCATGATGCTCGAGTTCCAGAATGACCCCGTGTGCGCGTATCTGGACAGGCAGTACATGCTGGGTGACAGGATCCTGGTTGCGCCCGTGTTCGATGAGAACGGATGGGTTGAATTCTATCTGCCTGAAGGCACATGGGTATCGGTTGACGGCGAAGACAGGCGTGTTGTTGAGACCGGCCGGTTCTTCAGAGAGCAGCGCGGTTATATGGAGATGCCGGTATATATCAGGGAGTGATCAGCCCTTAACGAAAGCCGCGAGTCCGACGTCTGTCGGGTGATCCAGAAAGAGCACGTCGCCCTTGAGCTTTGACTTCATGATCAGGAAGAAGATCAGGAGGTCGCCGCCCGCGCAGATCATCATCATTACGCTGTAGATAAAGAGCGGGAAACTCGCGAAGATGCATGAGAATATGCCGGGAATGACGCCCAGGATGATGAAGGGCAGAAGGAGTCCCGTGATGTACTGGCCCTTGCGCAGCGGCTCTTTGCATGTGCAGTAGGGCATGAGCGCCTTCCAGACAACGCCGAACGCGATGCTCTTGAATTTCCCCTTGGTGAACAGGATCCAGCCTGTGCCGTGAAGCAGCTCGTGGATGATTATGCTCGCGAGGAAGATCGGGATCGCCAGGAATATCCAGAGATTGTCGATGTCGCCATATATGGTGTTAGTCGAGATATAAAACGCGACAGCCAGCACGTTCGCCGGTACGGCGCCTGCGAGTATGCCGAATAGATTGGCTTTGCCGGATGAGACCGTGATGTTCTCACGCCTGTAGCCCTGGCTCCCGAGGTCTTCCGTTGTCTTTTTGAACAGTTCGGTCCTCTTGATCTCGTCCTTCGTCAGCTTGCGCGTGTCCTTGGCCTGCGTGTCCGTGCTCTGCTTGTTTTCCATATTTATCCCCTGAAAATATTGATTCGCGCCCCATATAATACACTCCCGGGGCCCGTTAAACAAAAAAGAGGCCGCCATTTGACGACCTCTCTTAAAGACATGATCAGTTGATCAGAATTACTTCTTGGAGTTAACCTGATCCTTGAGAGCCTTACCAGCCTTGAACTTAGGAGCTGTGCAAGCTGCGATCTTTGTTTCAGCGCCTGTCTGAGGGTTACGGCCTGTTCTTGCTGCTCTTGCAGATGTCTCGAAAGTACCGAAGCCTACGAGCTGAACCTTACCGCCGTTCTGGAGCTCATCACCAACAACCTCGATGAAAGCCTTAACTACGTCATCAGCTGCCTTCTTGGAGATGTCAGCCTTTGCTGCGATTGCGTCAACTAATTCCTGTCTGTTCATTATTAAATCCTCCATTATGTGGGTTTTTGCACAGTCGGCCTGAGCCGACAAGGCGATATTATAGTGATCTTTCGCCTCGAAAACAAGGGAAGAAATGAGGTATAAACGCGGTGTTCTGTCTGAAAAGTGGCACAAATCCCATATGGTTAAGGTTTTTTTAGGTTTTCGCAAAATATTATATTTTGTCAGTTCGCGGTTTTGTGAGGGGTATGATGGTGGAGCTGATTTGGGCAGTCACTTTCCGTGCCATTACCCAACCGTTTCAAAAGTAAAAATATTTTATTAACTATGCCAAATCGGTATTAATCTCTGTAGCGGCAGCGTTTATAATCATAGTATTCCGGTTCGTAATAGCGGAGGTGTATCGATGTATTATGCCAGCATTGGAATAATAGCGTTGATCGTTCACGTTATCATAAACTTCGAAGCGCTCAGGAAGGTTGAGAAGACGAGCGGAAATTTAACGCGGCTCAGATACCGCCAGTATCTTATTACGATAATCCTTTATTATTGTTCCGATGCGATGTGGGGATTCTTCTATGAAGCCGGACTGATCACGGTCACATATGTTGATACGATCTTGTTCTTCTTTGCGATGGCGCTGTCGGTCCTGCTGTGGACCAGGACGGTTGTGACTTTTACCGGCAACAAAGGGTGGGCCGGCAAGCTCCTTGTCGGCTGCGGCTTGACAATATTTGTTTTCCAGCTCGTGATACTCGTTGTTAATCTTTTTACTCCGGTCGTATTCACGTTTGACGCCAACAAGGAATATGTGGCGCTGCCGATGAGATATAGTGCGCTACTCATGCAGATGATCCTGTTCTTCGGCGTGGCGGTATATGCTATGGTCATGGCCATCCGCTCAAAAGGTGAGAAGATGTCCCATTACAGGACGGTTGCTTTCTCGAGCATCATCATGGCGGTCTTTATCGCGCTCCAGATGAACTACCCGCTCATGCCGCTCTACTCGCTCGGATGCCTGTTCGGTTCATGCATGATCCATACATTCATTTATAAGGACAAGGACATCGAACACAACCGCCAGATGGAGACGGTCAGCCAGAAGGCATACAAGGACGGCCTCACCGGCGTGCGGAATAAGCTCGCTTATTTAGAGGCCCTGGCCGACATTGAGACAAGTCTCGAAAACGGTTCGCTCAAGGAATACGGCGTTGTCGTCTTTGACCTGAACGGCCTCAAGATAATCAACGACACTATGGGTCACGAAGCAGGTGACGCATACATCAAGGAAGCATGCGCGCTTATCTGCCGGCAGTTCGACCACAGCCCGGTCTTCCGTATCGGCGGAGATGAATTCGTTGCGATCCTGAAGGGCTGCGATTACGAGAACAGGGAAGAACTCGAGAGCTCGTTCCGTGAAACGATCGACGAGAACCAGAAGAACGGATCCGTTGTCGTATCTAGCGGCCTGGCTGTATATATTCCTGGAAAAGACGAGAGCTACAATGATGTTTTCAAGCGCGCCGACGAGCTGATGTATCAGCGCAAGCAGGCGCTGAAGGCGATGAAGTGAGGGGAGCAGGGCGCGCCGCCTTCCGCAGAGAACCGAAACGCTGCCACTCCCAACAAAAACTCAAACAAAAAGCCTTGCCGGAAACTCCCGGCAAGGCCTTGTTTTTACCTGCTGTTATTTAAGCTGCTGCCAGCCCCGCCAATCTTGTTGCGTTCAGGAATCTTACTACCTGGTCGTTGAAGATATCGTGCTGTTCGATGCTGCAGACGTGACCGCACTTCTCGATGAAGTAGAGGATCGAAGAATCGCCCATCTTTTCCTGCATCTTCTGTACGCTGTTAACGAAGAAGTAGTCCTCTTTGCCGGAGATCAGGAATACCGGAATGCGGTTGTCCTTGATCGTCTTGATGTAATCCTTGAGCTTGAACTGTGATCTGAAGAGCTCTGTGAGCCACATTCTGAATGCGACGGACTTCATTTTGAGTGATTCCCTGATGAAGATGTCTCTGGACTTCTTGTGGTTCTTGTGGGGCATCATGATGTTCGCGAACAGGGGATAGAAGAATCTCTTGGGCACGATGTACTTGATGCCTTCAACTAATGCGAGCAGTGTCTTGATTCCGAGGCCGAGGTTCATGACGAAGCCTGCGAGCACGATGGACTTGACTCTGTAGCTGTATTCGTTGGCGAACTCCATTGCGACCAGTGTTCCGAGTGACAGTGAGATAACGTGTACCTTGTCGATGCCTTCGCGCTCTAAGACGTCATTGATCTCTGCTGCCGAACGTGCGACGAGGTGTTTTTCCTTCTCGAAATACGATCCGCCGTGACCTTCGAGATCTACTGCGATAACGTTGTAGTCCTTGAGGTCGTCAATCTGGTACTTCCATGTTCTGATGCTTCCGCCCAGGCCGTGGATCAGGAGGACCCACTCTTCTGAATTGTTGTTATATATTCTGTAAAACATTTTATTTCTCCTTTACTCCTAAGAAACTGTTCCCGGAGGTGCGGCGGTCATCCCGCCCTTGTTAGCGTCATATTATTCTCTTCCGGGGGTTTGCAATATGGGTAATCTAGGCAAATGTGAGGTATTAGTTTGATAGTCAAAGTAAATTCACACGCCGTTCATAAATCCGTGTTGAGCCGGGGTCTTTATTCGTGTATGTTGTACCCATCTCGAAAACATCCGGCCCGCCGGTGAAGTATAATTGCCCTGTGCAACAATTGCTCACCGCAGACTGTATAGAGGGTAAATCAACCGCATAAGGGGGACAAAAACATGAAGCCCGACAGATCAAAGTTCACGACCAAGGCATTAACGGTGTTCCTCGCACTCGCCCTCATGACAGGCACATTTACCGCATGCGGCAATACAGGTTCAGGCAGGAACGGAGGTTCCGGAAGCGGCCGCATTGAGGCAGACGGTGTTACGAAGCCGGAATACGGCAATGAAGGAACGATTCCGGCAGATGAACCCACACCGGATGAGCCCGCGCCGACAGCAGACTCCGCACCTGAAACAACAACCGGCGGCACGTCAAATTCCACAGGCGTTGTGCCCGATGATTATGTTTTCGATGAGGAATGCTGGCACGTGCAGGATTTTAAGGATTTCGGGATTACTTATACGCAGATATCCAATGGCGGTCGCAAAACGAGACAGGGCGAGATAGACTTCCTGACATTCAAGATCTACGCGAACGAAGAAGACTCCATGGCGGCTTATAAGCATTACTACGATCAGTCCAAAGACTTCGACAAGGGTCACTGGGAAGAGGGCGCGAACTGGTTCATATCCGATGAGTGGGGCGTAATGGATGCATCTATGGTCTGGATGGTATACAGGGATGGCAACATTCTGATCATTGCGCACCTTGCGATAAATGACCAATGGATCGTATACGGTGATAAGGACCCGGACGCTCCGGAACCGACGGAATCCACATATAAGGCCTATGTCCTGAATAACGCAGACGGAATAGTCTCCTTTGTAAAAGAGCACTTCTTGGAGAGTAATTAAACTGATAGAATAGGTCAAAAAGCAAAGGGGGATTCTTATGATCAAAGCACTGCTTACCATCGACGATGTCTCATCCGTGAACACTCCGGCGATCGTCGACTATCTGTGTGAGAAGAATATCAAGGTCATCATGTTTATGGTCGGTTCGTGGGCGGAGAACCATCCGGACGAACTGGTCTATGCGCTGCAGCACGGCATAATCGTCGGCAATCACAGCTATACGCATCCCCATTTCTCGGAGATATCTTTCGATGAGTGCAAGAAGGAGATCGAGAAGAACGAGGAAGTCCTGAACCGCTTCTATGAGCAGGCGGGAGTCGAGCGTAAATACAGACCGTTCCGCTTTCCCTACGGCGACAAGGGCGGCGAGAACAAGGAGCAGCTCCAGGAATACCTCGCAGCTAATGGATTCGATAAGGTAGACGATACCAAATTCGACTATCCATTCTGGCACGAGCAGGGCCTCGACAAGGACATCGACACGTACTGGACCTTCGATTTTATGGAATACTGCATCCGTCCGGGCAGCGGCTTTACTGTCGAAAACGTCATGCAGCGAATTCACGATACCGAGCCCGGGAGCGGCGCGCCCCTCTTACAGGAAGGCAGCAATCACTTATTGCTCCTCCACGCTCACGACGATACGGAGGCAATGGCTCCGGAGTACTACAAAACCTTCATCGAAGAGCTCTTAAAGAACGGCGTTGAGTTCGTCGAGCCTTCATTTATCCGCAGATAAGATGGACATAAAGTGGGTGTTTTTCGACGTCGGATCGACTCTGGCCGACGAGACTGAAGCCTTCAGGCACTGCATCAATGACGCCGTAAAAGGCACTGATGTAACGGCTGAACAGGTCCTGGCAAAGAGCGTCGAGTTCGCGAAGCAGAACCGCCCCGGCGCGCGCGACGCCATGATCTTCTACGGCCTGCCGCGTGTCGAATGGCACAAGGAAGACGAGTTCCCTTACCCCGACGCGGAGGAAGTTTTGCGCTATGTCTATTCGAGCGGATATAAGATTGGCGTCATTGCTAATCAGTTACCTGGGACCGCATCCCGCCTGGAGAAGTGGGGTCTGCTCAAATATATTAGCGTTGTTGCCGCGTCCGCCGAGCTCGGGGTCGCCAAGCCTGATCCTGCTATCTTTACCTACGCGCTCGAACAGGCCGGCTGTGCCGCTTCTGAGGCGCTAATGGTCGGTGACAGATTGGATAACGACGTAATTCCCGCAAAGGCGCTGGGCATGAAGACCGCCTGGGTCAGACAGGGCCTGGCCGTATACCAGCAGGTTGTCAGGGAAGAGGAGCAGCCGGACTATACTGTTGATTGTCTGTCCGGGTTGAAAGAAATACTCTGAAGTCTGAATTGTTGTTGTCCTAAAACGCACGAAACCAGTGGTGCGAAAATGCCATTGTCGTTTCAGTGTCGCTAAGCGGACAAACCGGCAGCGAAATGAACAATGAGACGCTTCATTGCACTTTTCACTACCGATTTTGCGAAAATCGACATTAAAATGAACAATGAGCCCGGCACAGCTCTCACGGGTTGTTCCCCGACAGCAGTCGCCGGCAGTGGCTGTACCAAATTTGTGCCACTTTAACCCAAAACCGGTACAAAAAATGGCACAAACCGGCAAACGTGCTCTTTTTTGTGCCAGAAAGAGCCTAAATCGGCACAAAATCGGTACAAGTGAAATACCTCTACCGATTCACTACCGCTGTGGACGCAAATCGGTGGGGAAATCGGTAATAATCCGCAAATTTGTTAATTTTCCTACCGCTAGACGGACAAATCGGTAGGAAAATGGTAGTTGCCCGGGTTAGCCTCGCGAAAACAGTCCGCCCGGCACAAAACATGCCGTTGCACCGTGACCTCACGGCCGCCGTCACCGCCGCCCAGCCAGCGCGCCCCTCACTCCTCAGCGCCCGCCCCTTTATCCTTTGGCAGCTTCGCAAAGAATCTCAATGTAAACGGAATACACGTAACACTCGTCAGCACGTCGGCGACCGCCTGCGCGATCTGGATGCCGTGGAGGCCCCAGACGATGCTGAAGATGATGAGGATCGGAATGAAGTACAGTCCGTTCCTTAATGACGACAGGAATGTCGCGTTGAACTTATAGCCGATGCTCTGGAAGAGCATGTTGTTGCATACCTGGAAGGGGACGATCAGGAGTGCGAGGCACATTGCGTGAAGGGCAGGAATGCCGATCTCGACTACTTCCGGGTCGTCTCTGAAGAAATGGATGCATTCACCTGCCGTGAAATAAACGCACAAGGAAGCGACACCGAGAAGGAATGTTCCGAAGACGAGAGTAAAGATGAATGCCTGCTTAACGCGCGAGTACTTCTTGGCGCCGAAATTGAATCCTGCGATGGGCTGGAAGCCCTGGCCGATGCCGAGCACCGCGCTGAAGATGAACATCGTGATCCTGTTGGAGATGCTCATTGCGGCGATCGCTGCGTCTCCGTAAACGCCGGCACAGTTGTTGAGGACCATCGTCGAGATGCTCGCGAGGCCCTGTCTTGCGAGGCTCGGAAGGCCCGTCGTTACTATGTCCCACCAGATCCTGAAATCTTTCTTGATGTACTTGGGCGCGAGCGAAGTCTGTGTCTTCTTGAGAATGAACATCGTGAGGAGCAGCGCCCATGAGATGTACTGCGAGATGGCAGTCGCGAGGCCTGCGCCGAGGATGCCCATGTTCATGTACTGCATGAACAGCGCATCCAGGAAGATGTTGATGATGCCGCCAGAAGTGAGGCCGATCATGGCGAAGAACGCGCGGCCTTCGTATCTCAGGATATTGTTCATTACGCAGCTCGATACGAGAGCGGGAGCCGCACAGAGTATGCACATTGCGTATGTTTTCGCGTAGGGAAGGATGGTGTCGGTGCTGCCCAGAAGGAGCATGAGGGGCGTCAGGAAGATCGTGCCCAGGAGCAGGATCACGAAGCCTGATATGAGCGCGGACCAGAAGCCCGTGGCGGAGACGTTCCTCGCGCTGTCGACGTCTTTCTGGCCGAGCTTGCGGCTGATGATGCTGCCGCTGCCGTGACCGTACATGAATCCGATGGCCTGCAGGATCGCCATGAGTCCGAGGACGACGCCGGTCGCGCCGCTCGCGGACGTGTTGATCTGGCCGACGAAATACGAGTCCGCCATGTTGTAGATACTCGTGACGAACATGCTGATCATGGTCGGAATGCCGAGCTTCATGATAAGGCTCGGTACCGGCTCTCTGGTCATCATTTCGTATTGTGAACTGTATTTCTTCATAATTTGATCTCCGAAAACTATAACACCAACTGTTGATTTCCTCAAAGACAATAGTTTTCGATACTTCCGTGGCGCTGACGAATATCAGGATATTTAACGGTGAAGAGGAGCCAAAAGAGGATCCCGCACCATGAATTTAAAGCCCCTGAACTACCCGACGTTACTGATGTTGTATAATATCTTTTGTATACATGGGGATGAAGTGCCGCTCTTTTGGCAGGCAGCGTATGCAGGAGACGGGTAATGGGGAATAAACGAATAACACTCAAGGGGATGACTGTCCTCACATTTATCACAACAATGGCAGTGATGTTTTCGGGCTGTATTCTTAACAAGCCGGATACTCAGAATATGCTCATAAAGTATATGAATAACCGCTATCCGGACGAGACTTTTACGGTCGATCATACCGACTGGATCTCCTATGACAATGAGAAGTACATAACGACGGTCTATTTCTCGAGCGACGAGTTCCCGGACGGCGCGATCGAGGCATATATCGCGAATGAGAACGGCGTGTGGATATATCGTGATAACTTCATTCTGCTCAGGAATAAAGAAACGATCGAAGCGGACATGACTACTGTTGCGGAAGAATATTTTGGGGAGTGCAAGGTTTTCGTGAATTACGTGACGAGGGATATTCCCGATTCAATCAGGCCTGATGCGGGCCCGAGCTACATTCTCAAGAACTGCGACGTGGAACTGGTTATCTATCTGCCGCCGGATGAGCTCGATTACAAGAAGTATGAGGAAGCGACGGATGCCTTCTATGAGTATCTGACGAATGACGGCCACGACAATCTCTTCGGCACTGTGTGGATCATTGATTCGCAGGATGTGTACGACAACACGGACTCGATCTTCAGTGATTCGGAGATGATCGAACACGAAGCCATCTCTCACAAGGTCGGCATGTTCGGCACTCCGGTATTTTATTCGCTGAATTAAAAATCAGACAAAGATTTAATTTGAACTGTCATATAGAGTATGAGCCATGAAGGGATTCAGGGCTCATTTTTTGCTGCGCGAAAACCACTCACGGAAGAAAGGGAGATACATACAAATGACAGCCATTTTAAAGATCGTGGAAATGTTGAGGCTCATTGATTCAACGACAACTTACATTGCATGGTTTACCATCGGATGGATCCTCGTTCCGGTGTTCTTTGCGGTCATCAAAAAGACGGAGAACAAGGTCGTCAGCAAGATCTTAATGTTCTTCCCGATGGTGCATTTTATCGTTTTCTATATCATCAATTACACCAAGGGTGACATGATGAAGGGCATAGGAAGATACGGCATTTATTTCGTCGTGACACTGATCTACTGCCTCGGTGCGATAACGTTATCAAGAGGTAAGAAGATAGTCCGCACGCTCATCGCAAACTGCGTGTTGTCAGTGCTGCTCGTATGTGTATCGATAGCAATTATCCTCATCGACGGAATGTCATTCCATTTCGCTAATTTAAGCCGCATGAGTTATTCGGATTCCATGGCTGCGTTGATCGATGAAGTCGAAGAGAATTACATCTTAAGAGGCTACAAAGGAGTTGATTTTGATGAGCTCCGTGCGGTCTACATTCCGATGGCGGCAGCGGCTGAAAAGAATAACGACGAGGTTGCTTTTGCCAATGCAGTTGCGAATTTCTGCTATGAATTCCACGACGGACATTTCTATATCCGCATCACCGGAGAAGACATTAAGGACGAGGCCCTGAACCGCATCGCAGGCAACGATTACGGCTTCTCCATGTTAAGGCTCGACAG
>JAEEGL014815090.1_pt1 | contig 11915 bp, 12 predicted proteins | sample 9134231 | NCBI WGS metagenome assembly JAEEGL01 (sample SAMN16246548, study PRJNA631951) | gut metagenome | biome: gut microbiome; feature: rumen; material: fiber-attached | host: Bos | place: Iran: Karaj | collected 2018-10 | reverse complement strand
TTTCATGAGTGGTGCGGCGACGATGTAACCTTTATCACCTGGGGATGCGATGATCAGAATATTCTAGAGCAGAACATTATCATTCATGACCTTTTCTGGGAATGGATCAAAGATTGGATAAACCTTCAGGTAATCTATAATATCCAGACTGCCAGCGGGAAAAGCCAGAAATCGCTTGCGACAGCGATGGAGCATTTCGGAATAGAACAGACAAGGACCGCGCATGACGCGCTTGGAGATGCCTTTAATACCGCGCTTGTCAGTAAGCATCTTAATATGGAAGAAGGTCTGAGGACATATCCGTATGCAGATAAGATCCTCGCAGACCTGGAAACAGAGAAAACAGTACAGGCGGAAACTGCAGAAGAAGAGAAATACGAATTGTCCCCATTAATTTACCGGGGCTACGAGAGCAAAGCAGCTGCTTTCAATGATCCGCAGGTTGCCGGAGTGAAATGTCCGGTTTGCGGGGATGACATGGAAGGAAAAAAGTGGCTCAATCAGGGGGATCAGCGATATATCAATATATTTCGCTGTGAAGAAGACGGGAATTTCTTTGTAAGGCTGAAGTTTAAGAAGCACTCGGATGCGCTTCAGTGGGATGCCAGAAAACTTATCTATCCGGCAGAAGACATGCACGAAAACCTGTACAGGGACAAATTGAAGCAGGTCAGAAGGCGCGGAAGAAACCATTCAAAACACAAATAACGAAGAAAAAATAGAACTGACGCAATGGTCAGTTTTATTTTTTTGAAAAAAATTCATTTACTGTTTTAACATCTTCCGCGATCTGAAAGGATAAAAGTTCAGGCGAAGAAAATCTTTTTTCATCTCTGATTTTTTTATAAAAAAACACTTCGCAAAAATCACCGTATAGATCGCCTGAATAGTTGAAAATATTGGTCTCTACGCTAATGTCCGATTCTGAATTAAAAGTCGGACGAGTCCCGACATTGGTTATTGAACAGTGTTTATATCCATTTATTAAAGTATTGGTCGCATATACTCCGAAAGAAGGAACCGTAATGCCATCCGGCATTTTCAGGTTGATTGTGGGAAAACCGATCTTAGAGCCGATACTCCTGCCATGACGAATTCTTCCAGATATGGAAAAAGGTCTGCCCAGCAAACTGTCCGCTTTTTCCATCTGGCCGTCTCTTATACAGTTTCTGATAAGACTGGAGCTGACGATTTCCCCGTTATTCACTATCGCGGGTATCAAATCAAAACCGATTTCGTGTTCAATACAGAATTCTCTGATTTTAGCAGGAGTACCAAGTCCTTTATACCCGAGCCGGAAATCATATCCGACAACAATCCTCTTAATCCCATTGTTTCTGGTCAGATCCTCAAGAAAATCATCCCAGCGCGTTTCCATGAGCGTTCTGTCAAAACGAATCATGATAATATCGTTGATTCCAAATTCCTTGTTGAGGATCTCCATCCTTTTTTCACTGCTGTATATCAGATCGACCGCACTGTTAAAAACCAGCGTATCGGGATGAATATCAAAGTTTATCACAGAAGGGATAAGATTGTACTGAACAGCTCTCTCGTTCACTTTATCAAGAAGGGCTTTATGTCCGATGTGTACACCGTCAAAAAAGCCCAGCGCGATAACTCTTCCATTATTTGTCATCTTTTATCTGGCCTCAAAGAAATTCTTTCTCGATTTTAGGATGCCGCCGTAAACAGAGCCAAGCATCAACAATTCTCCGGAAAGTGTATAGACTCTGTATACTCCATCCGGGATCTGAGCACTGATCTGTCCTCCGTTTTTTAAAAGCCGTTCCTCATCCTGGGTGCATATGTATTCCGGTTTGTCCGTAAACAGCGTATCTATTGCAATCAGCAAACTGTCAAGCCTGTCTTCGTCTGCACATTGTTTTATGTACTCAAGATTGAAAGCCCGGTCCACGCTGAACGATCCGCAGTCGGTTCTTCTGAGGGATGACATGCATGCACCGCAACCGAGGGTTTTGCCTATGTCCTGACATAAGGTCCGAATATATGTCCCCGAGGAGCATTGAACAGAAAAACGGTATCCACTCTCCGTTTCAGACAGCAGAGAGATGTCATATATGGTGACCGCTCTGGGCATTCTTTCGACTTCAATTCCTTTTCTGGCAAGTTCATATAATTTCTTTCCGTTTTGTTTCAAAGCGGAATACATAGGAGGAATCTGCTGAATATTTCCTTTAAAGGATTCCGCTGCAAACAGAAATTCTTTTGATGAAACCCTGCACTTGCATTCCGATATCACCTTTCCGCTTATATCCTGGGTATCGGTTTCAATTCCGAATGTAATCTCGGCAATATATCTCTTCACCTGTTTTTCAGCAAACTCCACCGCTTTGGTGGCTTTCCCGATGAAAACGGGAAGAAGACCTGTTGCTAAAGGGTCAAGCGTACCCGAATGACCGATCCTTCGCTCATGAAAAATGCCCTTTAATTTACACACAACATCATTGCTTGTCCATCCAGAAGGCTTATCAACAAGCAGAATACCGTTCATCTCAAGACCTCATCAATCACTGAGATCAGCATCTCACATGCGGTTTCCGGATTTGCTGCAATGACACATCCGGCAGCAGCCTCATGGCCTCCCCCGCCGAACACAGCACATATTTCGTTGCTTTTAATTCCGTCAAAGGAACGGATAGATACCTTTGATTTTCCATCTTCCCTTTCCCGTATGGTAATGCATATTTTTGCACCATCGGGTCGGCAGGCAAGCGAGGCAATATCTTCCAGATCATCCGTCGTCGCTCCGCAGGCGTCTATCATCTTTCTTGTAATTACAGCTACGGAGACAGTATCTTCCCTGTAAAAACGTAAGCCGCTGTAAATCATTCCTTCGAGCATGATCCTTGCTCTGCTGACTTTTCTGAAAAAACGGATGTTGATGGAACGGTTGTCTATCCCCTGCTTGATCAGTTTGGATACGGTCTCCAGAGTATTATAATTCGTATTGGCATACTGAAAACATCCGGTGTCGGTTGCAATGGCAATATATAGCAGAAGAGCCTCATCATCCGTTACATCACCGCATAGCTTCAGGATCAGTCTGTATACAAGCTCGCCGCATGATGAATAACGAGGCCGGACAAGTTTGTTATCGGTGCGGATTGAGTTCCCCGGGTGATGATCAATCGCAAGATCGATAAAACCCCTGAAATCATGGGGGAACAGGTCCTCAGAAGCCACATCCACGCTGATTGCCTTGTTCCAGGCAAAACCATCCGGGGCAGTATACTGCGATACATATTCCATATACTTGGCCGGAGTTTCCGGGTTTTTGATAAGATATGCCGTTTTTCCGGCACGTCTCATGGCTGAACATAATGCAGAAGCACTGCATAGCGTATCCCCGTCCGGGTTTGCATGCGTAATCAGAAGATAAGAATCGTATCTGTGAATGTAATCAACAGCAGCCGAATAATCCATTGTCAGTCCTCATCTGATGAATCTCGAAATGATTTAATGATCTGATTTATATGATCACCATATTCAATGCTGTGGTCAATTTCAAAAATCAGTTCAGGCGTATATCGAAGATTAAGCGAGGCGCCAAGCTGCTTTCTGAGCCATCCGGATGCAGATTTCAGTCCCTTGAGGAATTCTTTTTCATTCTCAATGTTCAGACCTGAAACCCATACCTTTGCATACTTCAGATCACCTGTGGTCTTAACACGGGTAATGCTTACAATTCCCTTCTGTATTCTCGGATCTTTTATATCCATAAGATACTTAGAAAGTGCAAACTGAATGTCATCATTCGTTCTTTCCAGTTTATTTGAAGACATTTGCATATCCTTTCCTACATTTGATTTCGCGGGCGTAGAAACGCCCGCGACAATCATGTTTCAATCTTTTCCATAATATAGCATTCGATTATATCGCCAACTTTAATGTCGTTGAACTTCTCAATCTGTATGCCGCATTCATAACCGGACGAAACCTCTTTTACATCGTCCTTGAATCTCCTCAGTGAAGCAAGCTCCCCCTCGTGCACGACGATATTGTCTCGCAGTATTCTGACAAGACAGCCTCTCATGATTTTACCGTCGGTACAATAACAACCGCATACAGTTCCGATTTTGGACACTTTATAGGTCTCCCTGACCTCAGCATGCCCAATGAGGGATTCCGTGAATTTAGGAGCCAGCATACCTTTCATAGCAGCTTCAACTTCATTGATGCAGTCATATATAACCCTATATAGCCTTATGTCCACATTGTTTCTGACAGCACTCTCTCTTGCGGCGCTGTCAGGCCTGACGTTAAAGCCAACAATAATGGAATCCGAGGAGGAGGCAAGCATGATGTCAGATTCATTGATAGCGCCGACCGCGCTGTGAATAACTTTAACCTTGACTTCCTCATTGGAAATCTTCTCAAGAGAAGTCTTAACTGCTTCGGCAGAACCCTGAACGTCTGCTTTGACAATTATATTCAGTGTCTTCATATCGCCCGCCTGTATCTGACTGAAGAGATCCTCGAGGCTGACTTTTTTTGCGGCGGAATTTCCGCTGAGCTGACTGTTTTTCCTTTCATCCGCAAGTACTCTGGCCATTCTCTCATCCGCTACGGCATTGAAGGTATCTCCCGCGCTTGGAACTTCACCGAGACCGGAAATCTCAACGGGAGTAGAGGGTCCAGCTTCGGAAATTCTCATTCCTTTATCGTTTATCATGGTTCTGACACGACCTACAGCAGTGCCTGCGATGATTACATCTCCCAGTCTCAGGGTACCATTTTGAACAAGAACTGTCATGATCGGGCCGCGGCCCTTATCAAGTCTTGCCTCGATAACCGTGCCTTTGGCCGCTCTGTTCGGGTTGGCTTTCAGTTCCTGCACCTCAGCGAGAATAACAAGATTCTCAAGCAGATTGTCAATTCCCATTCCGGTTTTTGCAGAAATCGGACAGATGATTGTATCGCCGCCCCATTCCTCGGAAACGAGGTCGTATTCGGTCAGCTGCTGCTTAATTCTTTCCGGATTTGCACCTGCTACGTCCATCTTGTTGATCGCAACGACAACAGGGATTCCAGCTGCTTTTGCATGGTTGATGCTTTCAACAGTCTGCGGCATAATACCGTCGTCTGCAGCAACGACAAGGATCGCGATGTCCGTAACCATCGCGCCTCTGGCGCGCATAGTGGTAAAAGCCTCGTGCCCCGGAGTGTCGAGGAAGGTTATCGGACTTCCGTTGATCTCTACGGTATAGGCACCAATATGCTGCGTAATACCGCCAGCTTCACCTGAAACAACATTTGCGTGCCGAATATAATCCAGCAAAGATGTCTTGCCGTGGTCAACATGACCCATTACGACAACTACAGGAGCTCTCGGAACAAGGTCCTCTGCGGCGTCTGCACTGTCATCGATTAGTTTTTCTTCAACTGTGACAATTACCTTCTTCTCCACCTTGCAGCCAAGCTCCATTGCTACAAGGGCTGCCGTGTCATAGTCGATAACATCGGAAACAGAGGCAAAAACGCCCATCTTAAAGAGCTGCTTAATTACCTCAGAAGCCGTTTTCTTCATTCGGGATGCAAGTTCACCAACGCTGATCTCATCGGGGATTTCTACTTTCAGCTGCTGTTTTTTTGCAATCTCAAGCTGGAGTTTATTCAGTTTATCGCGTTCTTCCTGTCTCTTTTTTATAGACTGTGACTGCTGTCCGGCTTTCTGCTTCCTTCCGCTGTTTATCTTTTCTTTATTGGTCCTGCGGAAGTTCTCACCTGTTTTAGCCCCGGCAAGCACTTCAAACTTCTCATTATACTTCTCAATATTGACAGCAGACCCGCCTCTTGTATCTACAACGCGTTTCTCTGCTACCTTTCTCGGAATGTGCGGCTTGTTTTCTGCCGGTTTTTTCGGACCCGCGGGTGTCAGCTCTTCTGCAGCCGGCTGCGGTTGAGGCTTCTTATCCTGTTTCGTATTTTTCCCCTTCGGTTTCTTATCATCCGAAGCAGCTTTTCCGTCGGCTTTCTGTTCTACAGGTTTCACAGGTTCCGCAGCTTTGGAAACGTTGAATATCTGCTCAAGGCTCTCGACCTGATTATGTTGAGTCAGATACTCGAAAATAACATCCAGTTCATTATTCTCCAGAACCTGCATGTGATTCTTCGGAGGCGCGATATAATCAGTCAGTATCTGAGACACTACCTTCGAAGTCAATCCGAAATCCTTTGCGACTTCATGGATTCTGTATTTATTGTCTAAACTGCTCATATTTTGTCCTCCAACACATGAATGATAGATGCTTTATCAGATCTTCAGGAATTATCATACTTAGAGAGCCATGCTTCTGCAAACCCGTTGTCATTTATCGAAATTACAGAACACAGTCCCGTTCCGGCGGCAGATGCTATTTCAGATTTTGTATAGCAGACCTCAGCGCATCGGATATTATAACTCTCCGCAAGCGAGCGGATCTTCTCTCCTGCTTTTTCAGAACAATCGGAAGCTATCAGAACAAGCTTTGATCTTCCGAATCGGATATCTTCTCTGCACTTCTGTTCTGTTACGGAAATTTTGTTTGCCTTTCTCATCAAACCGATGAGATTCAATGCTTTGTCCATTGTCCTGAATACCAGCAAAACGTTAATTTAAAAATGAATTCATTGAATCTATAATATCTGCAGGAACACTTACACCGAGAGCCCTGTCCAGAGCCTTGGACCGGATTGCTTTTTCAATACAGGCTCTGTTTTTGCAGACATACGCTCCCCTTCCGGATATCTTTCCCTTTAGATCGATCTGTACAGTGCCTTCGACGGTCCTGACGATCCGAAGCATTTCGGATTTTATCTTCGGTTCACGACATCCTAGACACAATCTGACAGGCTGAGCTTTAGCCATAGCGGATCCCCTTTATCTGCTTTCCGACTCAGGTTTGATATCGATCTTGTATCCGGTAAGTTTTGCAGCAAGTCTGGCGTTCTGACCTTCCTTGCCGATCGCAAGAGAGAGCTGGCTGTCTGGGACAACGACTCTGCAGCTTTTCGATTCATCAAGCATGGTTACGCTGATGACTTCCGAGGGTGAGAGTGCAGCAGCGATATATTCTTCCGGATAATCACTGTACTTAATGATATCAATCTTTTCGCCGTTAAGTTCGTTAACAATGTTGGCAACTCGTCCACCCTTCGGGCCTACGCAGGAACCGATCGGATCAACATTGGGGTCCTCTGACCAGACAGCAATTTTAGTTCTGCTTCCTGCTTCGCGGGCAATAGATTTTATCTCAACAGTTCCGTCATAAATCTCAGGAACTTCGAGTTCGAACAGTCTTTTCACAAGACCGGGATGCGTACGACTGATCAGAACTTGAGGCCCTCTGGTGGAATTTCTCACTTCAACGACATAAACCTTTATACGGTCACCCTCACGCAGGACTTCTGTCTTGATTCTTTCGTTTGCAGTAAGCATGGCCTCCGTAAATTCACTGTTCGACGAAATCCGGATGGAAACGCTTCCGTTTCTTGGTTCAACATGGGATACAACACCCGTAAGGATCTCGTGCTCTTTAGAAGTGAATTCCTCATATACAAGACCGCGTTCTGCTTCACGAATCCCCTGAATAATAACGTTCTTGGCTGCCTGAGCGGCAATTCTGCCGAATTTCTTCGTATCAACCGGAATGGGAATGATATCGCCGATCTTAGATTTACGGTTGATCTTCTTTGCAGAATCGATAAGGATCTCGGTATTCGGATCATTTACTTCCTCAACCGCAGTCTTGTTGACTACCATGTCGATTCTTTTTTTATCCTCGTCAAGTATTATCTCAACATTATCTGTACACTCAGGATTATCACGCCTGAAAGCCGCAAGCATGGCCTGCTTGATCTTATCATACATGAATTGCCTGGGAATACCCTTTTCTTTCTCTATCTCTTCAATCGCGGAAAAAAAATCAGCGTTCATTTTGATAACTCCGTTTCAAAAAATATATTAAAAATCAACGTGCAGCCTTACCTGGGCAATTGTATCGTTTTCAAAGATGACTGCACCGCCGTCTGTTTCAATGGAAGTATTGGATGCTGAGCGTCCTGTAAGGAGTCCGCTATATGACTTGGCGCCGTTAAGAGGTTTGTACAGGCTTATATCCACCTGGTGACCCATAAAGGTCTCAAAGTCAGAAGCTCTTTTCAGAACCCGGTCAGCCCCCGCAGAGCATACTTCGAATATATAGCTGTCGGGAATAAAATCTTCCTGATCCAAAACAGGGTCGATCGCCTTGCTGATTGCTTCACAATCGTTAATGGATACACCCTCGTCTTTATCGATATATACCCGGAGATACCATAAGCCTGCTTCACTGACATATTCCACATCCCATAGCCTGCATCCGTTCTCCTCGACAATGGGCCTTGCTATCTGTTCCGCCATGCTGCTGATCTTACTCATAGATACCTCTATTGCATAATCCATAATAAAGGAGTGGGCGAAAACCCACTCCATAAACTTACTAACCTACTTTACTTTGTTATATTAGCATTATCTTATGGATAATGCAAGCTTTTTTCGATTACATCACGCTATTTTCTGTCAATACTCAAACTCAGGATCATAGTGCGCATAAAACTGTTCATAACACAGATCGTTTTTCATGATAAATGTGGCGGCTTCTACGCCAACATATCTGTAATGCCAGGATTCATCCCAACCCGTAAGAAGCAGTTTTTTCTGCGGATACCGTTTAATAAAGCCGTATTCAAAGCAATGCTGATCCAGCCAGGCGAACATCTCCTGATTCATGTTGTCGTATTTTAAGGTTCCATGATATCTGTCAACAAGGTCCACTGCAAGCCCGAGCTGATGCTCACTTGCACCTGGATAATTTGTTATATGCCTCGCTTTTTCGACAGCCTCCTGATACTCCGGCTTCATGTACGCATCTTTTCCTGTTATTCCCATACTTTCAGCAATACTGGAAGCCGTACCATTGAAAATCTGTTCCTGATAGGAATAGGATCTGTAACCGCTGTTCACATAAATACTGTAACCAGCCTCTCTCACCGCATCGAGCATTGCAATAAGATAGGGCATCGTTTCAGCATCAAACTTGGTTCCGTAATATGTAACATAGTTTGCGTCAATTACTTCAACATCCGGATAATAGACGGCTGAGAGCAGATTGTCATCATTTACGATAGAATACTGATGTTCAGTGATGTCAATGTCAGGCCATTTCAATCCTCCCAATTCATCAGGGACTTCCTCAACGACCTGCTCGGGCGGTACAAAGTCGGACTTTATCATCGCTCCATCAACTCCTCCGAATATCAGGTCTTTGGAAGAGCCCCGTCTGGCATCAACTATAAAAAAGAGAACTAGAAACAATGAGATCATGAAAACAATCCATATTGTATGTTTTAATTTTATGATCTCCACCCCCGATCCGCGTGGTCTGCAAGAGAACGAATACGAAATCTCTTTCTGATTATGTTAACATATTATATCACATGCAAAGTTCAATCTACAACATTTTTAAACATGAAAAATAAGAGGACAGCAGGTATCCTCTGCTGTCCTCAACGCTTCTGCAGATTTTTATTTGGAATTGAAAATCTTAAAAATACTGTCGAAAGGATCTTCCTCACCGGCAGGCGGCGTCGGCTGAGCAGCGGGCTCTTTAGGAAGCTTAGCAGGCTGAGCGGGCTTCGGAATCTCTGGGATTATCGGAGAAGCTTCACTCTTGGGAGCTGTCTTGAAAGAAGACTGTTTGGGAGCAGGCGCTGCCTCCTCAAAGCCGGTTGCGATAACCGTCACCCGGATTTCGTCCTGCATCTCATTGTCGAAGGAGGCGCCGAAAATAATATTTGCATCCGGGTGCGCCGCTTCCTGAACAAGATTTGCAGCTGCTTCAATATCATCAAGTCCCATATCCTCGGAACCGGTAATATTGATAAGCACTCCATGCGCTCCATTTATCGAAGTCTCCATCAAAGGGCTGGAAACTGCCATCTTGGCAGCCTCTTCCGCTTTCCCCTTGCCGGCGGCATGTCCTACGCCCATATGGGCATATCCGGCATTCTTCATGATGCAGGTGACATCCGCAAAATCAAGATTGATAAAACCGGTGTTTTTTATAAGATCGGATATACTTGTTACAGCTTGCTTGAGAACATCATCCGCAATCTCAAAAGCATTGGACAGCGTTATCTTCTGATCCGTTGCATACTTAAGCCTGTCGTTCGGGATAATAAGAAGAGAATCAACCTTAGACAGCAATTCCCTGATGCCGGCATTCGCCTGATCCAGTCTTCTCTTACCTTCAAACTTAAAAGGTTTTGTAACTACACCGACCGTAAGAATACCGGCCTCTTTGGTAAGATCCGCAATAATGGGCGCCGCGCCTGTTCCGGTGCCGCCTCCCATACCGGCGGTTATAAATACCATGTCCGTATTCTCTATCGCTTTGGATATATTGCTTCTGCTTTCCTCGGCAGATTTTCTGCCGATCTCTGGATCCGATCCGGCTCCCTGACCATGCGTGGTCTTTTCACCTATCTGGATCTTTACATCCGCATTGGAAATGGATAGCGCCTGTTTATCTGTATTGACAGCAACGAATTCAACTCCGTCAGTCCCGGACTTGACCATTCTGTTAACTACGTTATTGCCTGCCCCGCCAACGCCAATAACTTTGATGGTTACAACATTATCAGGACCGGAATCAGCTTTGAAATCCATTATTAGCCTCCCAATAAATAACAATTTCCTTACTATATTATTACATTTTCATCAAATGGTCAATAGGAAAACGAAAATTCCTGTTTTTCTTCTTTATGCAGATAAATCAGTACGGGGTGAAAACAGCTGTCATAGCACTGGATACGTCTATCTCGCCGTAATCTCCTTCTTTCAGCTGGTTGATAGCGGAAAGGAACATGCCAAACTTATACTCTACTTTGGCAGCGTCACCAAGGACGATTGAATACTTGTCGCTGTAATCAAACTTTACAGAATTGCGATTGGAAAAATCAACGTGTTTTATTTCGGAGGAAAGACCGCGATCCTGTATTTGCGTCAGCACTTCCGATAGATAAGGAACAATATCTTCATAATCTGTAACTGTCAACTGTTCACCGATAAGCAGTGTTCCGGGATTGATACCAGAAATAGAAATGAGCTGTTCCGATTCACCATCTGCGGCTTTACCAAGGATTTTACAGTTGGAGTCCATGGTCCACTTCTCATCGCCAACGATAAGGTAAGCCAAAGCCTTACTTTCTTTGATTTCTATTGTCACCTTATCGGGAAGAGATCTCGAAACAAACACTTCTTCAACATAGGGAAGTTTTGCAAATACCCTACTGATCGCCGCAAATCTGTCAAAGAAAAAAAGGTTGTCTCCTTCTTCGATATCAACCGCGCTGATTATTTCATCTTTTGTATAGTGCTCATTCCCGATTACTTCAATGGTGTTGACACGGAAAATGACACTCATAACAAATATAAGACCGATGACGATCAGAAAGAAGATCAGCGGACCGCTGATCTTGCCGAACGAACCGTTCCTGACTATTTTGGAAAATCTTTCTTTAAAGGAAGAATTCATATAAGCCCTTTCATCAATTATCTGCAGATATAGTCCAGGACATTCTCCGCAATAATCTTCGATGAGTCCGGAACGCAGAAAGAATGCATAGCACTTGACATTCCGGCGATTTTCTCCGGACAGGAGAGGATGGCAGATATCGAATCAAGCAGAACCTCCGGGGTGAATGTTCCCTCTCTGAGAACAACGGCAGCACCCATTGCTTCAAATACTCTTGCATTTTTTTCCTGATGATTGTTAACAACGTTGGGCGATGGAACAATAATAGCGGGTTTTCCAAGGTATGCAATTTCGGCCAGAGTAGACGCTCCGGCACGACAAATAACAAGCCCGGCA
>JAEEGL014687839.1_pt1 | contig 11915 bp, 12 predicted proteins | sample 9134231 | NCBI WGS metagenome assembly JAEEGL01 (sample SAMN16246548, study PRJNA631951) | gut metagenome | biome: gut microbiome; feature: rumen; material: fiber-attached | host: Bos | place: Iran: Karaj | collected 2018-10 | reverse complement strand
CGCTGATCCGCGAGATGAAGGACGCGGGCTTTGAGGTCGGCTATCATTGCGAGACGGTCTCCCATTACGCATGGCAGCATGGCTGCCGTACGAGGGAGGAGGTCGACATGGGCGGCGTCCGGGATCTCTTCGCGTAGGAACTGGCGGAATTTGAAAAAAAGGTCGGGTTCAAGACCCGCTCCTGCTGCGGCCACGGGGACAGCATCTGCCGCCAGATGCGCATGACCAATGGGATGCACCTGGCGGATACGGACCTGACCAGGTTCGGTCTGCTGTTTGAGGCGTATGACCGTGACCTGTACGAGAAATACATCGACGTGCATATCATGGACACGGAACCGCCCTACCACTACGGCTTCGCCTATGCCAATACCATCGGCGACGCCATTGAAAAAGGGTACAACAACATCCTTTTCCTGGCGCATCCGAGCCACTGGTACATTTTCCCGCAGAACCGGATACGGTATGCGTATGAGGTGCTGACCGGGAAAGTCTGTTTTTCCTCAGAGCGGGTTTTTCGGCGGGCGTTTGACTGATTTCGCCGCCGCGCCGGATACAGAGGAAAAGGGAACCAACAAACATGAATGATCAATTTCGTAACGGAATCGAGGGTAATACTATGGGACTGAAAGAAAAGCTGCTTGCCAGGGAGGCCACCCTGGGCGTGATCGGCCTTGGCTACGTCGGACTTCCGCTGGCGGTGGAAAAAGCAAAGGCAGGCTTTAAGGTCATCGGCTTTGACGTCCAGAAAGAAAAGGTGGACATGGTCAATTCCGGCCACAACTACATCGGCGACGTGGTCAACGAGGATCTGAAGGCCCTGGTGGAGGAGCATCGGCTCAAGGCCACCTCGGACTTTGCGGAGGCCGCCCGCTGCGACTGCGTGTGCATCTGCGTCCCCACGCCGCTGGACGCCCACCAGCAGCCGGACATCAGCTATGTCCGCGCCTCCACCGAGAGCATCATGCCCTATGTACATAAAGAAATGCTGGTGGTGCTGGAGTCCACCACCTATCCCGGCACCACCGAGGAGCTGGTGAAGCCGATCCTGGAGAGATCCGGTCTGAAATGCGGCGTGGACTTCTATCTTGCCTTCTCGCCGGAGCGGGTGGACCCGGGCAACCTGATCTACAAGACCAAGAACACGCCCAAGGTCGTGGGCGGCATCACCCCCGAGTGCACGGAGGTGGCGGCGGCCATGTACGAGACCGTGCTGGAGGCGCCGGTGTACAAGGTTTCTTCGCCCGCCATCGCGGAGATGGAGAAGATCCTGGAGAACACCTATCGGAACGTGAACATCGGCCTGATCAACGAACTGGCCATTCTCTGCGACCGGATGGGCATCGACATCTGGGAGGTCATCGACGCGGCCAAGAGCAAGCCCTACGGCTTCCAGGCATTTTATCCCGGCCCCGGACTGGGCGGCCACTGCATCCCGCTGGACCCCTATTATCTCAGCTGGAAGGCCCGGGAATTCGGCTTCCACACCTCCATGATCGAGGCTTCCATGATGGTGAACGACCGGATGCCGGAGTACTGCGTGGACCGCACGGCACGGATCCTCAACCAGGCGAAGAAAGCCGTCAACGGGGCCCGGGTGCTGGTGCTGGGCGTGGCCTACAAGCAGGACATCGACGATTTCCGCGAGAGCCCGGCGATCTCCGTGATCGAGGAGCTCCTGCGCCGTGGCGCGGATGTGGAGTACTACGATCCCTGGGTCCCCAAATTCCGTAAAAAGGGCCTGACGATGCAGAGCATCCCCGCGCTGACGGCGGATGCGATCCGTCAGGCGGACATCGTGCTCGTTACCACGGCCCATACCAACGTGGATTATGCTCTTGTCCAGAAGAACGCCGCGCGGATCTTTGACACCAAGAACGCCATGAAGAACATCCCCGAGCGGGATAATATCGAGGTGCTGTAATGAAGATCGTGACTGTCGTGGGCGCCCGCCCGCAGTTCATCAAAGCGGCGGCCGGGTCCCGGGCGCTGCGCAGGGAGCACCAGGAGATCCTTGTGCACACCGGTCAGCACTATGACGACAATATGTCGGACATCTTTTTCCGGGAAATGGGCATCCCCGCTCCGGACTACCATCTGGGCATTTCCGGCGGCGGGCACGGCGAGATGACCGGCCGGATGCTTATTGAGCTGGAAAAGGTTCTTCTGAAGGAAAAACCGGACGCTCTTCTGGTGTACGGCGATACCAACTCCACCATGGCGGCGGCTCTGGCGGCGGTGAAGCTCCACATCCCCGTACTGCATGTGGAGGCGGGAAACCGGCTGGGCACCATGGACAACCCGGAGGAGATCAACCGCATCGTCACCGACCACTGCTCCCGGCTGCTGTTCGCCGCGACGGAGGACGCCCGGCAGAAGCTGGAACGGGAGGGTCTGGGAGACCGGGCCTATGTGGTGGGCAACATCATGTACGACTCCTTCCTGCACTTCGCGGACCAGCCCTGGGAGCCCCATATCCTCGACTTCGATGGCCGTCCCGTCTCCGTTCCCGAAGAATATTACTATATGACCTGCCATCGGCAGGAGAACACCGGCACCGACCTGCCTCTGACAGAGATCATGCAGGCCATGAACAGCCTGGACGCCCCCACCATTTACGCGGTCCACCCCCGCAACCATGACCGGGCCGCCCGCATCCGGGCGAAGGAGGGGCTCGAAAACGTGATCCTCACCCAGCCGGTGGGCTATTCGGATTCCGTTCATCTGACCCAGCACGCCAAAAAGATCGTCACCGATTCCGGCGGGCTGCAGTGCGAGGCGTTTTACGCCGGCGTCCAGTGCGTTTTCGTGCTGGACTATGTGGCGTGGCCGGAGACCATGGTGGGCAATCGGAACCAGCTGGCCAAGCCGGATCGGGAGGACATCCTCCGGAAGCTTTCGGCCGAACAGATCATCGATCCGGAGTACCGTCCGTTCGGCGACGGACACGCCGCGGAAAAGATCTGCGATATCCTGCGGACGGTGAAGCTTTAACGGCTCCGCCGTACTGCCGGGGGCAAATCGATGAAGGAGTGACGAAATGGAGGATACGGCCCATCCGAATGAGCTTGAGAAACTCCATGCGGCGCTCCTGGATATCGCCGCGGAGATAGACCGGGTCTGCCGGAAAAACGAGATCCGCTACACGCTCTATTACGGCAGCCTCCTGGGCGCGGTGCGCCACCGGGGCTTCATCCCCTGGGACGACGATATGGACGTCGCCATGCTCCGCCCGGAGTATGAGCGGTTCCTTTCTGCCTGCCGGACCGACCTGGGACCCCGGTTTCAATGCCAAACCTGCCGGACCGACCCGGACTATCCCTACGGGTTCGGTAAGATCCTCCTGAAGGACAGCCGCTTTGTCATGGCCGGACACGAGGGGGAGCGATGGCAGAAGGGCGTTTTTGTGGACGTGTTTCCCATCGACTATATTCCGGAATCGCCGTTTCGCCGGAAGCTCCACAGCTTTCGGGTCTTTTTCTGGCGGAAGGTGCTCGAGCGCAGGGCCGGGATGAACATCGGCCCGTGCGGCCCTATCAAACGTCTGGCGTTCGCGGCCCTGGAGCTCTGGAGCCGCCTTTTCACCCATGCCCAGGCGGCAGAGCGGCTGGAACGGGAGATGCGCCGGTATGAGAAAACGGCCGGGCCCCATGCGTCCTGCCTCTGCGACGCGGACGGCTACGAGAGGAACACGGTCCCCTCGCGTTTTTTTGAAGATCTGACGGAAGGATCGTTTGAGGGCCTGTCCCTTCTCTGTCTCCGGAACAGCGACGAATACCTGACGGGAATGTATGGGGATTATCAGTCCCTGCCGCCCCCGGAGCAGAGGGTCACTCATCGGTTCAGCGTGCTTGCGCTGGGCCCGGAGCAGGGGAGCCTCAGCGCAGCCTGCGGTGAAAGCTGCGGCGGCGCAGAAAACGAGTCAAAGGAGAATAGACCGTGAAGTACGCTCTGATCGGCTGCGGGATGATTTCGCCCAGCCACCTGACCGCCGCCCGGGAAACGGGCCTGGAGATCGCCGCGCTGTGCGATCTGGTGGAGGCCAACCGGGAAAAGGCCCTGGCCTCTCTGCCGGAGGACCTGCGCGCCGGGGTCCGGCTCTACGCCGATTACCGGCAGATGCTGGCGGAAGTCCGGCCGGAGCTTGTGGCCATCGCCCTTGGCAGCGGCGTCAAGAGGGTCATCGCCTGCGACTGCATGGCCGCCGGGGCCAACGTGATCGTGGAAAAGCCCATCGCCCTTTCTCTGGAGGAGGCGGACGCCATGATTGCCTCCGCAGAGGAGAACGGTGTGAAGCTGTGCGTGAACCATCAGCTCCGTTTCTGCCCCTCCGTCCGCGCGGTCAAGACCGCCGCGGACCGGGGCCTGTTCGGACAGATATACTACGCCGCCGCCCAGATCCGCCGGAACCGGGGAAAGGCTTACTTTGACGCCGGCAAATGGCGGGGCACCTGGAAAAACGACGGCGGCACGCTGATGAACCAGTGCATCCATTATACCGATCTTTTGGGCTGGGTCCTCGGCGAGCCGGAGGAGGTATTTGCCTATACCGATCGGCTGGCTCACCCCTACATAGAGGCGGAGGACATGGGCCTTGCGCTGGTCCGCTTCCGCTCCGGGGCCTACGCCGTCATCGAAGGCACGGTGAACGTGTACCCCAACAACCTCAGCGACTCCATGGCCTTTTTCGGAGAAAAGGGCACCGTGTCGGTCTCCGGCAAGTATCTGGATCAGGCTGAGCGCTGGCGGTTTTCCGACGGGACGGATTCCCTGGCCGGAAGTCTGGCCGCCTTTGGCATAGAGGACATGGGCGCGGGCCATGTGCCGGTATACCGGGATATGATCGAGGCCATCGAAAAGGACCGCGTTCCCGTTTGCTCCGGCGCGGAGGGCCGGAAGGCGCTGGAACTGGTGCTGGGAATCTACGCCTCGGCGGCCGAGGGAAGGCCTGTGCGCTTCCCGCTGGAGCGGGGCTCCACCATGGATTTCACGGGGAGGTTTGACGCGTGAGCTTTTTTGTGCATGAGACGAGCTTTGTGGACGAGGACGTCACCATCGGCGACGGGACGCGGATCTGGCATTTCTGCCACATCCAGGCCGGCGCCGTCATCGGGGAGAACTGCTCCCTGGGCCAGAACGTGAATGTGTCCAACAACGTAAAAGTGGGAAACGGCTGCAAGCTGCAGAACAACGTGTCCCTGTATGAGGGCGTGGAACTGGAGGACTACGTGTTCTGCGGCCCGTCCTGCGTGTTCACCAACGATCTTACGCCCAGGGCCAAGTACCCCAAGGGCCGGGCGGCTTATAAAAGGACCCTGATCCGGGAGGGAGCGTCCATCGGCGCCAACGCCACGGTGGTCTGCGGCCACACGGTGGGCCGCTGGGCCCTCATCGGCGCGGGAGCCGTGGTGGCCGGCGATGTGCCGGACCACGCGCTGATGCTGGGCGTTCCCGCCCGCCGAAAAGGCTGGGTCTGCGAGTGCGGCGCCATTCTGCCCGACGATCTGGCGTGCCCCCACTGCGGCCGTCGGTACGCGGAAGGGGAGAACGGGCTGACTGAGTGCGCCGACTGAGGCGGGGAGGAAACGTGTGAAGACACGCGTTATACTGTTTTATCCGGAGGGAAACCGGTTTGACGAGGACATGGAGACCGCTCTGGATCGGGAGATCGACGCGCAGGCCCTGGAACCGCTGGGGGTGAGCGCCCTTTCCGTTGATAATATCCCGGAAGAGCGGCGCACCCTGCCTTATCTGGCCCCGGAGACCATGATGGAAGCCGGACCGGATTTCGTCCTGATCATGGGCGTCCCGCACGCTCATGCAGCGGTGGACGACGCCAAAGGACGGCTGAAGCGTATCCTGCCGCGTTTTCTGCTGAAACTGGCCCGGTGGATCTCCATCCTGCTCCTGTCCCGGCGGAACAAGCGCCGCTGGAAGAAGTACCCCGGCTGGGGGAAGCCGATCGAACGGCGGCCGGACATGTCCTTTCCGGATCCCAGCCCGCTGGCCGCCTTCGGCGTTCCCGCCGAACGGGTGTTCCCGGGCCGGGTCCTGACGCTGCCCGGGTATCGGACGGAGGACTATGTCCAACTCCGGCGGCAGGGGATCAGCTTCATTTCCGACAACTGCTGGGGCGGGCTGATGTATCACACCCTGGGAATGGAAATGCGCTCGCCCTTCATCAACATGTTCGTCCGTCGGGAGCATTTCATGCGGCTCATGTCTGACCTGCCGCATTATCTGGAGCAGCCGCTGGTCCCGCTCCGTCCCCGGCGGAATACCACCGCCGCCAGCGTGTACCCGGTGATGCTCCTGGGGGATGTGGAGCTCCACTTCAACCATGTGAACACGCCGGAGGAGCTGCCGGAATACGCGGAGAAATGGTATCGTCGCAGAGACCGGATCCTGCCGGACCGGATCTTCGGTGAGACCAGCTTCGCGGATCGGGAGGATTATGAGCGCTTCCGTCAGAAATATGAGGCCTGGCCGTTCGGCAAGATCGCCTTTGTTCCTTTCCCGGCGGAAGGGGACGGGATCGTTTATCTGCGTTCTTATGAGACCCACAGGCAGTATTTTAAAGAAGGATTTCGGGGCTGTACCCGTTCGCTCGCAAAAAACGATTATCCCGGCGGGATTCCCTATGATTTTCTGGGAACTTACCTTACCGGGCACATACAGCCGCCGCTGGATCAAGCGGATCTGTCGGCGGAAAGGGAGGAACTGACCCATGCAATTTCGTGATCTTCAAAAGCAATACCAGGTTTTGAAGCCTCAGATGGACGAGGCCATGGCCCGGGTGTCGGCTTCGGCCCGGTTTATCAGCGGCCCGGAGGTAAAGGAGCTGGAGCAGCGGCTGGCGGCCTATGTGGGCCGGAAGCACTGCGTGAGCTGTGCCAACGGCACCGACGCGCTGCAGCTGTGTCTGATGGCCTGGGGCGTGGGTCCCGGCGACGCGGTCTTCGTGCCGGACTTCACCTTCTTCTCCACCGGCGAGGTGGTCAGCGCTGTGGGAGCGTCGCCGGTTTTCTATGACGTGTGCGCCGACACCTTCAACGCCGACGCGGCAAGCCTCCGCGCGGCCGTGGAGGCGGTGCTGCGGGAGGGAAAGCTCCGCCCCCGGGTGGTGACGGACGTGGATCTGTTCGGCCTGCCCGCCGACCATGACGCGGTCGCCGCCGTGGCGAAGGAATACGGCCTTCTGATGATGGAGGACGCGGCCCAGGGCTTTGGCGGGGCCTATCACGGCCGCCGGAACGGCGCCTTCGGCGACGCGGCCACCACCTCCTTTTTCCCGGCCAAGCCCCTGGGCTGCTACGGCGACGGCGGCGCTGTTTTCACAGACGACGACGAGATGGCTGCCGTTCTCCGCTCCCTGTGCGTCCACGGAAAGGGTTCCTTCAAGTATGACAATGTGCGCATCGGCATGAATTCCCGGCTGGACACCCTCCAGGCGGCGATCCTCCAGGTGAAGATGGACGCCTTCGAGAGCTGTGAGCTCTCCGATGTGAACAAAGCCGCGGCGCTGTATGACCGGGCCCTGGCGGACCTGCCGGTGATCCTCCCCACGGTCCCGGAAGGCTGGTTTTCCAGCTGGGCCCAGTACACCCTTCGGCTCCGGAGCCGGGAGGAGCGGGACGCTGTTCAGGCCGCGCTGAAGGACAAAGGCATCCCCACCATGGTCTATTATCCCAAGCCCATGCACTGCCAGGAGGCCTTCCGGGGAGAGGGACACTACGTGCCCTGCCCGGTGACGGAGGAACTGTGCGGCACGGTGCTGAGTCTGCCGATGCACCCTTATCTGGATACCGAAACAGTGGACATCGTGGCCGCCGCCCTGCGGGAGGCGCTGCGCTGAAAGCCGCTTTTGTCATTCATGGAAAATCGGCAAATGGACGGGCGTTTGTCTTGACAAACGCCCGTCCATCCTCTATACTCCTTTTAGTACTTTAAGGCGGGTCCCGTGAGGCCCCCAAGGACGGCACAAATGCACAGGGCGACTGCGCCCGTTTGCCGCGTTCCTTGGGAGCGCGGATTTTTTTAAAAAGGAGCAGACCATGCGTATTCTGTTCGCCAATGCCAACGTTTATCGGGACGGAGAGATCCGAAAAGAGGATATCTCTCTCTGCGATGGCATTTTCCGCACCGGTCGTGTGGATGGGCTCTATGACCGCGTGTTCGATGGCCGCCGCTATACGGTTTTTCCCGGCTTCGCCGATGTGCATGTGCACTTTCGCGAGCCGGGCTTTTCGTATAAAGAGACTATCGCCTCCGGCAGCCGCGCCGCCGCCCGCGGCGGCTTCACCGCCGTGTGCGCCATGCCAAACCTGGATCCCATGCCGGACAGTCTGGAGCATCTCCGCCGTGAACTGGAGATCATCGACCGGGACGCGGCGGTCCGGGTGATCCCCTACGGGACCATCACGCGGGGAGAAAAGGGAGAGACCCTCTCGGATATGGACGCCATGGCCCCGTATGTGGCCGGGTATTCCGACGACGGCCGGGGCGTACAGAAAGAAGAGGTCATGCTCCGGGCCATGGAACAGGTGAAAAAGCTGGGCCAGCGGATCGTTGCCCACTGTGAGGACAACGCCCTCCTCCGGGGCGGATATATCCACGACGGCGAATATGCCGCCGCCCACGGCCACCGGGGCATCTGCTCCGAGTCGGAATGGGGCCCCATTGCCAGGGATATGGAACTGGCGGAAAGAACCGGCTGCGCTTATCACGTGTGCCATGTCTCCGCCAAAGAGAGTGTGGAGATCCTCCGAAAGGCTAAGAGCCGGGGCCTGGACGTGACCTGCGAGACGGCGCCCCATTACCTGCTTTTGAACGACTCCATGCTCCGGGAGGAGGGCCGGTTCAAAATGAATCCGCCCGTCCGAGGGGAGGCGGACCGGCTGGCTCTGCTGGAGGGAATACGGGACGGCGCCGTGGACATGATCGCTACGGATCACGCCCCCCACTCGGCGGAGGAGAAGGCCCGGGGACTGAAAGACTCCGTCATGGGCGTGGTGGGCCTGGAGACTGCCTTCCCGCTGCTGTACACATACCTTGTCCTGCCGGGGGAACTGACTCTCGAGCGGCTGGTGACGCTCATGTGCGGCAATCCCCGCCGCCGGTTCGGCCTTCCGACAGCGCAGATGGCCGACGGGGAGAAGGCCGATCTTACGGTCTTCGATCTGGACGAGGAATACGTCATCGACCCGGCAGAGTTTCTGTCCATGGGACACAGCACCCCCTTCGAGGGCTGGAAGGTCCGGGGCCGGTGCCTGATGACGGTGGCCGACGGGAAGATCGCCTGGCGCGATCCCCGTCTCGCAGAGGCTGAGACCGTATGAAACAGGGATTCTTCACCATAACCGAAAACACGCCCCTGACGGAGCAGATCCTTCGTATGCGGCTCCGGGGAGACGTCTCCGCCGTCACCCGGCCGGGGCAATTTGTGAACATCGCCCTGACGGGCCGGTTTCTGCGCCGCCCCATCTCCGTGTGCGACCGGGAGGGGGACGAGCTGACCATCCTCTACAAGGTGGTCGGAGCCGGCACGTCTCAGATGGCGGCCATGATCCCGGGGGAGCGGCTGGACCTGCTCACGGGGCTTGGCAACGGCTTCGACATCTCCGACGCCGGGGAGAGGCCCCTCGTTATCGGCGGCGGAGTGGGCGTGGCGCCCCTCTACTGGCTGACGAAGGAGCTGACGGGGGCGAACCGCCGCGTCACCGCCGTGCTGGGCTTCAATACCGCGGCGGAGATCTACTATGAGAAGGAATTCCGCGCCCTGGGCGCGGAGGTGATCCTGGCCACCGCCGACGGCTCCGCCGGAGTCCGGGGCTTTGTCACCGACGCCCTGCCGGAGAACGGTTATTCCTATTACTACACCTGCGGCCCGGAGCCCATGCTCCGAGCCGTGTACCGGACGGCCCTGGGCGACGGTCAGCTGAGCTTTGAAGAGCGGATGGGCTGCGGCTTCGGCGCCTGCATGGGCTGCACCTGCCAGACCGTCACGGGCGGCAAACGGATCTGCCGGGAGGGCCCGATCCTGCGAAAGGAGGAGATCCTGTGGGAAGACTGAGCGTCGATCTGTGCGGCGTCGAGCTGGACAACCCGGTGATCCCCGCCTCCGGCACCTTCGGCTACGGCTATGAGTTCGCCGAGCTCTATGACATCAACGTGCTCGGCACCTTCTCCTTCAAGGGCACCACCCTGGAGCCCCGGTTCGGTAATCCAACGCCCCGGATCGCGGAGGCTCCGGCGGGGATGCTCAACGCGGTGGGCCTGCAGAACCCGGGAGTGGACGCGGTCATCCGCGAGGAGCTGCCAAAGCTCAAAAAATGCTTTCGTAAGCCCGTCATGGCCAACGTCAGCGGCTTTTCGGCGGAGGAATACGCGGAAGTCTGTCGGAAGCTGGACACCCAGCCTCAGGTGGGCTGGCTGGAGGTCAACATCAGCTGCCCCAACGTCCACGGCGGCGGGATGAGCTTCGGCACCGACCCTGCCCAGGCCGCCGCGGTGACCCGGGCGGTGAAGGCGGTGACCACGAAGCCGGTCATCCTGAAGCTCTCGCCCAACGTGACGGACATCACAGCGGTGGCCCGGGCCTGCGAGGAAGCGGGGGCCGACGCCATCAGCCTGATCAACACGCTTATGGCCATGCGCATCGACATCCGGACCCGCCGTCCTATCCTGACCAACGTTACCGGCGGACTGTCCGGCCCGGCGGTGTTCCCGGTGGCTCTGCGGATGGTCTGGCAGGTGAGCCGCGCGGTGTCCATCCCCGTGGTGGGGCTGGGCGGCGTGTCCTCAGCGGAGGATGTGATCGAAATGATGCTGGCCGGCGCCTCCGCCGTGGAGATCGGCGCGGCCAATCTGACGGACCCCTATATCTGCCCGAAGATCATCGCGGAGCTCCCGGCGGTCATGGACTGCTGCGGCATCCGTGATCTGAGGGATATCATCGGAGGAGCGAAAGAATGGGAAAAGATGTGATCATCGCCTGCGATTTTGCCGGAGCTGTCCAGCTTGAGACCTTTCTGGACAAATTCACGGAGGAAAAGCCCTTTGTAAAGATCGGCATGGAGCTCTTCTATTCTGAAGGCCCCGCCGTCGTCCGCCGCCTCAAGGAGAGAGGACACAAGATCTTTCTGGATCTGAAGCTCCATGATATCCCGAATACCGTCAAAAAAGCCATGGCGGTGCTCTCCGGCCTGGACGTGGACATCTGCAATCTCCACGCTGCCGGCGGCCTGGATATGATGCGCGCGGGTCTGGAGGGCCTGACCAGGCCCGACGGCGGCCGGGCGCTGCTCATCGCCGTGACCCAGCTCACCTCCATCGACCAGAGCCGCATGGAGCGGGAGCTGCTCATTGGCCGTCCGCTGGAGGAGGTGGTCATGGCCTACGCCTCCAACGCCCGGGCTGCGGGACTGGACGGCGTGGTCTGCTCCCCGCTGGAGGCGGGCAGGGTGCATGAGGTCTGCGGCAGCGGCTTTCTCACCGTCACCCCCGGCATCCGCTTTGCCGACGGCGCGGCGGGCGACCAGCAGCGCGTTACCACTCCCGCCCGAGCCCGGGAGCTGGGCTCGGATTACATCGTGGTGGGCCGTCCCATCACCGCCGCGGCGGACCCCGTTGCCGCGTACCGCCGCTGTGTGTCGGAATTTGTTGACTAATCCAATCTTGAGGTGAGCTATGAAAGAGAAAATCGCAAAAGACCTGCTGTCCATCAAAGCGGTGTTTCTGCGTCCGGACGAGCCTTTCGTCTGGGCCAGCGGAATCCGGTGCCCCATTTATTGCGATAATCGATTGACACTAACTTCGCCTGAGGTAAGAACAGACGTGGAGAAAGGCCTGGCAGAGTTGGTCCGGCAATATTATCCAGAAGCGGAAGTCCTTATGGGGACCTCCACGGCCGGTAT
>JAEEGL013537263.1_pt1 | contig 11915 bp, 8 predicted proteins | sample 9134231 | NCBI WGS metagenome assembly JAEEGL01 (sample SAMN16246548, study PRJNA631951) | gut metagenome | biome: gut microbiome; feature: rumen; material: fiber-attached | host: Bos | place: Iran: Karaj | collected 2018-10 | reverse complement strand
GACTGCCGTCGAAGCGGGTTCTGAAAAGCTCAGTTCCTTCCAAAAGTGTTTTTTTGAAAACGCTGAAGTGACAGATATAGTTATTGGCGCGGAGGTTGTCTACGGCATAATCGGGCTTGAAATGCATGGTAAGCATATGGTCGATGTTGCCGCTTTTAAAAGTAGTCTCATCACAGTATATGTAATCCGCATCCTGCTCATTGATAACCTTGGTATATTCAAACAGAGCCGATGGATGAAGGATGTCGTCGTGGTCAAACAATCCGATGTAATCTCCTGTTGCGAGAGTCAGGCACTGATTGGTGTTTTCCGAAATGCCGCCGTTTTTTTCTAACTTTTTGTACTTGATGCGGGGGTCATTGTATTCAGCCACAGTCTCACCCACGTAAGCATGAGCCGCATCGGAACCGTCAGCGAGGCACAGTTCCCAGTTTGAATATGTCTGCCATCTAACAGAATCAATCATCTCTTTGAGCATGGCTTTGTCGGTGTTGTAAAGAGGCACCAGAATGCTGTAGAGAGGACGCTTGTCAAAAGAATATTCCTCTTCAAACTTTCTTCTTGCTTCGTCCGGGAAACTTTTGGTACCGTAGAATTTCTTGGCTTCGGCCTCACGCTTCTTATAATTAATCTTTAGCATGATGCCTCTGGGGCCTCCGAGGTTCTTAACGCGGCGGATATTGTTCACAACTTTATGTCCGAACATTCTCACCGGGGTTGAAGCTTTCCATATGGGATTGTCTTTTATCCTTTTTAATTTATAAGAGATTTCTTCTTTTTCCTCTTCAAGCTCCGCAAGTCGCTCGGACAAAACTGCGTTTCGTTCCTGCTCCTGCTCGTAGAGTTCTTTGTAATCCATTTATTTCACCACCATATATTTATTGGAAAAAGCATATAGTTTTTCCCTTGCGAATCTGTTGGTCATAAGTATGCCCACTCGATAATTGCCTGGAGCAAGTTCAGCCTTGGATATATTAACACAAAAGCCTGATTTTTCAACATTGACCTGATCTTTGCAGGCAAGAGCAACATCGTTTCTGACGCAGCCTTTAAAGGGAAATTCCAGAATAACATTCTCACCCTTCAAAAGAATTGACTTATGGTAACATGCGTTATCTGAGCCTGACACATAAGAGAATCCCTGAATTATCATAGTTTCCGAGTCTTTCTCGTCAAAAGAAAACTCTGATTTGTCACCCGCATACTCCACAGAAAGTATAACGCAGGCTTCTTCTCTTGCGCCATGAGAATTTAAATCGGGAACCGATTTTCTTCCGCAGTCCTCCTGTGCCCTTTCATATTCGTATTCACTCGCGGGCACTATACGCGAATCAAGGCAGTCTGCAAGAAGATAATGGGAATAGTATGGATCGTAGCCCCTTAGTGAACCGTGGCTCTCGTACAGTCTTTCTTTTTCCATGTTGAGTCTTACCAGGGATTTGGTGTCGTCATCTTTACCCCTCGTAACCGACTCTGCATGAACGGCGCTGATATTATTGCATACCACATTAACGTATCCCGCTTCCAAAAGACGGAAGCAAAAATCCACATCATTGAATGCTACCTTGAGACTTTCATCGAGCCCCCCGACTCTGTCAAAAGCATCCCTGCGCACCATAAGGCAAGCTGCCGTCACGGCGGACACATTCTGAACATAGCGGTTATACCCGTGATAATACTCATTTCTGTCATCGCAGAACTGAAGCTTGTGAACAGGTCCTATGCGATTATTGATTACTCCCGCATGCTGAATCATAGAGCTCTCGGGATACAAAAGTTTTAGGCCAACCGCACCGGTAAAGCTGTATTTAAGCTCTCTAGCCATGGTTTCGAGGGTGCCTTTTTGGCCAAAAGTTATATCATCATTTAACAAAAGAAGGAGCGGATACTCTGAATCTGCCACCCCGGCATTAATCTGTGCCGAGAAATTGAAGTCCATCGGGGTGTATTTGTATGTAGCCCCGTAGTGTGCAAGCACATCCTCGATTAAAATTTTTTTGTCAGGGTCGCTTCCGTTGTCCACCACAATCACTTCGACCTGTGTTCCGTCAAGCAATGAATCATAAAGGGAATAAAGACACTTTTCCAGAAGGGCAGGACTGTTTTTCGATGGAATAACGACCGATATTTTATCATCATCCTCATTAAGGCATTCCAGATTTTTGGCGAAATTTCGGGCTTTTTCAAGCTTGATTCCGTTATTGCCGTATGTGGTTGCGTGAATCAGAATCTCGCCCACATTAATAACACTTTTTCTTAAGCTTCGCTCATCTCTGAAGATATATTCAAGAAGCATCTCGTAAATCATTCTTACGCCGTATGCATTCCCGGGCATGGCGACTTCTCTGAAGGAACTTCTTCTGATAGCTACCACATTACAAAAATAGAAATGATGTAAAAAAGCGTTTGGCGACCACTCCGGCTTAAAGTAAGGGTCCTGTCTGGTGCCGACCACACTTCTTCCGTATTTAAGAAGGTCTCCCGCATCAAGTGTGGCAATGTCCTCATCGCCGTAGCATATATCCGCGTCGGGATTGTCCGCAAAGGCTTTGGCCAAAAGAGGAATAGCCCTGTCGGTAAGTTCTCCGTTGGCAAAAACAATATAATCCTCGATTGTATTTTTTATTTCAAAAGAATAATCCACAGCAGAATAGGGCACAATTCTGAAACTGGAGCCCTCATAAGTCGTCACATACGAAAGCTTGGACATTGATTTGGCTTCATCAATCTCCTCGCCCGCATTTTTGGCACGAACAGACATATCCAGGCGCTCCAAAGAAGACTCCTTGCCTCTTATCCATTCATCATAGGAAGGAACCGCACCCTCGACAGACTTTCTGTAAGCCTTGTCGGCATATTTAGTTGCCGCATTTTTCACAGCTGTTTTAATAAACATATTCTTACCGTATCAGAAAAACTTTTTTATACTCTTTGAAACCGCCGTTGCCGTGTCGGGCGCAAGAGGTATCACTTCAAGTTCCAGATAAAGAAAAGTGTCTTCGTCGTGTATAAAACCATCTATATTAAAGTAGAGATTCGGATCGGCAGTGTTAAAAACAAAATTGTTCTTGCCTATTCTTACTCCGTTGGACAAAACATATTTCTTGCTCTCCACGGGAAAATCTTCTTCTCCGAGTTTTGCCTCCCTAATGGTGACAAGACAAGGTGCGTCTAAGGGGTCAACTCTCATGACGGTGTTTTCTTTGTAAACCGCTGCGGTTATATGAGCAGTTTTCTCATCCACATATGCGTCTTTGATTTCATACGCGGTTTCTTCGGTAAATTCACCCTCACCTTTTCCCGGATAAATCATGACTCTATAAATTCCCGAATCATCTTTAATCTTACCCACAAGAGGAATAGGGTTAACAGACTTGACTCCCAGAGCTTCTCTTATCTCTCCAAGCGAAAGATTTCGCCCGGTTACGCGCTTCTGAAAGACCACTTCATCATTGATGATATCTTCCGAAGCTTCTCTGGAAAGAACAAGCTTGTCAAGGATTAAATCCTGATTTATTTTTTCTCGATTTTTGTCTTCCAATAAATAACAATAGATTGCTCTGAAAGCTATTTCTTTGACCGGAACAGAGCCTTCTTTGCACCATTCATAATCAATCAGCGTCCAGTCATCTCCGTTAATCAGTATATTGGAGAAGACTACATCCAAATCGGTTATGCCGGCACCTTCATTATAGCCTACCTGCTTAACGTATTTATCAAATAAGGAATAAAATCCGTCCAAATCATTCTTTTTAAGAAGTTTGTCGAAAACTCGTGACAGCTCTACGCCCTCAACAAACTCAAAATCTGCAACAGGTCTGCCATTTCTCTCCGTGAGCCTGCATTTATTGATATGAAGTCCGGAGCCTGCATATTTCTCATTTAATTTCAAATAATACTTCTCAAGATTCCTGATATGGTCAAAAGAAGCTTCACTTAAGGGCCGCTTGCATACTCTCTTACCTTCAGGAGTATTCTCAATGGTAGTAAAAATACCGTACTCCGGCGCTCTGTCATTGGAAAACCTTGCATATTCCACATCTACGGGGGCACCTAACACCACAAGATAAGAATTGGAATAGTATTGGAAGCTTCCGTCTTCGCAGCAAGCATCAAATGCTTCTTTTTCAGAAAAAAGTTCCAGTCGGTCCGACTCGAAATTAAATTGATTGTCCACCAGTTCCCCGACCTTGGGAAGCCGGGAATTGGAATACAGACACTTCATAAATCTGTAGTCCGGATAAGGGTAGAACATCTGGGCTTTTGAGAAATTTGTGGTCGAAAGAATCTTTCTGAGGCCGGCAAAAGTAAATCCCGAATCGCTCTTCCCTTCCACTCCCGTAAAGTATTCGCTTTCTCCTTCAGCCTTCACACCGGCAAGATTCCTCATTCCCATGCGGTTATCGGTAATAAATATCACGCGTCCTTTTTTACCCGCAAAACGCTCGGAATCAGGTAAAAGTCTCGGATTACGCACTATAACCCAGTCAAAGGTCTCATTTAAGTCCTTCAACAGGCTTGATGCTCCTGCGTAAACGACAAAATTCTTGCAATTTGAGTAGCGCTCCGCAATTATCTCTGCATCTGTCGCACAATCGCAATATGCTGTTACGTTTTCAGACATCTCAAGAAGTGCGCCTGTTATTGCTCCACATCCTGCTTCCAGTTCCAGAACCTTATCTCCCTGCTCAATTGGAAGCCAACGAACAACGTTCCCACGAATATCCGAGAGATGGTACAGATATTCGTACTTATTTTTCTCGCTTATAATACCCGGATACTCAAGTTTATTGGTATCACGAACGATTTTAAGGATGTCTTCCTTAAAATAACTCTTGTTTTTTTCCGGTTCGCAGTCTATTAAGTTGACATTCACTTTGCCGTAAAGGACATTATTAACCATCAAAACCTCTTTAAAAGTGTTTAAAGCTTCTTAACTTCAATCTTACTGTTCATATCGTAATATCCGACAGTGTCCTTGTCAGATATTACCGCAACGCTCATGGCGTAATACATTCTGTGATATACCGTAAACGTATCCATCTTATAGCCGGTGCAGCCAAAAGAAATCAGATACTCGCCCCCCTGGAGATTCATATCCTGAGTAAAGGTAATCTCAAGGTCGGTTCCTGCACTGACATTTTCCAAAAAAGCCTTCTCAAACATCGTATTCGTGCCGGTAATCTCCACACCCTTGGGATTCACAAACTTATATGCAAAAATCGGTTTCTCCACATCCTTCTCAAAATGCACCTTCATATGAATGGTAAAAGAATCACCCTTTATAAGCGCATTTGTTCTAAGGCCCTTAGAGTCCGTTACATAGTATTCCGTTATAACAGCTTCCTTGGAGCCGTACTCAAGGAGTTCTTTGTTTTCTCCGTCAGTGGCAAATACATCGCCTTTATCTTCCGCGTACTGACCCACCAGAATCTGTTTGTATACGTCTATCATTTCCTTGGGCTTGCCTTCTGCAACCTTATCGCCCTTATTAAGCACCAGAACCCTGTCGCAATACTTGGAAATGGAACTTAAATCATGGGAAACAAAGATAATGGTCTTGCCCGATTTCTTAAACTCTTCAAACTTATGGTAGCACTTGGACTGGAAAAATACGTCTCCTACGGAAAGCGCCTCATCCACAATCAAAATCTCCGGATCGATATTAATGGCAACCGCAAAAGCAAGACGCACAAACATACCCGAAGAATAGGTCTTAACAGGCTGATAAACATAATCACCTATATCAGCAAATTCAAGAATCTCGGGAAGACGCTTCTCGATTTCTTTTTCGGTAAAGCCCATCATGGTACCGTTTAAGTAAACATTCTCAATACCGTTGTACTCCTGATTGAAGCCTGCGCCAAGTTCTAACAGTGCCGATATTCGTCCGTTAACTTCAACATCCCCTTCCGTGGGATTAAGAACACCTGTTATTATTTTTAAAAGTGTTGACTTGCCGGAACCGTTTGTACCGATAATACCTACGGTTTCACCCTTGTAAATGTCTATATCAACGCCCTTTAAAGCGTAATTTATCGAGTAATTGTTCTTTTTAAGACCAAAGGCATCAAAAAGACGATCCGAGGGCTTACCGTAAAGCTTATACATCTTTTTAAGCCCTCTGACCGATATTACTTTTTCTTTTTCACTTGCATTGACAGATAATTCTTTGTCCATGAATACCTCTATAATACATCCGCAAAATGTACTTTAAGCTTTTTAAATACAGCTCTTCCGATTAAGAACAGCACTGCAACCAGCCCCCAAAAATACGCTGTGTATAGCGGCTCCGTCCAAAAGCCCCTGTTCTCACAAATTGTTGCCCTGTAACCCAGCACGATATATGCAACCGGATTAACAATCTTAATGGCAATCTGCCACTTGGGCGGAATGGATCCTATATTCCAAAGAATGGGGGTCGCCCACATTCCTATCTGCAAAAAAATGGATATTATCTGGTTCAAATCCCTGAAAAAAACCACAATGGCCGACGTAAAATATGAGCAGGCCAAAAGCAGCATAAACATACAAAAACTGTAATAGAGCAACTGAATCGTATAAAGATTGGGATAGTAACCGTAAACAGCCGCAACAACAAGAAGCACGAATAAAAAGAAAATATGTATAAAGGAAGCGGCCACAACCTTTATTACCGGCAGAATATCAATTTTAAATACTACCTTCTTAACAAGGTAGCTGTACTGAACCAAAGCGTTGGCTCCGTTAGACAGACCTTCAGAAAAATAAAACCAGGGAACTAGTCCCGCAGTCAGAAAAAGAACATAAGGAATCTCTGTTCCGCCGACAAAGGCAGCCCCCCTGGTCTGAAAAATTTTGTCAAAAACTATATAGTACATAAGCACTGTGACAACAGGCTGAACCATTGCCCACAGCGCTCCGAGATAGGAGCCGGCGTAACGGGTTTTAAAGTCGTTACGCGCAAGCTTCCATATTAAGCTGAAACTTCTTTTACTTTCTTTCTGCGACATATTCCTTCAATCCGCCCCATTTGGTGTCCTTTTCGCTCATTATAAGTTCAAGTCCCTCTTCCATGGGCCACTTAACCGCAATATCGGGGTCGTTGTATGCTATTCCGCCCTCATCATTGGGATGATAAAAATCGGAACATTTATAAACAAACTCTGCATAATCCGAAAGAACCAAAAAACCATGCGCAAATCCCTTGGGAATAAAGAACTGTTTTTTGTTGTCTTCGGAAAGCTCAACTCCAACCCACTTGCCAAAGGTTTTGGACCCTTCACGAAGGTCTACGCACACATCATAAACAGCGCCTTTTATAACGCGAACAAGCTTGTCCTGAGGGAACTGCTTCTGGAAATGAAGGCCTCTCAAAACGCCCTTTCTGGATGCAGACTGATTGTCCTGCACAAATTCAACATTAACACCTACAGCTTCAAAATCCTTCTTCTGGTAGGTCTCCATAAAATACCCTCTGGCATCTTCTCTGACCTCGGGTGTGATAATCAATACACCTTCAATATCAGTTTTTTCAACCGTTAACTTACCCATTTTATCCTCCATTTATATAATCAAGATTTAATTTCCTATAAAAGATTTGCTTAAGGCCACTTCGCCTTCCACTCCGGGAACCTTGCCCTTTGAGGAATACTGCCACATATCGTAATACATATCCTCTGTCGGATTGGCATTAAATTGGGCCATCCAGACACGATACTTGGAAAGCTTTTTCATGTCGAGATTTGTCTTAAGCCAGTTGGATGAGGCATACACACAAGGGTCATACCCAAAGCCCTTAACAGTCTCCAAAAACGCCTCTGCAACCTTAGTACGGGCTTCTTTCTCCAAAGCATCCGCGCGGCCCAGACCACCGGCCTGATCGATTCTTATGCAAATAGGATAACAGATGTTTTTTTCTTTGCACACCTCATAAACTGCCGAGGCTTCCTCAACCGCTTCCTTTTCATTAATCGCCTGTGAGAAAAAATAAACACCCACATCAAGTCCGGCCCGATTGGCCAAAGTAGCATTCTCCGAAAAGTTTTTATCGATTACTATATCTCCGGAAATGGAGCCTCTGTATCCGGCCCTGAGCATTACAAATCGTACACCCGAATCGTAAACCTTCTTCCAGTCAGTAACCGTATTGTACTCCGACACATCTATGCCGTATACATTATCATCCTTGGCAAAAGAAGCATTCTGCCTTTTGTCCGCATATGTATCGGCGCCCACCTTCATGGTGTCATCCAGTCTGGCTTCAGCCTCAGTTTTATCTTTAAACAGCAAAGAAATGTCTTCTATAAAACTATACTCAATTTTTCCCTTGACCGTAACCTCCGTAGGCTTATCGGGAATCGTGTAGCCCTCTATGGGAAGCAGCGTCACAAGATACGTGCCGGGCTCGAGAAAGTCCACGGTTATAACTCCATCCTTGTCCGAATCGGAGTAATTCTCGTAATCGTTGGGCTTCTTGTCACTGGCTATCGCTATCTTAAAGGCTTCGCCCGTCATAAGGTCGCCCTCATAATCAAGAATCCGCACACGGATGTCACGCTCTTCACTGACCGCCTTCACAGTAAGGGCCGACATATCATCAAGAATCCTTCCCGCCAGCGTATCTGCTTCACGGTCAAAGAAAGAAGCATCCTTCTTCCAGGCATCAAGATTATCCCCCAGCTGAAGGCTGTCTTCTTTTTCCGCAGAAACAACCTCCGATGTCGCGGAATTCACCGAAGGCCTTTTCTTTCTCTTAAGAGAATCAATATTTGAAAGAACTACAATACATATGACTGTAATTCCCACCAAAACGCACAGTAAAACAACAACGCGTCTGACCTTAGAGTCCATTTGCTACCTCTACAAGGTATTTTCCGTAAGCAGTCTTCATGAGAGGTTCGGCAAGCTTCAACAGCTCATCTCTTCCGATAAATCCTCTCTTATAAGCTATCTCCTCGATACAGGAAATGTAGAGTCCCTGTCTCTTCTGGAAAGTAGCCACAAAGTTGGCAGCGTCCAATAATGCATCGTGATTGCCGGTATCAAGCCATGCAAAGCCACGTCCCATGGTCTCTACGCAAAGAGTTCCTCTGTTTAAGTACTCGTTGTTGATGCTGGTTATTTCAATCTCGCCTCTTGCCGAAGGTTTAACGTTCTTGGCGATTTCAACAACATCATTGTCGTAAAAATATAGGCCGGGAACAGCATAATTGCTCTTGGGATGTTCAGGCTTTTCTTCTATGGAAATGGCCTTTTTATTGGCGTCAAATTCAACAACACCGTATTCTCTGGGATCTCTTACATAGTATCCGAATATTGTGGCGCCGGGTTCTTTTTCCGTTCTTTCGGCAGCCTGAAGCAAAACCTTTGAAAAGCTCTGACCGTAGAAAATATTGTCGCCGAGCACCAAAGCCACAGCATCATTGCCGATGAAAGAATCACCGATAATAAACGCATCCGCAAGTCCTCTCGGATACTCCTGAACAGCGTAGGAAAAACTCATTCCAAGCTGGCTTCCGTCTCCGAAAAGTTCCTTAAAAACAGGAAGGTCTCTGGGAGTGGAAATAATTAATACTTCTCTGATACCCGCAAGCATTAATGTGGAAAGCGGATAATAAATCATGGGTTTGTCATAAACCGGCATTATCTGCTTGGAAATTGCTTTTGTAAGAGGGTAAAGTCTGGTGCCGGAACCTCCGGCCAAAATGATACCTTTCATCTCCGATTATTCTCCTAATGTTCACCTATTTATTCTTATACATTTCTGCATAATAATTTACATAGTCACCGCTGGTAACGTTCTTCATCCAGTCTTCGTGCTCAAAGTACCACTTAATGGTAAGCTTAATGCCTTCTTTGAACATTGTCTCGGGCTCCCAGCCGATTTCTGCCTTAATCTTATCGGGTGCGATGGCATAACGGCGGTCGTGTCCCTTTCTGTCTTCAACATAGGTAATAAGGTCCTTGTTGATATGAGCCTTTCTGGGGTCACTGTCGGGAAGCATTTCCTGAAGAGTATCAAGTATAATATTGATAATCTCAATGTTCTGTTTCTCGTTGTGTCCGCCTACGTTGTATGTTTCAAAAAGTCTGCCCTTGTTGATAACCATATCGATTGCCTTGGCATGGTCCATAACATAGAGCCAGTCTCTTACATTCTTACCGTCGCCGTAAACAGGAAGCTTCTTGCCGTTAAGCGCATTGTTAATGATAAGAGGAATAAGCTTCTCGGGGAACTGGTAAGGTCCGTAGTTGTTGGAGCAGTTGGTAATATTTGCAGGAAATTTGTAAGTATCCATGTAAGCCTTTACCAAAAGATCCGAACTTGCCTTGCTGGCTGAGTAAGGGCTGTGAGGCGAATAGGGAGTAGTCTCATAGAAATATCCGCCGTCCTCTTCCAAAGAACCGTATACTTCATCGGTAGATACATGAAGGAATCTCTTGCCTTCCATGTAGCTTCCGTCGGGAAGTTCCCATGAAGCCTTTGCGTTGTTAAGCATTACGAGAGTACCCAAAACGTTGGTCTTTACAAAGACCTCGGGATTTCTGATACTTCTGTCCACATGGCTCTCTGCAGCAAAGTGAACTACCACGTCAATGTCGTTCTTCTTAAAAATTTCCTCTATAGCCGCACTGTCGCAGATATCTGCTCTGACAAAAGAATAGTTGCTTAAGTTCTCAACATCTCTTAAGTTTTCAAGGTTACCTGCGTATGTAAGCTTGTCTACGTTAATAATTCTTATTTCCTCTCCATACTTGTTAAGCATGTAGTGGATAAAATTGGAACCGATAAAACCGGCGCCACCTGTTACAAGGTATGTTCTCATAAAAATTCTCCTTTATTTTTTCTCTATCTTACCCGTATAAAATTAATACAGCAAAAGAATACCTTTAAAATTCTATTAATATCCAAGGTAGCTCAAATCAAGGTCAACATTGCCGCTGATTCCCTTAATGGAGCCCTGGCTTGAATACTGCCATAAGTCATAACGTGTAGCCGTGTATGAAGGTGCGGAAGCATACTGAGCCAGCCAGATGGTATAACCGGTAAGCTCGGAAGTATTGAGCTTGTTGGTAAGCCAGTTCTTGTTGGCGTAAATACCTGCCTTATAGCCGCTGTTGCTGATGGTCTTGCAGAAGGCCTTAACAATGGCGGTTCTGCTTTCTTTGGACAGGCCGTTGGCACGTGCATCGCCGGAGCCGCTTTCCACGTCTATGAAAATAGGATATGTAAGCTTGTAGCCTTCCACCATTGACAGACACATGGAAGCTTCTTCAACCGCTTCGGCCTCTGAAATAGCCTGGGTAAAGAAATATACGCCTATCTTAATGCCGGCGCCTGTAGCGTTCTTGGCATTGGTGGTAAATTTATTGTCCTCGATGAGGCCGCCCTTGGTGGTGCCTCTGTAGCCGCAACGAATAATCGCATAGGATACGCCGGACTTGGCAACCTGATTCCAGTCGATGGTGCCGTTCCAGGTGGATACGTCAATACCGAAGAGTCCGGTGCCGCCCTTTAATACGCCGTTTGAGTCAAAAGAATACTTGGCGCCGAGAATAACCTGATCGCCCGTAACCTTCTTACCGTTAGCGTCAAAATAATATGTCTTGCCGTCGATAGTCCACCATCCGGTGTAGATGTATGTAACTTCCACAGGAGTGAACAAATCGGTGCCTGAATAGTAATCGGCATAAGTTGCCTCCACATATTTCTTGGAGGACTTATCATAAACATATACCTGCTTGCCGTTGTTATCAACAAGCTTGGTGGTCTTATCTGTCTTAGGGTTAGCCACTACAACGATTGTAATGGACTGCTTAATATTCTTATCATCATCACTGGTACATGTAAGAGTAACTGTACCGGGCTTAAGACCTGCAACCGTACATGCGGACTTTCTCTCTGCCGCGCCCTCATTACCTGTATATGAAGG
>JAEEGL013291805.1_pt1 | contig 11915 bp, 12 predicted proteins | sample 9134231 | NCBI WGS metagenome assembly JAEEGL01 (sample SAMN16246548, study PRJNA631951) | gut metagenome | biome: gut microbiome; feature: rumen; material: fiber-attached | host: Bos | place: Iran: Karaj | collected 2018-10 | reverse complement strand
CCGAAGTCAGCACTGGTGATTAAGGAGCTGAGGGCCCAGATTTACGAGCTGAAAGGCAGCCTGAAAGAGCTGAAGGAGGCTAAGATTAGAATTAGCGAACTGGAGAAGCAGGTTGATTCGTTCCCGCTCAGAATATATAAAGCGGATAGTTTTAGGCGTGTCATCAAAAAACAGAAGATTTATATCGAAGAGTTGCAGGAACTGCTCGACGACAACGATATCCCCTACGAGCCGAGGCTCCCTATTAACAGCTTGGATAAAGAGGACATCGACAAATTAGTGGATAGCGCATTGGAGTATAAAACGCAATACGGAATAGAATACCCCCCGGCTCCAGCCCTATGAAGTAAAGAAATAAAAGTAAAAACGAGATATATGAACTAAAAATGTAGAATTATGAGAATATTTACAACCTTTTTGATGATTGCTTTTGCTTATCATATTAATGCTCAATCAATTAGAACGACATTTAAGGATGATATTCAAATATACCCGCCAGGATCCAAAACATTGAAATTCAATATTGGTGATTCTGTGACGATTCATGCTTATAAAAAGAAAAGCGACAAGTATAATTTCATCATTGAAACCGAAGAGTATGCAGTTCCTTTTGACTGCTTATATATTCCATTCAATGTTGATGAAAAGAAATTAAAAAAACTACCCAATGCCCTTGGTGAAGATGCAAAAATCATATTAGAGAATAAAAAGCTGGAAGTGGAAAATAGGAAGCATAATAAAATAAAGGTAAAGGCCTTATCCGGACAATTCAAAGTAACATTAGGTATGCATTCCAACTTTCACCCATATGTGGATGCCGTAGGGAAGTTAGATACAAATGACGAGGTATATATATTAGGATTTAAAGAAGAATTATCATTATATAAATGGGCATTATATGCTAATAATGCCGTTGGCGTTTTCATTACTGGTGTCAGAAATGCAATAAAACTTGATAAAGAAACTGTTATTAATTACCTCCCATCCATCGATGATCCTGATGTAGAAAAAATAATTCAGGAAAAGAAAGCGATTTTACTACAAAAAATTAAAGAGCAAAAGGAAGTTTATCGTAATAAGGCATTAAAGGAAGGAATAATGGGTATAATTGCTGTTAACACATTGGGACCCTACTCTAAAGGGGACATTGTTAAAATTGTTGGTTTTTCTTCTAAAGAAATGATCAATGATTACGCGCTATATTCAGAAAAAGCTGCTGGTATATTTAGTTCCTCAAGTTCAGCAAATAATACATTTAAAAATTCTGGTGATATCAAATTCGATTATCTCCCAGCTGTTGATGATTCCGATGTAAAAGCTTTAATTGAAACGAAACGAAAAGTATTTGACTCGCTTGAGGTTGTAGAAACAGCAAAATTTGAGAAGGAACTTATCGAAAGTAAACAGGAACTAATTAACGTTATGAAGAAAAGAAGTCCTGTTTTTGTGAAATGCGATTCGTGGAGTTCCAATTCTGCTGGTGGTATTGAGGTGTCAGTTACTGTAACCAACTGTTCTGAACAGACAATTAAATACATAACCATACAGGGCTATTTCTTAAATGCAGTTGGCGACAAATGTAGAAATGAAATTGGAGGCGGAACCGTATGGAAAGCAAGGGGCATAGGACCAATCGGACCTAGACCAACTACAGTTGATAACCTTGATGAAAGATGGGAAGAGTGTAGGGGTAGTTATACTTTTGATAATCTTACGTTCTATTCTAGAATTGCAGATACATTCCATTTTTCGTCAGTTACCATCCAATATATGAACGGCAAGACAATCACTTTGAGTGGTAAAGCTCTTGAATCTCATGTATCTTATGATTAACTACTGTGAAGCCCGTACAAGATAAAAGAAACAAGATATATGGCAAATAAAGAACCAGGCTATGTGTACATCCTGACGAACCCAAGCTTCAGAGAGGACTGGGTGAAGATAGGTAAGACGACCAATATGGAGGAGCGTTTGCGTACGCTCTATAATACCTCGTTGCCCCTACCGTTCGAGGTGTTCGCCACGATGAAAACCTCGAAATACAACGAGGCAGAGAAACTGGTGCATCATTACATAGAGCGTTTCACCAACCTTCGTATCGAGAAAAAGCGTGAGTTCTTTAATGTGAAGCCAGAAGAAGCCCTTGAGATATTCCGCGAGGTGGCCTCGTTGCTCGACGATGCCGAGATTGACGAGGTCTATATGAATGGCACGAAGGGCGGTAACACGAAAGAGGATGACTCAGAACCCGCACCCAGAAAGACCCGTAACACCCAGCAAGCTTCAGAAAACAAGGTCTGGCTGATTCCATACAATAAGAAGTTCTTCAACCTGAAGGGCTGTTTCGATAAGTTTGGAGAAGTCTATTGGACTCAACATTGCCGATTCCAGGCAGGCGACACGGGTTACATCTATGGTTCTGCCCCAGAGAGCGCCATCCGATTCAGTTTTAAGATTGTAGAGGCTGACCTGCCCTACGACCCAAAGATGGATCAGGATAACGAGTTTGTAAAGAGCAATGGGCCCACTAATTCAGACTACAACGGCAAGCTCTATGCTCACATGATACTGACTGGCGAGGCCAACACCAAGCGTCTCTCCCTTGCCAACCTCATTGACCGAGGCCTGAAGGCAGCCCCCATGGGCGCCCTCAACCTCTCGAAGAAAGAGATGAAGGATTTGCTGGTGTATATTAACGAGAATTTCTAATCATTACTATTATATGAGAACGGAAAAAATGACAGATCACATCATCTATGGTATGATGACAAGTGTTGGACTGAAGCCGGAACCCGAAAAAACACAGATACGCGAAGTGCAAAATGCACTCAAAACAGCTTCGAAACGGTTAACTGGGAACGCAGGCAAACCTGAGTTTATTGCAATGTCTGGCAATTACCTGATTATTGTTGAGGACAAACCAGATATAGAACACCAGGCTAACTACATGACAGACAAGGATGACACCTTATTGATGGATCAAAAGTCGATTGAGAGATATGCGGAGAATGGTGCATTACACTATGCGCAACACATAACTTGCTATACATCGTTTAAGAAAGTTTTTGCTTTCGGTTGTTCAGGTACGGAAAATGAACAGTTGCGAATTCGCCCTATTTTCGTTACGGACAAAAGTTATAAGGTGATGCCTACTGTGCGCGATTTTACTGATTTCAACCATGATAACATTGAAACCTACTATCGTACAAAAGTACTTGGCAATAAGAGTGAGCGCGCTGCTGAATTAGAGGAAATCCTGAGTCGGGCAAAACAATTACATGAAGATTTACGCAATTATGGCTCACTTAGTGAGCAGGATAAGCCTGTTATTGTATCTGGTATTCTGCTTGCCTTATGTAATAAGAACTTCTCAACAGAACAATTAACATGTGGTATTGGATTAACAAAAGATGAGAGACGTCGTGATGGGGAAAAGATTTATGACGCAATAAAAGATCATTTAACAAAGGTTGACGACGAACATAAATTGAAGATGGAAGTGGTGTTGAACCAGTTTGAATTCATTAAACTACGTCCACAACTGAGCACTCGTCATCCTGCTTTAGGAAAGTCGCCCTTACGTTACTTCGCTGAATATATACATTCAAAAATCTTATCTGCCATATGTAACAATTCACCTGACGATGTTCTCGGTCGCTTTTACGGCGAGTTCCTAAGTTATAGTGGAGGTGACGGCAAGGGTTTAGGCATTGTTCTGACCCCGTCCCATATAACTGAACTGATGGTTGATTTGCTCGATATTAAGATGTCGGAAAAAGTTTTTGACCCATGTTGTGGAACAGGAGGCTTTTTAATTGCTGCTATGTCTAAGATGTTTAAACAAGCAGAGAATCCTGCCAAAATGCGTAGAGATCAAGAAGCAGCAAAGATGAATATTAGAAAGAATTTGTTGTATGGAGTAGAGATGAATGACCGCATGTTCTCTGTTGCTACCACAAACATGATTCTTCGTGGTGACGGAAAAAGTAATCTTGTCTGCGATGACTTTTTTAAAATTCCAGTCGAAAGGATGCGTCGTGAGGATTTTCGTATAGGGCTAATGAATCCGCCCTATTCTCAGGCTAAGAATAAACAGACTTCTCATTTGTCTGAGCTTCGTTTTATACAACATTTGCTTGATGGTCTTGGAGACGGAGCACGGTGTGCTGTTATTGTTCCACAATCAACAATGGTTGGAAAAACCAGATTGGATGAAGCGATTAAATCGCAGATATTAGAGAAGCATACACTAGAGGGGGTTATAACTCTCAATCCTCAAACATTTTATAAAGTTGGTACGAATCCTGTGATTGCGATCTTTACGGCGCATGTAAAACATTCTAGCCGCCATTATAGTAAGTTCATCAATTTTATGGATGATGGTTACGAGATTGCACCACATGTAGGTTTGCTAGATAATGGAACGCACGAGGAGAAGCGCCAACACCTTCTTGATTGCTGGTTGCATAATGCATCAGCACATTCGTCGTTTATGGTTAAGGCAAGGGTTGAGCCGACGGATGAATGGTTACATTCTTTCTATTATTTCAACGATGAGATACCATCAGACGATGATTTTGAGAAGACAATGGCTGATTATCTCACATTTGAGTTTAAAATGATTGCTAACGGAAGGGGGTTTTTGTTTGGCTATGAAGAAGATTGAGGAATTGGGATGGAAAGATTTTCGATTGCTTGATTTGTTTACATATCAAAAGGGCAATCAAAAAAATATGAACTCCTTGATAGGGGGCGAAATACCGCTTGTTTCAGCAAAAAAAATCGAGAATGGCTATAAAGGTTTTTATAGGGTGAATGAAAAGGAAATATATAAAGGAGATTGTATTACTTTAAACAATGACGGTGACGGCGGTGCTGGCCTGGCTTTCTATCAGCCAAGTTCCTTTGCGCTAGATACACACGTAACCGCTTTGTATCCAATTGAAAAGATGAGTAAAAATACAATGCTTTTCATCGCCTGTTGCATATCAAGACAAAGCGTACTCTTTGGACACGGCCATTCAATCAACACCCCTCGCTTAAACCATTTGACAATAATGCTTCCATGTGACGATAGTGGTCAATACCCTAACTACGAATATATGGATAATTATATGAAACAGATAGAAAAGAAGCTGTTGGTTCGGTACAAAAATTATTTGAATAATGCAAAATTAAATTCACAAACTTCAAATAGCAAGAAAGAAATTCGTTGGAAAGATTTCTTCATCGAAGATGTTTGTAATATAATGTCCGGACAGGACATATATAATCGTGAAAGAAAAGAAGGCGACATTCCATATGTTACTGCTACTGCGCTCCAAAACGGTATAGGATATTTTGTTGGCAACATAAATGAAACATTAGAGTCTGGCTGCCTTTCAATTAATAGAAATGGTTCTGTGGGTTATTGTTTTTATCATCCATATAAGGCTTTATATGGAAATGACACTCGAAAATTAGTTCCCATAGTTAAAGACAAATACACATCCCTTTTCCTTTCATCGGTGATAACCAAACAAAAAGATAAATATGGATATGGATTAAAAATGGGGACAGAACGATTAAAACGTCAAAAAATCATGCTACCCGTTGATGATAAAGACAAACCAGACTGGAAATATATGAGGGACTGTATGCGGGCAAAAGAACAAGCATTATTGCTCAATTACATAAATTATATAGATAGTAATAATACGAATAATGACAACAAGCAATAATTCCACGAAAAGCAAAACTATGTATCTTCAGATGCTGGAAGGCATTGAAGCAAAGGGAGAGTTATTCCTGTCTTTGTATAACAAAGAGACGCGGAGCTATGAGTTGTTATGTTTCGCCATGTACATGTATGATTGCTGTTTTTATTTCAATGACATGTTTCTTCGTTGGAAAGAACACCTTCCTCATCTCGGCGAAGCCCAAGATGTGGAATTTCTTGAATGGAAGGACAAAATAACAAAAGCAATCGAAAATGCCATGAATCCAGCCCAAGAAGAATGGAGTTACTTGTTTACAGGAAATAACAAAAACCTATGTGAAGAAGAAATAGATGGGTTGTATGCTATATATAAAAGCGATGACGATTTTAAGAAAAAAATTGAAGATATGTCGCTTTATCTGTCGGAACACAACGCAAATATAGAACAGCTTGTCATTGACGTTGGTAATATTTTAACAGACATATTGGGAAAGTTGGATGATTCATTAATATACGCTGAAGCAAGCAAATATGAAGATGTATATAATTTACTTTCATCCCTATGGGAACCCAACTGGGCTGCACTAAAACATGATGAGTATGACACCCTTGTACAGAGGTTTACACCACGAGTTCTTAAGAAGAATATCGAGAGGCGTATTGACGAACTTTTGTCTCAGTTTATCACTAACCAATTTGAACCGAGATGGCAGCCTCTGATTAATTGTACTTCAGACTGGGATAACATTTATGATTCGGAAAACCAAACGATAGATACACAAGCAATAGGTCGGTGTGTAATAGCTCATAGAAGGGAGGAAGGTTATACAAGCACGACTTTACCGACTCTGCTAGGTTTCGTGAAACTAATAACATTCATGCAGGAGCAATTAACAATATCGGAGTCGACTCAACAGAGCTCAAGTGTAAATCCTGATCCCCTCAAAGATGCAATGGCAAATACAGATTTTTCAAAGGTAGAAAATAATGTGTTTATATCTGATGTTAATGGCAATGGTTTTGACTATAAACGACTATATGTTGTTGTCAGAGACAAGTTCCTCCCGTTGGTGGAACAAAAGTACGATTGGTATGCGCTATGGCGATGGTGTCTGCATAAGGGATGGCTTTCAGAAGAGAAGCACACAAGCTTTGCCAATCAAATGAGTGATTGGTTCCCTGGAAAAGTCGTTACAGGTGTTGCTGCATCAATGAATGATTTTGACCAAGGTGGTAGTAGTTATCTTCACAAAACCTCACCCCGTGATTATGATGAGGCCGAAGCTGCAAAAGACGCAAAAAGTTTCAGTAGCAAAGATTATTCGATTACAGGCGCAAAACGCATAGTCAAACTCTGTAAACTGCTGAAAGATATTTTAAGAGAAGTTCAATTGAAAGATTAGTTCTCTTATCGCTCTTCTGTGAGTTCATCTAAAATGGTGTTTATGATAGTAGAACATCATCTATCTTAATTATTTCTTCATCTATCTTCTTTTTAGCATTCTCCTATTTCGGAGGATGCTTTATATTATTTAATACCTTTGCCAACGCAATCAGTCAGTAAACGGTCTCAATAAACACCTCAGTACGCTGGTTCGCACGAACATTATTTATTCATTAAAAAATTAAAGATTATGGCAAAGACAAGAAAGAGAAAAGCTTCAATCGAGACCTCGATGAAGGTCTACGAACAGGATCTGACCTGTCAGTTTGGTATTGACAGTACCGCACAATTTATTATGGATGGTTTGGAGGAAAGGGTGAGCCCGGAACTCTTGGATTTGTTGAACGCGATGTTGCTGGGGTTCAGTGATGACATGCAACTGGAGATTGCCGACGACTTGCTGGACTTTGTCTGTATGCATGTGATTCACACCACAGGGTGTCTCTCGGCCGATGCCGTTCTGGAATCGTGCTACAAATGGATAGCAGAGGAAAAGGGCATTGAACTAACGATCGACTAAGTATTAAAATTCCGAGGTTTGTGGGATGGTTTTTCCGGAAATAAAGCGCTTTACATCTCGCCAATCTCACAACACATCGGACGAAAATGAAAACGGTTGTTTTACGAATCGAGGATTCGGCATTAGAAAACTTCAAGGCATTCGTTCATCTCTGTCCTTCGATAGAGATAGCGGAAGAGTACTCTGAACTGGAGGTACGAAAGGATTTTGAGATCTGTATGGCGGAGGCTATATGCACGCTACGCGAAAATAAGGTATTACGGAAGCCATCTGACTATACTTATATCATGCAGATGGTGAACGACAAGAAAATAGATGACGCACCATATTTCCTTACACCCGACGCTTTTTTAGGATACCTGAAGGATTTGGGACTTACCGATTTACCTGGCCGCACAACAATATACGATACCAAAAAGGTGATAAGCGGTGAGTATCCTAAGTGGACTTTCAAAGACCCACAGGTTGACGAGATTGAAACATTAAGGAGGAATAATGTAGCAAGGCAGCTAATCAGTGCTTTTTTAAGGGCTCAGAGAAGACTGTCGGACGGGTTTTCGGACAACGGCTGAAATCGCCGGACAAAGTTTCGGATAATCAGAAAATGACTATTTTGGGGTTCAAATTTTTTATCGACCTTTGCGTCGTGATTAGTTCACAAACGATCTTTGAGCTTCGCTCGAAAATCGGCTTCGCGATCTTTGACTTGGTGTTACAATCGAAATATACACTTGTGTCTTTTTGTATCATAGTTGTTTTGTTAATTTGTTTTACGTGTGTTTTTCATGAGGCGGTCAGCGGACTGCCAAGCCCCAGCCCTCTGTGAAGATCGCTGGTTTTAAAGAAGAGAGTTAGTTAACGTACGTGTATGCGTACATTTATTTACATAACGAAAAAAAGAAAGTATTATGAAAGCAATTTTTTATGATCGCTATTGCGATTTAGTAAGATGTCAATTTGCCGGCATGAACGAGAAGGGTGAACCCAACTGGTTGGTGATTGAGCCGGGAAAGCCGACAAAGACGTTGACTGATACCGAAAAGGAAGATCATCGCGATTATCGCTACCGTCTGCTTTGCGTGGAAGGTGAGGAAGTCAACGAGCTGACGCTGTTGAGGATTCTGTGTTCCATGATCCAAGGAGAGTTGGAGGGATGGAGAAAGCTCTCTGACGATATTTTACGCTTCATGAAGGACATGACCAAGCATCGGGTCGAGTGGAACAGGGAGAACATCTGCTTGCGCTTCCGTATCAGCCAGGGTTTTGATGAAAAGGGGAAATACTATGTGAGCGTAAATAATGGCGCCAATGATCAATTCTTGGGTGCTGTGGGTGAGGTAACGGACCTTGACCAATTGTTGGAAATATTAGATGATTTCGGTGGTATGTTGGAAGACTTCGTTCATATTGAGAAGGTGAATAAAATCATCGATATTCGCGGGCTTGATGAACATCTGTTCAGTGAGTTTCTGCTCGGACGGTTTGATAGAGTAATTAAGAATTAAGAAGTTAATTGGGTCGGCCCATAAAGGGCCTCAAAATCGACCAAAAATTATTCAAAAAATTAAAAGAAAATTAGGTTTAACAATTATCGATTTTTAAAAGTATTATGGAGAAAGAGATGGTGCTGTTGGCTGTCAGCGATAAAAAACAGCGTGAGATTAAGCGTCAGGACGGTAGCGTGAAGATGCTGGCCTATCGCGAGGTGACCATGACGGATGGTGTGGATACCATTCATGGTGAGACGTCGGAGAGTCTGACGACGCAGATTGACTCGGACAATCCGGCCATCAAGATTCCGATGCTGGAGGGACACCTGTACAAAGTGCGATTCAACATCCGGACGGCGACGTACGAGAAGGACGGCAAGAAGAGCGCGTTTGTGAATGTCAGCATTCACCAGCTGTATCTGTTGGTATGAGTTTCGGACGAGTCGTCAAGCGGTCGTATCAGCTCTATCTGTTGCAGGTGAGGAGTGAGGAACGGATGGCTATCCAGCGTGGACTACGCATCACGCCGAAGACGATAGAGCAGATACGCGCCGAGTATGAGGAAGAACATGGAAGTAGGTTTATGGAGATTTAATTAAATGGAAGACAAGAAAACGAGAAGACAAGAAGACGTATTCCTGTATTCTTGAATTCCTGTATTCACGTATTCAATTAAAATTATTATGAAGACAACGGAAGTATTATTGAAGAAATTGATGGAGATGGAGGGTTGCCGGCTGGAGGCGTATGAGGACGCTGCAGGGGTGCCCACCATCGGGTACGGTCACACGAAGGGTGTGTGCATGGGTGACAGGATTTCGCCGTTCTGGGCGAAGGAGCTGCTGCAGATGGATGTCGACGAGACCGAACGCGAGGTCCGCGAGCTGGGTGTAGCCCGCACCGAGGGTCAGCTGGACGCGCTGACGTCGTTTGCCTTTAACGTGGGCATCGAACGACTGAAGGAGTCGACGCTGCTGCGGGTCATCCGCGACGGGGGCTCGATGCAGCAGATCAAGAAGGAGTTCAAGAAGTGGGTGTATGCCGACGGAAAGCGTCTAAAAGGCTTGGAGCGACGCCGCGAATGGGAAGCGAAGCGATTTTTCGAATAAAAAAGCTAAATGAGGAATGTGGAATGAGGAATGGTCGGCGTAGCCGATTGTGGAATGAGGAATGTGGAATGGTCGCCTGCGGCGATGTTCAATTAAGAATTTAGAATTCGTCATTCAGACATCGCAGCGAAGCGAGAATCATTCAACATTCAACACTCAACATTCAACATTAATTAAATTTTCGAGTATGATGATGAAGAATGAGTATTAAGAAACAGAACATGGTGACGCTGCAGGCTGAGGTGGCAGTCACGAAGATGGAGGATGGGTTGCGATATCTGCAGGTGTTGCCGGAGAGCCCGCGAGTAGGAATGGTAGAGCCGTTTTGCGCCAACGGTCGGGCGCAGATGCTGTCGAACGGCACCTTCGACTTCGTGCAGCGTAAGCGCATCCGCAGGAAACCGGAATTCAAGGGTGAGCACATCACGCTGTCGTACGGACAGGACGGTACGGACCGCGTCATCTTCACCCTGCCTAACGGTCAGCGCGACGAGCTGAGGGTGCTGCTGATGGAGGACGTGCTGCGACTGACGTCGTACTTGGAGGAGCAAGGATGGTAAATCTGGTATTCATCAACGGGGACGGGCACAAAGCGGCTCGTCCCGTTACCAACCGCGAGGACTATGTGGCACTGAGGAATGCAGCAGAGAACGCCAAGAACTTCTACGATGCCCGTGGGGGTAATGAGGCGGCGAAGGCCCAACAGATACAGTTCTGCTACAACGACCTGTTGCCCGACGGGGTGCTGAAGGGCTGCCAGCATCCGTCGTCGACGTTCGCCCACGATATTGACTGCGGCAACGAAAAGGAACAGGCGATTATCAGGGACGAGCTGCTGGCGAAGAAGGACGAGATTGGGCTGCTGGAATTGTCGGGATCGGCCCGATGGGGACTTCATGCGGTGTGTCGCCGACAGGCGGAGAGAACCATCCGCGAGTGCCAGTATGCACTATCGATGGCCACGCACACTGAATACGATACGAACGCCCGCGGTTTGGCTCGCGTGATGTTCACCGGGCCAGCCACACCGGATAACCTATTCTATCTGGACGACGCCATCTTTGAGGAGTCGCTGACGGTAGAGGAGAGCGCCGCTGAGTACCAACGGCTGAAGGAGCGCGAGAGGCTGAATCAGGAAGAGGTGCCGCCCGAGGCGAAGAAAGCGAATAAGCACTACCGGCCGTGGGAACAGACCCTCCCCCTTACCCCTCCCTGTATGGAGGGGAGTGGTCAGACACAAGCGCAGGAAGTATCAACTCCCCTCGCTCATAGAGAGGGGCTGGGGGTTGAGTCTTACGATGGCATTCCCTACGAGGACATTATACGTAAATGGTGGGAGATGTACAACGAGGGCAAGGAGCCGAAGAAGAACAACCGTGATGTGCTGACGTTCGAGTTGGCGGTGAATTTGCGCCATATCTGTGGTTTCGACCGCGAGCTGATGGCCAGCATCATTCCCTGCTACGACGGATTCCCCGTGGAGCAGAAGATGAAGTGCATCGATTCGGCGTTGGCCGAGAAGCGCACCATGATGCCCAAACGACTGAAGGACGTGCTGCAGAGCCTCACCCCCGGCCCCTCTCCGAATGGCGAGGGGAGTGATAACACCTCGCTGGACGAGGTGGTGCAGGAGGACGAGCGGTACTACTACAGT
>JAEEGL012980537.1_pt1 | contig 11915 bp, 8 predicted proteins | sample 9134231 | NCBI WGS metagenome assembly JAEEGL01 (sample SAMN16246548, study PRJNA631951) | gut metagenome | biome: gut microbiome; feature: rumen; material: fiber-attached | host: Bos | place: Iran: Karaj | collected 2018-10 | reverse complement strand
TGTAATGTCTAGGAATAGCCTTTCATATTCACGGACTTCTCCGCAAGGTGTAACAGATGTAGCGGACAGGCTGCCACGCAAAGGCCGCAGCCCTTGCAGCGTTCTGTATCGACTACGACAGCACCTCTTGTCTTGCCCATATTCTCTTTCTCCTTTTTTGAATTGTTTTGTTCTACATTAAGGATTGTATAATGCCTTGCACCGATAGCCGAGGATGTTCAGCAGCATTTCGCGTGCCTTCCCAGCCGGGCTGTCGGGGTTGATGGCGACGGCTTCGGCATAGCATTCGATGGCTTTCTGCCAGTTGCCCTGCCGCCGATATTCGTTACCTTGTCGATAGTATTCTTCGTCGGTCATCGCTGAGTGTTTGCACCTCTTGTTCCTACTTGAAGGCCTGTTCAACAGCGGCGAAGATTGCCTCTGTACGGTCGATGGTCTTGATGCGGAACTTGTCGCTGCGTGGATACAGGCGGGTGTTGGTCTTGTTCACCGCTTCCTTGTCCGTAATCCATTCTTCGGCCTTGAAAAGCGTACCGTTCTTCCCCTCATTGTCCTCGTAATAATAATATGTAATCTTGGTGAGGGACATCTTGACATGCTCGTCGCTTGTCTCGAGGATGAGGTGGTAGCGGAAGCGGGTGCGGTCGAGATTAAAGGGCTTGCGCTTGAAGACCATGTATTCCTCGTTGCGCACCACAATGGTTCCGTCGTCCTTGCCGTCGGAGATGATGCTTGTGCGCTCGCCCGGGATGCCTTTGGAGAGGATGCTGTCCTGCACCAGCTTGTAAATCACAGGATAGATGTCTCCCTGTTTCTTTCCGGGTACGGAGAATTCGTGGCTAAATGTGACAATGCCGTTTACTTCGGGAACTGCACCGCGCAGGTATTTGGCATCAACCGCTTTCTTTGCCGAGACCATAAAGGGAACGCTCAGCAGGATTGCCATAAAAAGTTTTCTCATAGTCGTATCGTTTTTGTTGTTAGTTCGTTATTCGTATCTGAGGGCTTCGATGGGATCCATGCGCGCAGCCTTGCGAGCCGGCACATAACCGAAGAATATTCCGATAAAGGCGCAGACGCAGAAGCTGACTCCCACGCTCCACAGGGGCACACTGCTCGGCATTGAGAATACCGTCTTGGCGAGCCAACTGCCGCCATAGCCCATGAGGATGCCAAGGAAGGCGCCGGTGAGGCTTATCATGATGCTTTCGATGAGGAACTGGCTCATGATATCGATGCCTCGGGCTCCTACGGACATGCGCAAACCGATTTCCTTCGTACGTTCCGTGACGCTCACCAGCATGATGTTCATAATGCCGATGCCAGCCACCAACAGCGAGAAGGCTGCAGCAACCACCAGAATGACTGTGATGGTGTCCATCGTGCTGCTCATTGTCTCCATCCATTCCTGCTGCGAGCGGATAGTGAAGTCGCTCTCGCCTTCTTCCTTTATCTTGTGGTTCCGTCGCAGGATAGCTGTCACTTCCTCGGTGGCCTCGTCACTGAGTTCTTCGGTCAGCGCACTCATCACGATGCTGTTGAAATAGGTCTGTGCCGCGATGCGTTTCATGACGGTGGTGTAGGGGGCTATCATTACATTGTCCTGGTCCATACCCCAGTTGTTGTAGCCTTTTGCTTTCAGGATTCCCACGATGCGGAAGGGGATGCTCTTGAAGCGGATGGTCTTGCCTACGGCATCGTAGTTCTTGTCGCCGAAGAGTTCCTGTACGATGGTCTTTCCCACGACACACACTTTGGCACTCTTCTTGACATCCTCCTCGGTGAAGCATTCGCCTTTCTCAATATTCCACAACTTGATGTCCAGATATTCGGGACTTTCGCCATAGACGGATGTGTTGGTGTTCTTGGCACCGTAGATGACTTGTCCGCTGCTGGTGACTTCGGGGCTGACATGGGTGATGAAGGTGGCTTCGCTGACGATGCTTTCATAGTCGGCCATCTTCAGTGTTTGCATTTCGCTGGGGTCGCGGCGCACTCCGCCGCGCATGTCGGCGCCCGGGCGGATGGTGAGCAGGTTGGTGCCCATCTTGCTCAGGTCCTCGCGTACGCTCTGCTTCGAGCCTTGCCCGATGGCCATCATGATGATAACGGCTGCCACACCGATAATGATGCCGAGCATGCTCAGGAAGGAGCGGAACTTGTTGCTCATAATGGCTGTTATGGCGACTTTCAGTAGGTTCTTTATACTCATCTCGTATTGGGTAAATCGTAATGGGTAATTTGTTTCGTACTATTAATCCTGTTGTTTGGGCATCGCAGCCAGTGCTTCGGCTGCATTCAGGATGTTCTTGTTTTCCACGTCCGACTGGATTTTGCCGTCGCGCAAAGTGATGTTCCGGCTGCTGTATTGGGCAATCTCGGGGTTGTGGGTCACAAAGATGATGGTGCGTCCCTGTCGGTGGAGGTCCTGGAAGAGGCAGAGAATCTCGAAGCTGGTGCGCGTATCGAGGTTACCAGTTGCTTCGTCGGCAAGGACTACAGCGGGGTTGTTCACCAATGCGCGGGCAATGGCAACGCGTTGCATCTGTCCGCCCGACATCTGGTTGCTTTTGTGTTCGAGCCGGTCGCCCAGTCCCACAGCCTGCAGCGCCTGGATGGCTGCTTCTCTACGTTGCTTGGCGTTATAGGTCTTGTTGTACATCAGCGGCAACTCGACGTTCTCCACAGCCGTGGTGTTGGCCAGCAGATTGTAATTCTGGAAAATGAAGCCAATCTTCCTGTTGCGCATCACCGCCCTTTCGCTGCGTTTCATTTTCCTTACAGGCGTGCCGTCCAGAAAGTATTCTCCGCTTGTCGGCGTGTCCAGGCAGCCCAGTTGGTTGAGCAGGGTGCTCTTGCCTGAACCTGACGTTCCCATGATGGTGACAAACTCACCCTCGTAGATTTTGAAGCTGACGCCTCGCAGGGCCTTCACCTTCTCGTTCCCGACGATGAACTCGCGCCTTACGTCTTGAAGTTCAATGACTACTTTTCTGTTCTCCATTTGCCTTCAACCGTTTATTTTTTCTTGTTATTGTTGTTGCGGTTGCGAGGTCCGGGCATGAAGGGGTTGCTGTTCTTCTGCTGTGGGCCTTCCTCATCCATCATCGGCATGCCGCTTTGCACCTCGGTGATGACTTTTGTTCCTTCTTCAATGCCGCTCAGCACCTGGGTCAGAGTACCGTTCGTCGTACCTGTCTTGACGGCAATGGCCTTCAGGTTGGGACCTTCCTTGGTCCATACCTTCAAGGGGCTGTCCACATTGGTGATGGTCTCGCCTTTGTTCAGCATGGCCTCGCTGGGATTGAAGCGCAGGGCTTTGCTGGGCAGTGCAAGTACATCCTTCAGTTCCAGCGTGTAAATGGTTACATTGGCTGTGAGGCCGGGCTTCAGCTTGAGGTCTTCGTTGGGTGCACTGATGACCACCTCGTAGGTCACCACATTGCTCTCGGTGGTTGCCTGCTGGCGCACTTGTGTGACGCTTCCCTGGAAAATGTCGTTGGGATAGGCATCTACGGTGAATGTCACGCGCTGTCCGTCCTTCACCTCGCCGATATCTGCCTCATCCACATCTGCAATCACCCGCATGTCGGTCAGGTCCTGTGCAATAGTGAATAGGGTAGGGGTGTTGAAGCTCGAAGCCACTGTCTGTCCTTCCTCGACCTCCTTGCTCAGCACCACTCCGTCGATGGGGCTTGTGATGGTGGCATAGCCCAGGTTGGTCTTTGCCTTCTTCACATTCTCCGTCTGGGTGCTCACGGTCTGCTGTGCCTTGATGTATGAGAGGCGTGCCTGCTCGAAATCGTTGGCACTGATGAGGCCCTTGTCATAGAGCGTCTTGTAACGCTCGAAGTTCGTCTTCTGGTAGTCAAGCTCGCTCTGTGCACTTTTCAAGTTGGCCTGTGTGCTGCTCAGTTCGCTGAGCAGGTTTGTGCGATCCAGTTCGGCGATGACGTCTCCGGCCTTCACGATACTATTGTAATCCACATAGAGCTTGCTCACAATACCGCTCACCTGAGTACCTACATCGACGCTCGTCACCGGTTCGATGGTGCCGGTGGCTGTCACACTTGTGATGATGTCCTGCTTGGCAACCTCCACCTCGGTGTAGGTGAAGTTGATTTTCTTCCCGCAGCTGCTTACGATACTTGCCACGCAAAGCACGGCGGTCAGTTGGATGATTCTTTTCCTTTCCATCTTGTATTTTATTTTCCGATTTATCAATGAGTGTCCTTTACAAGTCAATCTTCTCGCCCGAGTAGAACTTCAGCAGCTGAATGTTGAGCAGGGTGGTGTATTTGCTCTGCAGCATGGCTTGTTGGGCCGAGAGCAGATTGTCGCGCCCTTCGAGCACATCCACCACGTTCTTCAGCCCGGCGGCGAACTGCTCGTTCAGCAGGTCGTAGCTCTGCTGCTGGCTTGCGGCGCGGGTGCGGGCGGCAATGAAGTTCTGTTGCTGGGTGCAGGCATTGATCCAGTACTGCTCGATGGTGCTGCTCAAGGTGTTCTTCTTGTCCTGAAGGTCGAGCTGCGAGCTAGCGCGCTGCAACTTGGCCTGCTTCACATTGGCGCGATTGCGGCGGATGTCGAAGATGGGCACACTCACCGTCACTCCGGCGCTCGCGTTCAGGTTGCTCTTCATCTGGCCTCCCGTGCTCTTCGGGCTGGCGCTGTAGTGGCTGTCGCCCACGCCTGCGCTCACTCCCACCGTAGGCAGGAAGCCGCGACGGGCGATGTCAAGGCTCATGTCGGCAGCATCGAGGCTCAGCTCGGCACTCCGTATTTCGGGGCGCGAAGCCAAGGCACGTTCGTAGGCCTCCTCGGCACTGGGTACCGGAGCCAGCACTTTCTCGTCGTCGGGCACTTCGCCGGCCACATCAAAGGGCGTGGTCAGGTCGAGCTCTAGGAGTGCCTTCAGCTGGCGCTTGTAGTTGGCAATCTGCGACTCGCTGCTCGTTACATCATACTTGGCGCTGCTCAGCTGCGACTCAAGCTGTGCCACATCGGCGCGTGCCATCTGGCCCTGTTCCATCATCTCGCGGCCGCGGTCGTATTGGCTCTGAGCCGTCTCGAGCAGTTTCTCGTTCACCTTCTTGGCCTCCTTTGTGTACATTATCTGCACATACAACTGGGCAATCTGTTCCTGAATGCTCAGCTCGTTCTGCTCGGTGGTGAGTGCCGAAATCTCGTTCTGCAGCTCTTGTGCCTTGATGTTCTTGCGGTTGATGCCGCCGTTCCAGACGGTCCAATTGGCATTCAGACCGTAGGAGCCCTGATAGGTCACCTTGCTCGAAGTGTTCGTCACCTGCCCGTTCTGTACGATAGCCGTTGTCTCCTCGAAGGGACGATAGCCAGCCGACTGGCTTGTGCTGAAGCTCAGGCTTGGAAACAGCGCACCCTTATCCTGCCAAAGCGTCACTTCGCCCTGGTCTTCGCTGATGCGGCTCTTCTGAATCTGGATATTGTGTTGCAGCGCATGGTCGATGCAATCCTTCAGGCTCCACGCCTGCTGCGCCTCGACTGCGAAGGATGTCATGCTTGCCAGCACGACGAAAAGCATTTTTCCTTTCATTTTTTCATTCTTCTCTAAAATCCGCGCAAAGTTCTGACTTTTTTCCGACATATCGTTATGCGCAGGCGTGTTTTTAACTTTTTATAAGGTTTCCGACCATTCTTGCGCTCATGCGAGAAAGGGAGTGCGTGTAATGAAAACGGAAGATTGGCGAGTAAGTACCTCCGACTGGGGCGCCTACAAAATGCCGCATTTTTGACCCCCAAATGCCACTTTTTCGGCCCCGAAGTGCCTCGCTTGGAATGTAATTGTCTGATAATTAATGCTCGAAAATTCGCCGTTTTTTTGAGCTGCGTGTACTCTTGGCCGATTTTACGCGATTCTGGAGTCAGAACAACGTGTTCCGTCGGACGGAGGAGCACGTTGCATCGGCCCAAAGAGCACGTTGCATTTGTCTGTGCGACGCTTTGCGATAAACTGTACAAGGCATTCTGTAAATAAATATCGTGCTAAATTCTCTTCGGGGGAGTTGAATGAAAGGAACTTTCCACCCTTTGCCTTTAGGAGATGTGTCTGGCATAGGTCGCTGAGGTCTGTGAATTTGCTGTGTGGATAGGGCCTGAGAGGATCATCAGGCAGCACTCGAGCCTGCCAAATCCGAGGCAATGGGCTCCCCTCCTTGATTTGGCACAACAAGTGGGGCGTGACTTCCCATTATTAAATTAAAATATGTGGAGCATGCAGCGTTTTTTTTCTAATTTTGCCATCGCCTACTCGCTTCCATTCCCCTGTAGTCGTCGCATACGGGTGGAGTAAGCCTGCGGGCGTCGCACTTCTTCAGGACTACTATTCAGTGGTGAGGCAACCTGTGGAAGGCGACGGGAATAAACTAACGATTATGCGACGAGATTAACCTAAAAACAAAAACAAGTATGGTAAAAACTTACGTAAAGGCATGGGCGATGGCGTTAGCTCTGTTTGCCGGTGTCCAAAGCCGTAGCTACGGCACAGAGCTGTCCGACTTGAAGCAGACGGATGGCTTCTATGAGATTACTTCCATCGACGACTTCAAGGCTTTTGCCAATGCGGTCAAGGATGGTCAAGTGAAGATTAACGGACGTCTGATGGTCGACCTCGATGGCTTTAACGAGGATTGCATGGTGCCCACCTACGAAGGCCACTTCGACGGGCAGTATCACACCATCACGCTCAATATCAACGCAGCCGACGAGCAGGGTATCGCCATCTTCAAGTTCCTGCAGAACGGTGCCGTAATCGAGAACCTGGGTGCCAAGGGTACGGTGAAGGCTTCGAACAAGCTGGCTGCCAGTATTGTGGGTGATATGTACGATTCGACGATGCGCAACTGCTGGAGTACGGTGGACATCACCACTACCTGCGTGGGCGATGCCACGAGCGGCGGTATGATTGGCCGCATCAAGACACCGTCGGTGGTCGAGAACTGCATTTTTGCCGGTAGCTTGGTAGGCCCCGATGCATACAAGTGCGGCGGTCTGATAGGTTATATGAGCAAGCCCGGCGTGCAGGTGACGAACTGTGTGGTGATGGGTCGCTATCAGTTGGCTGACAATGACAACAACACCTTCAACCGCAAGCCCGGCAACGCTGTGTACACCAACTGCTACTATCTGAATACGTCGCGCTTCGCTGATGTGTCGGCCGACTGCACCGAGATCACTGCCGAGCAGGTGGCTAGCGGCGAGCTGTGCTTCTTGCTGAACGGCGACCAGACCGCTTTGGCCTACTACCAGTCGCTGAGCGAGGATGCCTTCCCTATACCCAACCCCAACCATCCGAGGGTATATTCGACGGCCAGCGTAAACTGCGACGGAACGACGAGCGGCGGTGGCGGATACACCAACGATGAGGCACAGGCAGGAAAACGGCAGGAACACGAATTCCAGCACGGTTTCTGCGTAAACTGTCTCTTTGCTCAGCCCGACTATCTTGTGGCTGGAGAGGATGGCTACTTCGAAATCGCCGACGGCTATGCGCTGTCGTGGTTTGCCAGCTGTGTGAACGGCGGCAAGAAAAACTCCAGCGCACGCCTGACGGCCGACATCGACATGAGCGATGCCAACGCAACCTTCAAGCCCATCGGCTCCGGCCTTGCCTATCAGGGCGTATTCGATGGTCAGGGCCACATTATCAGCAACCTAACCGTGGACACCGGAGACGAATATGCTGGAATGTTCGGCCGTGTGGCAGAGGGCGTTGTCGTGAAGAATTTTGTGCTTGACGAATCGTGCTCCATCAGCGGAAAGGCATACGTAGGCCTTATCGGCGGATCCAACGGCACTGGTACGGTAACGATGGAATGTCTTGGTAACGAGGGCTCTGTAACGGCCTCGGCACAGAACGCCGGCGGCATCTTCGGCTGTAATATGAGCAGCGAAGCCTCCCCTGTGATGACCAACTGTTATGTTACGGGCACCGTCAAGGGAGCCAGTGAGAGCGCACAGCTCTCGGGCTGGTTGCAGAACGGCAAGGTGACCAACTGCTGGGCAACGGCTGCAGTGAGCGGAGTGGATGGCTCATCAGTGGCCTACCGAGGCTCGGCTACCGTAAAGAACAGTTACTCCAGCAAGGGACAGCTCACAGCCTTGACGGAGGAGATGGCGAGCAATGGCGAATTGACATTCCGCCTGAATGGAAACCAGTTTGCCAATGTTGTGTGGTACCAGACGCTCGGCGAGGATATACATCCCACTTTCAACAGCGCTCACGGCGTAGTTTATTGTGTGAACGGCGAATACGGCAGTGTAGTGAACGGCGATGTTACAGAGCTTCGCCAGATGCTGGCCAAATCGGGCGCTGAATACGTAGCTGAACTGAAGGCTCAGAAATCGCTCAAGGAGGCATACACCGCTCAGGCACAGGCCGCAGGCGAGCTGACAACACTGGCCGAGATAGCTGCTGCCTACGACGAACTGATGAAGTTGAAGACTCAGCTTGATGCCAGTGCAGCCGCCTACACCTCTTATATTAATAAGGTAGAGGAGATGAAGACCTATCTGGAGGCTCATCCCGAACTGCAGGGCCCGATGTGCGATGCACTGCAGGACTATCTGCAAGGCGAAGGCGCACCCAGCGATGAGAATCCCTATGGCGAGTCGGCCTACATTCTGGATCGCGAGGAACTCTCTGCAGCCGAACTGCAGGCCGAGATCAAGCGCATTGATACATGGCTGCTGAGGGTGATTGCTGCCAACGCTACGGCTGGCTCGGAGGTTACGAACCTGCTCGTAAACGCCAACTTCGCCGACAACTACAGCGGATGGAGCGGCAAGGGAGGCAATACGCCGAGCAAGGCCGGTGCCATGCCTGTAGGCTTCTGCTATGGCGGTACGATGAATCGCTACCAGACGCTCAATGGCGTGAAGAACGGCGTCTATGAACTGGTGCTCAACGGCTTCCACTTCACAAACCGCTCGCAGGACAATGTGCTCAATACCAACTATGCCGCCACTCTCTATGCCGGCAGCAACGAAGTGCCCATCATGGCTGTTTGCGAGGATGCGCTGGCGGTTGCCGAGGCTCGCGACGGTGAAAACTGCTGGATTCAGACTCCCAACACCTTGCCCTACGACTATAAGATGCAGTTCACGCTGGACGGCGACGAGTTCTATGTGCCTTCGCATGAGACTGGTGCCAGCTATGCCTACAAGGGCGGACGCTATGTAAACCGCATCCTGGTGAATGTGACCGACGGAAAGCTCACTCTTGGCCTTCGTGTGGATAACAATGGTGTGAGCAACAACCTGACTTGCTTCGCCGACGCTCGTCTCTACTATCTGGGTGAGATGAACGAGGCTGGCGATGGCGTTGCCCGAGTGCTGGACGCACAGGTCATCCGCGCCAACACCATCCTGAACAACTACGAAGTAGTTACCGATGGAAACTATGCACTGGCTCCCAACTTCAGTCAAGCACTCAGGACCGAACTGCGCAACCTGCTGGACGAGGCCGGCAATACCACGGACATCGCCGCCCGCTATGCACTCATCGGGAAATTCTCGAAAGCCTTCTCCGATATCTTCGAGGGCAAGAAAGCCTATCGGATGATGTACGACCTGACGAGCAAACTCGACCCGCAGAGCTACTATCTCGATGCCGAGAGCTATGCTACATACTATGAGCTGCTGAAGGAAATCGAGGATGCCTACGAGGCCGGTTCTTACTCCACAGACGAAGCACTGAAGGCCATGGAGAAGATGAATGCCTCTTTCGGCTTCCTGCTGCCCGAGAAGAAGGATGGCTACTACGAAGTGAACAGCGTGGCTCACTGGGCTTACTTCACCAAGCAGGTGAACGGCGGAGAGAGTACTGCCAAGGTGCGCCTGACGGCCGACATCGACCTGAGCGCTACGGAAATGACGCCTCTCAATCTGTTCTCCGGAGAGATTGACGGACAGGGCCACACACTGACATACTACCTGAAAGCCACCGATCGCGACGGATATTCTCCCATTCTGGAGACGCGAGGCATTTCCGTGCACGACTTGAAGCTTGCAGGCACCGTCGATGGCGGCGGTTATCGCAAGATTACTTCGCTCATTACCAACAACAAGGAGAAGCCCTTCGTGCTGGAGCGCGTTTACAGCAGCGTGACGCTGAAGTCCAGCTACAGCGGCGACTCGAGCATCTCCGGCTTCTGCGCCGACAACCGCGACGTTTCGGGCACCTGCGCCATCCGTGACTGCGCCTTCGTGGGCAAGGTCGAAGCACCCAATGCAATGAACACCGGTGGTTTGGTGGGCTGGAACAAGTCGCCGCTCGAAGTGCAGAACACCATGGTAGCCACCATTTATGAGGCCAGTCCTGTGAATAGCTCGACGCTTGTGCGCCAGTCATCTTCCGAACTGACGAAGTTCACAAACTGCTATTACTTGGTTCCTGTGGCCACACTTCAGGGTACAGCCCTCACGCAGGAACAGCTTGAGAGCGGTGAGGCAGCTTATCTGTTGCAGGCTGAGCGTCCGACGCAGGTGTGGTATCAGACCATTGGCGAGGATAAACTCCCTGTGCTCGACTCGACTCATGGCGTGGTTATCAAGAAAGACGGCGCATATCAGAACGTGACAGGCATCGAGATGGTTCAAGATGAAAAGAGCAGGAGAAACAGCAACGATGCCATCTACGATCTGACGGGTCGCAGGATGTCATCCGGCGCGCTGCCTCGCGGTGTCTATATTGTAAAAGGCAAGAAAACTTACGTTTGGTAAAGGGTTAATCCCTTGATAATCGAGGCTCCCCCTCCCGAGGCATTATGCCTGTGGCGAGGGGGAGCTTTTGTCTGTCTCATCGAGACTTTCCGACGGAGAAACTTCTGTGGAAGCGTCCTGTATTTTTTCGAGTGCCTCGCGATACTCCGTCGGGGTGAGTCCAATACTTTGCTGGAACTTTCGATAGAATGTGCGCACGGAGGGGAAGCCCGACAGCTTGGCTATGGCCTCGATGGTGTAGTTGGTCTCGTGCTGTATGAGTAGGCAGGCGCGGTCGATGCGCTTCTGTGTGATAATCTCGTTGAAGCCTCCCTCGCCTCCTTGTGAAGCAAAGGCTTCGGCTATGCGCTTTTGGGTGGCACCTATGGCCTGAGCTGCATCTCGGATGGTAAGTTTCTGAAGGAAATTGTCATCGGTGTCGAGCCATGCATTGAATCGTTCCAGTATGGCCTCGTTGCTTTCCATTGGCTTTGCGGGACGGGCATTGCGGCGTGTGGAGAGCATCTCTTCGAGGGTCGCTGCACGCAGTGCCTGCCGTGTGAGTACCAAATTCTTGCGTCGCAGTCGGTGTCCATACCAAAGAAGAATGATGATAATCAGAAGCAGTGCGCTCCCTGCAACTATGCCTATCGAGAAGAGCGTCCGATGTTGCTGCCGTTCACGTTCGACGCGTTGCTGCATCTCGGAAAGTCTGAAACGCTCTTGCCATTCCAGCGAGGCGTCTTGTATCCGGCGCTGAGCCAGTTCCTCGGTGAGTCGTACGACACGGCCAGCGGTTTGTGCCACGCCATCGATGTCGTCTTTCCAGTAAAAGGCGTTCAACAGGAACTCCAGTTCGTCGCGATAGCGCTCGTTCACCGTGTCGTTGCCAAAGTAAGTCCGAGCGCGGCGAAAGGTCTCGATATAGGCATCCTCCTGCTCGGTGCTGTTATAGTAGTCGAGAAGGCCGTGCGCTCCCTCGACGGTGAGGGCATACCGAGTCTCGTTGAAGCGCTGAATTGCCTGACGGCTCAGTGCAGTCTGACCGCAGTGATTATAGAGCGTGGCCAGCATGACCGCGTTTTGGCCTCGTTGGCGGTCGATGATGCTGTCATTGGACGTACAGGCAGCGGCATTCGAGCTGGCTTCTTCGCGTAGCCGACAGGCCTCGATGGCAC
>JAEEGL012570772.1_pt1 | contig 11915 bp, 11 predicted proteins | sample 9134231 | NCBI WGS metagenome assembly JAEEGL01 (sample SAMN16246548, study PRJNA631951) | gut metagenome | biome: gut microbiome; feature: rumen; material: fiber-attached | host: Bos | place: Iran: Karaj | collected 2018-10 | reverse complement strand
TAGCTCTGGCGCTGTTTGTCCTTCTTGTTCATGAAATCACGCGCCTTCTGCTCGGTGGTGATATCAGGATATCTGTGCATGATCTCCTTGATGCGGTAGCGCTCGTCAGCGTGAATAAACAGGTTGATTACGTCGTCTCTTTCGCTGAGCGCGCTGTCCGCGCAGCGTCCGATGAATACGCAGGGACCTTCCTCCGCGACCTTTTTGATCGTATCGAACTGGGCGAGAAAAACCTTCTGGCTGATCGGCATATCAACAAAGCTGGAAGCGTTGTAGCCGAATGAATAGGTGTCCATTACCAGATTGTAAAGGAAGGAATTGGTCGGGCGCTCGTCGTGCTGTTCAATCATTTCCTGGCAGAAGCCGCTGTTGCTCGCGACATGGGAAATCAGTTCCTTGTCGTAGCACTTGATTCCGTAATGATCAGCAAGTTTCTGTCCTACAAGATGTCCGTTTGAGCCAAACTGGCGACCGATGGTGATAATTGTCTTCATAAAGCCTTGCCTGTACCTTTCTGTTCTGAACCGGACTGTTCTGAACCTGAACCTGTCCGGCGCTCCGGATAAATACATTCAAATTATAAAACAGAAACCGTCACATTGCAATTTTCACCTCATTTACTTTGGCATGACTTTCAGGAGCCTTTCCATATACTCGGGGACAGGCGCCGCAGTTTCGATATAAACTCCGCTCCTGGGGTGAATAAAGCCGAGTGTCATCGCATGCAGGCACTGTCCTTCAAGCCTGAACGGCGATTTTCTGCCGGGAGCATAGACCTCATCTCCGAGGATCGGATGCCCGATATACTGGGTGTGCACCCTGATCTGATGGGTTCTCCCGGTTTCAAGTCTGCACTCGGCATATGTGTAGTCCCGGTATTTTTCAAGCAGCTTTATATGTGTGACCGCCCTTTTGCCGTCCGGATCAATATGGTTTTTCCTGCGGTCGGCAGGATCCCTTGCTATCGCGGCATCCACGGTTAGCTGACCATCCCGGATACAGACGCCCTTTCTGCCGGCGGCAGACGGATCAGAAAAAGGATCCCCGTAAAGAATCGCGACATACCTGCGCACGATGGTATGATCCTTCAGCTGCTGCGCGATGCTCCTGTGTGCCAGGTCATTTTTACAGATAATAACCGAGCCGGTCGTATCCTTGTCGATCCGGTGCACAATCCCGGGCCGCAGGACGCCGTTGATCCCCGACAGATTGTCCCTGCAGTGAAACATCACGGCATTGACCAGCGTACCGGTATAGTGTCCCGGTGCCGGATGCACCACCATGTTTTTAGGCTTGTTGACGACAAGGACATCCTCATCTTCATAAAGAATATCCAGAGGGATATCTTCCGCGGCAATATCGGGAATCACCTTTTCCGGCACGAAAAAGCTGATTTCATCGTTCTCCTTTACTCTTGCCGATGCCTTGGAAGGCCGGCCGTTCAGAAGTACATTTCCGTCCTTAAGCACCTGCTGGAGATAGCTTCTGGAATAATCCGGCAAAATAACGGCGAGCAGTTTATCCAGCCGCTCGCCTTCATATTCCTCGGTAACGATATAAGAGTCGTTGTCTTTTTTGCAATCCATATTCATATCAGTGGAATCCCAGATCTGCAAAGTCTTCATCTTTGTAATAGAAAAAGGTGAGGAGAACCAGAGTAAATGTCGCGCAGGTCACATATATGTCCGCGACATTGAAAACAGGGAAATTGATCAGCGAAAAATAAATAAAGTCACGGACATAGGTAAACATGACCCTGTCGATCAGGTTGCCCGCAGCTCCTGCGCTGATCAGGATCAGCAGGATCCTTAAGGGCACAAATCTCCTGTTCTCCGGCATCCGGACAAGAAAAACGGCAATTGCGATGATTGCGAAAGAAGCAACAATATAGAAAAACCACGTCGCATTCTGCAGCATACTGAAAGCAGCGCCGCGGTTTTCGACATAGTACAGCTCAAGCACATTTTTGATAATCGGAAAGGCCGGTTTGTCCCTGAGCCCGTTCACCGCTGCTATCTTGCTGATCTGATCGGCTGCGACTAGCGCTGCCCAGATTAATAATTCGACGGCAATTCTGATCTTTTTACTCATATCCACCTGTCCGGTTCCGGCTCCCCGTTCAGCCGGCAATGGACAAGATCCCTTTAAGGATCTCATCTTCGGAAACATTCTCTTCAATAAAGGCTTCCCCGATGCTCTTCAGGAGGACAAATCTGGGTCTTCCTCCCGATGCCTTCTTGTCGGACGCTGTGAGCTGAAGGACCCTTTCCGCATCGATACCCTCAACCTTAACAGGCAGTCCGAAGGAAGCTATATCTCTTCTTATTGTGTCATATTCACCCTCTGCAAGGAAGCCCTTCAGGACACTGATATATGCCGCGGCGCAGCACCCGGCTGCGACGCACTCGCCGTGCGTCATCCCGAAATCCAGGTATTTCTCCACGGCATGTCCGATTGTATGGCCGAAATTAAGGAGCATTCTCTCCCTCTTTTCGAACGGATCGGCTTCAACAACCTCTTTCTTAATGCGGTTGCTGACATACAGCATCCGGGCAAGCGTCCCGGCATCTCTATTAAGGATTGATTCGCGGTTTTGGATCAGCTCGTCATAATAGGCTCTGTCCCGGATAATCCCGTGTTTGATAACCTCTGCGAATCCGCCGGTGAACTGCCTCTCATCAAGGCTGGCCAGGTAACCGACATTCGCAAAGACCATTCCCGGCATGTAGAAGGCCCCCACCATATTCTTGTAGCCCTCAAAATCAACGCCGGTTTTCCCTCCGATACTGGAATCCGCCTGGGCAAGCAGCGTCGTAGGAACCTGTATAAAGCTGATTCCGCGAAGATATGTCGCTGCGGCATATCCTGTCATATCGCCGACAACTCCGCCTCCAAGCGCAATGAGACAGGATTTTCGGTCATATTTCTCCTCTATCAGATAACGATAGATCCCGCTGATATGATCAAGATTCTTGTTTTCCTCACCTGCAGGCAGTGTCACAAGGCCTGTTTTACCGCCGCCGATACTCTCACATGCCTTTACGACCGTTTCCGCATATAGAGGGCCGACATTGGAGTCCGTGATTACACAGAACCTTCTGCCTCCGAAGCCTCTTTCCTTCAGCATAGCCCCCAGGCATGCCGGATCCGTGCAGTAAACGATGTCATAGATAGGTGCCCCGTCCTTATGAACTGTAAGTATTTTTCCGGTTTCACCGTTCATAGCCTGTACTCCTGTCCTGCCACACACAATAACACGCACCGGTTTTCATCAAACCGATGCGTGGAGATAGACTGCATAGTCCTGGCCGGTATGCTGCTGCGGATCAATTACTGCATATAAGCGTTCTGCATGTTGGCCTGTCCGAAAGGACTTGCTGCCCCCATATCCTGCATGCCGGGCATTGCGCCAAATGCATTCACTGCGCCGGCTGCGGAATCATCCGCTGCTGCGATGTCGCCTGCGATATCTACATCCTCAGGCGTAATCACGATAATAAAATGAGAGATTCTCATAAAATTGCCGTGAAGCGCATAGCAGGAACCCGACGCAAAATCAACTATCCGCTGTGCAGTATTCACATCCAGCCCTTCAAGGTTCAGCAGCACTGTCCTGTGAGAGAGCAATGTGTCTGTAATCTGCCGTGCCTGTTCAAAAGTGCTGGGCTTGATGACCCGGACCTGCATGTTGGAAAGTCCGCGCTTTGCAGACGGGACAATCGCATTGCCTGTCAGTGTAGCAGGTGATCTGTAATCATCATCGCTCTGTGCGGATCTAGCATTTCTCTGAAAAGGAATGGCTCCCCGTCTGGCCGGACGGCTGTCCTCGTAATCCTCGTAGCCGTCTTCGTAATCCATATCCTCTTCTAAATCCTGATCGTCAGAATTAAACTTCATGCCGTTGATCAACTTGTCAATAACGCTCATATCCTAACTTCACTCCTGAAAAACTCATACATATTGCTATTATCGTTTTTTTTCACCGCTATGTCAATAGAAAACAGAAATTGCTGAATATTCTTATTCATACAGGAACTCATTCGGATTGATTGTGGTCGCGTCAAGAACAATATAGTCATATTCACGCAGTCCGTATATGCTGTCAGGCTTTACGATCGCATAATCCGCATTCTCTGATTCCACGGTGACCTGGCAGAAATTTGCATAACCTTTATTAATATTATACACACCCGAAAGCTTGTCGGTGCGCCCGACAGTGTATGTCCTGTCCGAATCTGTCATCAGCAGGATGTCTCCGCTGCGGAGCTTTTCCCTGTCAAAATAGTAATTCTGGTCCTTATCGACATGGTACGGGGTCAGGGCAACAAATTCCGTGCTCCTGTCGCCCTTGTCGTTATAGACCTCTCTGAGAACGCCCTGGGAACTGCCCGGCCCCGCCGTAATAAAGTCCTCGGGAACCAGGAAAAAGTCGTCGTCTATAAGCGCGCTCTTTGGTATCTTCAGCCCCTTGGTCTGATCGACAATCAGCTCAACGTCAAGGAAACGGTCCGTGCAGAATGTGATCATGGAATTGGTGAATGACAGCAGGATATAGTTCTGTCCGCTGTCATCCGTCTTCGCGCTCACCTTAGCCCATGCTTCAACCTGGTTCTTAAGGAAACGCACCTTGATGACGCCCTCGTCCAGCAGTGCCCTTGCCGTCTCATCGGAGTCGACCCTGATGGCAAGCGCCCAGTCCTCCGCTGTCTCCAGGCGGTATGCGGGATCCCCCGCGCCGATCATGATGTTGTTCTCAAGAATTGTCTTCTGGTAGTTTGCGGAGTCAAAATCGGAAGCAGTCAGCGTTTCAAAGGATTTATCCTCATAGCCGTCAACGCAGTACACAATGTAGCCTGTATCCGAAGTATTGCAGAAATGAACGGACGAGCTGCTGCCTGCAATAGCGCTGATATCCGCAAATATAGAATTATTGGTAATATTCTGGACGGTTCCGAGCAGGGAATATTTGAAATCGTAGACCTTTTTGAAATTGGACGGATCAAAACCTTCCGTAAAGTCGATGATATCACTGGCGAGCTGGCGATAATCCGATTCCGTAAGGATCGGGGCACCGGCGCTCTGCGCGCCGAGCTTGTCCATGATCTGTCCTGACTCATCGACTGTGTAGGCAAGTCTTCCGTTCCCGAGCCTGTCCGCTTCTCTGGTGAAATAATTAATATGACCGGAGTACGGACTGTAGACAACTGTCTCGTCCCTGAGGGCGAGGCCTTCGTACACTCTGCCCTCGGAAATGGAACCGGTCCTGACAACGTACCCTACGACATGTCTTGCAGTCGCGTAGCGGATTATGCTGTACATGACATAGATCAGGATTACCATGAAAATCAGGATTCCGATATTCAGGTTAACCGGCCGCCGATATTGAGTTATCCTGGAAGAAGGCCTGCCTGACTGCCTGTTCTGCTGAGGCTGTCTGCTGCCTGAAGCGGTTTTTGACAAATTGCAAATCCTCGCTGCCTGTCGATAGCGCGCCCCTGCAGATATCGCGCGCACTCTCCGGCTCTGTCGCTGTCCTTGTCCTGCGGCATTTGCCGCGCACATAAAAAGCCCCGGAACTTAAGCCCGGGGCATCTGTATGTATTGTTTAAAGAGAGATGATCGTGAGCGGCCTGATTTCTTCGGGAAGATCTGCCTCGTCTACCGAAATGCTGAGAATGAAATCCACGCCGAACTTCTCACTGATGCTCTGAAGCTTCTTTATTGTCGGAACCATATCTGCGTCTTCAAGATGAGCAATTTTGAGAAAACTGTCAAAATACATTTGCTGAAGATCATGGTCCTGTGAGATTATGCCGCAGATTAATCCGATGAACTGTTCATTGTTGGCAATGCTGTACTCGGAAATGTTGATCAGCCTGACCTTGTTATTCAGTTCAAACATGTGCTGCGTGCTTTTATCCAGATAGCAGATACTGCCGAGAATGTTCTTGACTTCCGAATTGACCTTATCCAATAAGCATTTTGTCTTGCCCCTGCCTTTATTGCCTACAATTAACTGAACCATTGGATGTGCCCTCCTGATAATAAATAAATAATAAGTGTCATAAAACTGCTATGACCCTGATATCATTATATCCGTTAAGACCCTAAAACACAACTGACGAAAACGCATACTTGAGCCGCATGCTCCTGCGCCTGCCCAAAACCGCTTCTATCTCGGGATCAGGTCCATCAGCTCGTTCATGGCGGCATAGCATTTCTCGTTTGTCGGCGCCTTCATGACAACTCCGATGTACGGCCTGCCCAGCGTATCGCGGCACAGCAGCATAAGACAGTGTCCCGCAGCGTAGGTAGTGCCCGTCTTTCCCCCGACGACCGTGATTCCCGCAGGCGCTTTGGAATAACTCATAAGATAATTATTAGTGGAATAGACGTCCACTTCCTTATCCATTCCGTTCCTGTCATGGTAAACGGTCGTATACCTCGAACGGCTGATGATCTCCGTAAAGGTTTCGTATTTCAGGGCGGCGCTGAAGATAAGATACAGATCATACAGTGTAGTGTAATGATTCTCATCTGTAAGACCGTTGGAATTGATGAAATTCGTGTTCGTGGCGCCCAGCCTCGCGGCTTCCGCATTCATCATACGGATAAACTCGTTGACTGATCCGCCGATATTCTCGGCGATCAGTATCGCCACATCATTTGCGGAATTAATAAGAAGAAGATTCAATGCCTGGGACAGCGTCATGGTATCACCGGGCTGGAGTCCCGCAACTGTTACATTGGCCTCGTTGATTACAACATTCTCCGAGGCGGTCAGGATCTCGTCGGGAGATGAATACTTCAGCGCGACAAGCGATGTCATGATCTTTGTCAGCGACGCCGGGTACACCTTCATATTGGCGTTGCTCGCATAAATCGTCCTGCGTCCGCTGACGTCAAACAGCGCTGCGGCCATATCATCCGCAACGTCGGGCAGGATCACATCCTGCGGTATCACATTAGTGTTTACAACACAAAGATCCGCCGCGAACGGGTCTGCCACCTGTGCCGCGCCGGATGATCGAACCAGAAAATTAAAGCTGCTGTATTCCGCGTTATCTTCAAATGAAAGAGGTGCCACCGTGCCGCAGCCCGAAACCGTCAGGCAGATGCACAGGATCAGCACCGCCGGCAGACGAAGGCGGGCGTTCCCGCCCACTTTACCGTCCATGCCGCTGTTACTTGTACATTTCACGCCACTCCAAATCTCCTCTGTCCAAAGACTTCACCAGGAGCTCTGCTGTCGCCAGATTTGTCGCCAGCGGTATATTATGCATGTCGCAGAGTTTAACAATATTGTTGACGTCCGGCTCATGCTTTTTCTCATCGCTGAAGGGATCGCGCAGGAAAATGACCAGATCGATTTCGTTGTTCTCAATCTGGGCTCCGATCTGCTGTTCCCCGCCGAGATGTCCGGCAAGAAGCTTATGAACCGTAAGACTGGTGACCTCTTCAACAAGACGACCAGTAGTCCCGGTCGCGTACAGTGAATGCTTGTTCAGAATCCCGCGATAGGCAATGCAGAAATTCTGCATAAGCTTCTTTTTCGCGTCATGCGCAATAAGTGCAATGTTCATATCCCCCACCTTTCATGCCGGCTCCTGATGCCAAAATACTATGCTGCCTTCGGTCTATTTTGCATTCGCACATTGAGAACAAGACCTATTCCCATATAAAGAGCCCACAGACTCGTCAGGCCGTAGCTGACAAACGGCAGCGGTATTCCCGTGTTCGGAAGGACTCCTGTAACAACCCCAATATTCATAAAACCCTGGAAGCCGATCCACGCGCCCATGCCTGCCGCAATGATTCTTCCCGGAAAATCTGCCGTCCTGGCGGTCATAAAACAGCGGATGGAAATAAATGCCAGGAGCACTACGACACTGCACGCGCCCGCGAAACCGAATTCTTCGCCGACAACAGTAAAAATAAAATCTGTCTGAGATTCGGAAATATATCCCGTACTCAGAAGCGAAGTGATTTCGTTGGTATTATAGCCCTTACCCAGAAGCTGCCCGGAACCGATGGCCATCATCGAATTCATCGTCTGCATTGCAGTCGTCAAAGCATATTCCTCAGGATGAAGCCAGGCCAGAATACGATTCTTCTGGAAGTCGGCCAGTATCGTCGCCCCGTCCTGGATTGCCAGATAAATAAATATGATGACAGAAGGAACCGAGACCAGCAGAAAACTGCCGACAAGCCTGTAGCTTAGCACTTCACTGACGAACAGAACAACGGCAATAATGACTAAAAGCATGATCGATGTAGACAGATCAGGCTGCTGATAGATAAGGTAAAACGGAATGGCGGCGATCGCAATACAGATCAGCAGGAAACCAAAGGATTTCGCCTTATTCTTATGTTTCATGATAAACTTTGCATAAAATAAAATCAACAGTATTTTGGCTGTCTCAGCGGGCTGAAAGCGTATTCCTGCAATGGTTATCCATCTTCTGGCCTGATCCCTGCTCTCTCCGAAACTGATGACAAGGACAAGGACGGCAATACACAGAATATAATAAAGCCATCCCAGGCTTACAAGCTTTCTGTAGTCAATTGCCGAGAGTACAAACATGATGGCAATTCCCGAGACCATGCCGTAAACCTGCCTTGTCATATAGGAAGGATTGGCCGAGCGGATAGCTGCGGTCCCGATAAGATTCAGGAGGATCACCATTGTGACCAGCAGAAAATCGAATCTTCTTATGGAAAATGTGCTTAACGGCTGAAATTGTCTTTTCAAACTCAGTCCTCTACCTGGATAACATTCCTGTGTGTGAGCATGGGATTCTCCTGCTGGAACAGAAGCTCATCAAGCCCTTTTGCGCCGAAATAGTATTTCAGGACCTCATTGGTCACCCTGCACGCGTAATCGGATGAATAACCGTTCGCTATTCTTGTCGCGACGGAAATCTGCGGGTCCTCATAAGGCGCGTAGCATAGAAACAGGGCGTGGTTAGGACGGTTCTCCGCCTCCTGCGCGGTTCCTGTCTTGCCGGCGATCTCAACGGGAAGATCATAGAAATAAAGCTTGCCCTCCGCAACTCCGCGCATCCCGCGATGGATCGAGTTCCAGCAGTAATCTTCCATGCTGATCACATTGCGGATCCTCGAACCTCCTGAGGAAATCTCAATTCCTCCTGCGTCCCGGATCTTGCTGATCAGCGTCAGGTCATAGCATGTCCCGCTGTTGGCGACCGTCGTCACATAGCGCGAGAGTCCCACTGTAGTGTAGTTGCTGTTGCCCTGTCCGATCGATGAGCGGACAGCGTCCTGCGTTGATATCTGGGGGCTTTCTTCTTCTATCTCGACACCGGATTTTGCACCGAACCCGTACATCTCCGCATATTTTTTCAGCTTCTCAATGCCTGTCGGTGAATCATAGCGTACCGTGGCAGTACCGTCCGCTTCCGTTCTGGAAACAGTTCCGAGCCGGTAACCGACTTCATAAAAATAATCGTTGCAGGAATTAGTGATTCCCTCCGTCAGGTTCAGTGAACCGTGTCCGTCCGGATAGATCCAGCACCTCGGGTATGGAACGCCGATCTTGTCAAAATCTCCGCCGCAGAAGATCTCTTCATAAGGATTGATGACTCCCTCCATAAGACCCGCGGTTGAAACCACCATCTTGAAAGTGGAACCGGGCGCGGTTCTCTGCTGCGTCGCATAATTGATAAGCGGCCTCGACAGATCATTCCTCAGCTTTTCATAATATACGGGGTCTACCGTGTTTGCCATATAATTATTGTCAAAGCTCGGGTAGGAAACCATCGCCCTGATCTCGCCTGTGTTTACATCCGTTATGACCATGGAACCCGAATACGGATCGAGATTGAGCTGCGCTGGCGTAAGGTCCAGATTGCGCAGACGGTTCTCCATAAATGTATACGGTGTCTCCAGCCCGTCCATGAGTGCTGCTGTCTCAGCCTTCGGCACGCTGACCTTTCCCTGCTCGACAAGGACAAGGCAGATGTCCGCCGGATCCACGCTGTCCGACTGGAGCATAAAGCGGAAATACATGCGCTGGAGATTAGTGTCCTCCAGCATGATTTTATCGATAAACGCAGTTACTCCGTCAAATACCTCATCTGCATCCGCGTATTCACCGGAGAGTTCAAGCCCGGAAGGATCAATCCAGTTCTTCGTGATGCAGTGCCTTAAGAACTCTGTCATGGAAATAACTTCATCGGTCGTCCACTGCTTGTAGACCTCATCGTCCCTGTCAACCAGCTTTCTCGAGATGACTCCTCCGTCGTACAGGGCCTGGATCAGGTAAGTCTGATAATTGCGCATCTCAAGCGAGAGCTCCCTGTAGGGCGTCATCGACTCATAGATTTCTTCGTGCATGGCCTCAAGAACGTCCGCGCGGTATTTCCCGTAAATACCGTAAACCCTCTTCTCCGCCGCGCCGGCATCATTCTGATTCAGGTGCTGCAGATCAATGACGCCGTTTTTGATTACCGAATAGTATACGTCATAGATCGGGATGATCCATGATCCTCCGGTCGTTCGCTCATTCGGGGTAAACTCCTTGATATTCTGGAGCTTTGCCAGAATTATATTGGCAAGGTTTTTCTCCAGCAGCCTGTATGCTGCCACCTGGAGGTTGCGGTCGATGGTCAGGTAAACATCGTTTCCGGATACCGGCTGGATCAGGTTTGATGTTTCGAGCTCTTTTCCGAGGTTGTCGACATAGACTGTCTTTTCTCCCTTTGTTCCCTGCAGCTGCAGCTCCATGGACTTTTCGATCCCGGATTTCCCGACAATATCATTAGCGGTATAGGAGGGATTCTGCGCGCGCAGCGTCTCGAGCTCCTCACTGTTGATTCTGCCTGTATAGCCGATAATCTGGGCAAAATATACGCTGTCGTTGTATCTGCGCAGTGTATCCTCGGTAATCTCTACTCCCTCGAGCCGGTTCCTGTTTTCCATCACGGCGGCGAGCGTTGTGTCCTTGATATTCGTTGCGATCGTCGTCGCGATATATTTCTGATAGGCATTAAGACTCAGCCTGTAACGGATCATGACAAGCTTGCGCCAGGTCTCCCTGTCATAATCAGCTGTCATTATGATTCCGGCCGCATGGTTATCCTGGACAGCCCATTTCGCCAGCCCGTACCGCACTGCCAGCAGGTTCATGACCTCCTGCGCGGTGGAACTCTTCTGCTGCTCATCCATGTCGTCGATATACACTTTTCCGTATACATCGGCAAGGAATCTCTGGAGTGATCTTCCCTCCAGAGTGTAGACAAATTCGCCCGAGGCTTCATCAATCGCTATGCCGAAGCCGTCGATAATCACGTCGCCGTATCTTTCAATTAAGGCCACTGTCTCCAGAATGGTGCGGTTCAGGTCCTGGTCATGATGGGAGGAGTTTTCCGCAAGGTCCCTGATCGTGACAGAATAAGTCAGCTCGTTATAGGCAAGGACATTCCCGTTCCTGTCGTAAATCATCCCTCTTGCGGCGGGAAGGCTGACGTCCCTTCTGATCTGCAGGTGAAAATCCGTAAGATATCTCTCACCGTTGACGATCTGGAGCGTGAACAGCCTGTAAACAAGACCCGCGCCCATAACCGCGACAGCGGTAACCAGAATGGCAATCCTCAGGTCCATTCTCTTGATGAAGGCTATAATATCTTTTATGTTAAAAAATCCGTCCAGCATGTATCAATAATACCCTGTCCGTACTCACAGCGCGGAGCCGTCGTTTTCGTCCGTATTCCTGATAAGCAGTACAACCCTTCCGCTCTCCTGCACCGCTTTATCATAAATCAGCATGAGCAGCGGATAAAACACTATTCCCAGAACTGCCGTGTAAATCGATTCGGGAAGCATGATTTCAAAGAAAAACTGTCCGAATATGATGCGGTTCCTGATCAGGAAAAGAAATACAAAATTCAGAAATC
>JAEEGL012337235.1_pt1 | contig 11915 bp, 7 predicted proteins | sample 9134231 | NCBI WGS metagenome assembly JAEEGL01 (sample SAMN16246548, study PRJNA631951) | gut metagenome | biome: gut microbiome; feature: rumen; material: fiber-attached | host: Bos | place: Iran: Karaj | collected 2018-10 | reverse complement strand
GCCGGAGGAAGTGCCAACTCTGCTTGCCTGCTCATTGACTATGTTCAGATTCTTGGTCAGGACATGGCCGTCAGCAAGACCAAACTGCTCACAACGATACGCTCTGCCAACAGCCTCTATGCTGACGGCAGTGGCATAGGCGCTGAAGAACTGAAAGCCTCCATCGATGTGGCTCAGGCTGTTTACGATAACGCCGAGGCTACGATGCCCGATGTTTTAGAGGCCACTTACGCCCTGACTGAGGCCATGGAGGTATATCGCCTGAAGAACGCCTCGGATCAGAACCCGCTCGACCGTACCAGCCTGATACAGAACCCGTCGTTTGAGACCAACGGCACGACGGGCTGGGCTGTACACAACATGAACACACAAAGCAACTCGGTGTTCAGCAAGAAGAAAGGCACGTACTACTTGGAGTCATGGGTGAGCATCGGCCAGAGGATTGGCGACGCATCGGTCGTTCAGACACTGAAGAACCTCCCACAGGGCCGCTACCGGCTCTTAGCCTCGGCACTCCACATACAGCAGACAGGCACCAACAGCACGACGAACAAGGGCACAGCACAGACAGGGGCCTATCTCGTGGCAGGTACCACAAAGGCCGAGGTGACGGCGATGAAAGAATATACCCTACCCTTCGCCGTGCTCGACGAGAAGCGTGACATAGAGATTGGCCTGAAGGCTGAGAACGCTTCGGGCAACTATCTCTGCGTGGATAACTTCATCCTGCAATACGTAGGTGAGGTGACACAGGCTGACTATGCCAATGAGCTGCAAAAGCTTGTTGACAAAGGACAGGAGATACTGACCAAGGGCATACAGCAGGACGTAGCCGCCACACTTGCCGCAGCCATCGACAACGCCAAGGAGGCACTCCAGGGAACGGGCACCGACAGCGAGGGCAACAAGACCTACGACATGGAAGCCTTGCAGGCAGCCCAGACGGCACTGCTCGATGCCATCAGTCAGGGTGAGGCCTCATTGGCCCTCTACACCGCCCTTCAGGAGCGCATCGACTATGCCGGGAAGGTCGTAGGATGGTGGGACGGTGTTGAGCGCAAGGCCACCGCACTCGCCAGTCTGAAGGAGGCCATAGAGACGGCCCAGCAGCAAGTGGTGGACTATTCGCTGACCAAGGCACAGCTCACGACAGCCACCAACACACTGAACACCCGCATCAAGGCCGTTGACAAGAAGATATACTGCAGCACCAACGCATGTGGCACCGACGTCCAGCTGAAGAACAACACCAGCCAGTGGAGCTACGAGCGGTCGCTGCAGTCGAAGCACTGGGTGTTGTTCTGGGAGGCGGGCTACGGAACGCAGACACCGCCAGCCGTGGAGACCATACTCAGCAATGCCGACAAAATCTTCGAGTTCTATGCCGACAGCCTGAAATTCATCACCACCAACCAAGGGAAGTCGAAGACCGACACCTACAAGATGATTATCCGTCTGCGCTATACCGACGAGTGGGAGGCCAGCGGCAGCGGCATCGACGACAGGATAGGCCTGCTCACACTCTCGCGCTGGGCCTACACCTCACGCGACGGACAGACCGTGGCCCACGAGATAGGCCACTGCTTTCAGTACCAGACACACTGCGACAACAACGATCAGAACGGATGGATGTACAACTGGGGTACTTCGACGCTGAACGTGTTCTGGGAGATGTGCGCACAGTGGCAGGCATACAAGTACTACCCGCAGATGCAGTTCAACAACGAGTGGTTCACGAACACCATCAACGGCCTGCACCGCCATCCGCTCTGTGTGGATTTGCGCTACAACAACTATTTCATTCAGGACTACTTCTGCCACCAGCACGGCATGGACTTCATCGGACAGATGTGGAACAAGAGTAAGAGTCCTGAAGACCCGCTGCAGGCCTATATGAGGCTCACCATGACGGGCACTACGGCCGAGAAGCTCGACCAGTTGAACAACGAGATGTGGGAGTATGGTGCACGCATGACCACCTTCGACCTCGACCCCATCCGCGACCGTGGCAAGAGCAGCATCGGCAAGCGTACGCAGACGGCACTCACCAAGGACAGCGAAGGATTCTACTCACCAACGGCGGCCAACTGCATAGAGAACTTCGGCAACAACGCCATACGCCTGAACGTGCCATCGGGCGGCAAGACTGTTTATGTGGAATTTGTAGGCGAGGCCGGCAAGAGCGGCTACACCGCCTACAACAAGACGAAGGCCGGATGGAAGCTGGGCTTTGTGGCACTCCAAAAGGACGGCACCCGCGTCTATGGCGACATCGCCACTGCCACCTATAAAGATCCTGAACAGCTGGTGGCCTTCGACTGTCCCGCCAACTGCTCCTATCTGTGGCTTGTGGTGAGCGGTGCCCCCACGTCGTACTGGACCCGCAACTGGCTCAGCTGGGACAGTGAGAGCACCGCTGAGCAGTGGCCCTACAAGGTGAAGTTCTACCAGACAAATGTCTTTGGCAAGGCCAATAACGATGAGCTACCCGCCATCGTGGATGGCATCAGGGACATCTTTGCCGACAATGCTGGAGGGGATTTGCAATCCCCAAACCTCAAATCCCAAATCTCAAGCCTCAACCTGAATGTCTATACACTTGACGGTCGTATCGTAAGGCGCTGCGCCACAGAGAGCCTACCCCAGTCGGGAGAGGTTGGCGTGAGCTTGACCGACGGTCTGCCCGAAGGCATCTACATAATCGGTAACAGGAAAGTAGTGGTAAAAAATTAACAATTCAACCTCCGCAAAGACGGCCTGTAAGGCCAGCTACAAAGAAAATCATTTTATATGTAACATGCAAATTTTTCGTAATTTTGCACCGCGAATCCTTAATTCGTAGGTGAAAGCAGAACTATAAGTTTTTCATAAAAATATCTAAAATGTTGGCTGTTTGAAAAAATATGCCTAAATTTGTCAGCAAAAACAAACATTATAGTACTATGATTGATGTAAAAGAGACCCTGCAGAAAGCAGAAGAGAGAATGGAGATGGCCGCTATGTTCCTGGAGGACGAGCTGAACCGCATACGAGCCGGACGCGCCAACGTGGCCATACTCGACGGAGTGAGAGTGTCGAGCTACGGCTCGAAGGTTCCCCTGAACCAGGTGGCAACCGTGAACTGTCCTGATGCGCGCACCATTGCCATCAAGCCTTGGGACCGCAAGCAGATAAAGGACATAGAGAAGGGCATCATGGACAGCGACGTGGGCATCACGCCGGAGAACAACGGCGAGGTGATCCGACTGACCATCCCTCAGCCTACAGAAGAGCGCCGCCGCGATCTGGTGAAGCAATGCAACAAGATTGCAGAGAAGGCCAAGGTGGAGGTGCGCAACGTGCGTGGCGACATCAAGGACAAACTGAAGAAGGCCATCAAGGACGGGCTCTCGGAGGACAACGAGAAGGACGCCGAGCTGGAGCTGCAGAAGTTGCACGACAAGTTCATCAAGAAACTCGATGTGCTCATTGAAGCAAAGAACAAGGAAATCATGACCGTCTAACTCAATTTACTAATTGACGATTTTCGATTTTCGATTTGCTGCGCCCGCGCTATATGTAACCAATCGAAAATCGAAAATCTGTAAATCGAAAATCAAGACTGGTGAAGGGTCTTGTTGTTAAGAACACAGGGAGCTGGTACACCGTCCTAACCGACGATGGCCAGCTCCTTGATTGTAAGATTAAGGGGCGTTTCCGCCTACAGGGCATCCGCAGCACCAACCCTGTTGCTGTGGGTGATAGGGTGGAGGTAGCCCCCACCAAGCTCCCTCAGAAGGGGAGGCTTTCTTCGCAGCAGCTCCCCTCCCCTGGGGAGGAGTTGGGGGTGGGTTTAATCACTGAGATTGAAGACCGCCGCAACTACATCATCCGCAAGTCGCAGAACCTCTCGAAGCAGAGCCATATCCTGGCCGCCAACGTAGACCAGGCCTTGCTCATCGTCACCGTGAGCCACCCGGAGACGAGCACCACGTTCATCGACCGTTTCCTCGCCTCTGCTGAGGCATACCGTGTACCGGTGGTGCTGGTGTTCAACAAGACCGACCTGCTCACACCCGACGAGCTGCGGCTGCAACAGATGATGGTGACGCTCTATGAGACCATCGGCTATGAGTGCCGTCAGATTTCTGCAACCACAGGTAGCGGTGTCGAGGAGCTGCGGACGCTTTTGCTGGGGAAGATAACCCTGCTCAGCGGGAACAGCGGCGTTGGGAAATCGACGCTCATCAACTGTCTGGTTCCCGGTGCAAACTTACGCACGGCGGAAATCAGCGATGCCTGGGAGAAGGGTATGCACACTACCACTTTTAGTGAAATGATTTCCATTGACCATTCACCATTGACCAATAAAGGCTTCCTCATCGACACCCCGGGCGTGAAGGGCTTCGGCACCTTCGACATGGAGCGCGAGGAGCTGACAAGCTACTTCAAGGAGATTTACCATTATTCGCAGGACTGCCGTTTCAGCAACTGTACCCACACCCACGAGCCGGGCTGTGCCGTGCTCAAGGCACTCGATGATCACCTCATCGCCGCCAGCCGGTACCAGAGCTACCTCTCCATGCTCGACGACAAGGAGGAGGGGAAATACCGATAATTCGTAATTCAGAATTAATGAAAGACTCAATACTTATTCTGAGCGGCGGCATGGACAGCACGACGCTGCTCTACGACTACCAGGAGCGCATCGCCCTGGCCATTTCGTTCCACTACGGCTCGAAGCATAACGACCGTGAGATTGCCTTTGCCCGCGAGCATTGCCAGAAGCTCGGCATAGAACATCTGGTCATTCCCCTGCACTTCATGGCCCAGTATTTCCAGAGTTCGCTGTTGCAGGGCGGCGAAGACATTCCCGAAGGCAGCTACGACGACGAGAACATGAAGAGTACGGTGGTTCCCTTCCGCAATGGCATCATGCTCAGCGTTGCCGTGGGCATGGCTGAGAGCCGAGGGCTGAAAGCCGTGATGATGGCCAATCATGGCGGTGACCATGCCATCTATCCCGACTGTCGGCCGGAGTTTGTGGAAGCCTTCGACCGTGCGGCACGGGCCGGAACTTACGAGGGTGTACGTCTCTTCTCGCCTTATACGAACTGGACCAAGGCCGACATTGCCAGAAGGGGAAAAGAACTGGGGATAGACTACAGCCGGACATGGTCGTGCTATAAAGGCGGCGACCGTCATTGCGGGCGCTGCGGCACATGTGTGGAGCGGCGTGAGGCTCTGGCACTGGCCGGCATCACCGACACCACGGAGTACGAGTAGTCATCGGTAATTTTCAATTTTCAATCTTCAATCTTCGATCTTCAATCATCAATCATCAAAGCATTCCTTTTGTTGAGGGCAGCTGATAGTGGTATACGTCGCGGCGTACGGCAGCACGTATAGCACGGGCGAGGGCCTTGAAGATAGCCTCGGCCTTGTGGTGCTCGTTGTCGCCCTCGGCCTCGATGTAGAGGTTCATGCGGGCGGCATCACTGAGACTCTTGAAGAAATGGAAGAACATCTCCGTGGGCACATCGCCAATGCGCTCACGGTGGAACTCGGTCTTCCATATTAGCCAGGGACGTCCGCCGAAGTCGAGACAGACGTGGGCGTGGCAGTCGTCCATGGGCAGGGAGAAGCCGTAGCGCTCGATGCCGCGTTTGTCGCCCAGGGCTTTCAGCAGACACTCGCCAAGGGCGAGGGCGGTGTCCTCGATGGTGTGGTGCTCGTCCACGTGGAGGTCACCCTTGGTGTGTATGAAGAGGTCTATCTGTCCGTGGCGGGCTATCTGCTCCAGCATGTGGTCAAAGAATCCGAGACCCGTCTGGATGTCGGCCTGTCCGCTGCCGTCGAGAGTCAGACGCACGTCAATGTCGGTCTCTTTCGTTGTGCGGCGGTACGAGGCGGTGCGCTCGCCGGCGTAAATGGTCTCGGCAACTGTCTGCCAGTTGCCCAATATCAGAGCCTTGCATCCGATGTTCTTGGCAAAGAGGGCATCCGTTTCGCGGTCGCCGATGACGTAGCTGTTGGCGATGTCTACATCGGGGTCGTTGATGTATTTCTCCACGAGTCCCGTCTGTGGCTTGCGTGTGGGAGCGTTGTCCTCGGGGAAATGAGGGTCTATGAGGATGTCGTCGAAGGTGATTCCTTCTCCTCGTAAGGTCTCCAGGATGAAGTTGTGTGCGGGCCAGAAGGTGTCTTCGGGGAAAGAGGACGTACCCAGTCCGTCCTGATTGCTCACCATGACAAAGAGGAAGTCGGTCTTCTCACGCAGGAAGGCAAGCCAGCGGAATACGCCGGGCTTGAAGCGTACCTTTTCCAGTGCATCCACCTGTTCATCGTAAGGCTCCTCCACGAGGGTACCGTCACGGTCTATAAAGAGTATTCGTTTCATTTTTGAAGAGTTGTGGAATCAGGAGTTGAGGAGATAAACATTGTCTTGCGCTCTGCCTCCTGCTGCTCAATGGAACCGTAGGCATAGTAGATGGGATAGAGGGTGGAGAGGTGTACGTAGGCCTGGATGAATCCTGCGACGAAGAACACACCGTAGGTCAGCGGCACCATGTTCTCAGGCATTCCCAGCGGGTCGCCCGTTGCCAGCCCCACGTAGGCCATAGTGTTGGCAGTGGCCATGATGACAGCGGGCAGTTCGCATACCAGCGTAAGCAGTCCTGTGAAAATGTAGACCACGAAGACCGTTGCAAAGAGCAGTCCCCAGTGGCGCAGTCCCCGGCCATAGCCCCGCACGGGAGGTGCCAGCTGTATCTTGCCGTCGGCGAGCAGTGCCCGCATGATGGTATAATACAACGGTATGATGAGTGCGATGACGAGAACCACGAGAATGAGCAGCAACACTATCGACGCTATTGACTTGCCAATGCTGCCCACTACTCCGAGCGAAAGGATGCCGGCGACGATAGCAGCAAAGAACACGCTGATGATGATGCTTAGAAGGAACATCCACACTCCCACGACCAGCAAGCGGAGGAAGCACTTCAGACACAGCCGTCCGTACCACTTTGCCGGACGGGTGATGTCGTCAGTGGCCTTATGTTCACGAAAGGCCCTCACCGCCTGAGCCGCCAGCAGGTAGATGGCCAGCATGTAGAACAGGGCGAGGACGGAAGAGAGAGTGAGGAGTGAGTAGTTAGGAGTGAGGGATGAGGTGGCCATGCCTACCCGCATGGGAATGACATTGTTCACCACGTCGCCCATGAAGAGGGCGAAGGCTAAGGCATAGACTATCGCCACTGGCCATGAAGAGCGGAACAGTGAGCGGAAGGTGCCCATGTAAAGGCGGTAGCCGTCGCTGATGACGGCGGCAAGGCTGCGCGGACGCTGCAGTTTCAGTTCTGTTTTGTTTTCCATTATGGTCTTTGATTACCAGACTTGTTTTTTCCCATTCGAGATGACTATCCTGTTGCCTGTGTTGGCATTGCGGCTGGCAGCCCTGCGCCCGTCGAGGGTGTATCTGCTGCTGTTGGCTGGCAGTTCTTTGGTTGTGTTGATACCAGTCACGACATTCATGTAGTCATCCACGTTAGCTACGAAGTTGATGTCGTGTATAGTGCTTGTGCCAGTGGTGGAGGTCAGTCCGAAGATGGTCTGTCCCATGCACACGCTGTTGCGCTCCTGTGTGAAGTTGTCGTAAAGTCCGCTGGTCGACATGTTGAAGGCGATGACCTGCTGGCTCACGCCGTCAAGGGTCGTGGTCTCTACGCTGGTGGGGGACACCTGAGAGCCTCGGTTGGTGCCGTTAAGCCACCACAGGTAGCTGGCACCGCTGGTGGTCTTGAGATTCGTGCCACGTATGACGAGATAAATCTGATCCTTTGAGATGTCGTAGTCCAGCTCCTGCCACTTCATCATCAGAGCCACATTGTTGGCTCCCGTACCGGCATTGACGGTAATGGTGTTGTTCACAGTGTCGTAGCTGAACTTGCTGGCCTGCACGCGGTTGCTGTCGCCCGTCGTCCAGTCGGTGCAGCGAAAGAGATAGGCGTTGGCCTCGGCGTTATAGTCCTTCATCAGACGTACGTAATAGACTCCTGGACAGAGCGTTGAGTTGCTGGCCGTCAGGCGAACCACGAACTTCGTCTTACCCTTGGCCAGTGTAGCGGGGATGGCATACTCCACGTTGTAGAAACCGTTGACATCGCTGCCCTTGAACGAGGAGGGGATGGTGATGTCGGCAATCTTCTGTCCGTCGATGGTGAGGGCTGCCTGTCGGCCACGGTCGGCGAGGTTGAAGCGGAACATCACGCTGAGGTTCTCCTCCACACCACTATTATTATATAAGGTGTATTGGATATAGCCATTGGCGCGTGCATCGCGGTAGCGTTCGCTGTTGTACATGCCTGTCGAGGAGTCGCTGCTGTATTTCACGTCGTGTCCGGCCTCGCTCTGCTGCTCACCAGGGGCCACGAAGTCGAGGGTGCGGCTGGCCAGTGCCTCGTTAGCAGCCTCGGTCTGTGCCATCGTGCTGTTGGCGTAGTTCTCGGCGGTCTGCTGGTACCAGTAGCACATGTAGCGCTGGTGGTGAATCTTGTAGAAGGGAATGAGCTTGAGCGACGACCACTTGTAGGTGCTCACCTCTGGACGGCTGGCATCGATGACGAAGCTGAGGTCGATGCTGCGCAGACGCTGGATGCGGTCTAGGACGTCGGCACGGTCGCCAATGAGCATGGGGGCATCGACGAGGCTCTTCGACGTGGCACGGCTGCCGGGAGCATGATCCATGCGGCCTTCGCCGCCGTAGACGTTTTGCAGTTGCTCGTAGGGCAGACCGCTGTCATCACCCTCGGAAAGGGCCGTAGTGGCGGCACCGAGCAGGATGGGACCATACTTGAAAGCAATATAGTCGGTGTAGTTGGGACACTCCTCGTAGCGCAGCTGCATGTCGAGCATGATGTTGATCTTGTCGCCCACCTTCCAGTCGCGGGTTTCCTTGATGAAGTAAGCCTTGCCGGTCTCAATGGGAGAACCATCGAGCGCAGTGCCGTTGACGTCGATGCTGTAGTTCTTGCCAGCCCACTCCGGATGACGGATGGCGATGGTATAGGTGCCGGCTTTGCCGATGGTCAGTTCGACAGTGTTATCGTTGGGGAATCTGGTCTCCTGGGTGACGATGAAATCGTCACTGAAGAGACGGGACGGGGTGAAGAGGTTCACGTAGAGGGTCTCGCTGCCGTCGTGGGTATAGATGAAGTGGCCGTACTTCGAGTGGTTCTCCATGCCCGTGCCCACGCAGCACCACATGCCCTGGTTGGGCTGCGAGTAGATGCGGTAGCCCTGTGGGCGCAGGGTGGTGAAGTAGACATAGCCGCCGGTCTTGGGGTCTTGGGTGGAGAGGATATGGTTCCACATCGTGCCCTCGTAGAAGTCCACGTACTTGGCATCGCCCGTGCGGTCGGCCATCATTTCCGACATCTTCAGCATGTTGTTCGAGTTGCACGACTCAGGGCCGTCCAGCTGGTCGATATACCTGTTGGAGTTTTCCTTTGAAAGGAAGTGCTCGCCGACGCTGTTGCCGCCGATGCAGACGGTGCGGTTCATGGCCACGTCCTGCCAGAAGTTCTCCGCAGCCTTCTTATAGCTGTTCAGCGTGCTACTCTGCTCGTAGATACGCTCCATGCCGATGAACTTTGGCACCTGCGTGTTGGCATGCTTGCCGTCGAGGAAGGTCTTGTTGAGCGTCTGCATACCGTTGAGCATGGCCTTATGGGTGTACTTCTTGGCGGCGGTCAGGTATTTGGCGTCGCCGAAGAGTTGGTAGGCATCGAGCATCGACTCATTCATGCCACCGTGCTCACAGTTCAGGAAGCCCTCGAAGTCGCTGTCGCTGACCTTGGCAATGACATTGACGCTCCAGTCTGCGAGCTTTCGGAACAGTTCCTTGGCCACGTCGCTATTTCCGTAGATATAGGCATCGCGTAGTCCGGCCAGAATCTTATGCTGGCAATAGAAGGGCACCCAGCCCCAGTTGCTCTGGATGCCAGAGAGGTCGCCCTTGTAGAGCTTCTTCCACGAGTCGTTGATGGGCTGGCCGCCGATGAAGCCGTAGAGTCCCTCCGTGTTCGTGTCGTAGGCATCCTGGCAGTCCTTCATTACCTTCAGCATGTAGTCCATGCGCTCCTTCAGCTGCGTGCGCTTGGCCTCGTCGTGGCAAGCTGCCCAAGCCAGGGCCAGCGCCGAGAGGTAATGGCCCCCCACATGGCCGCTGAGGTCGAAGCCGGCATCGCCGCCCCAGTTCTTGAAGTTGGGGTGCTTCGTGAGCCACTGGTAGTAGGGCGACGACTTGTCAGAGGTCGAGGCCAGTCCTGCCTGACGCACGAAAGGCGTAAGCAGACGGTCTACGTCGTAATGCATCAGGTGGTCGATGTTCAGGTCCATGGCCGTCTTCATCGGGCCGTCGAGCAGCGTCACCTGCTCCAGGTCGAAATGCTTAGGATAGAGTTCGCTCTGTGCGAAACCTGTAGCTGCAGCAACGGACAGCATGGCTGCTAAAAAAAGTCTTGTAGTATTCATGTTATCATTATTGGTTGTCTATGAAATTCGTTTCACCTATTCTTTTGGGTTGCAAAGGTAATCAAAAATTGCGAAACGCCAAGCACTCTATCATTTTTTTATTCTTTCTACGAGCAACAAGAGTTGTAATGATTGTTAAAAAAGGACGATTGTGGCAAATATTACCTGGAAAAGGACTACTTTTGCACTTTAAAAAGAGAAGAAATGAGTAATTTGCCTAGAAAGAACGAAGTACTGCTGCGTAATGTGGAGCTGCTCTCACGCCACACGGAGACAGAGCTGGCAATGATGCCAGCAGGAACGGCACCACTGCCGTCGGTCGAGGAGGTTCGCCGGATTGTAAGCTTGTCGAAGGACATTATCTTTACCGACTATTTCCACAAGCGTCAGAGCGACGAGCAGATGCGCTCCTACCACATAGGAGAGTCGATGGAGCAGCTGTATGAGTTGCTTTTGCGCCAGGTGGCGCGGGGTTTGCAGTTCTGTGAGGACTGCACGGAGGGAGACGTGCTCGCCGCCGCCGAGGACATCACCCTGCGCTTCATCGACCAGCTGCCTGAGGTGAAGCGGTTGCTCTATACCGATGTCGAGGCAATGTTTGTCAGCGACCCTGCCGCCACTAACTATGGCGAGGTCATCTATTGCTACCCGGTGATGAACACGATGACACACTTCCGCCTTGCCCACGTGCTCCACAAGATGCAGGTGCCCGTCATACCGCGCATCATCACCGAGTTGGCGCACTCGCGTACCGGCATCGACATACACCCCGGAGCCCAGATAGGAGAATACTTCGCCATAGACCACGGCACTGGTGTCGTCATCGGCGAGACGGCCATTATCGGCAACCACGTCACTCTCTATCAGGGTGTGACGCTCGGTGCCAAGAGCTTCAAGTACGATGCTGACGGCAACATGCTAAACATCCCGCGTCACCCCATCATCGAGGACTACGTCACTATTTACAGTAACGCCTCTATTCTGGGACGCATCACCATCGGTCATCACTCCGTTATCGGCGGCAATATTTGGGTGACCAACAATGTCCCACCATACTCCCGCATACAGCAGGGCAAGGCCGTAGATTCCACGTTCCAGGGAGGACTGGGCATCTAGATGCCATATTAATGATGGCTCATTCGAAGCTGAGCTTCTCCAGTCGCTGACGCAACTGCTGCTCCTCGGAGAATCGTATGGCCAGACGAAGGCGGCAAGTGTTGTCGAAGGCCTGTTCCACGATGCGCGGCTGCATGTCCTTGACGACACGCATCACCTGATTCATCATCACGTAAGGAAATTCGTAGTCGACGATGGCCTCCACCTGTCGTTCCTCTACCTTGGCGTGTGCCAAAGCGTCAGCGGCAGCCTCACGATAGGCAATGATAAGGCCGCTGGTGCCGAGG
>JAEEGL012150643.1_pt1 | contig 11915 bp, 9 predicted proteins | sample 9134231 | NCBI WGS metagenome assembly JAEEGL01 (sample SAMN16246548, study PRJNA631951) | gut metagenome | biome: gut microbiome; feature: rumen; material: fiber-attached | host: Bos | place: Iran: Karaj | collected 2018-10 | reverse complement strand
CGGTGACGATGAACTTGAAGAGTTAAAAAGCGGGTCATGGTCGGATAAATAAGAGAAGGAATGAAATGCCAGGGGGTAAATGATTATGAAAGAAAAATTCGACGAGAGTTTTATACTTGAAGAGAGTTTTATACAGGAAGAGGAAAATAAGTTTGCGGACGACCTGCAGCTTACCCAAAATAAGCAGCAGGACGATCTGTTAATGGATGCGCAAAAGACCGAGTCGGTGCAGCTTTCGGAACAGGAACAGGTAGAAAAAAAGATCAGTGAATCCTTCCCTGTCACAAAGGAAAAGGTCAACAACCCCGGGGGAGATACGCCTATGGAGCCTACGCCCGTCGAGGTTGAGAATAAGTTTAAAGCTATAGGCGACAGCGTGGATAAGGATTACGAGAATGTAATGGATACCTGGGAAGTCTATCGCAATCAATATCAAGGCAAGAACAGTGTTGACGAGTATAACCAATTAAGACTTCTGGAAACTAACGCCAGCCGATACAGGCGCTGGAAGTTTAGCTTGTTTATGAAAAGTAACAGCGATAAGTATAAGCGCTTTATGCAGGTAAAGGAGATAGAGAAATTCGCGACCCAAAGGATGAAGGAGGTAAAGGCGACCTTTTCCAATAATAAAAATAATTTATATAATTATTATGATAAAGAAAGTGCTGCTTTTGACGAAATGGCGAAGAAACATATTTTGCCCTTAAGGATACTTACAAAGATCACCGGTCTGTTTCATGCTTCATTCGCTTTGGTTGGCAGAAAGCTTTTTGCTGTTCAGGAAAGGTCTGATTATAGTAAGAAGGAGGGTTATTTTTTTGATGGTGAGTTTGGGGAGATACATGCGCAATTTATAGAGGGTCTGTTCAAAAAGAAGTTCAACAAGGACGAAAAGGACAAGCGGATCGCAAGAGATGCTGAACTTGAAAACCAGACAGAGGATGAGGAGGATGAAGTAGAAAATTATGTTTCGGCTGAAGAACAAAGGGTACAACTTACCGATACCTATCATACTCTTTTAAACGATCAAAAGGAGCTTTTGAAATTGTATAAGAAGGGCAAAAAGAAAAACGCTGCCAGGATAGCGCAGCTGGAAAGCCAGATCAGCATGAAGACACAGGCTATAAATGATTATAATAAGGACTACACAAGAGAAGACAATTATATGTATGCTATCAACACAGTCGATTCACTTAAGCTTCATGAAGAACTCAACAAATACAGGGGGAACTAATCACAGGGGATCATGTTTTTTGAATTATCACATTTGAATTATGCCACCATTATTCTGGATATCAGTGCCGTTATCCTGGTATACGGAATCTTGCGACAGACCAGGATCATGAGAAAGAGCAGGCTGGAATCGGACAGCCTGTTCTTTGGCATGTTGATACTAACGGTGGTCATGGCTTTATCCGACATCGTGGGATACATCACCGAGGATAAACCGGGTTGGATCCTGATCAACATCCAGATCATATCCATGACCATCTTTTATATCGCTTTTATATTTTTAGCCATGCGGTGGTTTGATTACTGCACTTTCCGGTTCCGGGACAAGGGACGGGTGAAAAAGATCGGGATGCAGCCTGCGCTGATCCCCGGAGTACTGACCTTTGGCCTCATCTTTCTCAACCAATCCACCGGGATCATCTTTTCCGTGGATGAAGTGGGAGGATACCACCGGGAGGCTCTGTTCATTCCCATGTACATCGTGATCGTAGCTTACCTGGCCACAGGTTTTTACTACATTGCCAGATACCGTACCAGTGATAAAAAGGTGCTGATCCCCATGTGGCTCTATGTCATGCCCATTGTGGTCAGTTCATTTATCACCTTTGTGGTGGGAGAGGTTTCCATGGCTGCTTTGGGAACGGCCATTACCATCGCCTTTACCCACCTGGGTACCATGAACGAAGTGGCGGAGATCAGTATGAAGGAGAGTGTGCAGTGATGTTTTTGGATGAGATTCATGTAACATTTTATGCGGATGTCGCTGCCGCCATGCTTTCCCTGGGTGTGTTGGTGCTTTGCAGCAGAGGCATCATCAAAGATGACTTTTTAGGTGGTCTTTTCCGTCTGCTGTTGGTGGTGTCCATTTGCCTGTCGGCCATCGATGCGGCCACCTATGCCAGGAAATATCATGAGTTTCCCGGCGCTTACCCTCTGGCCATGGGATTACAGACACTTCTGGAATTGGTCTTAAACTTTATCATATTCTTATGGCTTCTCTACGCCAATTATAAGATCTATCGCAGTCGCGACAGCATCAAGCGAAAGTTTTATCAGTTTATGATCCCTCTCTTCGTACTCATGGGAGTGGATATCATCAACGTTTTTACCGGAATCCTTTTCTACTACGACGAGCACGTGATGTATCATACCACCTGGCTTGTGATCCCCTACTATTTGATCCGGTACTTTTATTTCTTTTCCATTGTCATTCAGATCGCCCTTCACAAGAGGCATAACAGGAATCTTAAATTTTTTGACATGGGTGGTTTTATCATACCGGTGCTGGTGGGCGGACTTGTAACGAATTTAAGTCCCTATTCCGTTATGGCGTTAGGCTTTGCCATCGGTCTTTGCAATGAATATGCGGGCATCATTAACGAACGGAGCTTTATGGACCGACAGACGGGATACTTTAACAGATTCTATCTGAGATACTTAAAAAATGATATCGACCGGGAAGTTTTCTCCCCCAGGAGCGGCATCATTTTTCGGCTGACGGATCCGGAGGACATGGGGGATTTTGCTGAGATCCTGTCTTCCCTCCTTCCCAAGAAATGCGAGGTGATCCGTTACAACGAGGATACAGTGGTAATGCTGGCAGAGACCGCGAACAGGGGCGGCCTCCATATGATGTCGGAGGACGTGAACCTGGCAGTGGAGAAGTTTAACACAGACCATAAGGACAGAACTCTGTCGGTATCTATGGATACGATCAGCAAGAAGAAAAAAGAAACCGCCAAGGGCTTTTATGAGATGTTGATCAGAAGGATAGGGTGACCCTAAAGACGGCTTTGTGAAGGAAATTATTTATGAATGTGTTTGAGATATCTGACGAGAATTTAGAAGAGTTTGCCGAGATCCTGGGCATGGACATGATGGACGACATGCAGAGGTCTTTCTATCGGGGATACGGCACCAGTGATGAGGACGGAAACATCAACGGTGTCCTGGTCTACGAGGTAAAGGGCCTGGAAGACGACGACCGGGATGTTTTAAGCCAGATGCTTTTGGTGAAAGCGGATAATGAGGAATCCTACGAAAAGCTCCATGAGATCTACCGGGAGGAAGGCGTGGAAGATGAGGAGATCGTGGAGACCTTTTATGAGTTTGAGGACGCTGCCATGGCCGACTCCTGTGAGAAGGCAGGTTTTTCCAAGGACAAAAAGGAAAGCCAGATCATCCGGCTCAAACTGAAGGACGCTGCTGCTCTCGATTTTGTCAATAAGATCAAAAAGGTACCGGACTACATCGTGGGGCTGGAAAAACTGTCGGTGACCCAATACCGAGCAGGTGTAAAGAACTGTATCTTCAACGGACAGACCGGTATCCTGGAAGACTTAAGTTATCTTTCCATGGGATGGTTCGATACGGGGATCTCCTCCTGTACCATTACGGACGAGGAGGTAAACGGATTCTTTTTCATCCGTACCACACCTTCGGGAGTGATCGTCCCGGTACTTTTGTATGCATACGGACCCGACTACATTAAGAACCTGGCGCTTATGATCGCCCATAGTGTAAAGGAGGCGGAGAAGCGATATCCGCCGGATACCGAGATCGTCATTCATCGTACCAGAAAAGCCTCGGCGGAGCTGATCAAAAAGCTCATGCCCCGGATCAAGGGGATGGAGGCATTCTTTGGCGAACGAATGGAAAATAAATGATCGCTGCCGGGAGAGAATACGAAAGACACAGGAGATCATAATGCGTCCCGGAGGAATGGGTTTAAGAAAAAGGAGAGGGAAATAAAGTGATTAACAGTGAAACCATGATCATCACTACGGAAGTTGTAAGCGTCATTTATTTGGCCGTCATATTGTGCGGATCCCTGTTCGGATACTACGGAAGAGACAAGGCGGCGTTTTTTTACCGTTGCTGTCTCATCACCACCATCATAGGACTTTTGACCGATGCGTTCAGTTATGTGATCGATGGTCGGGTGAACGAGACCCTTTTGATCCTGATCAATATGATCACCTATATTACCTGGGTTTTGATCGTCTTGTTCTTTGCCCTTTTTACCATCGCCATGATCGAAAAACGAGTGGTGGTTCGGAAGTGGACCGTGGTGCCGGTTGCGGTTATTACGGGGCTTTTGATCCTGGCATGTGTCGTCGGTTCCTTTAACGGAGCGCTTTTGTATCTGGAGGACGGATACTTTGAGGAAGGCCCCTGGGGCAATGCCATCAGTATTTGGCTTTGCGTCTGCACGGTCTATGTGTACGGGGTTTTGTTCTATTACAGAAAGGCTCTGGAGCGAAGCGCCCTGGTTGCCATCGCCGCATTTTTGTTCTTCCCTTTTTTGGATACGCTGGTCTCTTTGTGTCTGGAGATCGACTACTCTTATCCCATCCTGTCGGTGGCACTCATGGTGGTATATGTGGTCGTTCAGGAAAAGACCGTTTCAGAAGACAACATCCGAAAAAAAATATATGAAGAAGATTCCTATTCTGATCCGGTGACCCGGGTGAAAAACCGCAGAGCATTTGATGACATCATAAAAGCGGATGTTCGGGGCAGGGCAAAGGGCGTGGCCTGTTTTAAACTCCAGGATCTTTCAGATGAGAATGCAGGCAGGTTCGCGAAGCTGATGAGAGAGGTCTTTGAAGGCGGGGATATATTTCGGATCTCCGAGGATGAATTTCAGGTGTTTACGTATAAGACCGGTCGGGAATATTTGGAAAAGAAGATGCATCGTATGAGAGAGATCTTAAAGGAAGAGGGGATCGAATCCTCCTTCGGTTTTGCATACGACGAAGAGGCCGCTCTTTCGGATATGACAGAAAGAGCCCGGGCAGAGGTATAGGAGGTAAAATGGATCTGATCATCATTTCTGCGGACATCGTAAGTTTTGTTTTTCTCTTTGTCCTTTTATGCGGTTCACTGTTTGGATCAAAGGATGGTGGACAAAGTACGATATGGTTCAGTTGCTGCCTTTTGGTGGGGCTCTTGGGCACTGTGGCGGATGCTGTGGGGTATCTGACCGTAGATCCTTCTGAAAGCGGCAGCGGGATCCTCTTTGCCTGTATGATGTCCTATATTCTGTGTGCGGTGGAGTTTGCGTTATTTACTTTTTATTTCTTTTCCGTACTTAAGACCAGAGCGACCCTTCCCAAGTGGGCCATCCTTCCGGTGCTTTTGGTCAGTGTGGCGGATAGCATTCTCTGCATACTGGGCACTGTAAACGGAAAAATGCTCTACGTGGAAGAAGGCGTCGTCATAGACAGTGATTGGGCGGTTTATCCCAGTATACTGCTGTTTTTGGGCATACTGTATCTATACTATGTGTTGTCCTCTTATCGGAAGGCATTAAGCCCCAATCAGGTATTGGCTTTCGGAGGATTCCTGTTCTTCCCCATTTTGGATTCCTGGATCACTCTCTTTAGTCCGGATATGGACTTTACCTATCCTATCATCGCGCTGACTTTTCTGGTGATCTACGTGGTCGTCCAGGAGCATGCGGTGGCAGAGGAGATCCTGCGCCAAAAGGTTTCCGAAGAGGATGCCCATGTGGATCCTCTGACACGCTTCAAAAACCGCCGTGCCTACGAGGAGGCACTGGAGGCGGAGAAGCGGGGCAGAGCAAAGGGCGTACTGTATTGCACCGTCAATCACATAGATGAGATCAGAGAAAAAGACGGGCCGGAAGCGGTGGATCGGCACGTGGTCAGATTCGCTGATCTCATGGGAGAGAACTTCCCGAAAGCGGAGATATGCCGGATTTCCGAGAAAGGCTTTGCGGCTTTTTTGTATAAGATGAGTGAAGAAGCCATGGAAAAGAAGGTTCGTGTTTTTAAAGAGATCCTGGAGCAGAACGACGACATGGCATCCTTTGGATTTGTATACAGCGAAGAGGCACCCTTGATGGATATGGTCAGGGATGCCCAGCAGAAGATATAAGGGCGGACCGAGCGTTTTTTTCGGCCCGGAGAGATGAAATATGGAACAAAAGAAAAAAAGTATCATAGTGTTGCATCTGCTTTTTCTGGCTGCCATCGCCCTGTGGCTGATCGCAGTCTTGTTAAGAGCGGCCCTGACCGAGGGTGACCAGATCGCTTATCGTTCGGGAGATGTATTTTTGTGCGCCGACGGCTGGTATGACGACGAGGGAAATAAGTGCAATATCGAAAAGTACGTCTTTACCAGGGCCGATGTAGGCAAGGAAATAGTTTTTCATTACAAAGTGCCGGAGGGGGTCAGTTTTGAAGGAGATACGGCACTTTGCTTTTTTAGCAGAGGGATGAACTTCCGCATCTATTCCACGGCGCAAAAAGACAGCCCCTATTACGGTCTGGAAGGTTCCGGATCCCAGGAGATCTTTGCCTACGATCAGAAAGCAGCAAGACTTTCCGGCACCGATATCGGTCTTACGGTGCATGTGGCACCCCTTCGGATGACGGACAAGCAAAGCGAGATCTCCATCGCCATCACTCCCACAGAGTATTCCGCATTCATCCTGCAGATCCGTATTCAAAAGGCATCTGATTTCATCACCGGTTCCATCATGTCCGTAATGCCTCGTTTTATAGGCAGTGTGTTTATCCTGTTTTTCGGCATTTCCATCATGGTCTACACCTTTTTCGCTGTGGATGACAAACGGGATACCAAGGTGGGGCTTTATGCCTGGGGTATGTTTTCTGTGGCCCTGGGAATTCTTCTTTTGATCCAGTCCCAAATGATACAGATCTTGACCGGTCGACCGGAGTTTTGGACGACGCTGAAGTATGCACTGGTATTGATCAGTTGTTATTTCATCGCATTGCTCTGCGATTATATCACGCGAGCGCCTCATAAGCGGTACTCCCATGTGATCGGATATATCGTGGTGACCCTTTTGATCGTCGAGACTCTGGGATCCCTGTTTAACGTATTGTCCTTTTACCGGCTGTGGTATCTGTCGGCTATCATCAATGCTTTTAACGGTCTTGCTGCCTTCCGCTATCTGATCATGGAGATCAAGTATAACAAGGGGCATAAAAAAGAGGGGATTTCCGTTTTCCTTTTGGTGATGATCCTGGCGGAAATGACGGCGCTGACTGCGGATCTGGCCATATATGCCGCAGCTTCCAGACATATGACGGATTGGGGAAGACTGACCCGTATCGTCTATATTGCGTTTATCTTTATCATGATCATCGCGCTTCTTCGTTTTTCCATCATTCGAAATCGGGAGGTTGGATTGGTCAATAAATACCGGAGTGAATCCCGGGCAAAGAGCAGTTTCCTGGCCAATATGTCCCACGAGATCCGAACGCCCATCAATGCAGTGTTGGGTATGAACGAAATGATCCTTCGGGAAAGCCACGAGGAGGAGATCATCACCTACGCCGCCAATGTAAAGACCGCGGGAAATAACCTTCTGGGGATCATCAATGATATTTTGGACTTTTCGAAGATCGAAGCGGGGAAGATGGAGATCGTTCCCGTGGATTACGATATGTCCTCCGTGATCAACGATCTGGTGAATATGATCCAGACCAAGGCGGATGCAAAGGGCCTTGAACTGATCTTAAAGATCGATCCGAACATACCGAAGCTGTTAAACGGCGACGAGGTGCGGATCAAGCAGGTGATCACAAACATTCTCTCCAATGCGGTGAAATATACGGAAAATGGCAGCGTGACCTTCGGTATTTCCTCCGAAAAGAATCCCTATGACGCGGACTCCGTCATCCTGGATGTTTACGTGGAGGATACGGGAATCGGTATCAAGCGGGAGGATTTGGATAAGCTCTTCTCCGAGTTTGAGCGGATCGAAGAGGAACGGAACAGAAACGTGGAAGGCACAGGCCTTGGTATGACCATCACCCGCCGGCTTCTCCAAATGATGGGAAGTTCTATGAATGTGGAAAGCGAATACGGAAAAGGTTCCAAGTTTTCCTTCCGTCTGGGACAGCGTGTGGTCAGATGGGATCCTCTGGGTGATTATGAGAAATCCTACCGCAGTGCTTTGGCACAGCGCAGCAAGTATAAAGAAAAGTTTGTGGCTCCCGACGCAAAGGTTCTCATGGTGGATGACAGTGAGATGAACCGGGTAGTATTCCAAAGCCTGATCAAAAAGACGTTGGTACAGATCGACCTGGCGGCTGACGGAAATGAAGGACTTTCCAAGCTCCGAAAGAAGAAATACGACATCGTATTCCTTGATCATCTGATGCCCGGAAAGGACGGTATTGAGACTCTTCGAGAGTTGAAGGATGACCCCGGTAATCCGAATCTGAAGACCCCCATGATCTGCCTGACCGCAAACGCCATCTCCGGTTCCAGAGAAAAATACATTGCCGCAGGTTTTCGTGACTATATTTCCAAGCCCATCGATCCGGATGCCTTGGAAAATCTGCTGATGGCGTATCTGCCGGAGAATCTGGTGAAAAGAACGGCGGATGAAAAAGAGGAGCCTGTAACGGCATCTGCCGATACGGAGGTTCCCGCGGAGCTTTTGGCTCTGCAGGGATCGGAATTGATCGATATCGAAAGCGGCATGAAGCATGCCGGCTCTACGGACGCCTATTTGGCAACCTTAAAGATCTACCATGATTCTTTGGATACAAATGCCGAGATACTAAAGCAGGCTTTGGAGGGGGAGGACTTTAAAAACTACACCATCAAAGTCCATGCCTTAAAGAGTTCCCTTCGCACCATCGGTGCCGAAGCTCTGGGAGAAGAGGCCCAAACGCTGGAAGAGGCAGGAAAGAAAGAAGATGTTGCGCTCATCCGCGCCCATGGAGAGGACTTTATCCAAAGGTGCAAGCGTTTAAGAGATGCCCTGACGCCTGTTTTTGAAAAAGAAGAAGAAAAAGAGGAGAAACCTCAGGCAGATCCGGAACTTCTGGCGGAGGTTTATGAGGCGTTAAGAAAAGCCGCGGAAGAGATGGATTCCGACGAATTGGAAGCGGCCTTTGCCCGACTGGAGGAGTATGCGATTCCTGCGACGGATGCAGATCTTTGTAAGGAATTAAAAGCAGCATCGGCCGCCTTTGACTATGAGAAGATCACGCAACTTTTGCAGACGTAGGGGAACGGCAACCAAAGAAACTAATGGCTGGAAGTGGAGCCCTTCGAAATAGCCATTGGAAAATATATGAAAGAAAGTGAAGAGGAAATGTTTAGAGTAAATCAGGATTATCAAAAGTTACCCGGAAGCTATCTGTTTTCAACCATTGCAAAAAAGGTGAAAGCCTATCAAGATGCAAACCCCGATGCGGCCATTATCCGCCTGGGCATCGGCGATGTGACCAGACCCCTTTCCAAGAGCGTCATTGACGCACTGCATGTGGCAGTGGATGAGATGGGGGACGAGAGCACCTTCCGTGGATATGCGCCGGACCTGGGATATGATTTCTTGCGAGAGGCCATCGTAAAAATCGACTATGCAAAGCGGGGCTGTGATATTGCAGCGGATGAGATCTTTGTATCCGATGGTGCGAAATCCGATTCCGGAAATATCCAGGAGCTTTTTTCAAAGGACTGTCGGATCGCCGTGTGTGATCCCGTGTATCCCGTATATGTGGATTCCAATGTGATGGGAGGCCGCTGCGGCACCTATGATGCCGACAAAGAGCAGTGGAGCGACATCATCTACATGCCCACCACGGCGGAAAACGGCTTCGTGCCGGAGTTCCCGAAGGAGACGCCGGACGTGATCTATCTGTGCCTGCCCAATAACCCGACAGGAACGACGATCCCAAAAAGCGAGCTGCAAAAATGGGTGGACTATGCAAACCAAAACAAAGCCCTCATCATCTATGATGCGGCTTATGAAGCTTATATATCCGAAGCAGATGTGGCTCATTCCATCTATGAATGCGAGGGCGCAAAGACCTGCGCCATCGAGATCCGAAGCTTCTCAAAGAACGCGGGCTTTACGGGACTTCGTCTGGGCTTTACCGTGGTGCCGAAGGAACTTGTTTTTGACGGTGTATCCGTAAACGGCATGTGGGCACGCCGCCACGGCACCAAGTTCAACGGTGCACCTTACATCGTACAGCGCGCGGGAGAAGCGGTATATTCCGAAGCCGGACAAAAAGAGATCCGGGAGTTGGTGGGCTACTATATGCAAAACGCTGCCCTGATCCGCAGTGGCTTAGCGGATGCGGGCTATGAAGTATATGGTGGCGTGAACGCTCCTTATATCTGGCTAAAGACACCGGGTAACATGACTTCCTGGGAGTTCTTTGACTATCTGTTGGAAAAGGCCAATGTGGTGGGGACACCGGGGTCCGGATTCGGTCCCAGCGGAGAGCATTATTTTAGACTTACTGCCTTCGGCACTGTGGAAAATTCAAAGATTGCCTTAGAGCGCATCAAGGCATTGTAGGATGTCGAGGTGCCATGAAGCGGATCTATCTGGATTTTGAAAAAACTTCTTTGGATCAAGATGAGCAGGAATTTCTTTCTGCATTCATCCGTGATATGCAAAGCGAAGGTTTTGAAATGCAGCATACAGGGGCGGTTCCCATGCCTGAAATACAGGCCATGGGTACCGTCTCTTTCCATGGGACGGAGGATGTGACGGTGGCGATCTGTGACGATCCAAAGCGGCTGCAGGCCTTTGCAGAGCGCGGGATCCCTGTCATCGGCTACGAAGCAGGCACCGGGAAGCGTCTGGATGCCAAGTGGATCCTTTTGTCTTTAGAGGGGGCAGATGCGGATTATGTAAAGAAGGTATACTGCCGCACCAAAGGACTGCCCCTTACCATCTTAGAAACAGAGCGTACCCTCGTCCGGGAGATCTGCATGGAGGATATGGATGCTCTCTTTCGGGTCTATGAAGGGGCGCATATCACAGACTATCTGGAACCTCTGTATGACAGACCGGAGGAAGAGGCCTACGAAAGAAACTACATCGAAAAGATCTACGGCTTTTACGACTACGGCATGTGGGTGGTCATGGACAAGGCCACCGGAGAGCTCATCGGTCGGGCCGGGGTGGAAAGCCGCGGGGCTTACGAAAGCGCTTCCTGCGCCGAAAAAGATCGGTGGATGTATGCGCCGGACACCGTGGAGTTCGGATTTGTCATCCGGGAGGATCATCAGCACTTAGGGTACGGCACCGAGGTGGGCCGCGCCATCCTTTCCTACACCCAAAAAGTCCTGCACAAACGCGTGGTCTTTGCCAAATCCCATCCCGCCAACATCGCAGCCCACCATGCGTTGCGATCCATCGGTTTTACGGAGCATGGAACCTTTGGAGATGATCTAATTTTTATAATTTATATTTAATAAAGCATATTGTTGTGCTAAAATATGAAGCACGTGACGCGTTTCTAAAGATTCAAAAACCGCGAGGCACACTCTCGTTCTTGATTTTCCGTAGCGGTACTAAATTCACTTCGTTCATTAAGTACCGACGAAAAATCAGGTCCTCGCTTTCCTTTTTGAATTTTGGAAACGCTGGCTTGAAACAGGATCATTTAGCTCCGGCGGAAGATGTGGGCGGAAGTGTTCTCCGACAGAACACCGCGGAGCGTTCCGAGAATCCGTGGTACAGCCGTTGGGCTCACGACTTTAGGAGTGAGCATTACGGATGTTCCACTAGTCGAGGTAGAGCGGAGTCGGTGCCGAGGAGAATACTTGCCGCCACATCGACGCCGAATGAAAAATAAAATAATAACGAGGAAAACCATGGTAACCAGAACATCCGAATTAAAACAATTACAGAAACTCTACGAAAGCGCCGG
>JAEEGL011675969.1_pt1 | contig 11915 bp, 9 predicted proteins | sample 9134231 | NCBI WGS metagenome assembly JAEEGL01 (sample SAMN16246548, study PRJNA631951) | gut metagenome | biome: gut microbiome; feature: rumen; material: fiber-attached | host: Bos | place: Iran: Karaj | collected 2018-10 | reverse complement strand
CGGAGGCGGTATATCTCTGTTGCACTTGTCCTGAAGTCGCCTTCGGCGGGCGTTACCCGTTATCCTTGCCCTGTGGAGCCCGGACTTTCCTCACAGACGTCCTTTCGAAGCTGTCTGCGCGATCGCTCGGCTTGCTCGCGCCTTTACTATAGCAAAACAGTCCCGGCCTGTCAATGTCCGGGGCTGAAAGCATCCGCTTTCGAGAGACTGCTGAGAAATCCCTGGAACTTTTTTGCCGCCTGTTTCGTCACAAAAAAAGAAACAGCTGAAATAAGGAGGCATTTTACGATGAAACAACTGATCGCACTGGTCCTGGCGGTCATTTCCGCCGGCAGTCCCGCTGCCTTGAGCGGCTGCGGCAATGACCCGGCGCCGCAGCCCGATCCCTCCGGATCCAACTATGCCATCGTGGAGGCGGCCTATCCCGAGATGGCGCCTTACCCCGATGAGGCGGCTTTTTACAACCCAGACACCGGGGAATTTGACAGCGAGGGATATTCCGCCATGTGGGAAGCCTGGCAGGCGAGCATGGAGCGGCAGTACCAGACGGATACTGCCTATCAGGAGGGCCCGAAGCAGTTTATCCGTACTTCCGCAGGCACGCTTCTGGGACAGTCCGATGGGCAAAACCATGTCTATTCTCCGCTGAACATCTACATGGCTCTGGGCATGCTGGCGGAAACGACGGCAGGAGACAGCAGGCAGCAGCTTCTGACCCTGCTGGACGAGGACAGCATCGAATCCCTTCGCGCCACGGCGTCCGCTCTCTGGAACGCCAGCTACCGGGATGACGGAGCAATTGCCACCGTCCTGGCCGCCTCCATGTGGCTCAACCAGGACGTGAACTTCCGCCCCGAGACCCTCAACACCATCGCCGAGACGTATTACGCCTCCTCCTATCAGGGGGAAATGGGCTCCGCAGAATTTGACAAGGCACTGCAGGACTGGCTCAATGCGCAGACCGGCGGTCTGCTGGAGGACCAGATCTCCAATCTGTCTATGGATCCGGAGACGATTCTGGCCCTGGCGACAACGATCTATTTCCGCGCCCAGTGGTACGATGAATTCCAGGAAGAGGAAACAGCGCCGGACACCTTCCACGCCCCGAACGGCGATCTGACGTGTGATTTCATGCACCAGTCCGACAGCAAGAGCTACTACTGGGGCGACCGGTTCTCCGCTGTGTCCCAGTCGCTGAAAAATGACGGCGCCATGTGGTTCATTCTGCCCGACGAGGGCGTATCCGTGGAGGACCTGCTCGCCGACAGCCAGACCATGGACTTTATGCTGGCGAACAGAGAGTGGGAAAACAACAAGTTTCTCATGGTGAACCTGTCCGTGCCGAAATTTGACGTGACCTCCGAGTTGGATCTGATCCCGGCTCTGAAGGCCCTTGGCGTTACCGATGTGTTTGATCCGTCCCTGTCTGACTTCACACCGCTGACGGAGGACCCGATTGATATATTCGTGTCCCAGGCCGAGCATGATGCCCGGGTGACCATCGACGAGCAGGGGTGCACCGCCGTGGCCTACACGGTCATCATGGGCATGGGCGCCGGCATGCCGCCGGAGGAGACGGTGGACTTCGTTCTGGACCGGCCGTTCCTCTTCATGATCACCGGATCTGACGGACTGCCGCTGTTTATCGGCGTGGTCAATCAGCCGGTCTGACCGGCCGGATGTGAAACATCTGATCCCACTCCGGGTTTTCTTTGACTTTACCGGCCTTCATACATTGAAATAGCATGTGAAATCGGGTATAATAGCGGCAGCGCCGCTATTATACCCGATTTTTATATTGCCACCGGTAAAACGCGGCTGTTTTTGTATCAAATGGGGGTATCCAGAATGGACTTGCAGGAATATTTGTCCGAACTGAAGTCGAAGCGTGTGACGGTGATCGGCATCGGCGTGAGCAATACGCCGCTGATCCGTCTGCTGCGGGAGCATGGCGTTGCCGTGACCGCCTGCGACAAGACGCCCCGGGAGGAGATGACTGACCGGGCGGAGGAACTGGAGGCTCTGGGGGCAAAGCTGGTGCTGGGCCCCGATTATCTGGACGATCTCCAGGCCGACGTGGTCTTCCGCACCCCGGGCATGCGACCGGATCACCCGGCGCTGGTCAGGGCAGCGGAGCAGGGGAGTGTCATCACCTCGGAGATGGAGGTGTTCTTCGAGGTCTGTCCCGCCCCCATCATCGCCGTTACCGGCAGCGACGGAAAGACCACCACCACCACCCTCATCGCCGAGATGCTCCGTTCCTGCGGCTATCAGGTCTGGCTGGGCGGCAACATCGGCAAGCCACTGCTCTCCGAAGTGCCCCAGATGGACCCGGACGACTTCGCCGTGGTGGAACTGTCCTCCTTCCAGCTGATGAGCATGCGCCGAAGCCCCTCCGTGGCTGTGGTCACTAATCTCTCGCCGAACCATCTGGACGTACACAAATCCATGGACGAGTATGTGGAGGCCAAGGAGAACATTTACCGCTGGCAGGGCCCCGAGGACCTGCTAGTGATCAACCGCGACAACGAGATCACCCGGTCCTTTGCCGAAAAGGCGCCCGGCCGCGTGCGTCAGTTCAGCCGTCGGGAGACCGCCGACGTCTGGCTTCAGGACGACGTGATCATGAGCGATCTGAGGGGGAGGGTGCGACCCGTCCTGCCCAGACAGAAGATCCTGATCCCCGGCATCCACAATGTGGAAAATTACATGGCGGCCATCGCCGCAGTGGAGGATTATGTGGACGACGGCGTGATCCGAACCTTCGCGTCCTCTTTCAAGGGCGTGGAGCATCGCATCGAACTGGTGCGGGAGAAGGACGGCGTCAAATATTACAACGACTCCATCGGCACCAGCCCCACACGGACCATCGCGGGGCTCAATTCCTTCGATCAGAAGGTGATTCTTATTGCCGGAGGGTATGACAAGCATATTCCCTTTACACCCCTTGGTCCCGTTGTCTGTGAGAAGGTGAAAGCCCTGATCCTCACCGGAGATACTGCGGAGAAGATCCGTGCCGCCGTGGAAGAAACAGAGGGCTATCAGCCCGGCGCCCCGGAGATTCGAATGATCGACGATTTTGCCGAGGCGGTGAAGACGGCCTCCGATATTGCGGAGCCCGGCGACGTGGTGATGCTCTCTCCGGCCTGCGCCGCCTTTGACCGGTTCAAAAATTTTGCCGTCCGCGGCCAGTTCTTCAAAAAACTGGTCAACGAGCTGTAACGGGGTACCGGAATGGGAACAAAAACGTTTTTGGAAATTCTGTGCGCCGCCGCGGGACCCTCCGGCCATGAACGCCGGATCACAGAGATTGCCGGGTCACTGCTGAAGCCTCTCGTGGATGAGGTGCGCGTGGACGCCCTGGGAAATCTCATCGGCGTGAGGTACTGCGGACGTCCCAACGCCCCCAGACTCCTGTTGGACGCCCATCTCGACGAAGTCGGCTTTCTTATTACGGACATCGTCGACGGCTTTCTCCGCTTTCGGAGCGTAGGCAGTGTGGACCCCAGAGTGCTGCTCAACAGTGAGGTAACGATCCTCACGCCCGATCCTCTGCTGGGAATAGTTTCCTGCCTGCCGCCCCATGTGCTCACCAGAGAGGAACAGGGCGAGTCAATCCCTGTGGAGAAGATGCTGATCGACGTGGGCCTCAGTGATGAGGAGGCCCGGCGGCGGATCCCCATCGGCACGCCGGCGGTCTTCCGGGGCGGATGCAGTAGTCTGGGGCAGTCCCAGGTATGCGGAAAATCCCTGGACGACCGCTCCTGTTTTGCCGTGCTCCTGCGGACTGCGGAGCTTCTGATGGAACAACAGCTGAATGTGGACCTGTATTTCATGGGCAGTGTACAGGAGGAGATCGGCGGCGGCGGCGCGGCGGCAGGCGTCTGCGGCATCGACCCGGACTGGGTCATCGCTACAGATGTGACTCACGGCCGAACGCCGGACGCTGAGACGACCCACACGCTGCTGATAGGGGAGGGCCCCGCCATCGGAGTGGGGCCCAACATGAACCGTGCCATGACGGAGGAACTGAAAACCCTGGCCCGTGAGCAGAGCATCCCATTCCAGCTGGAGATCATGAGCGGAAATACCGGCACCAACGCCTGGGGCATGCAGGTGGCCCGGGAGGGCTACGCCACCGCCGTGGTGTCCCTGCCGCTGAAATATATGCACACGCCCACAGAGGCAGTCTGTCTGAACGACACGGAAAACACGGCCCGGCTGCTGGCCGCCTATGCGGGATCCCGAAAGGGGGAGAGGGCCCTATGATCCTGGACACTCTGAAAACCCTCTGCGGTCTCTCCGGCGTTTCCAGCTGGGAGGACGAGGTCCGCTCGTATATCCGGGAGCAGGCGGCCCCCTTCGCCGACGAGATCCGCATGGACGTTATGGGCAATCTGCTGGTCTTCAAAAAGGGTCTCCGCCCCGCGCCGCAGCCGGTCCTGCTGGCCGCCCACATGGATGAGGTGGGCCTGATGATGACGGAGATTACCCGGGAGGGCTACCTGAAATTCGACTTTGTCGGCGGTATCGACCGCCGGGTGGTCATCGGGAAGCGGGTCCTTCTTGGGCAGCATAAGATCCCGGGGATCATCGGTCTGAAGGCCGTCCATCTGACCACGGAGGCGGAGCGGAAAAAAGTCCCGGACCGCTCGGCGCTGTATATCGACATCGGCGCAAAGGATCAGAAATCCGCCGAGGAATGGGTCAGTCCCGGGGATATCGGTGTGTTTGACAGCGCCCCGGAGGAATTCGGCGAGGACATGCTGAAGGCAAGGGCCATCGACGATCGGGTGGGCTGCGCGGTAATGCTGGAGCTTCTGAAGGAACCCCTGCCCCTGGACTGCTGGTTCGCCTTCACCGTCCAGGAGGAAGTGGGGACCCGGGGCGCCTTCGGCGCGGCCTTTGCCGTCACCCCGGCTTATGCGCTGATCCTGGAGGGGACCACGGCGGCGGATAATCCCGACACGCCGCCCCATCTGCGGGTCTGCTCTCCCGGCAAAGGCGCCGTCATACCGGCCATGGACGGCGGCACCATTTATGACCGGGCTCTGTGGGAGAAGATGCGGGCCTATGCCATAGAACACAAGATCCCCTGGCAGATTAAGGAACTGATCTCCGGCGGCACGGACGCCCAGGCCATCCAGCGCACGAAGACCGGCGTTCGGACTGTGGCCGTCTCCGCCGCCGTGCGGTATATCCACGCCCCTGCCGGCGTGGCCTGTATCCGGGATTTTGACGCGATGTTGGCACTGGCCCGGGGATTTTTGACCATTGTGGAGGAGGAGATGCGGCATGGAAGCGATGTTTGAAAAACTGAAAGCCCTCACGGCCCTGCGCTGTGTATCCGGCAGCGAGGGCGCACTGGCAGAGCTGATCCGCACCCAGGCCGCCCCCTTTGCCGATGAGATCCGCACGGACGCCATGGGCAACGTTCTGATCCGAAAGGGGACAGGCGGGAAGCGGCTGCTCTTTGCCGCCCATATGGACACGGCGGGACTCATGGCCACCCACATCGATGAAAACGGCTTTGTCCGCTTCGGAGCCGTGGGCAGTCTCCAGGCGGCAAGCCTTCTTCACACGCCGGTGTGCTTCACAAACGGCGTCTCCGGCGTCATCGGAAAAGAGGATACCGTGGAGGAAGCGGATCTGAAACTCAAGCATCTCTATATCGATATCGGCGCCAAAACCCGGGAGGATGCGGAATCTATGGTCCTGCCCGGCGATACGGCCGTCTGTCACAGCCCCACAGTGCGCGCAGGCAGCCGGGTGCTGTCTCCGGCTCTGGATAACCGGGCGGGTTGTCTGGCCCTTCTGACGGCCATGGAGCGGCTTCAGAGCCCCGTCAACGAGGTCTGGTTCGCCTTTACCGTTCAGAAGGAGGTAGGCCTCCGGGGCGCCAAGACGGCGGCCTGGGGCGTGGCTCCGGACTACGGCTTCTCCGTGGATGTGACGCCCGCCGACGATACGCCGGGACAGAAGGGCTCATCTCACGTCCGTCTTGGCGGCGGCGCCGCTCTCCGGCTCATGGACAGCAGTTTTATGGCCCATCCCGACGTTGTAGTTCTGCTGGAGGAGCTTGCCGGAGACAGGGGAATCCCCGTCCAGCGTGTCGTGCTGACCTCCGGCACCACGGACGCCGGGATGATCCGGCGGACCCATACTGGTGTGCCCGCGGGCAGCATCTCCATCCCGGCCCGGTATATCCACAGTCCTTGTGAGATGATGGACCTGCAGGATCTGGCCGCCTGTATCGAGCTTGTGACAGCTGTGGCGGAGGCGGCGCTATGAGTATGGACAATCCCTTCGGTTTGTGTGACCGGGTCCTTGCTCTTGCCGAGCAGGCGGAGCGGGACATCGCGCTCCAGCTGGCCCGTGCCGACGCGGTGTCCCAGGTCAACACCGCCAAGGTCCTGGCCGCCTTTCGGAAAAACCGGGTATCGGACTGCCTCTTTGCCGGCACCACCGGATACGGCTATGACGACGCGGGACGGGACACTCTGGACCGTATCTACGCAGATATTTTCCACACGGAGGACGCCCTGGTCCGTCTGCAGATGGTCAGCGGCACCCACGCCATCGGTGCGGCACTGTTCGGCCTACTGCGGCCCGGAGACGTACTGCTGTACGCCGCTGGCGCGCCCTATGATACAATCCGTACCACAATCGGCATCTCCGGCGATGCCCCCGGCAGTCTGAAGGACTGGGGCGTGACGTACCGTCAGGTGGATCTGACGGCGCAGGGGACCCCGGATGAGGAGGCCGTGGCCGCTGCTGCGGCGGACCCCGACGTCCGGGCCGTGGTGATCCAGCGTTCGCCCGGTTATTCCGACAGGGCCTGTCTCTCGGTGGAACAGATCGGCCGACTGTGCGCCGCCGTCCACGAGGCAAATCCCAATGCCGCGGTGCTTGTGGACAACTGCTACGGTGAATTTATCGAGGCAAAAGAGCCCACCGACGTGGGAGCGGACCTGGTCATGGGTTCTCTGATCAAAAATCCCGGCGGCGGCCTGGCTCCCATGGGCGGCTATGTGGCGGGGCGGCATGATCTGGTGGAGGCCGTGGCCGCCCGGGCCACCGTGCCCGGCATCGGCCGGGAGTGCGGCGCCACTCTGGGCACAAACCGCAGTCTTTATCAGGGGCTCTTTCTGGCGCCCCATGTGTCGGCGCAGGCGCTGAAAACTGCCATCTTCTGCGCCCGGATGATGGAGCTGCTGGGCTATGAGGCGTTTCCCTCCTCCGACGCGGCGCGCCACGACATCGTACAGACCATCCGCTTCTGCGATGCTGACGCCTTGAAAAAATTCTGCCGCGGCATCCAGTCCGGTGCACCGGTGGACGCTTTCGTGACCCCTGAACCCTGGCCCATGCCGGGATACGACTGCCCCGTCATTATGGCAGCGGGGGCCTTTATCCAGGGCGCCTCCATCGAGTTGTCCTGCGACGGCCCCATGCGGGAGCCTTACACCGCGTATTTGCAGGGCGGCCTGACCTATGAGTCTGGCAAGCTTGGGATCCTGCTGGCCGTGGAGGAACTTCTGAAAGAATAAGACGATCCCTGCCCGACATAGGCTGGGCAGGGGAGATGATACCGTGAGACGCAGACCGCCTCGCCGCCGCAGACGGCGGCCAACGCCCCGGCAGAACTCTGCGCGTCATCCGACACAGTACCGAGGCCTCCGCCGGGGCATCGCAGTCCTCATCCTGTGCGTGGCTGTCTTCTGGGCGCTTGACCGGCAGCTGCGTCCGGTGATCACCGCCATGGCCCTGTCACAGGTGAACAACGCGGCCATGGAGATCATCGGTGCCACCATCATGGAGACTATGGCCGGGGACGCGGTGGATTACGACAGGATCATCGAATTGGAGCTGAACAACGACGGCAACGTCACCGCCGTTCAAACCAATATTCAGGAGATCAACCGCCTGCGCTCACAGATCAACAGCTCTGTGCTGGCCCGGGTGGACGAATTGACGGAAAAGGAGATCGGCGTCCCTCTGGGCAGCCTCACGGGGATCAACATGCTCTCCGCCCGGGGCCCCATGCTCTGGATCCGCATCCTCTCCGTCAGCTCCATCCACTCCAGCGTGCAGGACAGCTTTATCTCCGCCGGGATCAACCAGACCCGATACCGCGTCACCCTCTCGGTGGATACGGAGCTGGCGGTTCTTCTGCCTGGCTATACGGCCAACACCACGGTCCACAATGAGGTAAACGTGGCGGAGACCGTGCTCGTCGGTTCCGTACCGAACAGCTACACCTATTTCAGCCAATTCGACAGCGTCGAGGATGCCGTGGACTACTACAACGACTACGGTCCCGGCCAAAACGACCGATACTGACAGAGAAGGAGAGAGGCACCATGGACCTGCAGCAGGAGCTGGCGCAACTGCGAAACAAGCTGACAGACTGGGGCTACCGCTACTATGTGCTGGACGATCCCGTTGTCAGCGACTTCGAATATGACCTGGAATACCGCCGGCTGGAGGAATTGGAGGCCGCTCACCCGGAGCTGCTGGCGCCGGACTCTCCCACCCAGCGTGTGGGCGGCGCTATCCGCACCGCTTTCCAGGCGGTGGAGCACCCTGTGCCTCTGGACAGTCTTCAGGACGTGTTCAGCGAAGAGGAGCTCGCCGCCTTTGAGACCCGAGTCCGGAGCGTCGTGCCGGTGTCGGCATATATCGTAGAACCGAAGATAGACGGCCTGTCCGTGGCGCTGGAGTACGTGGACGGCCTCTTCGTCCGGGGCGTGACCCGGGGCGACGGTCTGGTGGGGGAGGACGTGACGGAAAATCTTCGTACGATCCGCTCCATACCGCTGCGTCTGGAGCAGGCGCCACGGCGGCTCATTGTCCGGGGCGAGGTTTTCATGCCCAAGCAGGTCTTTGCCGCTCTGAACGCGGAGCGGGAGGCTTTGGAACAGCCCCTGCTGGCCAATCCCAGAAACGCCGCCGCCGGTTCTCTCCGGCAGTTGGACCCAAAGATCGCCGCCCAACGGCGGCTGGACATCCGTCTGTTCCAGGTCCTGCTGGCGGAGGACGTCACATTCAAAACAGACAGCGAGGCCCTGGCCTGGCTGAAAACGCTGCAACTGCCCGTGGTACCCTGGGAGAAGGTACCGACGATCCCCGACGCTGTCTCCGTGATCCGCGCAACCGGCGAGGACCGGGACGCCTTTCCCTTCGATATCGACGGCGCGGTGGTGAAGGTCGACGATCTGGCCCAGCGGGAAATCCTGGGCCGCACCGTGAAATTCCCCCGCTGGGCGGCGGCGTACAAGTACCCGCCGGAGGAGAAACCCGCGACCGTGCTGGACATCATCGTCCAGGTGGGCCGTACCGGCGTGCTGACGCCGAAGGCTTTGCTGTCGCCCGTGCGTCTGGCGGGCACCACCGTCACCAACGCCACGCTGCACAACCAGGACAACATCACGGCAAAGGATATCCGCATCGGCGACACCGTCATCGTCCGCAAGGCCGGTGAGATCATCCCGGAGATCGTGTCCGTTGTCCCGGAAAAGCGGCCTTCTGACACCGCGCCCTATCAGCTGCCGGATACCTGCCCTGTCTGCGGCGCTCCGGCGCTGCGGGACGAAGACGGCGCAGCTATCCGCTGTACAGGCGCGGAATGTCCCGCCCAACTGCTGCGGAAACTGACGCACTTCGCCTCCCGGGACGCCATGGATATCGACCATCTTGGGCCCGCCGTGATCCAGGGGCTGGTGGAGGCGGAGCTGGTCCGTTCTCCCGCCGACCTGTACCGGCTCACCGTGGAGCAGGTGGCCCAAATCGAGCGTATGGGGGAGAAGTCCGCGCAAAACCTCATCGCCGCCATCGAAAAATCGAAGCAGAACGATCTGTCCCGACTGCTGTTTGCCTTCGGCATCCGGCAGGTGGGGCAGCGGGCCGCCCGGCTCATCGCGGAACGGTTCGGCTCCATGGACGCCGTTCTGGAGGCAGGGGAGGAGACCCTGTGCGACATCCCCGACATCGGCGCTGTCACGGCCCGGAACCTCCGGAGCTGGTGTCAGAGCCCTCAGGCGCGGCATCTGATCGACCGCCTGCGGGAGGCGGGCGTCAATATGACCGCCGCCGCTTCGGATCAGCAGGACCGCCGGTTCGCCGGCATGATCTTCGTCCTCACCGGAACGCTGGAAGGATATACCCGGGATGAGGCCAAGGCGGCCATCGAGGCGCTGGGGGGCAGAGTCACCGGCTCCGTGTCCCAGAAGACTACCTACGTAGTGGCAGGAGAGAGCGCCGGCTCGAAACTGACAAAGGCACAGTCGCTGGGCATCCCCGTTCTGACAGAAGCCGAGCTGAAGGCCATGATGAGCTGACCGATCCTGTTTTCTGTCGCTGACTTTTACGGCGGCCCTAAGGGCCGCTGTATTTTTTGTAGAAACTTGCCGAAATCCCTTGAAATCGCACGAGATGATGCCTATAATCTAAGTTGAAAAAAGAGGGAGGGGGATCCCGTTATGAAAGAGATCTCAAGAATCGCAAGCACCGTTCAGGCGTCCACGACGCTGGCGATCGATGCCATGTTCAAGCAGATGAAGGCCGACGGCATCGACGTCATCGGCTTCGGCGCCGGAGAGCCGGATTTCAACACCCCGGCTCCCATCAAGGCGGCCGGCATCGAGGCGATTGAAACGAACTTTACCCACTATACGCCGGCGGCCGGCATCCTGCCGCTCCGTGAGGCGGTCTGCATGCGCATGAAGACGGACTACGGTCTTGACTATACGCCGTCCCAGGTGGTTGTGGCCACCGGCGCCAAATACAATCTCTATCTCGCCTTGAGCGCCATCCTCAACCCCGGCGACGAGGTGATCGTACCCGCGCCGTACTGGATCAGCTACTATGAGATGGTCCGCATGCTGGGCTGTGTTCCCGTCATTCTCGACGCACCGGAGGAGGAGGCCTTCAAGCTTCACCCGGAACAGGTGTCCCAGGCTGTCACGCCCCGGACGAAGGCTATTATTCTGAACAACCCCTCCAACCCCACCGGCATGGTATACACCCGGGAGGAACTGCAGGCCGTGGCGGATATCTGCGTGAAGATCGTTCTGGATACCACCGCCGACGAGATCTACTCCAAGCTCATCTATGATGGCGCGTCGTTTACCAGTATCGCCGCTCTGGGCGAAGAGATAAAGGCCCGGACGATCCTGGTCAACGGCGTGTCCAAGGCCTATGCCATGACGGGCTGGCGCATCGGCTACTCCTGCGCGCCGGACAATATCGCCAAGGTCATGGCCAACCTGTCCAGCCATTCCACCAGCGCTCCCAGCTCCATATCCCAGAAGGCCGCGCTGACCGCGCTGACCTGCGACCAGACCTGCGTGGAGGAAATGCGCCGGGAGTTTGAGGCCCGCCGCAACTATATGGTGGAGCGGATGAATCAGATCGACGGCGTCAGCTGCCTGAAACCCCAGGGCGCGTTCTATGTGATGATGAATCTGAAGGAGCTGCTGGGCCGTACCATCCACGGAACGGTCATCTCGGACGCGGACACCTTTGCCGACGTGTTCCTCCGGGAGGGTCTGGTCTGCGTGGTGCCCTGCACCGGCTTCGGCGCCCCCAGCCACGTCCGCTGGTCCTACGCCACGTCGTTGGAGAATATCAAAGAAGGCCTGGATCGACTGGAAAAATTTTTGCAGCAGGCGTAAAAGAAAAACAAGAAAAAATCCGCTGTGCTTTGCACAGCGGATTTTTTGGGCAAAAAAACGATTACGGCTCCAGCATCGTCCCGCCCCATTCCACGACGGTGAAGCCGGTGCGGTCCGTATGGGACAGGTCCTGGGCCTCCACAGCCACCGGCTGCTCCAAAGGCTGCCAAACCATGAAGACGCGGAGAACAGTATCAGGCTCCGGCGCGATCTGCAACCGGGCGCGGTCCGTATAGGCGT
>JAEEGL011328316.1_pt1 | contig 11915 bp, 10 predicted proteins | sample 9134231 | NCBI WGS metagenome assembly JAEEGL01 (sample SAMN16246548, study PRJNA631951) | gut metagenome | biome: gut microbiome; feature: rumen; material: fiber-attached | host: Bos | place: Iran: Karaj | collected 2018-10 | reverse complement strand
CCGTTGGAGGCGTAGCCGAAGCGCACAACCACCCAGTCCGTGCCGGCGGGGGCGGTCCAGTCGATGCGGCCGCGCGGGAGCGCGGCCCTCCCGGTCAGGTCGACGATGCGCGCGGGGTCGATGGTCTGGTCGGGTCGCGCGGCGTAGGGAATACCCTGGATGCGCGCGCGCATCTTGAACGCCTTCAGGCTGAACTCCGGGATCCTCGCGCGTGCTTCGGGACGAACGGCGACCACGCGCTGCTGCTTGGCGGCGAGGCCCTTGGCGTTGGGCGGGCGGATTGAAATGACGCCCGGCTCGACGGGGCCGCGGAGGGCGGTCTGCGCGGTGAGATCGCAGGTGACGCGGACGGCGGAGGGCTTAGGGGCGGCCGGGAGCTTGTGTGCGGCCGGGAGCTTGTGTGCGGCCGGGACCACCGGGACCTCCGAGACCTCCGGGACCGGGATGAAGATGGCGTTGTCTTTATCGCCGTAGCGGGCGGTGTAGATCGCCTGGTTGGCGACTGCCGTGCGGAATGAGGTGCCGTCTTCCGAGACCTCCACCGTGACAAGCGCGTCGAGGTGGCGGGCCGAGACGTCGACATCCAGCGAGATGCCTGAGAGCGGGAAGGGCTTCTCGAAGGTGATGAGGGATGTGCATTTGTCGGGCGAGTACGTCACCTTCATGCCGTAGGCGGCTGGGTCGGTCGCCTCTGCGGCGGGGCGCGGGAAGGCGAGGACGGCGAGGTCCCGGTAGAAGCCGAAGGTGTTGGTGGGCGCGGGGAGCGCGTCGGCGAGTCGTTCGCCGCCGCGCACGACGCGCTCGGTGAAGACGACGTGCTTCATCGAGTCCTCGGGCTTGACCCACGGTCCGCCGGACGAGCTCCAGCCGCTGCAGTTGGAGAGCGCCAGCTCGATGCCGAGGCGCTTGGCCTCGTCGTTGGCGTGGCGCAGCATGTCGAACCAGGCGTCGCTGCAGAACGTGACGGCGCCGGCGGGGATGCCGTCGGAGACGTCGAAGATCTGCGCGCCGCCGATGCCGGCGCGCGCCATGGCTTCCAGGTCGGCGGTGACGCCTTCCTTCGTGACGTTGCCGTTCATCCAGTGCCACCACACGTGCGGCCGCGCGGAGGCGGGCGGGGCGGCGAACCCGTCGAGGAGGGCGTCGCCGCCGAGGGCGGTTGCGGATACGCAGAGCGCGGCGAGCGCCCCGGACAGAACGGCAAGTCTCATGTGTCTTCTCCTGTGATGAAAATCAGACGCCTTCGCGGTCGTAGAGGAACGTGCAGGTGGCGTTCCTGTTCTCCTCCACCTTCAGCTTCCACACGGCTGGACGCTTGTCGGTCTCCGGCTGGCGGGGGAAGTAGAAGTCGCGGATGTGGAGTGCGCAGACGGCGCGGTCGGCGGATGTGAGGAAGGTGGCGTGGCCGATGTCGCCCCAGAGTCCGTTGGACGGCAGGCAGATGGTACGGATCGTCCGAGGCGTCTTCCAGCTGCCGCGCGACCACTCGGGCCGCCAGCGGTGGTCGTGGCCGTGGATGTAGCCGACGCAGAGCGGGGCCTTGGCGATCAGCCATGCGGCGAAGGTGTCGTTCTTCTTGTCGCTCAGGCGCAGGTCGCCGATCGGAAAGTGTGAGGAGACGAAGAAGGGGCGCTTGCGCTTGGGGAGTTCCTTCTTGCACCAGTCCAGCACATCCTTCGTGAGCTTGCCGGGGACGGGGCCGCTGTCCGTCCACGGGCGGTCGTCCGTGCCTTGCAGGCAGTCGAGGACCACGAGATCCGACGTGCCGAGGGAGACGACGCGCACGAACTTGCCAGGGACGGGCGACTTCTCAAGGTGCCCGGGCCAAGCCTTGTTGAACTCCGAGCGGCGGTCGTGGTTGCCCATGCAGAAGACGAGCTCGATGCCGGCGTCCTCCAGACGCTTGAGGATGGGCTTCGAGATGGCATAGTCGTCGGGGTTGCCGCGCAGGTAGGCGAGGTCGCCGAAGCTGACGACGCGGCGGGGAAGGGGTCTCATCGCAAGGACCTCGTCCACGAAGGCGGATAGGCGGCCCTGCGTGTAGGCGGGGGCTTCGCTCCCGCCGTCGAGCTGCTTGCCGCCGATGTGGATATCCGTCACGAAGACGGAAAGGTTGTCGTCGAACTTCGGGGTGCTGACCGCGGCCGTGGCCGTGCGCGGCCCCATGCAGCCTGCGGCGCCTGTGGCGGCCGCGAGGCCGAGAAACATTCTTCTGTTGCAGTTCATGGTCTTTGTTCCTTTGTATGTGTTTGCGAGCGTCGTCGTTGATTACCCGTGCGCCACAAGTCTACCAGTTCCCGCCGCGCCTGTCCACGAGTATCGGATGCTGGATAGGTTATCGGTAAGTGAAATGCATATGCTGGAATAATAGGGCGCTTCGCCGGGTGAGCGCCATGGGGCCCCTCATTCTGCGGCGCGGGCGCTGGCCGCAGCGCCACGCGCCGCAGCCTGTATCCCCAAGGCATCTCCCCCGGCCTCCGCGCCCTAGTACGGCCGTGCAAGGAACAAAATGCTTCTTTTTGAGAAAGTCAGGTGGCGGGATGGCCCACGGGCGAGGGGCGCGGAGCGGAGGTCCGCTTCGGGAATGCGGGCTGCGGAGCGAGGCGCGCGTCAGCGCGACACGCTCCGCAGACTAAGGGGCCCGAAGTGGAGCCGCCGGCCGCGCCCCGTCGGAGGTCTCCCCGCACCGATTGCTATCGGATGAGGGCGGGCGCGCGCATTGACAGGGAAGAGGGGGATATGATAGACTTCGCGCCCGCAAGAAAGAAATGAAATATGAAAAAAATAATAATAACGATCCTGTTTTGCGTTGGACTCTTCACCGCCCTTGATGCGGCTCCGGAGGTCGGCGTGACCCAAGCCGATCTGCAGGCGCTTCGCGCCCTGATCGAGCAGCAGAACGCGAAGATTGAGGCACAGGCCAAGCGTATTGCCGAGCTGGAGGGGCGCCTTGGCGTTGCCAAGCCTTCGGCGGCCGCTCCGTCTGCCGAAGCGGCAGAAGCACCGAAGATCGTGCCGAGCGAAGACACCACGACCAACGAGACGGGCCGCATCTGGACGCTTGGCGACGGTTCGAAATTCTACCTTGCGGACGTGACGGCCGGCATCTTCCAGCCGCTCTCCGAGTCGGGCCTGCGCATCACCCCGTACGGCTACCTCACCTTCGAGATCGTGCACAACACGCACAAGACCGAGACGGACATCTACACCGACTGGGTGCTGCCCCGTCGTAACGGAATGAAGAACGGCGACCATCAGACGGTGTTTAGCATGAATGATACGATCCTCGGATTGAACTTCGACACGCCCGAGACGTACCAGGGCTGGAAGTTCAACGGCAAGTTCGAGTTCGACCTTGCCGGCTCCAATGCCAACGACCCCGACTTCCACTTCCGTCACCTCTATTTCGCGATGGATCACGAGGAGACCGGCTGGAACATCCTCTTCGGCCAGACCTGGCACCTGTGGAAAATGGTCAATCCGCAGGAGATCGACGGCGCATGGATGGAGAACACCGGCTATCCCTACCGCCGTACCCCGCAGCTTCGCGTCACGAAGCTTTTCAAGTGGGATGACAGCTCGCTTGAGCTCCGCGCCGGCATCGCGAAGAACGGAAACGGCATGGGAGGCGACCGCGACGGCGACTACAATCAGGACAACACCGCGTCCGCGTGGGGGCTCGTCGAAGGCGCGGTCGTCTACGACCACAAGACGTTCTGGGAAGATTCCGATCGCCGCTGGCTCGTCGGACTCGCGGGCATGTACGGGCGCGAGAAGAGCCATCGCTTCTGGTATGATGCAGAGGAGGACGAGTTTGAGCGCTATGGCAAGTCCGACGAGTACGACACGGACATGGTCATGATCGCCGCGTCGTTGCCGTTCTTCGGCAAGTTCAAGGTCACCGGCCAGCTGTTCGCGGGCGAAAACCTCGATGGCATCCAGGCTGGTATCGGGCAAGGCATCGCTATGCCCGACCCGACGCGCAGGGGCCGCGAGGTCTCCACGATCGGCGGCTTCGCCGACCTGCGCTACGACTGCACCGAGAAGTGGGCGTTCGCGATCGGCTACGGCTTCGACGACCCCACCGACTCCGAGGCGAAGAACGCCGAGGATCGCGTCTTCAACGAGCGCGTGTACGCGGACATCTTCTACCAGTTCAACGACAACCTGCACTTCGGTCTGGAGTACGCCCACTTGCGGACGAAGTACTACTATCAAGGCGATGCGGATGACGATCGCATCCAGTTCACGGCGTTCTTCGATTTCTGATCGCAGTGCGATGCGCTCCGGCAAGTCGGAGATATTGGCCCCCGCCGGCGATTTTGTCTGTCTCCAGGCGGCGATCGACGCGGGAGCCGATGCCGTCTACTTCGGCCTCGGCACGTTCAACATGCGCGCCCGCAGCGGCGTCAACTTCGCGGAGACGGACCTGCCGGAGGTCGCGCGCCGTTGCCGCGCGGCGGGCGTAAAGGCGTACCTCGCGCTCAACGCGATCATGTTCGAGGGCGAGATCGCAGAGATCGAGCGGACGATCGTGGCGGCAAAGCCGCACGTGGACGCGTTCATCGTGTCGGACTGGGGCGTGATCGAGCTGTGCAGGAAGCACGGCGCGACGTTCCACGTGTCCACGCAGATGTCGACCTCCAACTCGCGCGCGGTCGCGTTCCTCGCCGGGCAAGGCGCGGCGCGCGTGGTACTCGCGCGCGAGTGTACGCTTGCGGAGGTGGCGGACATCGTCGCGAAGTCTCCGATCGAGGTGGAGTGCTTCGTCCACGGCGCGCAGTGCGTCGCGGAGTCCGGACGCTGCTTCATGAGTCACGACGTCTTCGGGAAGAGCGCGTGCCGAGGCGAATGCAACCAGCCGTGCAGGCGGCGCTTCCTCGTGAAGGCCGTGGACTTCTTCGAGGACGACGAGGGCAACCCGATACACGAGTCGGACACCGCGTTCGTCGTAGAGCCGCACACGGTGATGTCGGCGAAGGACCTCTGCTCGCTCGGCTTCATCGACAAGCTGATGGCAGCGGGGATTGCGAGCTTCAAGATCGAGGGGCGCGCGCGGAACGCGGACTACGTGAAGACGGTGACGGCGGCCTACCGCCGCGCGGTGGACGCCGTCCATGCGGGCACGTACACGCCCGCGCTCGTGGCGGAGCTGACGCGCGAGGTGAAGAAGGTGTTCCACCGGGAGTTCGCGGAAGGGCTCTACTTCGGGCGGCCGGGCGCGGACCAGTTCACGGACACGGAGAACTCGCTCTCCACGACGATCAAGCGGCACGTCGGGATCGTCATCGACTACTTCATCAAGGCGGGCATCGCCCAGGTAAAGGTGCAGGACCATGCGCTCGCCGTGGGGGATACGATCCAGATCCACGGACCGACGACGGGCGTGCTGGAGCTGACGGTGGGCGAGCTGCGGCGCGACGAGGAGATCCTCAAGTCCGCCGAACGCGGCACGTGGGCCACGTTGAGGGCGCCGCGCTGCCGCGTGGGCGACAAGGTGTTCTTCATCGAGCGGCGCGGCTAAAAATTCGGTATAATATGGGCGTGCCTCCGACAGGAGGAGCTTGGAACGTGAAATGCGATACGCGATATTTTCAGACGTGCATGCGTATCCGCCGGCGCTCGAGAGGGTGTTGGCGGACGCGGAAGCGCAACAGGCGGACATGCGGATCTGCCTAGGCGACGTGGTGGGGTACGGTCCCGACCCCGGCGGTGCGATCGCCTTGTGCCGAGAGGCGTGTGACGTGGTCCTGGCCGGCAACCACGACGCGGCCGTGGCGCGGCGGATCGACTCCAGCACCTTCATTCCGCGCGCGCAGGAGGCCGTCAACTGGCATCGCGGCAAGATTTCCGAAGATGACATCGACTGGCTCGCGAGGCTTCCGATGAGCGATGTGCGCGAGGACTTCATTTCCATCCATGGCGAGCTTCACATGCGGGACGGACGACTCGCGGCAGGGTTCGGCTACGTGCTCGACGCGTTCGGGGCCGAAACGGTCTTCATGGCGCTGCCGCCCGAGATCGGGCTCGTCTTCATCGGCCACACGCATGTCGCGGATGTCTGGATGCCGGGCGGTCGGGAAAAGACGGGTGATTTCGTGCGTGCGCCCGGCGGACGCTACATCGTGAACGTCGGCGCCGTGGGATATCCTCGCTTCGAGCGCGAGACCACGTACGTCATCTACGATTCGGATGACGGGAGCGTTTCTTTCCGGCATCTTCCGTTCGATTTCGAGGACTACGCGCAGGCGATGGACGCGCAGGGCGTCGAGCCGCCGACCTGGGTGGCCGACGGCCTGCGGGCGAAGAGACGCCAGAAAGGGAAGGGGAGAAGGCAGAGATGAGCCAGATAATCGTGACGTTCGAGAAGGAGTGGATCGACCAGCAGCGCGCAAAAGGCGTGCGGGTGATCCGCCAGCTGGAGAAGTGGCTGGCGTCCGTCAAAGAGGTGACGCTCAAGAGCAGTTCGGGCACCGGCCTGACCGTGGAGGTCCAGCCGGCCGGCCGCGAACGCTTCCTGAAGGGGTTCGCGGAACACATGAAGGAGGACTTCGGGGAAGGCGACCCTTGGGCGCACGCGACGTTCTCGGGCGATCTGGCCGGGCTTGACCTCCCGCACGGCGACGGGCGGGAGACGCCGGAGGCGCCGCCAAAACCGGAGACGCCGTCGTCGTCCTCGAGTGGCTCGAAGTCCGGGAAGATCGGCGAGGCGGAGGAGCCTCCCCCGCCCGACCCGCGCGAGACGCTGGAGGATATCTGCGGACGGGTGCCGATCAAGCACTGCCGCGAGATGGAGGCGTACGTGCGCGAGACGGCGGCCGTGATCCCGACGCTCCAGAAGATGGGGATCGAATCGTCCCTCTGGCACCAGCATCTGCTGATGGCGGTGGACGCGGGGTACGGACGCTCGGAGTTCCTGGCGGCGCTGGCGCGGCTCTACAAAGCGTTCGGTCTGGTGCCGGGCGAGCTGGACAAGAAAGCGGTCCGCGAGTACATCCTGCTGCCCAAGGGACAGGAGCAGGCGGCGGACGGTTACCGCGTCACGTGGGAGACCGTGCTCGAGGCGGCCCAGGACATGAACCGCTCGAACGCGCGCAACGGCATCTCGCGCGTCATTCTCTACATCGACATCTCGGCCTGGCAGACGCGGCTTTCGTCCTCGGAAGTCAAGACGCGCCTGCGCCGGCTCAACTCGCTGTGTGGCACGTTCCTCGTCGTGTTTCGCGTCCCGTTCCTGGAGGGACACGTGCTGCGCGAGACGTGTGCCGCGCTCAACGACATCCTGAACGTGCGCGCGGTCGCCGTGCCGCCGGCGCCGGTTGACGACATGGTCGATTATGCGCGCGAGGCGCTGGCGGCGAACGAGTTCCAGCTCGCCCCCGGCGCGGTCGGCGCGTTCGAGCAGTGGGTCTTGCACGAGAAGGTCGACGACAGCTTCTTCGGCTACAAGACCATGGACAAGATCGTCCAGAAGCTGATCTACGAGAAGGCACTCTCCAACTGCCGGCGGAAGGCGGAGGACCGCGTCATCGGGATCGAGGACCTCAAGGTGTCGTCGAACGCGGAGTCGGAGGACCGCCCCATCGCCGAGCTGGCGAAGATGGTGGGGATGGACGAGGTCTCCCGCCGGATCAACGAGGTGATCGTCCAGATCCAGACGCTGAAGGAGCTGGCCGCGAAGGGGAAGAAGGTGGCGCGTCCCGCCATCCACATGCTCTTTACGGGCAATCCCGGCACGGGCAAGACGACGGTGGCCCGCATCCTGGCGCGCATGATGCAGCAGGCGGGCATCCTGCGCAAGGGGCACCTCGTGGAGGTGAAGGGACGCGACCTCTGCGGGCAGTACATCGGCGAGACGGCTCCGAAGACGAGCGCCATCTGCCGCGACGCGTACGGATCCGTTCTCTTCATCGACGAGGCGTACTCGCTCTTCCGCGACGAGGACGCGTCCTCGCGCGACTACGGTCGCGAGGCGATGGACACGCTCGTGGCGGAGATGGAGAACCACCGCGACGACTTCGGCGTGATCATGGCGGGGTACAAGGACGACATGGACGCGATGCTTCGTGGCAACGCGGGCCTCAGGAGCCGCATCCCGTACGAGATCGAGTTCCCCAACTACTCCCGCGAGGACCTGGAGAAGATATTCTTCACGATGCTCGACGGCACGTTCGAGTACGAGGAGGGGCTCAAGGACGCGGTTCACGGGTTCTTCGCGGACCTGCCGGAGGAGACGTTCAAGTCCAAGGAGTTCAGCAACGCGCGCCTCGTGCGCAACCTCTACGAGCGCACGTGGGGCAAGGCGGCCTACCGCCAGAGCCTCGCCGGCGGAGGGGACATCCGCATCCTCAAGAGCGACCTGGCGGGCGCGACGGCGGACAGCGAGTTCAAGAAGCTCATGAAGAAGGGCACCGAGCGCCGGGCAATCGGCTTCGGCGCGTAACACAAAAAGACAAAAGGAGTACAGAAATGGAACAGGAACAGATTGTTGACGCGGTGCGCGATTGGCTTGACGGCGACGATTGGCATTACGAGTACGACGCCGAGAAGCATCTGATCAAGATGGGCATTACCCTCAAGAGCAAGATCAAGTCGGGCAGGATCTTCGTCGATATCAAAAAGGATTGTTATGCCGTCTACCTCTGCGCGCCGATCAGCGGCGACAAGGACAATCTCGGCGAGCTGCTCAAGTACGTCGCAATGGCCAACTACGGGCTGCTGAACGGAAACTTCGAGGTGGACGTCAGGGACGGGGAGATCCGCTACAAGACGTTTGTGAACTGCGACGGGCTCGAGTCGCTTTCGCCTGCGGTGATCCAGGACAGCATCTACGTGGGCTGCCTGATGATGGACCGCTACGGCGACGGCATCGCGGCGCTCGCGCTGGGATTCTCGGACGCCGACACCGAGATCAAGAAGGCCGAGCACCGGGACGATGCCAACGAGGGCGACTGAAATGTGGTATAATAACCTCTTCCTGAAAGGACCATACTGCACATGAAATACGACAAGAACCATGCCTTGCTTGAGACGCGGATCCCGGGCCTCCCCGACCCGTCGAGCGGCAAGGTGCGCGACGTCTTCGACCTCGGCGACAAGCTGCTGATGGTCGTCACGGACCGCATCAGCGCCTACGACGTCATCCTCCCCGGCGGCATTCCGGACAAGGGCAAGGTACTCAACCAGCTCTCCCTCTTCTGGATGGACTTCCTCGGCGTGCCGAACCACCTCGTGACGGCGGACGTGTCCGAGTATCCCGATTTCCTCAAGCCCGTGGCAGACGACCTGCGCGGGCGCTCGATGCTCGTGAAGAAGGTGAACATGGTTCCCTTCGAGTGCATCGTGCGCGGCTACCTCACCGGTTCGGGCTGGAAGGAGTACCAGCGCTCGCAGACGGTCAACGGACAGCCCTTGCGCCGCGGCTACGAGAACGCATCCAAGCTCGACGAGGTCCTCTTCACCCCAACCACCAAGGCGGCGATCGGCGACCACGACGAGGCGATCTCGGTGTCCGAGATGGCGAAGCAGACGGGGGCGGAGCTGGCGAACGCGCTGAAGGACGCGTCGATCTCCTGCTACACGAAGGCGGCCGACTACGCGGCGAAGCACGGCATCATCATTGCCGACACGAAGTTCGAGTTCGGCCGCGCGGCGGACGGCTCGCTCATCCTCGCGGACGAGGTGTTGACGCCCGATTCCTCGCGCTTCTGGCCGCAGGAGTCCTATGCGGTGGGCAAGAACCCGCCCTCGCTCGACAAGCAGTTCGTGCGCGACTGGCTGGACGAGATTGGCTTCAACCGTCGCCCGCCGGCCCCGGAGCTGCCGGACGAGGTCGTCCGCAAGACGCACGAGATCTACGTCAAGGCGTACGAGGAGCTGAGTGGGAAGAAGCTGGTCTAGCGCGGCCCAGGCGGCGCTGGACGCCTACCCGTGGACGTCTCCCGCCGAGAAGGCCAAGGCACGCGCGGAGGCGGAGCTTGTCGCGTTCGGCGCGGAGGTGGAGTGCGACGACCTGCCCCTCGCGGTGCGCCGCTGGCTGAAGCGGCAGGCGCGTCCGCGCCACATGTGGCGCGGCGAGACGCTCAAGGCGGCGACGGCGGCGTTCGAGGCGGACATCATCTCGCAGGCGCTCGCGGCGCACGGCGGCAACATGGCGGCGGCGGCGCGGGCGCTCGGCTCGACTCCGCGGATCATCGCCTACAAGGCGGGAAAGTACAATCTTAAGCAAACAAGAGACAAGAAAAACAAAGGAGAATGACAATGGGTATCTTTGACCAGGTGAAGCAGGCGATGCAGATGCGCAGCGAAGCGAAGCGCATCCAAGCCGAGATCGAGAAGATCCAGGTGGAGTACGCCAACGGCGGCATCACGGTGACGGCGCGCGGCGACTCCACGATCACGTCGATCAAGATCGCCCCCGACACGTGGAAGGAAGTCGCGTCCGGCAAGACGGAGCGTTTCGAGACCATGCTGTTCAACGTCGTCAACGGCGCGCTGAAGAACGTCAAGAAGGCCACGCAGGAGCACATGGCCAAGATGATGCAGGCCGGCGGCGGCATGGGCGGACTCTTCGGCAAGTGATGTCCTGAGCCGTGCTCGCACCTCTCGAGTCGCTTGTCCGCACGCTCGCGCACCTGCCCGGCCTCGGCCGACGGAGCGCGGGACGGGCGGCGCTCGCGCTCGTGCGCGAGCCGGAACGGCTGCTCGACCCGCTCGTCCTCGCGCTCCGCGAGGCGCGCGCCGAGATTGTCTGCTGCTCGTGCTGCGGCGCGTTCACCGTGCGGGCCGAGAACCCGTGCGCGTTCTGCACGGACGCGACGCGCGACGGCGCGTCCGTCTGCGTGGTGGAGGAGCCGGCCGACATCCAGACGATCGAGTCGTCCGGCGCGTTTTGCGGCCGCTACCACGTTCTGGGCGGCAAGCTTTCGCCCGTGCGGCACCTTGGCCCCGAGCGGCTGCGTATCGCGGAGCTCAAGGACCGTATCGCGCGCGAAGGTTTCAAGGAGATCTTGCTCGCGCTTTCCACGGACATGGAAGGGGACGCCACGGCGGGGTATCTGGCGGAATGCCTGCGCGCGTGGCCATCGGCCGAGAAGCCCGCGCGCGTGACTCGCCTCGCGTTCGGCCTTCCGGCAGATTCGGGCGTCGCCTACTCGGATCCGCTCACGCTCCGCCGCGCGATCGTCCATCGGTGCGACGTTTCATAAGAAAAGGAGAATCACGATGAAGTTGACCGCGATGCTGGGAATTCTTGCCCTCGCGACGGCGGCGAGCGGCTTTACGCTTGTCGCGCCAGCTGTTCGCGCACGCGTGGTGGTGGGCGAAGGGGAGCCGGGCTACGTGTTCCGCGCCGCGCAGGACCTCACAAGCGACGTGAAGAAGATCACGGGTGCCGATCTTGCGCTCGTGCGCGGCAACACACCCCAACCCGGCGACGTGTTTGTCGCCACAACGGGAGCGTCGCGCTCCTGTGCGACCGACAAGGCATGGGAATCTTACGACGTGACGGTCAAGGATGGTGTCCTCGCTATCTCCGGCAGCGACGCACGCGGCACGATGTTCGGTCTCTACGACTTCATTGAGCGCTACCTTAAGGTCGACCCGCTCGCCTTCTGGAACGGCGTGCCGTACCCGAAGGCGGAGACGCTCGCGTGGGACGCCGTTGAAATCCACCAGCCTTCCCCCACCTTCAAGTTCCGCGGCTGGTTCATCAACGACGAGGACTTCCTCTCCCAATGGCGCGAACCGGCCGGTCCGCGTCCCGTGCGCACGGCCAAGGGTTTGTGCAGCCTCGTGATCAACCACGGCACCATGGAGGCGATCGCCGAGGCGATGGTGCGCAGCCGCTTCAACCTCATCATCCCCTGCAGCTACATCGACCCGCGCGTCGACTACGAAGCCGAGAACCTCGCCAT
>JAEEGL011028436.1_pt1 | contig 11915 bp, 13 predicted proteins | sample 9134231 | NCBI WGS metagenome assembly JAEEGL01 (sample SAMN16246548, study PRJNA631951) | gut metagenome | biome: gut microbiome; feature: rumen; material: fiber-attached | host: Bos | place: Iran: Karaj | collected 2018-10 | reverse complement strand
TCGGAAGAGCTCAGGGAGAATTTGCCGAAGAATCCGTCCGGCAGGTCCTTGTTGGCAGCCAGCAGCAGGTTCTTCTTCTCGTCGTATTCGGCCTGCTGGATCTTCTGCCAGTTGATGTGAATACCGGTCAGTTCCTCCAGGTTCTTGAAGAACACCATTTCGTCCGGATCACCGTGCAGCGGGCGCACGCGGATGATCAGGTTGAATTCCGCGGGGGAATCCACCAGTGGGTAACCCTCAGCCAGCGCCGCCGTGCAGGACAGCATCAGGGCCAGGGCCAGGATGACAGCCAGGAACCGTTTCATGTGTCTTTCCTCCTTGAATAGTATTTATTGCAGGGCTTCCAGCCCCTAAAACCAACAGATCATTAACAATGATAAATACTGAACAGCCGATGTTTCCGGAATGAACACTCCTCAATTGTTCATTATTCATTGTTAATTGTTCATTTGAGCGGAACAGTTTATGGCGTCAGCCCTTAACTGCTCCGATCATCACTCCCTGGATAAAGTACCGCTGCAGGAAGGGATACAGGATCAGCAGCGGGAGGGACGAAGCGATGATAATGCCGTATTTAATCAGGTCCCCCAGCCGCTGCTGGGCCGCCAGGTTGGATGCGTCCTCCACCATATCGCCCATCGTATTCTCAAAAAGGATGCTCCGCAGCACCAGCTGCAGCGGGCGCTTGTCATCGCTGATAATGTAGTACAGCGCGTTGGAATAGCTGTTCCAGTGCCCCACCGCGTAAAAGAGGATCAGCACCGCCAGGATGGACTTGGACAGCGGCAGTACAATCCGCATAAAGAACTGGGCATTGGTCGCCCCGTCCAGCTGCGCCGCCTCCAGCAGGTCATCCGGGATGGTCTGCTGGAAGAATGTCCGGGCCACGATCAGGTTCCAGGTGCTTACCGCGCCCGGCAGGATCAGCGCCCACATGGTGTCAATCAGGTTCATGTCCTTTATATGCAGGTAAGTCGGAATCAGGCCCGCGGAAAAGATCATCGTGAAGGCGATCAGCATCATGAAGAAGTTGCGGCCCACCAGGTCCTTCCGGGACAGGGCGTACGCGGCCGGAACCGTCAGGATCATGTTCACCAGCGTCCCCACGCCGGTATAGACCAGCGTATTCCGATACCCGGTAAAGAAGGATTTGTATTCCAGGATCCGGTTGTATCCGTCCATGGTCACTTTCACCGGATACAGGAGCACCCGGCCGGCATTGACGTCCACCGGATCCGAGATGGAGGCAATCACGATAAAGTACAGCGGATAGGCCACCAGCAGGAAACAGAAGGTCAGGATCACATAATTCATAATATCGAACGCCTTGTCCATCCCCGTCTGGCCGACTTTCATCCCCTGCCTTTTTACCGGAAGCTCTGTCCGCGTCATATGCAATCCCTCCTTTCCTGCCCGGATACGCTCAGAAGAGCGATGAATCGGATACTTTCTTCGAGATAAAGTTTACCGTACAGATCATGACCAGGTTCACCACGGATTCAAACAGCCCCACCGCCGTGGAGAAGTCAAACTGGCTCTGCTGCAGTCCCCGTTTATACACGTAAGTCGCGATAATCTCTGAGGCGGAGATATTCAGGGAAGTCTGCATCAGGTAAGCCTTTTCAAAACCTACCGACATAACCTTTCCGGCGCTGAGGATAAACATGACCACAACCGTCGGCAGGATGCCGGGCAGGTCAATGTGCCACACCCGCTGGTACTTGTTGGCGCCGTCCATGATGGCTGCCTCATGCAGCTCCGGATTGATGCCGGACAGCGCCGCCAGGTAGATAATGCTTCCCCATCCGGCGTTCTGCCAGATGTCCGAGCCGATATACAGGGGCCGGAACCAGGAAGGCTCCGCCGTGAAGTGGACCCTTTCGGCCCCCAGGGCTGCCAGCAGGTGGTTGATAATGCCGTTCCTGGGGGATGTAAACAGGAAAATGATACCCACCAGGACCACCGTGGAGATAAAGTGGGGCGCGTAAATCGTCGTCTGTACCAGTTTTTTGTACTTCTTTGACGGCATCTGGTTCAGCAGCAGCGCCAGGATAATCGGCACCGGGAAGGAAATCAGCAGGGTTTCCACGCTGACCGCCAGGGTGTTGGTGATCAGCCGTCCGAAATCCGGTGTTTTGAAAAAATGTTCAAAGTTTTTGAATCCGATCCACGAGCTTCCCCAGATTCCCCGGACTGCTTTGAATTTTTTAAACGCGATCTGGATACCGAACATCGGATAATAGCGGAATATGATGAAATAAGCCAGCGCCGGCAGCAGGAACAGATACAGCTGCCAGTTGCACAGGATCTTTTTCAGTTTCCTCCGTCCCGGAGTCAGCCGCAGATCCCTGCCCGGATCCCTCGCCAGCGTCGTCATGCCGCTTCCACCGCGCCTTTCCCTTATTGTCTTGTACCAGGGCTTTCGCCCCTCCCTGATGTCAAAATCGTATGGGTTTTATGCCAGATAGTCAATCTTCACTTTTTGAATGGGTGTTCATTTCTTGAAATCCGCTTTTTTTGAGATCGGAAATATGCATTTTTTGAATCGTCAATTCTGACAATTCATCATCCCTTTTCCCATTCCGCCATTGTCCCGGAAGGTTCCGGAATGGTATAATGCCTCCATCAGGATGCAACCCGAAAAGCTTTATCACCAAAAAAGGCGGCCGGACAGATGAAAAGCAAAAGCAGGACCTTCTATCGCTATATTCTTTCCTATGCGCTCGTGCTCTTTCTGCCGGTCGCTGTGCTTTTCACGCTTTCCGGTTCCTTTCTTTCTGACCGCTACAGCCAGGAAATTGCCGACAGCAACGCCCGCCTGCTGGCCCAGATGCAGGAGAACCTGGACACCCAGCTGGAGCAGCTGGTCAATATTTCCTTTATGATCCAGAACAATGCCGTGGTCAATCTCCGCGCCAATGAAGGCGACGTGGTGGCCGCCCGCAAAGCCGTGGACACCCTGAACGTGCTTCATTCCGTGTCTTCCCTGCCGGATTTCCTGATTGTCTACCGTTCCGGCACTGAGTACTGCTTTACCACATCATCCCGGATCCGTCCGGATAAGCTTTTCGGCAGCCAGCTGGTCTACGCGGGCCATACCCTGGAGGATTTTCTTACCACCGTGGACCGGCCGGAGAGTATCGTCACCTGGCCTGCGGACACCGTCCGCCAGTACGGCGGACAGGAAACGGAATATATCACCCTTTTCATCTCCGTCACCGGCGGATCCAGGACGCCCAAACTGCGTACCGCCTACCTGATTCCAACCGCCCGGATCCGCGGCAGCGTCGCCCGCATCACGGAGGAATACGGCGGAACCGTCCAGATCACAGATCCGGAAGGAAACCTGCTGCTGGGCATCGGCCCCGTCTCCCGGGAGGAATACCTCCGGGCCGGCGAGCCGGCTGCCGACAGCACGATACAGCTCGGCGGGGAAAAGCACCTGCTGTCCTCCGCCCGCTCCGCTGTCGCCGGCTGGGATTATACCGTGCTGATTCCCTCCCGGGTTATTGAAGCGCCTATGCGCAGGGTGCGGCGGATTATGATCCTGGCCCTCATCGCCGTTTCCGCCCTGGGCGCCACAGCCGTCTATTATCTTTCCAATCTCCATTACAAACCCCTGAAGCGGCTCACCGAGAAAGCCCTCAGCAGCCATGCCTCCCGCCCGGATGAATCACGGACCGGCCGCGCGGACGAAATGCGCCAGGTGGAAGCCGTCCTGGACGCACTGGCCCAGGAAAGCCGGTCCAGCCGCCTCGCCCTGGAAGAAAGCCGGTCCGTGCTGCTGCAGAACGGCCTGCGGCGGCTGCTTTCCGGTGAATACAGTCCCGGCCTGAAGGAGGAACTGGCCCGCAACGGCCTGGCCCTGTCCGACCGGGAACAGTACCGGGTAGCCGTCCTGGACTGCGGCAAAAGCATGCTGGCCTCCCTGCGGGAGGAAGCCGGCGTCTTTATGGCTTCCCTGTCCTTTGGCCGGCAGGATGCCGTCCTCTGTTCCTCCCTGCCGGGAGAAGGCAGTCTTGCCGTTCTCTTCCCCTGCGCCGGGGCGGATGACAGGGCCGAAGACAGCCTTTACAGCCTCAAGGAGCGCCTGGAGGACGCCTGCGGCGTCCCCGTGTCCGCCGGTCTCAGCCTGCCCTGCCCGGCAAAGGAAATCGGCGCCGCCTATACCCAGGCTGTCCGCGCGCTGCAGTTCCGCCTCGTCCGGGGCAGCGGCTGCCTGGTGGTTTATTCCGCGGACCTGGATACCGCCTCCTCGCTGCAGGATTATCCCCGGGAGCAGCTGGAACAGCTCCAGTGGTATCTGCTGCAGCGGGATACGGAAAACGTCTCCCGCCTCCTGCACCGCCTGCTGGGCAGCCTGCAGAAGGGCTCCGTCTCCTTCAGTTTTGTCCGGATGGTTTGCTTTGACGTGGTGAACACCACGGTCCGCGCCCTCTATACCGGCCGGGAAGATTCCGCCGGCCCGGCGGTTCAGCCGGAAATGCTGGAACAGCTGATTTCCTTCGACACTGTACCGGAACTGGTTGACCTGCTGGAACGGTTTGTGGAGGATACCTGCGTTTCCATGGAAACCCTGCAGCCGGAACCCGGCTTTGACAGGGCTCAGGAGATGAAAGATTACATTTCGGAAAACTGCTGCGATGAGCTTTTCTCCCTCCAGGCCATGGCGGACCGTTTCAGCCTGACGCCCTCCAACCTCTCTCATTACTTCAAAAACTGCACTGGCCAGAACGTTCTGGAATATGTGCAGGCCCTCCGGAAGAAAGAGGCCTGCAGGCTGCTGGCTGAGGCCGATGATCCGGTCCAGATCGTCGGGGAAAAGGTCGGGATGCCCAATGTCTCCTCCTTCATCCGTTTCTTCAAACAGCAGACCGGCATCACCCCCGGCCAGTACCGGAAACAGAACCGTTCCTCCGCCGGGAAGGAATAACCCCGCATCTGCCCTGATACCGCGTGAAAAGGCCCGCCGGATCATTTTCCGGCGGGCCTTCCCTGTGTGTATTTCCGTTTCTTAATCCTTTTTCTTTTCTGACAGCAGCCGTTTCAGCATCTCATCCAGCTGCCTGGCCGCGATCCGGGACTCATTACCGGCCAGGTTCCCCGGCGCTTTCCGTTCACAGCTGAAGTTGCCCGTCACGGTAATCTGCCTTCCCTCCGTCTCGCGGATATATTCCGCCAGCACCGCGTACAGGAGGTTTGCCCAGCGCTGATGGTAGGAAGAGGTCACAAGCGTGATTTCCTCAATCCACTGTTCCTTCAGGATCCCGAAGGTGTTTATCGCGTTATCCACCGTGGTCATGGCGCTTTCATCGGTGTAGATGCTGTCTTCCGGAATGCCGCAGGTCCCTGTCAGGTACTGTTTCATCAGTCCGGCTTCCGTATGCCTTTCCGGATTGTTGTCCCCTGTGGCCCCGCCCGAACAGACCAGGATGGAATCCGGGAATTCCCGCCAGGCGGCGGCCGCGGCTTCGCAGCGGTCCTTCAGTTCCTCCGTCATCTCACCGTTGCTCAGCGCGTATCCCAGGACGACAAAGGCATGGCTCCCTGTAATCAGGAGTTCCGCCGGACTGTCCTGCCCGTTCACATAGATCCGGTAATCGGGATCCATAAAAAGTTCCCGCCACTTTGCCGCGATAAAAACCGCCAGCTCGTCATCCTGCATGGCTTCCAGGTCAGCTTCCGCCTGCGCCATGGAGTCACGGGCTTTGGAAAGGTCGCTGATGAGCGTACTGTAGTCCGCGGCCCGTTCCTCCCCGCGCCCGGGGCACATGGGCGCAAGCAGTATCAGTGCCGCCAGCATGCAGGCTGTCATGCTTCTCAGGGCTTTGTTCCCTGCCATTCTGTCCGCCTCCGTTCATTCCCTCTTCAGTGTCAGTTCATTCAGCTCCAGGATGGTTTCCCACAGGACGTTCGCCCCGAACTGAACTGCCGATGATTTTGCCGGCAGGCGCGTCACCCGGGTAAAACCGGCGTCCGCGGCCGTCTTTGCCGCCCTGTCCATATGGTAATCGCTGGTGATCAGTACAACGGGTTCATCCGGATCAATCATCAGTGCCGCGTTCCGGAAATTCTCCTTGGTGGTTTCCGCCCGGTCCTCCAGGATCATGCTTTCCTCCTGCACGCCCCGCTCCGCCAGCAGGTCCCGCATCACTTCCGCCTCCGTCCTCCCCGACCCGGCGGCATTTCCTCCGGTCAGGACCAGCCTGGCTTCCGGGTTTTCCTCCAGGTACTGCCGGGCGGTATCCAGCCGGGACAGGAGATCCGCTGTGGGTTCCCCGTTCTCCAGCGCCAGTCCCAGCACCAGGGCATGCCTTGCCGGTTCCGCCGTACGGATAAAACTGCCCGCGGTAATCTTTCCGCAGAAGAACAGGACCACAGCCGCCAGGCAGGCCAGCAGGATCCGGATTCCCCATCCCGCCGCCCGGATCAGGCCGTTCCTGCTCCCTGTCAGGAAACCGAACCGGAAATCCAGTGCCAGGACCAGGAAAACACCGCAGATGATCAGTTCATAGCGGAAAATTTCCTTATAGGAATCCTTCAGCACCACCGCGCTGATCCTGCGCGTCATGATAACGGTGAGATAAATTGTGAAAGCAATAACCAGTACGATCAGGAAATCGCCGGCAGCGCGTCTGGCCATTCTTTTCCTCCTTCTTTCCGGAGATGGGAATCAGGATCCTGTTTGAGTTGTTCTGTCACGGATATCTTATCGCTTCCGTCATATTCCCGCAACCGAAAAAAACTGCCCATGCCGTAATCCTCGTAACGGTCATGGGCGTTTCTCTTCCGGTTGTACAGTTTTTTGTTTTCAGCGACCTTCGTCACCGGGCTGAATCCCCAGGTCTTCCTCCGCTGGCGGTTCAGTTCTTTCCGGGCCTTTTTGCTCATCTTGTCCTTCGGGACAAATCCGGCCATGTTCATCACTCCCTTCCGCATGGCTTATTAATATTATACCATTTTTCAGAATCACCGGCAAATCCGCCGGATTCCTTATCCCGCCCCGTTTGTACGTTTTGTTTTTGATTTGGTCATTATTACATATTTACCTTGACATTTTATGTTATTCTGTTTATCTTATTTTTTGTCACTTTGACTATAAAGGAGGTTGCTTATGCCTGCAGCGCTGGACCGGGACCGGATCCACATCACAATCGATGTACTGCCTCTTTCCGTACACGAAAGAACGCTCTATATCCTTTTGTCCCGGAGAAGCACACCTCCCTATCAGGGCATGTGGGCGCTCCCTGGCCGTTTTATCGGCATGGATGAATCCGCCGAACCGGCTGCGGAACGCATGATGAGCGCGTTGCTGCCCTCCGCTGACGGATACCTGGAGCAGCTGTATACCTTTTCCGACCTGAACCGGGATCCCCGCGGCCGCGTTATCTCCATGGCCTACCTGGATATCCTTCCCTGGGAGGCCGTCCGGGAATCCGTGCTGGACGGGGATGCTTCCCTGGTCTGCTTTGCCGCTTCCCTGGGGGAAAAGGGCCTGCGGCTGAAAGGAGCGGACGGAACCCTCCTGTCCGGCAGCGACCTGGCCTTTGACCACGGGCGCATCATTGAAACCGGCATCCGCCGTCTCCGCGGGAAAATCGACTATACGGAGATCGGGTTCCGTTTCCTGGCGGATATGAACGCCTTCTCCCTCAGCGAACTGCAGGACGTGTTTGAAGCGGTGCTCGGGGAAAAAGTGGACAGCAGCAACTTCCGCAGGACAATCATCAACCGGTATGAAAAAAACGGCCAGCTCCGGCAGACGGAACTGTCCGTCCGGCGCGGGCCCGGCCGCCCGGCCGTGCTTTACAGCATGGCAAAGGGCTGCGGAAATGAATGACAGAACCGCTTTCAGTACAAAGCGTTTTTATGAAAGGAGAAACATTGATGGAATACACTTTTCAGCCGGAGGCCGTCCGTGACAGGCTTGTGGAAGAAGTAAAAAAGCTGGCGGCATCCCAGGGCTTCAGCCGCGTTGTCGTTGGTATCTCCGGGGGCAAGGATTCCACCGTGACCGCCGCCGTCTGCGCCAGGGCGCTGGGAGCGGAGAACGTATACGGCGTCATGCTGCCGGACGGGGAACAGAAGGATATCGCCGACAGCCGGCGGATCTGTGAAGCCCTTGGCATCCAAAGCAAAACCGTGAACATTGGGAAGATCCATAACGCCCTCCGGGAGGCCACAGACCAGTTTGGCCCGGCCCCGGACAACGACGGGTTTGTCGTCCCGCAGCAGAAGGAAAGCGACATCAACGTTGGTCCCCGCCTGCGGATGACCGTCCTGCGCTATATCGCCCAGGCCCTGGGCGCCCGCCTTGCCGGCACCGGCAACCTCAGCGAAGCCACCGTGGGCTACTGCACCAAGGACGGGGATACTTCCTGCGACTTTGCCATGCTCGGCGCCCTGACCAGCGTGGAGGTGGTGCAGGTCGGCCTGACCATGCCCGAAATCCCCGCGGAACTGGTGCAGAAAACGCCCACCGACGGCCTCTCCGGCTTCAGCGATGAGGAACGCATGGGCCTGCGCTATGCGGACATCCACCGCTATATCCGGGAGGGTTCCTGCGGTGATCCGGAAACGGATGAGAAGATCCGGAAACGGGAGCGGGCCAATATGCATAAGCGCCGGATGCCGGTCATTGTGAACCCCTTCGGAGGCTGCGGCGAATGAAAAAAGTTCTCGCCTTCTTCGGTGCCTTCAACCCGCCGACCGCCGCGCATCTGGGGCTGGCTGACTATGCCCGGCAGGAAACCGGCCGTGAGGGTGTGATCTTTGTCCCCTCCCGGACGGATTATATCCGGAACGACCAGGGTAAGGATTACGTTTTCAGCAATGCCGCGCGGTTGGAAATGCTGGAGGCGCTCGCGGAAAGCCGTCCCTGGATGCTGGTTTCCGGCTGGGAAATGCAGCAGGAGACACAGCCCCGGAGCTACATCACACTCTGTCACCTGCGGGAGGAGGGATATGAGCCTGCCCTCCTGCTGGGATCTGACAATCTGCGTCAGCTTTCCTCCGGCTGGAAGTTTGTGCCGGAGATTGCCCGTGAATTCGGAATCGTATGCCTTGCGCGAAGCGCGGATTCCTGTGAAAGCATCATCCGGGAAAGCCCGCTGCTCAGTTCCCTTTCGGACTGCATTACCGTATTGGAAACCCCCGGTGAATGGAAGGATGTTTCTTCCTCCGCCGTCAGGGACGCGCTCCGTCAGCCGCAGGATCCGGATAAACTGAAGCAGATGATTCCCGGTGAAATCATACCCCTGGTATGCAATACCCCTGATCAGAGGAGGAACAACCCATGAAACTGGACCCGATCATTATTTCCCTGCTGGATACGGACCTGTACAAATTCAATATGAACCAGGTCATCTTCCATAAGCATACAGACCTGAGCGGCGAATATTATTTCTGCTGCCGGAATGAGGGAATCGTATTTACCCCGGAGATGTTTGAGGAAATCAACGAGCAGATTGACCACCTCTGCACCCTGACCTTCAAAAAGGATGAACTGGATTACCTGCGTTCCATCCGGTTCATCAAGAACGACTATGTGGAATTCCTCCGCCTCTGGCATCCGATCCGGGATTATGTGGAAACTTCCCTTTCCGAGGACGGTCAGCTGGGAATCCGGATCAGCGGCCCCCTGTTTTCCGCCATGCAGTTTGAAATCTACCTGCTGGAAATCGTCAATGAAGTTTATTTCCGGATGCAGTTCGACTATGATGAACTGATCCGTTCTGCGGAAGAACGCCTGAATGAGAAAATCCGGGATTTCCGGAGCGGGAAATACACCTTCCATTTCGCTGAGTTCGGCTGCCGCCGCCGTCTGAGCCGGGAGTGGCTGGATGTGGTTGTCCGCCGCCTGGCAGCGGAAACCGACTGCTGTGCCGGCACTTCCAACGTCTATCTTGCCAAAAAGTATAACCTGACGCCCATTGGCACCTATGCCCATGAGTTTGTCCAGATGTACCAGGGCATCGACTCGATCCCGCTGGCCTACACCAACCATTACGCCATGGAAGACTGGTATGACGAATACCGCGGCGACAACGGCACCGCCCTGACGGATACCATCACCACCGACCTCTTCCTGCTGGATTTCAACCGGGCCATGGTCAACAACTTCACCGGCGTCCGCCAGGACAGCGGCGACCCCTTCGAATGGGGCGAGAAGATCGTCGCCCACTATAAGAAGTACGGCGTGGACCCCCGGACAAAGCTGCTGCTGTTCAGCGACAGCCTGGACTTTGACCGGGCCCAGAAACTGTATGACCACTTCCGCGACAGGGCGAAAGTCTCCTTCGGTATCGGCACCTTCTGCTCCAACGATACCTTTGCCGATCCGCTGAACATCGTCATCAAGCTCCAGTCCGTCAACGGCCGTTCCGTTGCCAAACTGTCCGACTCCCCCGGCAAAACCATGTGCATGGACGACGATTACTGCGAATACCTCAAGCGGTCCGTCGCCTTCCGCCTGGACCGGGAAAAGAACGTCGGCGTAAACTGAGGGATTTATGGATATTCAGATTTACCGCCTGATCGAAGGCGCGAAGCAGGCTGAAGGGCTCACCGTGATCATCGACGTGTTCCGGGCATTCTCCATGGAATGCTGGCTGTACGCCCTGGGTGCGAAGGAAGTCCGCCCGGTGGGCAGTATCGGGGAAACCTTTGCCTGGCGGGAACGTGACAGCGGCTGTATCCTGGTGGGCGAACGCCACGGAGCGAAGATCGATGGCTGCGACCTGGGCAACTCCCCTTCCTCCATTGATCCGGAAATGATCCGCGGAAAAAGGATCATCCATACCACCAGCGCCGGCACCCAGGGCATCGTCAATGCTGTCCATGCTGATGAAATCATCACCGGCAGCTTCGTCAACGCGAAAGCCATAGCGGATTATATCCGGAAGGCCGATCCCGCGAAGGTTTCCCTGGTCTGCATGGGGAAGGAAGGACTGGAACCGGCGGAAGAGGATGAACTGTGCGCGGTATACCTCAGGAGCCTGCTGACCGGCGAAGGGATGCCGGATATCGACGACCGGCTGAAAGCCCTCCGGACCGGCGGCGGCAGTCATTTTTTTGATCCTGCCCGCCGGGAAATCTACCCGGAAAAGGATTTCTGGATGTGCGTTGACCGGAACAGGTTCAGTTTTGTGCTGAGAATTGAAAAAGACAATTTGGGATTCATGTCAAAAATGACTGTCTGATTGCCAGGCAGTCATTTTCATTGCTTTTTATACTTTTCCAGGACGCGGTGATAAACCGCCGGCAGCGCCGCGGAAATGATAACCGTACCCAGCATACTCCAGATAAAAGCCCCGGGCTGCTGTTTTATAAACAGCAGCGGAATCCCCAGCAGTTCAAACAGGGCCGTGTAGATAAACCAGATTACGGCAACCGCCCGGTTGTATTTCCGGGCGTCGGAGACCTCCGAAGGTTTTATCCCCGAATAGAAGCCCACAGGCTTCTCCGAATTCCAGGCCCACAGGCCGATCCCCAGGAGCGAAATACCCACCAGGCTCCAGATCACAAAGCCGGCAGTCACGGGAACACCTTCACTCCGTCACCGGTTCCGCGTCTTCATCCGCTTCGGAGAACAGTACCTCCGCGATCTCCGCGGCTTCCTGGAACCTTTCAAAGGGAACATAGAACTTTGTCCGCTCCAGCAGCGGGCCGACCCGCATCGTTGTTCCGGCGCCCAGCATGTTCTTTTTCAGGAACGGAATACCGTTCTGCTTCAGGACGTCTTCCAGGATTCCGGTATGAATAAAGTCCGTCTCCGTCACAAAGCAGGGATCCTTTGCTTCGGGTTCCCTGGTTTTCTTGCTGCCGCAGACAGGGCAGCGGTTTCCCTCAATAATCCGGCTGCAGTTTTCGCAATACACGTTTCTTCCTCCCCTCATGCTCTGTCGTTCCTGTTA
>JAEEGL010196057.1_pt1 | contig 11915 bp, 7 predicted proteins | sample 9134231 | NCBI WGS metagenome assembly JAEEGL01 (sample SAMN16246548, study PRJNA631951) | gut metagenome | biome: gut microbiome; feature: rumen; material: fiber-attached | host: Bos | place: Iran: Karaj | collected 2018-10 | reverse complement strand
GCTCTTTGCGGAACTTAGCCTCACCGATAGCACCGTTTTTCTGTTCTTCGGCAACCTCGATTTTGGCTTTGTTGATGGCGCGTTCTGCCTCTTTCTTTCCGAGTGCGTCGATGTAGCCGCTCTCGTCGGTGATGTCTTTTACGTTTACGTTGATGAGTTTCAGGCCGAGTTTTTTGAGTTCCTGCTCTACGCTCTCCGACACGTTGCGGAGAAACATCTCGCGGTTTGAATTGATTTCCTCGATGGTCATTGTGGCGATAACCACACGCAACTGACCGATGATGATGTCCTCGGCGAGGATGCGGATGTCGTCCAGACGGATGCCGAGAAGTCGTTCTGCGGCATTGTTCATTACGCCGTCTTCGGTGCTGATACCCACCATAAAGTTGCAGGGTACGTTTACACGAATCTGCTGTTTGCTGAGGGCTTTTTTAAGGTCTACCGAAATAGTAATCGGCGAAAGGTCGAGGAATTCAAAGTCCTGAATTACAGGCCAGATGAATGCAGCTCCACCGTGAATACATTTAGCTGTTCTTGTTCCTGCCGAGCCTTTGCCCACCTTGCCGTAAACAACGAGGATTTTGTCGGAGGGACAGCGTTTGTAACGTTTTACAAACCAAATAATTAGAATTAAGCTGATAACTACAGCTATAAAAATTAGGGTAAATAATGCGTCTCCCATAATTGATGTGTTTTTATGATTTATAATTGAAATTAGTTAAGTTTTTCTACAATTAGAAGGTTTTGATTGTCAACGGCTTTCACTATTATTTTGTCGAACTGTTTCAATTCGGTTTCTGATTCGGTGATGGCGTCGTAAGTGCGAACTGCACTTTGCACATTGATTTGCACTTTGCCTTTGCCACTTTTCATAGGTGGTATCGAGAGGTAGACTTCGCCTTTAGCTCCAACGGTGTCGCTTGTGGCAAGTGTGCCGCTGTATTGCATTCGAGCAAAGAATGAAAGCATCAACACTATCACAATTGACATTACTAAACCTGCCACCAAAGATGACAATATTGTTACCCAAATGGGCAGTCCGTTGTTGATTGTAACAATGCCTATCCACGAAGCAGCCACGCAAAATCCTATCAATGATTTTAAACTGAGAAAATACGAGCCGGTGTCGGAATCACTATGGTCGCCGTGATCTGTATCGGTATCTGAGTCGCCGTCGGTATCGCCTCCAAAGAGACTCATTCCAAATATTACAATAAAAGCCAAAGTGCTTATCACAGCCATAGCCCAATAGATTTTTGGTATGAGCGGCATTGCGCTCCATGTTTGAAGTAGTTCCATATTCTAATTTTTTTGTTTGTACAAATTTACATAATTATAGTTGTATTAACAACTGTTTTTTGTAAAAAAAAGCAAAAAAAAAGCCTCCGATTTTTTTCGGAGGCAAAAAATGATAAGTATGGGGGAAGATAAATGCTATTCAAATCTGATTTTGAAAGATTTTTCGCTTACCTTGCCTGCATTGTTGCCGTTAGTGGGTTTAGTTTTGATCACGATAGTTTCGTTTTCAACATCACCAGCGATTTCAGGATAGTAAGTTACAGTAATAGCGCTTGATGAATTGCCGGCGATTGTTTTTGTTTTGGGCAATACAGTGATTCCGGCGGGAGCTTCAAAACCAACGATTTCTAAAGTTTCGGCTTGAGTGTTGTTGATTTCGATAGTTTGAGTAGAAACATTAGCGGTAGATTTGTTGAATTTAACCATATCGCTTTTAGCGCTGAGTGCGCGAGTGTTGCCGAAGATCTGGAGGTCTTCTTCTTCAATCCAACCCTGTGCGTTTGAAATGTTTGCGATGAATGTCATTACGAGGGCTGCTAAGATTAATTTTAATGCTTTCATAATAATTTATTTTATTTAATAATTTAATTTTGTTGCCGTTTTGTTTAACGGTTTATTTGTATGTTTAGTTGCCTAATTTTTCTCAATTTGAAAAAAAAATTAGATTTTTTTTCTATTGTCTTTGAAGTTCAATGTCTACGCTTGATCCTTTGTATTTAGGACGGTAGATAACTTTGTCGTAGTTACCTTGTGATGCGGGTACAATAGTGCCGGCTTTTTCGAATTCGTCGTCGTCTTTGATATAAAGGATGCTGTCGTTTTCGATTTTGTATTCAAGTTCCATAGGGAAAGAGTATTCGCCGTTGGTGGCAGATTTGATGAGCATAGATACTGTGGTGCCGGCGTCTACAGTTGCTTTTTGTCCGTCGAACTCTACTGTGAGATCAAGTTGAGAAACTATCATTGAGAGCATCGATGATGGAATGTTTTGCGATTTGAATTCGCTTTCAAACAAAGCACCTGCGTTTGAAACATCGATAGTGTATTTGCCTTTGAGTGAATCATTTGACGATCCGTTGCCGTCTTTGTTGCCGCCGCACGAGCAAAGAAACATTGCGGCACATGTTAAGATTGTAAAGAGTTTTTTCATCGTTTTGTTTTATTTAGTTTATGAACGTTGCAAATATAATGATTTATTTTTTTCGCTGCTATCATTTATTTACAAAAAATAATAATTTTTAAACATTGGTGTCAATGTTGTGATACTTTTTTTTAGTTACTTTGCAACTTGATATAATATAAAGTGTATGGCAGTCAAAAGTAAAATTAAGAAAGCGTTTGCTGCACTGTGGATAACGGTGGCGGCTATTCCTATTTTGCTTGTGGTTGCAGTGTCTACTTTTTTGGCAAGCGAAACAGTACAGTCGTTTGTGGCACAAAAAGTTTCGGAGTCTTTGTCAGAAAAATTTGGCACAGAAATCAGTGTTTCAAAGGTTTATATCAATCTGCCGCGTTTGAGTGTGGATTTAAAAGAGATTTATGTGGAGGATTTAAAACACGATACTCTGCTCTATGCCGGTAGTATTTCGGCAAGGTTAAAATCTTTTGTTATTTCGCGAAACTACTATCATTTTTCGCAAGCTCAGGTTCGCAATGTGGTGGTTAATATGTTGGCGGATACTTCAGGAGGGTACAATTATTCTTTTATTTTGCCTGTAAAAGATTCGTTGCAGGTGGATACAGTTGACGTTCCTTCAAAATTTCATATTGAGGTAGATAAGATAATGCTTGCCAATATCAATTATACTTTGAGTACCGGTGCACCTGAAACAAATTCTCCGCAGATTGATTTCAACAATTTGAAACTCAGAAATGTAACGCTGCTTGGCAAGAATTTTTCTATCAACGATCAAACCGAAATTGCCCTTAGAATCGACTCGCTTCATGCCGAGGAACATTGCGGATTTAATATCAACAAATTGGGTACAAATGCTTTTGTAAGTACCAATGGCATAATACTTAAGGATCTTATTCTTGTTACCGACCAGACCAATCTTCGTGCCGACAGTTTGAATTTTCATTTCGACGGATTCGACTCGTTTTCCGACTTTTTCAACAGTGTGACTCTGGGTGGTAAAATCAATGAAGGTTCGTGGTTGGCGGTTGACGACATTGGACGTTTTTCAAAAACGCTTTACGGTTACGGTATTGCTCCAAAAATTAGTGCAGTGGTGTCTGGTCCTGTTAGCGCATTGAAAATCAATACTTTGAAACTTGGCTATTTAAACGACACTCGTCTTGATGCCGAAGGTAGTATTTATGGTTTGCCCGAAATGGATATGACATATTTTGATTTGAGTATCAAAGAGTTGTCAACATCTCATGATAATATCAACAGTCTTCATCAGCCGCTTAGCGATGAGCCTATTGTGGAATTGCCCGACGCTCTTAACGAATTGGGCACAATTTCGCTTGCTGCCGACATCAAGGGACGCGCCAACGATCTTACTCTCAACGGCAATCTATCATCAAACCTTGGAAATATCACTACCAACGTGGCTCTGTTTAATGCCGATGAAATCATTAATATTCAGGGTATTATTGATGCCAAAAATCTTGACCTTGGCGCTGTTACCGGCGACCATGAGCAATTTGGTTTTCTCACCACCGCCGACACTGTAAATATCAATATTTTGCCCGGAGGCAGGGTCAACGGCACAGTGAAGGGCGATGTGGATTCGGTTGGTTTGTTGAAATACAACTACACCGGCATTAGTATCAACGGACGTTTTTCGGAGAGTGATTTCGACGGTCTATTCTCTATCAAAGACCCAAATTTAGACCTTGATTTTGCGGGACTTGTAAATTTTGGCGGCGATGTGTTGAAGGCTAAATGTTCGCTCAACCTTGATCATGCCGATTTAAAAACCACACACTTGCTGCATGATTCGCTCGATTTGATGAGTTTTGCCCTATCTGCCGACCTTGAAGGTTCGGATGTGGACAATATCAACGGAACTGTAATACTAACAGAACCATTAGAATTTCGTCGCGACAACAAGTTGTTTTATATCCATAATTTCAGGATTAAAGCCTTTATCGATCAATATATCTGTTCGTTGCCGTTGCGCAGTGTGGAATTGCGAAGCGACTATGTGGATGCCGACCTCAAAGGACTATTACGGTCTGACCAGCTTGCCAAGATTATGAGCAATTTTGCTTATATGGTTTTTCCGTCGCTCAATTATCAAGATTCTGCTGCTGTGGCGGCTGCAAAACAACGTTTGGCTCAGTCTTCCACACGTAGACGCCGTGCTCCTCGCGAATTTAGCGACCCTGATTTTCAGCGAAATCTGGGCAACAACTTTGATTTCTCCATTCTTTTTAAAAACACTACCGAAGTTACCGACTTTTTTATTCCCGAACTATCAATTGGCGAAAATACTACACTCAAAGGTGGTTTCAATACACTTCGCCGACATATTTGGACCGATTTGCAAACCGATAGCTTGCGCTACAACGATTATTGCACCAATAATCTCAACGTTAGTGTTCACGCACTTGGACGCGATTTTATTTTAGACATTCAAGCCGATTCTATCGACGTGTCTAAAGATTTGAGAATCAAGAATCCGGCAGCCAATATTACCGCTCGCAACGATACAGCTACTTATATGTTTTCGTGGTACAATACCGATAGTTTAAAAAACGAAGGCACATTCGACGGCAGAGTGGTGTTGCATCAGCATTATTTACCGGGACATTTTCCGATTATAAATGCCAAGTTTAACCCGGGTAGTTTTTATATTCACAATTCCAAGTGGGAAATCAACGAAAGTGAGGTAAATATTGACACTACTTCAATATCAATCAATAATTTTGGTCTTATTGCCGAAGATCAAAAGATTACATTCGATGGCATTTTGAGCGAAGACCCTCAGCAGACTCTTTCTGCCGATATTAAGAATTTCAACCTTGAGTTTCTCAATTCATTTGTGAGCGGACTTAATATAAAAGGTGTGCTTTCGGGCAATACCGACGTAAAAAATATTTATGGCGACATTCCAATTTTCCGTTCGCACAACTACATCGACAATTTGATTTTCAATGATGTGAGTCTCGGCAATGTAACTGCTAATTGCGATTTTCAGCCTTTGGATTCTATTATCAATGTTGATTTTTATACCAAGCGTCGTTTGCTCAACAAAGAACTGATGGAAAAAGACACGATCAAACCTATCCACGGTTCGGGCTCTTGCAACATACTTACCAAGGAGGTAGATTTTACACTCAATATTCTCAGTTTGCCGTTCAACACATTCCGCCCCTTTTACGAAAACTACATTAAATCATCTAATTACACCAACCTTTCGGGATATGCACGGGTAAAAGGTAAGGTTGAAGATCCAAAAATTATGGCTCAATTGAGTGTGCATGGTGGCAATTTTAGAATTATGAGTCTCGGCACTCAATACGACATCAACGACTCGCTGGGTATCACTCTCGACAATAATCTTATAAAAATCCATAAAACAACGCTTTACAGCGACCGAAAAACCGGCAATGCAGTGCTTCAAGGTACAATTTCGCATCACAATTTCGACAATATTGATATGAATCTTAGTCTTGCGGTTAAGAATTTTATGTTTTTGAACGCCAAACAGACCGACACATCAATGTTTTATGGCAAGGCATATGCTTCGGGTGATATTTTCCTTCGCGGAAATCCTATGCGTATGATTGATATCGACGGACGTGTAAAAACCGAAAAAAACACTCTCGTTTACCTGCCAATGTACGGAGCGAGCGACGTAAACACCGAAAACGACTTTATGACCTTTGTAACTCACGACACCCTGCATATTCAAAGTCAACGTCATGGAGCCGACCTTTCGGGTTTGAAGATGAATTTCAATCTTGAAGTTACGCCCGATGCCGAAGTGCAGGTAATTCTCGACGAAACTACAGGCAACATTCTTAAAGCCTCTGCCAATGGCGACCTTCGACTTGTAATTTCGTCGTCGGGAGATTTCTCAATGTTTGGAGCTCTCTCGGTAGAAAAAGGTGATTATCTGTTTACAATGCAGAATGTGCTCAGCAAAAAGTTTGAGGTGGTAAAAGGCGGCACACTCCGTTGGAATGGCGACCCGATGGATGCCGTGGTGGATATTTCTGCCGTGTATAAACTGCGCCGAGTAAACCTCTACAATCTTATGGTAGATGAAGAATATCGCAACAAAAAAGTGCCCGTACAATGCCTTTTGAATATGAAAGGCGACCTCAACGAGCCAATTGTTTCCTTTGGAGTAAAACTCGACGGCAACTACGACGATATTCAAACCCAACTTTCAAACTTAGACGAAGGCAATATCAATAAACAAGTGATTTCGTTGCTGTTGCTCAGTCAGTTTCAACCGTTGCCCGGTTTGCAAAATCAAGAAAACTCGCTTTTCTCCGACTATAATCCGGGCGAACTCGTAAGCAATCAAATCAACCACTGGCTCAGCGATATAAGCGACAAAGTGGATGTGGGTGTCAACTATTCTATGGGCGACAATACAACCAGCAGCGAACTTGAAGTGGCACTATCCACGCAATTGTTCGACGACCGCGTTACCGTATCTACCAACGTGGGTGTGGGCGGCGAGTCGAAAACCACTACAGCCACCAACCGAACCAACAATGTGGTGGGCGAAGTGCAGGTGGATGTAAACCTTAATAAGAGTGGAACCGTAAAACTAAAAGTGTACAACAAGGCTAACGACGATGAACTCGACCAAGCTCCTTATACTCAGGGCGTTGGTGTATCGTTTAAAAAGGAATTCAACAATCGTCACGACCTTTTTGCACGCAAAAAGAAGCAAAAAATCAAAACACCATAAATTATGAAAAAAGCATTTTTATTGATAGCATCTTGGCTGATGGTGGTTTCCGTTAGCGATGCTCAAATTGCAGCCCGTGTGCCTGCCAACGCTCAAAAACTTATTGATGCATATCCTGATATGCAACTGACTTACAGCGACAACGCAATCGTTTTTCCCGACGGTACAAGAATCGTTTACGATGACGGCAAGGAGAAAGATTTTGTAACAAAACTCGACAATAGCGACATTGAAGATATGTTTTCGATGACATACGACACATCTGTAGACGAACCGGCATATTTAAACGACTGTGGCCGAAGCCGTTGCGAGGCTTTGTTTAAAAAAATGTATGGCAACAGTGCAGCCGAGGTTCAAAAAAATCTTGTAAAAATTGAATGGTTTGGACAGCAATTGCCTATTACAAAAGTTAACGGCGTAAGCGAAAAACTAAAAGCCGTTTACGAAGAACTTAAACAGAAACCCGAACTCAAAAAATATCTTTTGCAAGCCTCATCGTTTTATTGGCGTCAGGTGCGTGGTGCTAATCGTTTGAGTGCTCACAGTTACGGAATTGCATTTGATATCAATGTTTCCAACAGTAATTATTGGCTTTGGAGCAATAAAGGCAAATCAGAAACCGACCAGATAAAATATGCCAACCGTATTCCAATGGAAATTGTAAAAGTGTTTGAAAAACACGGTTTTATCTGGGGCGGACGCTGGTATCATTACGATACTATGCATTTTGAATATCGTCCCGAGTTTTTGTAAAAACTTAGATTATCAGCAAACCTTTTATTTTTTCGGTTTCGCCGGCAAGTATAAGTGTGTCGCCTTCGCTCAGAAGTACATCTGCACCGGGGTTCATTGATATTTCGTTTTGGTGTTCAATGCCAAGTACCACACACTGAGCTAATTCGCCAATGCGAGATTCTGCCAATGTTTTGCCGCAAAATGGCATTTCGGGAAGCACCTGAAGTTGTTCGAGCGAAAAAGTGGAGGCCCGTTCTGCCGATTGTTTTTCTCTGCCTGTATGTACTGCGGTGTCGAGTTCCTTGCTAAAACGACGTATCTGTTCGTCGCTACCAGCCACCACAATTCGGTCGTGAGGATATAAACGTTCGCGTCCGCCCGGAGCATTAATATTGACACCGCCGCGAACAATACGCACTATATTAACTCCGCACGATCGGCGAAGGTCGAGATTCAAAAGTTGATGTCCGCAATATAGCGACTGCGGATTTAGTTCAAAATCAGCAAGATGGAGGTCGTAATTAAGAAATGCTGCTTCCACTTCACGCCTAACGGAACGGTTGTTTTCCTGTTCCCGTTCACGTGCCGAAAGGTTGTCGATAAAACGCTGTTCAATATCCGACGATTGTTTGTGCACCTTGCTCGATAGCAAAATTATTACCACAATGGCAATTGCAGCCACCACAAGCAATCCGAGCGTTAGGTTAAAATATTTGCCTATGCAGAATGTTACGAAAACCATTCCCAAGATCATTCTCGCAGCATAAAGTGCCACAAGGGTAGCCCTTCGATACGAATTGTCGCGACTTAATGCCAGTGTTTCAGGTGCTGATTTGTGACTTGCCACCATCTTGTAAATAAACGGCGAAAGAATAATTAAGAGCACCACCAATGCCACCAAACGTGAAACCCATTCAAGATTGTCGGGGGTAACAGTAGCCACAGCCTCCACTATCCAATTAGATACAAATTGTTGATAAAGTGTTATTACAAAGATACTTACCACACTGTATACAGCCACGGTGAGTCCCACTTTTTTAAGCAATTGCCTTAGAAGACTTTGCTGTGCAATGGTGCTTTTGCCTTGCGAAAGGCGTCCCACAAAATCGAAAAATTTTTGCGGCAAAACCTTCTCCAGCATTTTGTATGCAGGTTCGGCAAGACGTATAGTATAAGGTGTGAGAAACGTGGTAATAACCGAAACAGCCACCACAACCGGGTAAAGGAATTTTTCGGTAACGCCAATCGACTCGCCAAACTGGGCAATGATAAAAGCAAACTCGCCCACCTGTGTAAGTGCAAAGGCAGACTGCATAGCCAGTTTCATCGGTTGACCCGAAAGCGTGATGCCGAGTGTGGCAAATATTATTTGTCCAAAAATTACAGTAAGCGTTATTATCAAAATAGGCAGCCAGTATTCAGCCAATGTTGCCGGCGAAATCATCATTCCTACCGACACAAAAAATATAGCGCCAAAGAGGTTTTTGATTGGCGACATGAGTTTTTCAATTCGTTCACATTCAACAGTTTCTGACAAAATAGAACCCATAACGAATGCACCGAGAGCCTCGCTGAATCCTGCCATTTTAGCTATTAGCACCATTCCGAGACAGAGACCGAGAGCTACAATGGTCATGGTTTCGTCGTTGAGATGTTCGCGACATTTTTTTAATAATGTGGGTATCAACGTGATACCGGCCACAAACCAAAACATCAAATAAGCCACCAATTTGCCTACTTGTGCCAACATTTCTGCGCCGTCGAACTGCTGGTTTACTGCAATCGATGCCAAAAGCACCATCAAAACCACGGCAAACAAATCTTCAACTACAAGTATTCCAAAACATAGTTCGGCAAATTTGTGCTGACGTAAACCGAGGTCGTCAAGAGCCTTAAACACAATTGTGGTTGACGACATACATAGCATACCGCCAAGGAATAGCGAGTTCATTTCTGACCAACCCATCATTCTGCCGAGCATAAAACCGCAGCCCATCATTCCCACCACTATGGTAAGACAGCCGATAAAAGCCGTGGAACCCATTTTTAGGAGTTTTTTGAACGAAAATTCAAGACCGAGAGTGAACAACAAGAAAATTACGCCCACCTCGCCCCAAGTTTCGGCGCTTTCAACATTTACCCAAGAACTGCCGCAGACGTAAGGTCCGGCAAGTATTCCTGCCACTATATATCCTAAAACTACAGGCTGTTTGAGCCATTTGCACAATATACTGATAGCCCCGGCCACCAGCATAATTATTCCTAAATCGTGAAGCATTTTGATGTGTTGTTTTTCGGCTGCAAATTTACGGCTTTATTATGAAAATAGCAAGTAAAGACACCTTTTTGATATAATTACTTATAAAACAAAACACGGAAATACCATTCGTATTTCCGTGTTAACCGGTTTTCATATCCATAGTTTGATTAAACTTCGATTTATTTGACTGCAACTTCCAATTGTCATCTGTCCTTTGGATACAGAAAAAGGAAGAAGGTTTAATCAAGATATGGAAAATTTTTTGTATCTTGTATGGAAGATACTTTTGGGGTGATTTTATCTTGTATGGAAGATACTATTAGTTTTCTACCCTTTGTTTTTCCTTCAAAAATTGGTAATTATCAAAAAAAACGCTATCTTTGCCGTAAACATAAAAATGACACGGCATGATAAATTATCCGCTTAGCATACAGAGTTTTGAAGACCTTATAAATAAAAAATGTGTCTATGTTGACAAGACGGAATATGTTTATGATCTTGCACATAAAGGAAAAACCTATTTCCTCGCTCGTCCGCGCAGATTTGGTAAAAGTTTGTTGTGCAATACTTTACGTGCTTATTTCGAGGGCAAGAAAGAACTTTTTGAAGGTCTTAAAATTTACGACTTAGAAAAGGATTGGATTAAATATCCGATGATTTATCTCGATTTTGTAAGCGGCGACTATACTGCCGGGTCAATAACACTTCTCGACAAAATCAGTATTGCCTTACAAGAATACGAAGACGAAAATGACATTCAATTCGACGATAGTGTTATTAAGAATAAAATAGAGGCTCTTGACGAAAATACTAAAACCGACCCTTTGAAAATCATTAGTCAATCGTTGTCGTTACGTTTGGAATATGATTTGAAGGAAGTATACAAAAAGACCGGTCTTCAAACCGTTATGATTGTTGATGAATACGACAATCCGTTGATTAAGAGCGTTAATCTTGAAACAGACAAGGAAATTTACCGTGGTTTTTTCTCGGTGTTGAAGTCTGCCGACAGGTATTTCCGTTTTGTTTTCTTGACGGGCGTTACAAAATATGCCAAGACTTCGATTTTCAGCGGCACAAACCAACCATACGACATATCGTTGGAACAGAATTATTCGGCAATCTGCGGCATTACGCACGATGAGTTGTTATCTTATTTCAAAGACGAAATCCAAGCCTTTGCCAATCAGGAAGAAATTTCGTTTGACGAAATGCTCGCCGAACTCAAAAAATGGTACGATTCCTACCTGTTTCACGAGCGGGGAATCAAAGTATTCAATCCCGTGAGTCTGTTTTCTGCGTTGCAGGGCAAAGATTTTCAAAATTATTGGTACAAAACAGGAACGCCCACAATCCTGATGCAAAGGATTAAAAATACATATTTTGACATCAAAACTCTTCGTGGCGACTTGGAATATGGCAAAGACGCTCTGATTGACTACAAGGATGACGAGTTTAGGACAGACCTCGTGCCGTTGCTGTATTATACCGGCTATCTGACAATCAAATCGTATGACAAAGAATACAGGTCATATACTCTCGGATTTCCGGATTACGAAGTGGAGATGAGTTTTTTTGAATCGCTTGCCAAGGAGTTTTACACCACAATGGAAAATCCGTCAGGATTGGATTACACAAAATTCAAGGAAGATTTTCGCACCGGCGATGTTGAGGGCGCAATCGAGCGTATGAAAGCCTTGTTTAGCGCATTGCCATACGCCCAAAACAAGAGCCTCCGC
>JAEEGL017176339.1_pt1 | contig 11916 bp, 13 predicted proteins | sample 9134231 | NCBI WGS metagenome assembly JAEEGL01 (sample SAMN16246548, study PRJNA631951) | gut metagenome | biome: gut microbiome; feature: rumen; material: fiber-attached | host: Bos | place: Iran: Karaj | collected 2018-10 | reverse complement strand
CTTTATCAACGGTTTCACCGTCTGAGGTGTACTCAACTGCGCCGTCTTCGCCGGTTATGGTTTCGCCGCTCCAGATAACGGTGCTCTTGCCGCCGTCAAGTCTGTATACAACATTGCTCTGCGAGCCTTCGCCTTTGAAGGTGCCTGCAACGATTCCCCCGCCCTCTGCAACACCTGTTTTGCCCGATGAGCCGGAAGTGCATACAAGCACGGGGCTCTCGCCGTCAAAGCAGTAAATCTCAACCGCGGAGTATTCGCTCTCCCCCTGTGAAATGAAAAGCTCGGGCGTGCCGTCATCGTCTATATTCATGAAGCCGAACATAACATCCTCACCGAGCCCGGAAAGAATCTTTTCTGTCAGCAGGGCTTTGAATGCCGCGGCGGCATCCCCCTGCGGAAGCGTTTCGGGATATGCGCCGCCCTCTTCTTTACCATCCGTATCATCTGACCTGTCGATAAAATCGGCTCCGGTTTTGAGCGCTACAGCGTTCTCTTCGGTGAGCGGATATCCGTCTCTGCCGAGAGTAACCGTGGCGGCAGGTATATTCTGCGCAAAAGCTGCTCTGTAATCCTCCTGCGCTATGGGCTCCTCGGAATCGGAGGTGAAAAACTCAACCTTATCGCCGTAATCCTCATTGCAGTCAACGGGGATAAGAGAGCTGTCCGAAGCGATTGTGATACCCTGCCACACCTGCTTTATGCTCTCACCGTCGAAGAAGCTGACCGTGTGGGTTTCCTGGTTTTCGAGCAGTTCGTATGTGTATATAAGACCGGCACCCTCAACGTATGTCATGTTGCCGGCTGCCCCCGCGGAGCCGATATAACGGGTTTCATATCCGTTGAATGTGTGAATATCAACCTTTGAGGCTTCCTGATCTCCTCCGGAAATAAGCAGCTCGGGTATGTTGTCCGCGTTAAGGTCGACAACTGAGAAACGGCAGTCCTCCGGCTCATAATAATAGCCGGCAAGATTCGCATTGCCGCCCGCTATTGAGAGCAGATAATCGGAATATGATTTGCCCCACGCACCGTAATCGGGCGGCAAAGTGGTGGTTTCCGTGGTGCTTTCTGCGGTTGTCTCCTCTTTTATCATGGGTATTTTTATATCGCAGGCAGTAAGCAGGCTGCAGACTGCTGCAATGGCAATAACGGCGCAGATAATTCTTTTCATATTTGCGTCACCTCTTATTGTAATAATCTTTTCCTTGAATTAGGGACAGCAATGGAGTAATATAAAAACAAGCTTACACACGCTCAGTCTCTCTTGAGCTCGTCAAGAGTAAGCTCATAAGCGGGCAGGAATTCCCTCACAAACACATTTGCCTCTTCGAGCCCGAGCGCTTCTATTGAAGCCGCTGTGCTCTCGGCGGCGGAATCAAAATCGGTGTTGCCCGCTCTCTTTTCCTGAATACACTTTATCAGGGCGCTTATTTTATCTGCCGCTTTTACATATTTCCACAGCTCGGCGTCATCCTCGCTGCGCACAAAAAGCGGCTCATATTCATCCCTGAAATCATCGGGAATCATATCAAGCAGATTGCGGCAGGCTTCATTTTCAACGGTTGTATATGCCCGCCTTACCTCATCGCTGTAATACTTTACGGGTGTGGGCATATCGCCTGTGAGTGTTTCGGGCGTATCATGATAGAGGCCGAGAAGTGCGGCTCTGCTGCAGTCAAGATTCCTGCCGAAGCGCTTGTTGCCTATCACGGTAAGGGCGTGGGCAATTGCCGAAACCTCAAAAGAGTGCTCCATCAGGTTTTCGCCGTGCTCGTTACGCATAAGAGCCCAGCGGTTAATATATTTCATTCTTGACACCATTGCAAAAAAGCCGTTTTTCATCATATCACCTCCCGGCATTATCTTAAATAATGATACCATAGCAGCGGTATTATTTCAATACAGAAAGGTTACAATAATGCATACGGATATATCGTCAGAATTTATAAAAGAGCTTGACGCCTTTTACGCGCAGGAGGATTTGCAGGGCGCGCTCGCCTTCCTTACAGAAGCGCTCGACAAAAGCCGCAGGGGTCTTTCGCCGCTGTCCCCGCTCACGGTTCTCAATGAACTTACGGGCCTTTACAGGCAGACGAAGCAGGAAAAGGAAGGCATGCTGTGCATTGATGAATGTGCCGTGCTTCTCGAAAATACGCAGATACCCGATAAAGACCGCGGCACAATTCTGCTCAACTGCGCCACCACAATGAAATCATTCGGCAAAGCCGCGCAGGCTATGGACCTCTATACGAAGGCGGAGGAGCTGCTCACCTCATCGCTGCCCGCGCACGACCCTCTGATTGCAGGGCTTTACAATAACATGGCTCTCGCCTTTCAGGATAACGGCAGCACAGACAAAGCCGCTCAGTATTTTCAGAAAGCGCTTGAAATAACGGGAAACAGTAAAGAGCAGGCTCTGGAATACGCAATCACCTGCGTCAATCTTGCGCACCTCAGATTTGAAAAGAATTACCTTGACGAAAGCGTGAACGCGCTTCTTGACGAGGCGATGAAGACACTGGATAATCCCGATTGCAGACGCTTTGATAAATATGCTTTCACCTGCCGCAAATGCGCCCCGTCATACGGGTATTTCGGCAGATTCGCTGATGAAAAAACACTCAATGAAAGAGCGGAAAGGATATATGAAGGGAACAGAAATAAGCAGAAAATACTATGAAACCTTCGGCAGGGAAATGATTCACTCTTCTTTTCCGGAGCTTGAGGGCAGGATTGCCGCCGGAATAGCCGGCCCCGGCTCGGACTGCTTCGGCTATGACGATGAAATAAGCCGCGACCACGACAGCGGAGCGGGCTTCTGCCTCTGGCTCACCGATGAGGATTATGACAGGGCGGGCTTTGCCCTCGCGAGGGCCTACGGCTCGCTGCCGGATGAAATGGACGGAATAGCAAAAGCCCCTGTAAACCCTTACGGCAAAAACCATTTCGGAGTAATGAAAATATCGGATTTCTTCAGGCCTCTTACAGGCAGCGCAGGCGCCCCGGAAAGCGACGGGCAGTGGCTTTATACGCCTGAGTTCACCCTCGCCGCGGCGGTAAACGGAGAGGTATTCCGCGACGACCTCGGCGTATTCACGGGAATACGCGAAAAAATAAAAAGCGGGATGCCGGCTGACGTGCGCCTTAAAAAGATTGCCGCGAGAGCAATTGGCATGGCGCAAAGCGGGCAATATAATTTCTCGCGCTGCATTTCTCACGGCGAAAGAGGAGCCGCCTCGCTTGCAAAGACGGAGTTTGCAAAAAACTGCATTTCACTCGTTTACCTGCTCAACGGTTCCTTTGCGCCATTTTACAAATGGGCTCTGCGGGGAATGAAAAGCCTTGACCTGCTTTCCGACACCGCCGAAGCTCTTGAGGAGCTTCTCTGCTCGGAAACCCACGCCGCCCAAAGCGCAGTAATAGAAGACATCGCGGGTGAATTTGCAGACTATTTCAGGCAGAGCGGGCTGAGCGTGTGCCGCGATGATTTTCTTGAAATGCACGCCTATGAAATACAGAATAAAATTAAAAACCCGGATATAAGAAATATGCATATAATGGAGCCGGGACTGCAGTGGTAAAAATGTCCTTGACTTTAGCGTGCTAATGTGTTAATATGCTAACTTGTAAAAGCGAGTTGGCATATTGTTTTATTATGATAACCTGATTCTGAGGTATGAATATGAATTTCAGAAATGAACAGACAGACCGTCTCTTTGAAGCAATACTGAGCCTTAACGATGTTGACGAATGCTACAGCTTCTTTGAGGACCTTTGCACAATCAAGGAGCTGCAGGATATGTCACAGCGCCTCGAAGCCGCAAAAAGGCTTTACGAGGGTGAAAACTATCTTGCAATTTCAAAAGAAATAGGCATAAGCACAGCCACTATAAGCAGGGTGAGCCGCTGTCTCAATTACGGGGGCGGCGGTTACAGATCCGCCATAGAAAGGATGAAGGCAAAAGATGATAAATGAATACAATCTGCGCGATGATGAAAAAATAATTTTTTCTCTGCGCTCTCTCTATGAAAAATACGGCTATGAACAGTATAAAATGGTTAAATTCGAGGAATATGACCTCTATGTCAAAAACAAGGAATTTCTCGTTTCCGAAAACATAATCACCTTCAACGACACGTGCGGAAAGCTGCTCGCACTCAAGCCCGATGTTACCCTGTCCATAATAAAAAACAGCGAGGATGACCCGCAAGGCATTCACAAGGTTTATTACAATGAAAATGTTTACAGGGTTTCAAAGAGCAGCAAGAGCTACAGGGAGCTTATGCAGGTAGGCATAGAATGCATGGGCGATGTGGACGGCTACTGTATCTCGGAAACGCTCTCCCTTGCCGCGATGAGCCTTAAAACGGTTTCAGACAGCTGTGTGCTCAGCATCACGGACCTCGATGTGCTTTCATACGCTGCAGGTCTTCTCACCTCAGACGGCGAAACGTCCGCCGCCCTGCTTATGCTCGCGGGCGAAAAAAATCTTCACGGCATTGCCGCAAAGTGCGAAAGCGAAGGCATAAGCAAAGACAAGTGCGCTCTCTTCAGCTCGCTTGTTTCCCTGCACGGACGCCCCGGCACGGTTATCGGGTCGCTCAGGCAGCTCGTTCCCGATTGCCCGTCCCTGCCGCTTCTCGAGTCCACGGCGGCGTCTCTTGAGGAATACGAGGACATAATCGACCTTGATTTCTCCTATACGGGTGATTTAAAATACTACAACGGCATAGTGTTCAAGGGATATATTGACGGCGTGCCTACCGCGGTGCTTTCCGGCGGGCAGTATGACAAGCTGATGAAAAAAATGGGCAAGAAATCAAAGGCAATCGGTTTCGCGGTTTATCTTGACGAGCTTGAAAAGCTTTTCAGAGCCGGCAAGGATTATGATGTGGATACCGTTTTGCTTTACGGAGAGAGCGCTCAGCGCAAGGCTCTTACCGAAAAGGTGAAAGAGCTTTCGGCGCAGGGCTCTGTGCTCGCCGTAAAAAGAATACCCGAAAAGCTCAGATACAGACAGCTGATTGAATTCTGAAGGAGTGATCCGGTTTGGACAGATTTGTAAACATAGCCCTGCCTAAAGGCAGACTCGGCGAAAAGGTATATGATATATTTGAAAAAGCGGGCTGGGAGTGCCCTTCGATAAAAGAGCCCAACAGAAAGCTTATTTTTGAAAACGCCGAAAAGCAAATAAGATATTTCTGGGTCAAGCCCTCCGATGTGGCGATTTATGTTGAGAGGGGCGCGGCGGATATAGGCGTTGCGGGCAAGGATATACTGCTCGAATATGAGCCGGATGTGTTTGAACTGCTTGACCTCGGTATAGGCAAATGCCGTATGGCGGTCGCGGGGCCGGTATCATTCAGGGATGACTGCACCCGCACTCTGACGGTTGCCACCAAGTTTTCAAATATAGCCGCGAATTATTACAATTCAAAGGGCCGCGATATAGACATTATCCACCTTAACGGCTCCATAGAGATAGCCCCCATCCTCGGGCTCTCAGATGTGATAGTCGATATAGTTGAAACGGGAGCAACCCTTAAGGAAAACAATCTTGAGGTGCTTGAAACAATAGTCCCAATAAGCGCAAGGCTCATAGCCAACAAAGCAAGTTTCCGCTTCAAGAGCGAAAAAATAGAAAAAATAACCGAAAGCATTTCGGAGGAAATCAAATGATCAGAATACTCAATTACAGCGAAACGGATATAAATGATATCTTTATAAGAAGCACAACCACTGCAAATGTCAGGGAAACGGTTGAAGGCATAATCGCAAACGTCAGGGAAAACGGCGACGCCGCTCTCAGGGAATACACTCTGAAATTTGACGGCGCTGATATTGACAGTTTCGCCGTCTCACAGGAGGAAATCGATGAGGCTTTCGCGGCAGTACCCGAAAGATTCATAAAAGTGCTTGAGAGGGCAAGGGATAACATAGCCGCCTTCCACAAAAAGCAGGTGCGCTCCTCATTTATAATCAACGACACCAAAGGAGTAGTGCTCGGCCAGAAGATTATCCCTGTTGACAGGGCGGGTCTGTATGTGCCGGGCGGCACGGCGGCCTACCCCTCCACCGTGCTTATGGATGCCATTCCCGCAAAAATTGCGGGGGTAAAAGATGTTGTTATGGTCACTCCCCCGTCAAAAAACGGCAAAGTAAACCCCTCCATACTCGCGGCGGCGAAGGTTGCCGGAGTGGATAAAATCTTCAAGGTCGGCGGCGCGCAGGCAATAGCCGCGCTCGCTTACGGCACCGAAAGCATACCGAAGGCCGATAAAATAGTCGGCCCGGGCAACGCCTATGTAGCCGAGGCTAAGAAACAGGTTTACGGCACTGTGTCAATCGATATGATAGCCGGGCCGAGCGAGATTCTTATCGTTGCCGACGGCAAATCGAATCCGGCTTATGTCGCGGCAGATCTGCTCTCACAGGCGGAACACGACAAAATGGCAAGCGCAGTGCTTGTGACAGACTCGCGCGCTCTTGCGGAAAAAGTCAGAGATGAGATTGAAAAGCAGCTTCCCGCGCTCGAAAGATATGAAATAGCCAGAGCCTCCATTGATACAAACGGCAAGATAATCGTTGCGGATACTCTTGACGCGGTGCTTGAAATTGCCAACGAAATCGCACCCGAGCACCTTGAGCTCTGCGTTGACAATCCCTTTGATTACCTTGATTCCATACGGCACGCAGGATCCGTATTTATGGGCAGGTACTGTCCGGAGGCGCTCGGCGATTATATGGCCGGCCCCAACCACACTCTGCCCACAAGCGGCACGGCAAAGTTTTCAAGCCCGCTGTCGGTAGATGATTTTGTTAAGAAGACACAATATTCCTATTTCACAAAGGATGCCCTTGCCGACCTTGCTTATGACGTTGAGTATTTTGCGCTGCGTGAAGGGCTCACAGCTCACTCAAAGAGCGCTGTAATAAGACTTGAGGATGATAAAAATGAGTAAATATTTAAGACCCGAATTCAGAGACCTTGACTCGTATGTGCCGGGGGAGCAGCCTACCGGCAGGAGCTTCATAAAGCTCAACACAAACGAGTCGCCCTTCCCGCCCTCGCCGAAAGCGACCGAAGCGGCGGCGCAGGCGGCGAGCGGGCTGAATCTCTACTGCGACCCGGACAACAGAGAGCTTACAAAGACAATGGCTGATTATTTCGGCGTGCCGGCGGAGTGCGTGCTTATGACAAACGGCTCCGATGAAATACTGAACTTTGCTTTCATCACTTTCTGCCACAGCTCCTGCCCCGCGGTATTCGCCGACATCACCTACGGCTTTTACAAGGTGTTTGCCAATGTAAACGGCGTGCCCTATGAGACAATACCGCTCAGAAGCGATATGACGCTCGATTACAGGGATTACCTCGGCATAAACAAAACAATCTTTATAGCTAACCCCAACGCCCCCACCGGCCTTGCCATCAGCACGGGAGAAGTTGAGGAGATACTTAAAAGCAATCCGGATAATGCAGTTATCATAGATGAAGCTTATGTCGATTTCGGCGGTGAAAGCTGTGTGCCCCTTACTCAGAAATACGATAACCTGCTCGTAACCCAGACATTTTCAAAAAGCCGCTCCATGGCGGGCGCGCGACTCGGAATGGGCATTGGCAGCAAAAAGCTTATAGCGGACCTCAACACCGTGAAATTCTCAATTAACCCCTATAATGTTAATTCTATGACAGGAGCAGCGGGCATAGCGGCCATAAAGGATGACGAATACACCCGCCGCAACTGCGCTGTCATAACAGAAAACCGCGAATATACCACCGAGCAGCTTAGAAAGCTCGGCTTTGAGCTCAATAATTCGAGCACAAACTTCGTCTTTGCAAAGCACCCGAAAATAAGCGGAGAGGATGTTTACCTCAGACTCAGGGAAAAGGGCATTTTAGTCAGGCACTTCACTCCGGATAACATTAAGGATTATAACCGGATAAGCATAGGCACAAGAGAACAGATGGACGCGCTCATCAGCGTTCTCAGAGAAATAACGGAGGAAATAAAATGAGACTTGCCACAATAAACAGAAAAACCGAAGAGACAGATATAGTGCTCAACCTCGACCTTGACGGCAGCGGAATATGCACCATAAGCACCGGCTGCGGCTTTCTTGACCACATGCTGACCCTCTTCGCAAAGCACGGCAGATTTGACCTTGACGTAAAGTGCATAGGAGACACGCAGGTGGATTATCACCACACAGTTGAGGATATAGGCATATGCCTCGGCACCGCGTTTGAGAAAGCTCTCGGCGACAAAAAAGGTGTCACCCGCTACGGCTCCTGCATTCTGCCGATGGATGAGGCTCTGATTCTCACTGCCGTTGACATAAGCGGCAGAAGCTGCCTTTCTTACGGCCTGAGCTTTCAGACTCAGAAAATCGGCGAGTTTGACTGCGAGCTTGTTGAGGAATTCTTCTGCGCGTTTGTGCGCAATTTTCCCGTTGCCCTTCACATCCGCCAGCCCGAGGGCAGAAACTCCCACCACATTGCGGAGGGCGCTTTCAAATCCGTTGCGAGAAGCCTTAAAGAAGCTGTGAAAATCGACAGCGAATACGCAAACGAAATCCCCTCAACGAAAGGTATTATCTGATGACTGCCATTATTGATTACGGAGTGGGCAACCTTTTCTCGCTGACCTGCTCTTTTGACGCGATAGGTGAAAAAGCCGTCGTAACCTCCGACCCGGAGGTGATAAAAAAGGCCGGCAGAATAATCCTGCCCGGCGTAGGCGCTTTCGGTGACGCGGCCGAAAAGCTCAGAAAGAGCGGGCTTGACAGGGTGCTTAAAGAGGAAGTCGCAAAAGGCAAACCTCTGCTGGGCATATGTCTTGGTATGCAGCTGCTCTTTGAAAAGAGCTATGAATACGGTGAATACGAAGGTCTCGGTCTCATCGAGGGTGAGATAAAGCCCATAGCGGATGTGATACCGGCAGATTACAAAATACCGCACATAGGCTGGAACGCGCTCATATTCAGAAATGATGACGGCGGGCTCTTCAGATATATCAAAGAGGGTGACTTCGTATACTTTGTTCACTCATTCTACGCCGCCGGCTGTGAAAAAGACACGGCCGCGGTTGCCGAGTACGGCGCTCCCCTTACCGCCGCTGTGGTAAAGGGCAATGTTTACGGCACACAGTTTCACCCGGAAAAAAGCGGCGATGTCGGGCTTGCGATACTGAGGGCATTCTGCGAAAGGGAGGGTCCGTTATGCTGATTTTTCCTGCGATTGACCTTTACGGCGGCAAAGCTGTGCGCCTGTATAAAGGCGATTACAGTCAGATGACCGTATATAACGAAAACCCGCTTGAGGCGGCTCTTGATTTCAGAAATCAGGGCGCGACATGCCTGCACCTGGTTGACCTTGAGGGCGCCAGAACAGGCGAAACCCCAAACATAGAAACCGTGCGTTACATTGCGCGCGAATCGGGTCTCTTTTCCGAAATCGGCGGCGGCATACGTTCTCTGGATGTTGCCGAAAAATACATAACCTCCGGTGTTGACAGAATCATTCTCGGCACGGCGGCGGTAACCGATGAAAACTTTCTGAGGGAAGCCCTGAGAGAATACGGCGGCAGAGTCGCCGTGGGGGCAGACATAAAAGACGGCTTTGTCGCGGTAAAAGGCTGGACAGAAAATTCAAAGTATGATGTTTATTCGTTCTGCGAAAAGATGGAGAAGCTCGGAGTACAGACCTTGATTGTTACCGATATTTCAAAAGACGGCGCAATGCAGGGCACAAATCTGAGCCTTTATGAGGAGCTCTCCCGCAGATACAAGATAAACATTACCGCCTCCGGCGGTGTGTCTTCAATTGAAGATGTGAAGAGACTCAGAAAAATGAATCTCTATGCCGCGATAATCGGCAAAGCGTATTACACAGGCAGCATTTCAATCAGAGAGGCGGTTGAGGCGGCAAAATGATTACAAAAAGAATAATCCCCTGCCTTGACGTGCGAAACGGCAGAGTTGTCAAAGGAGTAAACTTCGAGGGGCTTAATGATGTGAATTCACCTGTTGAGCTTGCGGATTACTACTCCCGCTGCGGAGCGGACGAGCTTGTCTTTTACGACATCACGGCATCATCCGACGGCAGGAAGCTCTTTACCGACATTCTCTGCGAAACGGCAAAGAAAGTGTTCATCCCCCTCACGGTAGGCGGCGGAATAAACACCACCGAAGATTTTGACAGGGTGCTCAAATGCGGGGCGGACAAGGTGAGCGTAAACTCGGGCGCAATAAGGAATCCGTCGCTCATAAATGAGGCGGCAAAGCTTTACGGCGACCAGTGCGTGGTAATCTCCGCCGATGTAAAAAGAGTTGACGGCGTTTTCAGGGTATTTGCCAAAGGCGGCAGAGAAAACACCGGAATGGAAGCCATAGAGTGGATAAAAAGATGCGTAGGCAACGGAGCGGGCGAAGTGGTGCTAAACTCCATTGACACGGACGGGGTAAAAAAAGGGTTTGATCTTGAAATGCTCGATGCCGTGTGCAATGCGGTGAGCGTGCCCGTGATTGCCAGCGGCGGAGCGGGATGCATTGAGGATTTTATAACCTTGTTCAAGACCCTTCCGAAGGTTGACGCGGGCCTCGCGGCCTCCATTTTCCACTTCGGCGAGGTCAGCATAAAGGACCTTAAGCAGAGCCTTGCAAACGAGAATATAAATGTGAGAATACAGAGGTAACGATATGATTGATATAAACACACTTAAATTTGACGAAAAAGGGCTCATACCCGCAATAGTGGTTGACGCCGAAACGAAGCGGGTGCTCACGCTCGCGTATATGAACAGGGAGAGCCTCGCAATCTCAATGGAGAAAAAGCTCACCTGCTTCTGGAGCCGTTCAAGGCAGGAGCTCTGGCTCAAGGGCGAAACCAGCGGCAACTATCAGCACATCGTTTCAATCACGGCGGACTGCGACAAAGACGCTCTCGTAGTGCTCGTGAAGCCCGACGGCCCCGCCTGCCACCTCGGCACGGAGTCCTGCTTTGAAAACCCCGTTTTCGAGAATGACGAAATCGGCTATTTCACCCTCGGAAGGCTTATGAAGCTCATTGAGGGCAGAAAAACAGATAAAAAAGAAGGCTCATACACAACCTATCTTTTTGAAAAGGGCATTGACAAAATACTCAAAAAGATAGGCGAGGAGTCAACAGAGGTCATTATCGCGTCAAAGGCCGGCGACAGGAAGGAAACAATCTACGAAATAGCTGACCTTACATATCACGTGATGGTGATGATGATTGAGATGGGAATATCGCTCGAGGATGTGCGCAGCGAGCTGGCGTCGCGTCATGTCATAGATACCAAGGTCAAGCAAGAAAAAATGACTTGATACGGTCGGCGCATAAAGAGCGAAAAACAAACAGACAATAGTTTATATGAACTGCGGGTTATGAACTCGCAGTTCTGTTTTTTGTTCAATATGATTTGCTATAAGGAATGATTTTATATTGTCTGTTTTCGACTCTTTCCGTCCTTTGCCGTATCCCGATACTGTCTTCAGTCCGGAAAGAGCCGTTTTCATCTCTTTCTGCATCCGACCTGGTGCGGTGCCTTTGAGGAAGTAACATCAGAAACATGTTTGTTTTATAGTGCTCGCGTCGTAGGGGCAGATATTATCTGCCCGCCACAAGGATATGCGGAGCATCATAAAAACGGCTTGCCCCGCAATGAATTGCACGGCAATTCACGGCGAAGCCGATTCATGCACCGAAGGTGCAATTCATAATAACTCACAACTCATAATTCATAATTCGGAATTATCCATTCTCCGAAAATGTGAATAACTGCGTGAATAACTTGTGAAAAACTGCCTTTTTCGGGGGTAAACGGGTAATTCTTACCGCTTGGAGAGGTAAAAAACACCGTTCAGGAGCGGTAAAATCTTCCAATCAAGAG
>JAEEGL017137370.1_pt1 | contig 11916 bp, 14 predicted proteins | sample 9134231 | NCBI WGS metagenome assembly JAEEGL01 (sample SAMN16246548, study PRJNA631951) | gut metagenome | biome: gut microbiome; feature: rumen; material: fiber-attached | host: Bos | place: Iran: Karaj | collected 2018-10 | reverse complement strand
GGCACTGGCTTCACCTTCCATATAGATGAGAGTGACATTGTTTTTGGGCGATTTGCGAGCCAGATTCTGGTTGAGGAAGAAAATATAGCGGTTGATGTTCTTGTACTTGGGCATCGTGTAGAAGCCATAGTACAATTGCCCGTTGCGGTATTCCACTTCCTTGTCAACGGCTTTGGCTCCGTCCTTCACCACGAGGTTCTCGATGATTTCGGCCTGCGTCTTGTCGGTCACGCTGACACTGTGATAGAGTGTGAACCCGATTTCGCGAGCCTGAACTCCCGTCACAATGATCTCGGTGGCACCCGCCGCTTTTTTGTACCGTCCATCAAACAGGCGGTTGATGTTCAAGCCGGTTTGGGCCATGGCAGCCATGGTGGTCAACAGGCAGGTCAGGATGATGATAGTGATTCGTTTCATATCGGTTGTCATTTTATTCGTTGTCAAGTTCTAGGGCTTCACTCAGTGAGGAGAGTTGATGGGTCATGGCGTCGGCGGCATTGTCCATCTTGCTCAAGTCATTGGCGACAAGTGCCATGACCTTGTCATTGTCCTGGACGACCTCTCCGTTAACATAGGCAATGCACACGTCAACCGATTGCTGCTGATGCCAAAGGGTATATCCACCAATCGCGAGTATGATGGCTATCGAGGCCGCGATGCCGATGAGTTTGCGTCGGTTGCTCTTTTTGGCAACGCGGTCGGTCTCCTGGCTGTGGGCGACAAAGTAGCCCATCGTGAAGCGTGCCTCGTCAATCGTCTCGCTGCTCCAGGTGCAGTCGGCGAGGGTTTCACGCAGCATCTGCTCTTCCTGAATGCTGGTCTCACCGTCGAAGTAGCGCTCGATGAGTTGCTCCAGCTGGGCTTGGTCGGTTATGTGAAGATTCTGGTTCATAATTTCTTCTCCATGTTTCTTGATTGGTAAATCTCACGCACGCGGCGGCGTGCTCGGCTCAGTTCCACGCGCACGTTGGCGGCGGTCATGTTCATTCGGTTGGCGATGTCTTCAAACTCCAGCCCTTCAATCTCCCTCAGGTCAATGATTTGCCGCTGTTTGATTGACAGGTCATTGTCAATAATGTAGCGCACTTGGCGGTAGGCAAGGCTGCGGTCGTTGTCGTTCACCTCCTCGGCGGGTTCGTTGACTTGATCGATGGTGACGTCAGCATGGTGGCTGTTGTGGCGAGCCATGTCGATGCTGGTGGTGCGCACGGTCATCATTCCTGCGCCCTGGGCGTGGCTGGCGCTCTTATAACGTCCGCGATGTTGCCACAGCTTGACGAAAGCGTCCTGTACCGCATCGGCCGCGTCGTCACGGTTGCCGGTGATGCGTTCGGCCAGCGAGAGCATCTGCTCCCTCAAGGCGGTGAATGCGGTGGTTATGCGGTCGGGTTGCTTCATTGTTGATAGCTGTTTCTACTCAATAAACGTGGAAAGGGGGCAATTGTAACAAAAATAATGGGAAAAATGGTTGATTTTTTTTACTGGAAATGGCGGAGGGGACGGAGATAACGGATAAAACGGATATTACGGGGGGATGGAGATGACGGATAAAACGGGGGAGATGGAAGGTAATAAACAAGACGGAAATTCCATAAAATGGAATTTCCGTCTTGTTGGGGGAGAGTGGGTTGTTTCTTTGATTAGAGGCCGAATACGAGGCCGAGGGTCCAGGTGTTCTTGATCTCGGGGCCAAAGCCGTCCTTGAAGAACTTGCCGGGGCTGTAACGGCAGTAGATACCGGTAGCGCCCACGGTGAGGGCACCCATGGCGTCGAAGCTGATCTTGTTCTGCTTGAGACCCTTGTAGTGGGTATCATGGTCAACCTTGTTCATCTCGTAGTGATTGTCGGCACGAGCATACACGTTCCAGTTCATGATGCCGGCAACGCTGAATTCGAGTTTCTTGTAAATGCGCTGACGGAACATCAAGGGGAACTGTATAGACCACATGTTCAGGTTGGAGGTGCGGTTCTTGATCAGGTCGATGTTGGTTTCGGGGTAGGAGCCCAGGGAAATCACACCGGCGTCGTCGCGAACGAGCATACCCGGACGCTTCATGCTGTAAGAACGGTGGTTGATACCGACACCCAGCGACAGGTTCTGGCCGTGCAGGCTGTTATAGTTGATGGCGGCAAAGTTGAGCAAACCAACCTCAAAGCTGTTGTTGATGGCTTCCCAGCTGTGCTTAACGCCCATACCCAGGTAGAAACCGTTGACCTCCATTGACCAGTGTGAAGTCGTATCGGAGTCTGACTTGAAGGGGTGAGTCACCCCGAAGTTTGATTCGTTATCGCCAGCTGCGGTAGCGGGCTCGCCGGCGTTCATGCTAAAGGGGACCATGACGAGCATGGCAGCAATCATTAATGCAATTTTTTTCATTTTTCTATTAAATATATTGTTTAGTTAAAATTTCAGCGTGCAAAAGTAGATTATTTATTTGAAATGAACAAGAAATGATGACATTTAGTCATCAATATCTACCTTTTTGGCCAGTCTCACCTGGCTGTTATAGGCGGGGAAATGCAGGGTGAGAATCACGCCATTGTCGATGGTGGCGTAGCTGTCGTCGTGAGGTAGCGGCTCCATCGTGGCATCGGTCCAGTCGAGGTCATAGTTGCCGACAAAGGCGGTTCTGGCAAGGTGCCCTTTCCTCATGCCGGGCAGCCATTGTGATTTCTTGACCTGGGCTCCGTCAATGTAGATGAGATCGTAGCCGTCGTTGGCCCGGACGAGGGCGAGGGTGTAGCGGCCGCCCAGTTTGAGCCAGGTGTCCTCCATGTCGCGGTCCAGGTATTTCCAATAGCCCTCGTTGGGATCCAGGCTTTCTTCAAAGTGCTGATTGAGCGCTTCGATGGTCCAGAGGGTAGGGGGAATCGTCTGTTTCTCGTTGTTGATGGTGAGCACGGCACGCTCGATGGCCACTCGCGCGCCGGGGCCGACGACATAGCCGACACGGACGCTGCCCGCAGGTCGCTGTAGAGAAGCCTCGAGCACCGGTTGTAACTCGTCCTTGCCCATCGAGACGTGGACGCCGCGTTCATCCACATCGATGCAGACCGTGTTCAAGCCGTCCTCGAGTGAGACGCCATGAGCCAACGTCGCCCGTGCCAACTCGTCGACCTTGCCGCCCTGCCGCTCGACCAGGGTGACGACCATCGAACGGTGGTCGGTGATGTCGTCATAGGGGGCGCTGTTGTCGCAGCTGAGCATCAATGCGCAGTAATTGCCCTGCCCGTCGGCGTTGAATACCAATCCCCACTCGGTGCTCGTGAGTCGGGTCTTCTCGCCGGTCATGGCGTTCTTGACCGATACTGTTTTGCCCTGCTTGTTGTTCAGGTTTGCCAGTCGCATCTGGTAGCGGTACTCGCTGGCGGCAACGGCCATCGTGTCGAGGGTAACGGCTGCCGCCATCGAGGCGTTCTCCTCGACCAGCAAGTCACCATCGATGGCCTTGTAACGGCCCTGCATCCTCATGCCCGGGTGGGGGTACAATCCGCCGAATTGATTTCTCACCGAGTTGTAGAACGACTTGGCGTGGACATCGGCACCGCCCGCCATGAGCAGCAATCCAGCGAATATGATTAGTAATTTTCTCATTTTTAGATTTTAGACGTTAGACATTAGACTTTAGACTTTAGCTGTTAGCTTTTAGCCTTTTACCTTTCCTTTAAACTTTACTCGTGATGATAGGGTTCATGCTTGAGGATGGTGAAAGCTCGGTATAGTTGCTCGACACAGATGAGGCGTACAAGCTCGTGAGGAAAAGTCATTTTGCTCATCGAGATCATCTCGTTGGCACGGCTGTACACCTCGGGCGAGAAGCCGTATGGGCCGCCGACGACAAACACGAGCCGCTTGCTGCCGCTGGCCATGCGTCGTTGCAGCCACTGGCTATAATCTACCGACGTGCGCTCGGTGCCGTGCTCGTCTAGCAGCACGACGTGGTCACCCGTCTCCAGCGTGGCCAACAGGGCGCGTCCCTCGGCGGCCTTCTGGGCGGCTTCGGTCATGCCTCGAGTGGTCTTCACGTCACCGATATAACGGATGTCGAATGTCACGTAGTGCTTGAGCCGCTTGACATACTCCTCGATGCCCTGTCGTACGAATCCTACCTCGGTCTTGCCGATGACGGCGAGTGTAATCTTCATTGTGATGACTTGTTTTTTGATTAAAATTATCCACAAAATTAGCAAATCCGCTGAATTATCCGTAATTTTGTGCTCTATAAATGTCTAAATTGCTAAAAAGCTATGAAAACAAGAGACGAACTGATTGATGAGTTAATCGCCCTGGCGTTTGCCGAGGACATCGGCGACGGCGACGCCACCACCCTGTGCTGTATCCCTGACGACGAAATCGGCCGTCAACGGCTGATTGTGAAAGAGGAGGGAATCCTGGCCGGTGTGGAAATCGCGCGCCGCGTGTTTGAGGCATTTGACCCCGGGTTGAAGATGGAGGTCATGATTGGTGACGGTGCCCACGTCAAGCCCGGTGACGTCGCCTTTGTCGTGACGGGTAAGGTGCGCTCCTTGTTGCAGACCGAGCGCCTGATGCTCAACATCATGCAGCGCATGAGCGGCGTTGCCACGACCACGGCGCGCTATGCCAAGTGCCTTGAGGGCCTCAAGACCCGCGTGCTGGATACGCGCAAGACCACGCCCGGCATGCGCATCCTTGAGAAAGAGGCCGTCAAGATAGGCGGCGGTTGCAACCATCGTATCGGCCGGTGTGACATGATTCTGCTCAAGGACAATCATGTGGACTTTGCCGGCGGTATCGTGCCAGCCATCGAGAAAGCTCACCAGTGGTGCAAGGATAATGGCAAGGACCTCAAGATTGAGATCGAAGTGCGCAACTTCGACGAGTTGCAGCAGGTGCTTGACCACGGCGGCGTGGACCGCGTGATGCTCGACAACTTCAGTGTTGAGAACACCCGCAAGGCCGTTGAGATCATCAACGGCAGGGTGGAGACCGAGTCCAGCGGAGGCATCACTATCGATACCCTGCGTGCCTATGGCGAATGTGGTGTTGACTACATCTCGGTGGGCGCGCTCACTCACTCGATCAAGTCCCTCGACATGAGCTTCAAGGCGTGCTGATGGGCACCCGCATGACATTACAGGACATCGCACCGCTCTCTTTGCCCGGCATGGAGAGCAGCATGCCCCTTGTCATTGCCGGCCCCTGCAGTGCCGAGTCGGAGCAGCAGACGCTCGACGCGGCGCGTGCCTTGAATGCGATTGGCGTGAAGGTGTTCAGGGCCGGTGTGTGGAAACCCCGCACGATGCCCGGCGGATTTGAGGGAATGGGCGACCAGGCACTCGAGTGGCTGCAGCAGGTTAAACGCGAGACCGGGATGATGGTGGCGACCGAGGTGGCTACCGTTGACCATGTGCGCGCCGCCCTCGATGCGGGAATCGATATCCTGTGGATGGGCGCCCGCACAAGTGCCAACCCCTTTGCCATGCAGGATATCGCTGATGTGCTGCATGGTCATGAAGAATTGATCGTTCTCGTCAAGAATCCTGTCAACCCAGACCTTGACCTGTGGCTTGGAGCCCTGCAACGCATCCATAATGCCGGCATCACCCGACTGGGAGCCGTGCATCGTGGATTCAGTTCGGCAGGCGAGCACATGTACCGTAATGACCCGCAGTGGCATATCCCGTTTGAGCTGCGCCGACTTGCACCGGGCATGACCATCCTGTGCGACCCGTCGCACATCGGCGGAAAGCGAGAATTTGTGGGCCCGTTGTCACAGTCGGCGCTGGATATGGGGTTTGACGGCTTGATGATCGAGAGTCATTGCAATCCCGACCAGGCCCTGAGCGACAGTGCCCAGCAGGTGACGCCGTCGGTGTTAAAAGATGTGCTGGAACATCTGGTTGTGCGATCGGGAGCGCCGTTTGATGATGAGCTGGTCTTGCTGCGCCAGCAGATTGACGATTGTGACCACGAACTGCTGGCAGTGCTGGCCCGGCGCATGAGCGTGGCGCGCGAGATTGGACGGTTCAAGCGGGCGAAAAACCTGCGTGTGGTTCAGCCTGCCCGATATCAGGACATGATCAAAGCCCGTATTGAGGAGGGTGACCACCTGGGCCTTTCGGAGGACTTCACGCAGCGCGTCATGCAAGCCATCCATGAAGAGAGCGTTCGCCAGCAACTTGAACTGTAGCAAAAAATAATCGAAAAACCGTCTATGAAAAGAGTCGTAATTATCGGAGCCTCCTCGGGAATAGGACTTGAGGTGGCACGTCTGTTTTTGGCTCAGGGTTGCAGCCTGGGTGTTGCCGCGCGACGAGAAGACCGCCTCGAGGCCCTCAAGCAAGAAGCCCCCGAGAGGGTAGTGACGGCTACCATCGACGTGACAGCCGATGATGCCGCGTCGCGGTTGCGTGGCCTTATTGACAAACTGGGAGGGATGGATTTGTTCTTCTATGCCTCGGGCGTCGGGAAACAGAACCGTGAACTCACGCCCGATATCGAGCTGAATACCGTGAATACCAACGGGCTGGGCTTCACCCGCATGATAGGTGAGGCTTACCGTTATTTTGCTGAACATGGCGGTGGGCATATCGCCGCCATCACCTCGATTGCCGGCACTAAAGGCCTGGGACCGGCACCGTCCTATTCGGCCACGAAGGCCCTGCAGAACGTCTATCTTCAGGCCCTTGAGCAACAGGCTAACGCCCAGAAGCTGAACATACGATTTACCGACATCCGTCCAGGCTTTGTCAACACCGACCTGCTCTCTGGCGACTTCCATTATCCCTTGATGCTTGATCCCAAGAATGTTGCCCGCCAGATTGTCAGCGCGGTCAACCACCGAAGGCACATCGCCGTCATCGATTGGAAATACGGTATCATCACCGCCCTGTGGCGGCGACTGCCGCGAGCGCTGTGGCGGCGACTGAAGCTGTAGCGGGTGAGTGGAAGTGTGTCCTAATTCAACTGCTAGAACTATAATCGCCCTGCGGGCGGGAAATTAATCAAATTAATTATAAAATTTTACTTTCCCGAAGTTTGGCAGCACCTTAGCAATTGATGCAAGCATCATTGCCTTCGGTTTGCACAAACTTTCCCGTGCGATAACACGGTTATATTACCAAGTCGCAATTGTGACGGACCCTTCTATTAGTCATGCTGGGTGTGAATGATGGCCCGGATGGGAGGTGTGTTATTTTGAGGGCTTGGTGGTGACGCGGGCAGCGGCGTGGAAGTGTGTGGCGTAGTAGTTCTGGCGGAGGTCGTCGACGGCGACACCGCGTGATGATGAGGCGTGGACAAACTTGTAGTCCTTGAGGTAGATGCCGACGTGGGAAACCCGACCGTCGCCGTTGGTGCAGAAGAACACGAGGTCTCCCTCGCGCAGGTCTTCGAGGTCAATCACGCGGCAGTTCTGCTCGAGCATCTTGGCCGAATTGCGGTGAACCTTGATACCATAGACCGTCAAATAGACTTCCATCACCATGCCTGAGCAGTCGGTTCCTTCACCGCAGGTGTGAGCCGCATAGACGTAAGGTGTTCCCAACCAGCGTTTTAATTCCTTATACAGTTTCTTGTTTTCGTGTCGGTCCAGTTTGATGTCAAGCCGAGCCCACTCGTCGCTCACCATGCCGTGTCCGCCGGGAGGGATGATGTTCCTGGTGTCGGTCGAGGAAGCGTTTCCCTCGTCGTTGGGCGCCGTTCCGCGGTTGCGTCGTTCATGGTAGGGACGATAGGAGTGTGTGTTTCCCGAGTGGGTGCGACACGATACTACTGGCAGCGACAAGAGAATCGCCGCTGCCATGTATAGTATCGATTTGCGTTTGAGCAACATACGCACTTCAGGGGAATGCTGCGAACCGGACTGACCAGTCAGTCATTCGCAGTCAGATAAACAGATGTTTTTATGCCTCGTCCTCGGACTTGGCCTCTTCTTCGTCTTTCTTTTCCTCTTCCTCCTTGGCGGTAAATTCGGTAAATCCGGCGCCAACAAGGATGTTGTACCAAGAGATAAGCTTCTTGATGTCGCTATTGTGTACGCGTTCGGTGTCCCAGTTCTCGAGCACGCCGTCAAAGAACTCGTGCAGTTGGTCGGGGGTTGAATATGCCTTAGCGTCAAGCACCTTGTTGTCATATTTCTTGCCGATGTTTTCGAGCACCTGTGACAGCGGAGTGTCTTCGCCGGTGGTGAACATCGAGATGTCACCCAGCGAAATCACGCGGTCGCGTGAATGAACAGGAAAACGGTGGCCGTCGGCGAGGCTTTCGACCAGCAGCATATTCTTGCCATAAGACACTAGTTTGTAAAGTCCGGGACGTCCCGAAATCGATAAAATTTTCTTCAGCATAATTAGAATTTGATAATGTAGATTTTGTTATTGATATTATTGTTGTGGAATGATTGATTCCAGTAATCGGATGACCTGTGGCAGCACGGCGGTTTTGTCATCATTGATGATTGCCTGCTCGCCGTCGGCGATACGCTCCTCGTCACGCTGGGCATCGATGCGCTCTTGCACTTGGTCGGCCGTGAGTCCACTGCGTGCCATCACACGCGGGATGCGCACGCTGGCGGGTGCGGTAACGTGCCATACCTGGTCCACCAGGCGGTCGAGTCGGGCCGTTCGCAGCAAAGCCGTCTCGACAAAGGCGACGCGGTCACCGAGCGAAGCCCGTTGCCGTGCCCATCGCAGCATGTCGTCGGCCGTTGCGGGGTGCACGATTGCGTTGAGCCGTGCCAACGCCTCGTCGTTGCCAAAGGCCACCGCACTCAGGTGCTGCCGGTTTAACGAGCCATCGTCAAGGAAGGTTACCTTACCGAAGGCCTCGACCAACTTGTGGCGCACCTCATCGCTCTCGGTCATCAGCGCCCGCGCACGGCTGTCGCAGTCATAAACCTTATGGCCCATGACCTGTAGCATCGTGGCGACTATGCTCTTGCCGCTCCCGATGCCTCCGGTGATGGCGACAAGTTTCATCTAGACTTCTCGATGATGTATTCCACGCTGTCGTGTGACAACTTCACGTCCTGATAGACTGCAGGCATCTCGCCGATGATCACTTTCACCTTGTTGCTGGGTGAATTGAAGTCCACCGAATTATAGTCCACCACGGTGGTGATGCCGGCATCGTCCTTGATGCGGCTCACCGGCGACCGGTAGCTCACTTCCACATCACCCGGGAAGAGCAACATCTTGACACCTGGCGGCGCGTTGCGCACGGCGATTTTGACCGTGCTGGTCTGCTGCTTGAGTTTCTCGATGGGAACCATGATGTCGATGGTGCGCGGCTCGATGGCGGCGCCATTGATGGGCGCGATGGCGACTTTGCGTCGCAGCGTGTCGGTCAGGTCGGTTTCCTCGACATGATAGGTATAAACCTCGTTGATCTCGCTCAATGTCTTGGCATCGCTGAAAACCAGCACCGAGTCCTGACTCTGGATGAGCGCACCGAATAGGGTATAGTCCTCGCGCGGCTCGACGATGATGTCGGTCTTGACGGGGACCTTCTTGCCGGGCAAGTCGGTGAACTTGATGCTGATGGACTCGGGTAGCACGCTGACGATGGAGGCATGCTTGTTCAGGACGTTGGCCAGCGCCTTCTTGAGATGGCTCTGGTCGATCTTGAAGGTGTTACCGTCGCTGTAGTCACTCAGCTTGAGCTTGAGTGTGGGCGTCTTGTGGAAAAAGTAGATTAAGAAGCGGTAACCACGGTCACGGACCGAGACGGTGAGCGTGTCGGGCACTTTGGACAGCAGGTGAACGTTGTTGGGCATATTCAGCTCCACAGGCACCTCGATGTCCAGTTGCACGTCGCTGTTAAACGTCAAGAAACTCCAGAAGATGGCCGAAATGACCACAAAAAACAGGTATAAGAGAAACGACCTTGCACGAGGTTTTTCCCTTAACGTTTCCCGTATTTTGTCCAAGAGTTTCATGTTTTATCGCTCAGTCCTCCTCCTTAGGGAATTGTCGAATCTTACTTCTTGACGGACTCCTCCACATCCTGCATGGACTGGTAGATGGAGTTCTTGTCAATCTTGATGGTCACGTTGCTGTCGATTTCCAACAGTACAAACGTGTCATTGATTTCACGAATGCGGCCATAGATGCCACCAGCGGTCATCACCTTGTCGCCCTTCTTGAGGCTATCGCGGAAGGCGTTGATCTTTTTCTGTTTCTTCTGCTGCGGTGCAATCATGAAGAAGTAGAAAATGGCGATGAGCACGACAATCATGAGCAGGCTCATCATGCTGCTTCCGCCGGCACCGTCGGCTGCTTGCAATAAAATGGTGTTAAGCATAATTACTGATATTTATATAAATAATGTGTTACTTGAATTTCATTGATGGCAACGACGTCAGGGCTTGAGCAGTTTGCCCTCCTTGCGCAGTTGCTTGACGGCATTGTTGAGGATGCCGTTGACAAACTTGCCGCTTGCCGCTGTACTGAAGTTCTTGGCCAGCTCGATGTACTCGTTCAGTGACACTGCGACGGGAATTTTATCAAAGGAGCGCAACTCGGCCAATGCGGCGCACATGATGATGCGGTCCATGAGCACGATGCGGTCCTTGTCCCAGCGGCTGGCTTGTACCAACTCGTCGATGAGGGCGTTGTTTTCGGGCATCTGGGTCACCGTTGCCGAGAACAGGTCCTTACCGAACTCGCCATCTTCCTCGTCCTTGAACATGGGCAGGATGGCGTCGTTCTCACCCTCGGCGATGCGACGGAAGGTCTTGCACACGAATTGCCCTATCAGGTCCATGTCATCCTCGGTCCAGTAGAGCGAGCGCTGCTCGATGGTCTCGGCCATGAGTTCATCGGGCAGGATGACCGTCTTCATGAGTTGCTGCCATAACAGGCTGTCGCTTGTCATGCTGTCCTCCTCGTCGGCCATGTACTCGTTATAGACGTCGCTCTTGATGACTTTGTCCAGCATCAATCGCTCGAAGATGGGGTCATCGTTCCAGGTGATGTTATTCTCTTGGGCGAATTGCTGCAACTGCTCATTGTCGGCCAGCGCCTTCACCAGTCGGTTATTGACGAACTTCATGTTCGGGTTGAGTTCTTCCTGGGTGGGCATATACTTGTTGCGCGCCTCGTCGAGCTTCATTTCCTGGATGTGGGTCAGTTCCACAGGCAGGCGCAGGAGGTAATGATACAACTCGTAGGTCTTGTTCAGGCAGGCCTCAAGATCCTTTAACGCGTTACCCAACGTGCGCTCGGGCCGTGTGAGCATATAGGAGTACAGACTTTGTACAACTTTGGTTCGTATTAATACTCGATTGATCATAGTATATTGATTGAAAGTGCAAAATTAGCTAAAAATGGCGTGTCGGCCAAGTAATATGCGACTTAATTAATGTCCTGATTGTCGTTGAGACGCTGCCGGACGACCTCATAAATCATGATACCTCCAGCCACCGATACGTTCAACGAATTGATGTGTCCAAACTCGGGAATCATCACCTGGGTGTCGCACAGCTTCATGATTTCGGGCGAGACACCCTTGTCCTCGGCGCCCAGCACGATGGCCACGGGCCCGGTGTAGTTGGCACTGGTGTAGCTCATCTGGCTCTTGTCGCTGGTGCCGACAATCTTGAAGCCGCTGTCTCGCAATAGCTTAACGGCCTTGACCAGGTTGTGTTCCCGGCAAACGGGCAGATAGTTGAGCGCTCCTGCCGACGTCTTGACGGCATCGGCGTTGACGCTGACGCTCTCGTGGTCAGGGATGACGATCGTGCTCACGCCGGCACAGTCGCAGGTGCGCGCTACGGCACCGAAGTTGCGAACGTCGGTCACGCCGTCGAGCACCACGATAAAGGGGTTCTCACCGTTGTCAAACATTTGCGGAACGAGGTCCTCGAGGCGATAGTAGGTTACCGCAGCCATGAGTGCGAGCACACCCTGGTGGTTGCGGCGCGTGATGCGGT
>JAEEGL016171936.1_pt1 | contig 11916 bp, 11 predicted proteins | sample 9134231 | NCBI WGS metagenome assembly JAEEGL01 (sample SAMN16246548, study PRJNA631951) | gut metagenome | biome: gut microbiome; feature: rumen; material: fiber-attached | host: Bos | place: Iran: Karaj | collected 2018-10 | reverse complement strand
GGAGAGGGACGGAACATCTTGTAGAAGTCCTGTATCTCCTTCGGGATATCGATATAGGGTGTGGTATCGTCAAGCTCCTGCTTAGCCAGTTCCTCGCAGAAAACATGGCTGAGGTCATCCAGGGTACAGGGCTTGCCTGTAGCGGGGTTAAGAAGCGGAGCGGGCTTCTTCTTCATATCAGCGCGTACATTGTACCACTGCTTGGGAAGCTCATTCTCCTCAAGATAGATTTTGTAAGGTATTTTCTCATCTGACATTGACATAGTAATATCTCCCTTTCATTTAATTATTAACGAGTCCGTACTATGCTGAGACGGAAATATAAAAAGCTTCTGTCCCGGCATTAACTGCGGGGACAGAAGCTGTAAGTTCTTCTGCGGTGCCACCCTGCTTGACGCTGTGCGTCCACTCATTACGTACTGTGATATACGCCGGCTTTGTTAACGCAGATCCTCTGCGTCTCACCTACACAGTGCATGCTACATGCACCTTCAGCTCGCCCTCGGAAGTCCATTCACCATGTCATACTTACCTGCTCGCAGCGACCGCAGGCTCTCTGAAAAGGACAGACATGAGCTACTCACACTTCTTCATCGGTTTACTATAATAAATTATACCACAGACAGCCTGTTATGTCAATAGAAGTGCAATTTTTCCACGAAAGGCACGAATAATACTATATGAGAGCAGAAAATTTGTTGTGAAATTTCAAAAAATCTGCCTGCGCTGTTGCTGATATACAGGCAATAGCATGATTATTTACCGAAAAGCAGGTAAAAAAATCGGAAAAGGGCTTTTCATCGCTGAGCAAAAGTGATATAATATTATTTGATGTCGCTTCTGTACTTGGCACGTGTGCGCGATATGCTCTCCTCGCTTCTTTTGATGAGGTTGAGGAGAGAGGACGAGTACTGGGCGTAGTCTTTCTGAAGAGTTGCTGTTGTAACATAGAGGGTATCAAAGTTGTTTACGCAGTCGTTGCCGTCGAGAGCGATACCGCTTGAAGCGGCCTTGATGTTCGCTTCGCTCATGGATACGATAGCATTTGCGCTGTCGTTGGCGATGACCTTGGGTATGCGGAAAAGCTTCTGGTCGTTATGGGGATTTGCATTGTAAACGATACGGAAAAGCTTGTATACCGACAGCATGAGGTATGAAGACACTTCTTTTATAAGAGTTATGCTGTTTGCCTTCTGTGCGAGACTGAACAGCAGACTGATCGAGTTGTTGATGATCCTTCTGTTGAAGTTGATGATCTCGGGAGACGGCATTTTCATGCTGTTGTTGCCATCGTCGTCGGGAATATCCTCGATAGTAATGGTTTTTCCCTCGGGTTCGGGAGTTCTGCCGAGCAGATAGTCGCATGAAACATTATAATAGTCTGCGATCTTTACAAGGAAATTAAGTCCGCACTCTCGAATGCCTTTTTCGTAGTGAGAGAGAAGTGCCTGCGAAATGCCTAAATCCGTAGCAGCCTGCTTCTGACTTATGTGTCTTTCCTTACGCTGTAAAGTAATAATGCGAGCGAAATCCGAGTTCATTGAAATTCCTCCAAATCGTGATGTTTTCAAAAAATTCTATACTTATATTATAATACAAAATGTATAATTTGTAAATATGCAGAAATGTGAAAGAATTTGTAAGAAATAGTAGTATTTTTCGTGAATTTTACTAAGAGTTAAAAAAACGAGCAGTATTTTTGTGCAAAATTATCCTACCTGTATGCATATTTACGATATGACCATATTATGGGGCTGAACTGTTATGAACGGTTCCCCCGCCGATAAAAAAAGGAGTGTGACATGAAAGGTTACAGGATAAGCGTGCTCCGTCACGGCATGACGGAAGCCAATGAAAAGGGCATATACATAGGCAGCACCGACCTGCCCCTGTCCGACAAGGGTGCGGCTGACCTTGCCGCCAAAATGGACGAGTTCGACTACCCTACGGTACACCGCGTCTACTCGTCGCCTCTGAGGAGATGCACCGAAACTGCGGAGATACTTTTTCCGTATACCGAGCTTCAGACCGTAGACGACCTCAGGGAGCTCAATTTCGGTGATTTCGAGAACAAGAGCATTGACGAGCTTGCAAAGAGAGCGGACTATAACCAGTGGCTCCGGGGCACAAAGGAGAGCAGACCGCCCAACGGCGAGAGCCTTGAGGAGCTGACAGCGCGTACCTACAAAGCGCTCCACGCAGTGATAATGGATATGATGGAATCGGGGCTGACCCACTGCGCAATGATAACCCACGGCGGTATCATATCCAATATGCTCAGCTGCTTCGGCATACCGAAGTACTCGCCGTCGCAGATAACCGCAGAGGCAGGCGGCGGATTTGATATTATTGTTACCGCGCAGATGTGGCTTAATTCACAGGCATTCGAGATACTGGGCTACTGCCCCTATGACAGGATACCGGAAGACGAGTATTGAGTTTTTTGAATAAAAACAGGCAAAACTGACCATAATACCTGCAAAAACATTCTTCGGAGGCGCAGATATGAAAGTCAGGGAGCTTATCCGCTATACAAAAAAGCTGCTTAAGGGCAGACGGGCGGGAACGATGATGATATGCATCCTCCCCCTCGGCGCGGAGCTGTTTTTCCGCTTCGCAGAGGCGGCAGTGTACAGTATGCTGCTGTATTTCGGCAGTATCCCGCCAATAAGGCTGTTCGGCGGTGACGAACCCGTACAGCTTGCAGTAACGGCTGTAAGCACGGTGCTGAGGTGGCTGACGGTGGCTCCGCTGACCTACGCGGCTGCCTGTCGGCTTTACGGCATGACCGGGGAGCCCTCTCACAGACAGCGTTGCAGCTTTTCACGCATACTGCTGAGAAAACCTACGTTCAGGCGGAGCATTTCCGCCGCGCTGTGGACAAAGTCCATCGGACTTCTTGCACTTTGTCCTGCAATATTCTTCGGTGTATCGGCTTTCGGCATGATACACGGGAAAATGTATGCGGACGAGGTATTTATAACTGCGAATATGGTGTTCCTTGCAGCAGTATCCGTGATGATGTGGCTGTCTTTGAAGCTCAGCTTTTCGGCGGTGCCATATCTGCTGGTGCGGTTCCCTAAAATGACCGCATTCCACACAATGGTGTACTCCGTAGGCTTCATGGGTGGCAGAAAAAGAGTATTTCTCCGGCTTCTGGCGGTGTATCTGCCGCAGATGCTGACCATAGCGGGACTTCCCTATGCTCTTACAAAGCTTATGACCGCTTATTCGCTCAGCATCGACATTTTTATCAAGGAGGACGAGTACCTTGAAACGAATAGAGCTGAAAGTGGACGCCGAAGCGCCCCTGACGCTGGAAAAATTTCTCACAGGGCAGAAAGGCATGTCAAGGCGTCTGCTGACGAAGCTTAAGCGCCGGGAGGGCGGTATCACGCGGAACGGTCAGCTGATACGCAGCATAGACGAGGTGAACCGCGGAGACGTTATAGTCCTCAGTCTCGAGGACGAAAGTTTCCTTGAGCCCAACGGCAGCCTGAGAGTTCCCATAGCCTTTGAGAACGAGAGCCTTGTGGTATTCGACAAGGCAGGCGGAATGCCTGTACATCCGTCAATACGGCATCAGGGAGACACTCTCGGGAACTATTTCGCATACCTCTACCCCGAGCTGACTTTTCGCTCAGTGAACAGGCTCGACCGCGACACCTCGGGGCTGTGCGTCATCGCAAAGGACGCCTTTGCTGCAAAGCTCCTTCAGGAGAGCTGCAAAAAGGTATACTACGCCGCAGTTCACGGTATAATACCTGAAAGCGGCACCATAGATGCTCCCATAGCACGGGAGCGGGAGTCCATAATACTCAGGTGCGTCCGTGAGGACGGTCAGCGGGCCGTGACCCACTATAAGCGACTGAAATGCAATGAAAAGTACTCCCTTGCGGAGATAGACCTCGAAACAGGCCGTACTCATCAGATAAGGGTGCATTTTTCACATATCGGAGCTCCCCTTGCAGGCGATGACCTGTACGGCGGGCTTCGGGACAATATAGGCAGACAGGCTCTGCACTGCGGACGGATCACCTTTACGGATCCGCTCACACACGAACACATAACCGTTTCCTCGGAACTTCCCGGGGATATAAAAGCACTTTTTGACAAGGAGAGATAATAATGGAAAAGATAGCAAGCTTTCAGGTAGACCACACAAAATTCAGCGTAGGTATGTACATATCCCGTACAGACGACGATATAGTCACCTATGACGTCCGCATGGTAAAGCCTAACGGCGGGATATATCTTGCAACTCCGTCAATGCATACTATCGAGCATTTGTTTGCGACCTACGCAAGGAATTCGGAGTTCGGGAAACATATCGTTTATGTTGGTCCTATGGGCTGCCGCACTGGATTTTATCTCCTTACAAGAGGACTTTCTCATGAAAATGCAATTAAACTGGTACGTGAGGCATATACTTTCATAAGGGACTACAAGGGTGAGATACCCGGCTGCACCGAGGTGGAGTGCGGGAACTACCGCGAGCACGACCTTGCTGCTGCAAAAAAGGACGTAGTGCCTCTTATTGAGAAGCTGCAGGACTATACAGTGGAAATGCTTGATTATTCGTGGCATTTCGGCAGAAACTGAGGTTTTTAGCTTTCAAACTTGATATTTCAGTTTTTTTGTGTTATAATATGCTCTGTTTGATGTTAACGCTTTGAGGAAAGGAGATGTGGGCATGGGAAACAGGCGCCATGAGTACAGTTACGTTTACAGCGCTCAGCGCACTCCGCCGCAGGAAAAAAAGTCAGAGCCGCCGCAGCAGCAGCGGGAGCCCGTCAGGTTCGATATAACGGAATTTTTCCAGCGTTTCGGCAGATTCACCGTTAAGACCTCCGGAAATATCCTTGCAGGACTGCTTGCGGCTGCAAAATTCATACTGTCAGACCTGCTGAGTCTTGCCGTGTCCGCTCTCAAGGGGCTGAAATGGCTTTTCATGGAGCTGATATCTCCCTTCCGACAGCGCTTCAATATAAACAAGGACTTGCAGAAAAAGGTGCATAAGGCTCGGAAAGAGGGCGAGGAGGCTTACAGAAAGGCTCTTGTGGAGTTCTGGTGTACCTACCTTTTCGGCGAGGACGGAGTTTTCTACACTGCATTCAATTATATACTCCCCGTGGTATCTGTTGCCTTTCTTGTAGGGATAGTCCGTTACGGCTCGGGACTTGAATACGGTCTCAGCGTCGAGTACAACGGCAGAGAGATCGGCATGATAACCGCAGAGGCTGATTTTGAGGAGGCTGAGCGTGAGGCCCAGCAGAGAATATCCTACGGCAACAGCGATGAGACTATCGATCTTTCCGCGAAGTATTCCCTCAGGATAATAAACGAGAACGACAGGATATATTCGGCTTCACAGCTTGCCAACGAAATGCTTGCGGCCTCCGACCACGCACTTACGGAAGCTTACGGTATCTATATCGACGGTAAATTCATAGGAGCAGTAAAGAACAAGGATATCGTGCAGGACGCCCTTAACGAGAGGATCCTCAACTTCCGTATCGACGGAGTTATCAAAAACGTCGGCTACAAAAGCGATGTGGAGTACACCAAAGGCATGTACCTTACAGAGAGCGTTATGACGGAAAAGGCAGCGATCGATCTTCTTACCTCCTCAAAGGAGAAGAAGTCGGTGTATATCGCTAAGCACGGTGATACCGCGATAACTATCGCAGAGCAGTACAATATGGAACTCTCAGAGCTTGAGGCGCTCAACCCCAATATATCGTCACATTGCAGAAAGGGAATGCTGGTCAACGTCATCGAGACGGAGAGCTATCTGCCCATACAGTACGTCCGCGAGATATCTCCCCTTACGTACCTTGACTATGAGACCATAGAGGTGGAGACAAGCTCTCTTAACGCAGGTACCCGCGATGTTATCGCAAAGGGACAGAGAGGAGAGAAGATAAGCAATATCGAGGTAACTTATGTTGACGGCAAGGAATACTCACGCAAGACCATAAGCACCAATATCACCAAGCAGCCCGTAGTGGAAAAAATAGGTATCGGCATTTATGCCGCAAGACCTGACAGTCCGAACACTGTGCTCACAGGCTCGGGACAGTGCGGATGGCCTGTTGACGGAGGCTACATCAGCGATCCGTTCCTCAGCGACAGAAACCACAAGGGCATGGATATAGCGGCAAATACAGGCACCGAGATATATGCGGCGGCTGACGGAGTTATAGTGTCAGCAGGCTGGAACTCGGGCGGATACGGCTATTTCGTTCAGATAGGTCACGTTGACGGCTATCAGACCGTTTACGGCCATATGAGCGCTGTGCTCTGCGCCGAGGGACAGGAGGTCTCAAGAGGGCAGGTCATCGGCGAGGTGGGAAGCACTGGCGACTCCACAGGTCCGCACTGTCACTTTGAGGTGCGCCATAACGGCATTTGCCTTGACCCTGCATTATTTATAAATACTGTTGACAGCTTCAATGAAGAAGCTAACAGGCAGCATGAAAACAGTAAGAAGAACTGAGAAAAGCTCCGCGTATGTGTGATACGCATATGCGAGGCTTTTTCGCAGTTAGCTCCCGGAATCTGCACTAATTACACTAAAAAGCGGCAATGCTCCAATAAAGTTTGTGAATATTATATCTTGAATTATCTGCGAAAAATGTGTATCATATTATTTGCAGACGTATAACAGAAAAGGCATAAAGAAAGGATAAATATGAATAAAAGAAAGCTTATCTGCCTTATGGCAGCCGCCATGCTGTGTTTTTCGGCAGCTTCATGCGGCGATAAAGAAAAACCTCCCATCGGCAGTACCGCTGATACTACAGCTGTAACAACTGCCGCCGTGACCACCACCGCCGAGCCCGTGACCACAGAAGCAGTAACAGAGGCTCCCACAGAATCCGATACATCGGCCGAGGTCACAGCTGCTCCCGGAGAGCCCGCAGCCGAGGCATCTACAGAAGCCGATAACGATCATCTTGCCGATGCAGTAAGGCTCTTTGAAGCCCTCAACACCGCCGATATGATGCAGGCAGGCGCAGGAGTGGATACAGACGTGTCAGCTTCAAGGGAGTTTACACTAAAGATAAACGGAAACGACATCAAGTCCGAATACTTCATGGTAACAGACTCACGCTATACAAGTCTCGGTCAGGTAACTCAGTTTGTCAATGACAACTTCAGCGGCGCACTTCTTGAAAAGTACAAAAATATCTATGAGGGCGAAGGCGCTTCGTTTAAAGAGTACAACGGCAATCTCTACTTTACCCATGCGGGCAGGGGCAGCGGCTTCGAGTACGCAGACGCTCCGGTTATCAGCGACATTACCGATACCGCGTTCACAGCCTCCGTTACGGTCAACAGCTTCGGTGACAAGGAGACCTTCACCATAAAAGCAGTCAAGGAAGCCGATAAATGGAAAGCAAGCTCCCTTGATATCAAGAAAAAACAGTAAATCAATACTAAATCAAAATCCGCCGTTATTGTGAAACGCTCACAATAACGGCGGATCGTTTTTGTATAAAACAGAGAATCCAAAAATTATTTTTTCATTATTCAACGGTTTTGCGTTGTATTTGCCCCTATTTCAGCCCTATTATAGAAATACGTTTTGCAGGGGAACGCTCGCCGGCTGTTTTATGCGATATAATACAGAATATAAATTAAGCATTACGCATCAGCGAAAGCGCAGCCGTAAACTGCCGATACATATAAAGCGTACCCAGTGCGATAAGGGGAAGTCCCTTTTCCGCCGCATATTCGTATGCAGACTTTACTCCCTCAGAGCAGTCCCCGCAGGCTTCTGCATTTATCCCTTTGCTCCTGAATGTTTCCGCAAGGATATTACAGTCAAGAGAACGGGGATTATCGGGCTTTACTGTAAAAACCCTGTCCGCCAGCTCTCCAAGCATATCAGCATAGAGCCCATATTCCTTATCAGCCATGACTCCAATGAGCATAACGACTTTTTTATCGAAATATCGGCGGATACTGTCAGCCGCACAGCGTATGCCGTCGGGATTGTGGGCTCCGTCATAGATGACGAGAGGTTCCCTGCACAGCACCTCGAAGCGACCGTGCCACTTCACAGCTGCAAGTCCCTCATGTACCGCATTTACTGGGATATCCACACCCTCGCGCCTGAGTATCTCAACGCAGCTGATCACATTCACCGCATTCTCCCGCTGATAGGTGCCAAGCAGCGGTATATGGAGCTTTTCACCCTTATACGTTATATCCGTACCGTTAAGGGTACAGCTGCCGTCCGACCACGAAAACTGTGAATAATCGGGGAGGAACAGCTCCGCGCCCATTTTTTCCGCGGTATCAGCGGCTATTTCATAGGCTTCCTCGCTGTTCCCGCCGAAATAAACAGGTCTGCCCCGTTTTATAATACCGCATTTATGTGAGGCTATCTCCGCAACGGTATCCCCAAGAAAAGCGGCATGGTCTTTTTGGACATTGGTTATTACCGATAATACGGGAGCTTTTATAACGTTGGTGGAATCAAGGTCGCCCCCCATTCCGCACTCAACAACTGCGATATCGCATTTTTTACGTACAAAAAACTCGAATGCGGCAGCCGTAAGGACTTCAAACTCAGTGGGCTTTTCCTCCATGCTCTCGCATATGGGAGCTATACCGCCGATGATCTCCGCGAAATCCTCCTCGGATATCTCCATACTGTCAATGCGGAAGCTGTCCGTTACCCTGGTTATGGCAGGAGAAGAAAATCCCCCGACCCTGTAGCCCGCACTTTTCAGCACAGAGGTCAGCATGGCTCCGAAAGAGCCCTTGCCGTTTGTGCCTGCGATATGGACCATCCTCACCTTTTCCTGTGGGTCGCCCATGAGCCGCAGAAGCCCGATTATGCGGGAAAGTCCCAGCACGCTGCCCCTTTCGGAAGCTTTTTTCAGATAATCCAGCGCTTCGTTATAATTCATTTTCTTCTTGCCTTTTCAAGCTCTGCCGAAAACGCCTTGTTTTTCAGCATCAGATAGATGACAGCTGTTTCGACTGCCGCTGTTATAAGGTATATCGGCACACGCAGTATCAGCGTCTCAAATGGAGTATGATAGTATGCATAAAGTCCGATCGAAGTTATGATCATAGAGCCCACAGCATGAGCTGTAACGGTGGATATTGCTATCTTAGGCAGCAATACGCTCTTCATTGGACGAAGCACATGATGGAACATAAGTCCGGAGAAAAGTCCGATGCATATAGAGCCTACGGTAATAATAGGGTTTATTGCATAGCCCTTGAGCAGACAGCCTACCACGTCTGCAACAAGCCCGACAGCAGCTCCCACAACAGGTCCGAAGAAGATACCTGCCATCTGTATCGGAAGTCCGCCGAAGCCGATACGGATACTGTTTCCAATGTTGATAGCGCCGAATTTGCCCAGCACTATACTCATTGCCACGAGAAGCGCTGAAACTATAAGCACCTTTGTGCTGCCGAAAAGTCTGATATCTGACTTTATTGCAGCTCCCTTATTGTTTGTAGTCATAAAAAAATCCTCCTTTTCCTCACTCATACGACAAGAAAAGAAGGCATAGTCTCTTTTTAGTTGTCCTATGAAGCGGGATGCAAAATACGAACCGTAAGCCGAAGCTTTTCGTTTGACCGACAACTCCCCGTTCGGTCAACACTGGAATACCCGTAGGTATAACGAACGCATTTTTACTCTTCAAACGTTTATCTGCAGTTCCTTACTGCAAGTATATTATACAGCCTAATACCGCCTTTGTCAATAGTCTTATCCACGAAAAAACGCGGATTTATACTCTTTGTCAATTTGCTCTAAATGCACATAGGCGGTTGGCAAAATTAGGTTAAAAAGCCGAAAATGTATAAACCCCTTGACAAAACACCACAATAGTGATAAATTATAATTAGCACTCAGAGAGATAGAGTGCTAACGAGATTGAAAGGTTGTGAGTACAGTGGACGACAGAAAGCTGAAAATACTTGCTGCCGTAGTTGACGAATATGTCAGAACAGGCGAACCTGTCGGATCGAAGTCGATCTCGCAGCTTGAACATATCAACGTTTCATCAGCTACTATCAGAAATGACATGGCTGCGCTTGAACAGCTCGGCTATCTCGAACAGCCTCATACGTCCGCAGGAAGAGTTCCCACCTTCAAGGGATACCGCCTTTATATCGACGAGCTCATGACGCTTCACGATCTTCCCGAGGAGGAAAAGCTAAGGCTCGACGAAATGCTGGGAGACAAGGATACCCCCGAGGAGCTCCTCGTGCAGAATGCTGCTACGGCTCTCACGGAGATAACTCAATGTGCGGCAGTCGTTACCAACGCAGTACCGAGATTTTCAGTCATATCAAAGGTTGAGGTGATCCCGACAGGAAAGCGCCTCTACGTTATCCTGCTGATAACCTCAAGCGGAAGTATAAAAAACAAGGCTTGCAGGCTGGAATTTGACCTGAGCCATGAACAGCTCGATTTCTTTACACATTATATAGAAGAGAACCTCAGCGGTGTCTCCGTAGACGACCTGTCGGAGGAAATGTTCGACAAGATGGTGGCTGCGGTAAGCGCCTATATGGTCTCGCTCTCCCCGCTTGTCAAGGGTATATGCGAGCTTTCCGAGGATCTGCGTCAGCAGGAGCTGACAGTCAGCGGAAGCGAAAAGCTCCTTTCATGTGAAGAACTTGACAAAATGGAGGTAGTCAAATTCATCGAACACAAGGACGGACTGTCCGAAATGCTTGAAAACGCTTTCAGCGGTATACAGGTAAAGTTCGGTTCGGAAAATGACAGCTTCGCAATAGGCAATTCAAGCCTTATAGTCTCCAAGTACCGCAAGGGCGGTAAGGAGGCAGGCTCGCTGGGTATCATAGGTCCCATGCGGGTGGACTACAAAAAGATAATCCCTTACGTCGAGTACCTGACGCAGAAGATATCTTCTCTCATGGACGGCGACGATGACATAATAAACGCTCCTTCAGATACACAGGAGCCATAGAAAGGAGCAATGACCGATGGAAAAGAATGAGAATATCCCGGAAGAACTCGAAAACGAGCTTGATGAGGAATCCGTTGAGGATACCCCGGAGGCTCTTGACGAAGACGACGCTGCAAGCGAGTACAACGATTCGGCGGCACAGTTCGCAGACCTTGAGGACGCTCTCGCCGAGGAAAAGGATAAGTACCTGAGGTTGTTCGCGGAGTATGACAACTACCGCAAAAGGACTGCAAAGGAAAAGACGGAAACATATCAGAACGCTTCCGTTCAGTGCGTGGAGAAGCTTCTCCCCGTTCTCGACAGCTTTGAAAGGTCGCTTGAAGCGGAATGTTCCGACGAGAACTTCAAAAACGGCATGAATATGATCTACAGTCAGTTCAGGAACTTCCTCACGCAGATGAATGTCAGCGAGATAGAGGCTCTCGGAGCTGAATTCGATCCCAACATACACAATGCCATACAGCAGCTTGATGAAACGGATTATGCAAGCAATCATGTTTGTCAGGTGTTCCAGAAGGGCTATATGCTCGGGGATAAGCTGGTAAGGCCTGCTATGGTGGCAGTGGCGGTATAGCCGTTAGCCATCAGCCCTTAGCCGTTAGGATAAGCGGCTTCAAATCAATCAAAACAAACAAATATGTCCGCAAATCGGACACCATCGGCTAAAGGCCGATGGCTCATAATAGATCAGGAGGAATTAATTATGGGAAAAATCATTGGTATCGATCTTGGTACAACAAACTCTTGCGTAGCTGTTATGGAGGGCGGTAACGCCGTAGTTATCCCCAACAGCGAGGGTGCAAGAACCACTCCTTCAGTCGTTGCTTTCACAAACAACGGCGAGCGTCTCGTTGGCCAGGTTGCCAAGAGACAGGCTATCACAAACCACGACAGAACCGTTTCTTCTATAAAGAGACACATGGGTTCTGATTACAAAGTTGCT
>JAEEGL016166263.1_pt1 | contig 11916 bp, 9 predicted proteins | sample 9134231 | NCBI WGS metagenome assembly JAEEGL01 (sample SAMN16246548, study PRJNA631951) | gut metagenome | biome: gut microbiome; feature: rumen; material: fiber-attached | host: Bos | place: Iran: Karaj | collected 2018-10 | reverse complement strand
TCATGATCATGTGGTTGTTATTCAAACCTTACCCTGGCCACGGAGAGCCAGTAGTTGCCTTTGCGGGTGGCCTTGCCCTGGAAGAAGAGATAGACCTGCCCGTCGTCGTCGCGGAAGACTCCCGGATGGCCTCTCTCCCATTCGTCCCAGCTGCCCTTCGGCCCGTGCGGGAAGACAAGCCCTTCGGGCTCGATGCGTTTGAAATTGCGCCCGTCCCTGGACCAGCACACCCCGATCTGCTGGCGTTCGTGGTTGTACGCGCCGGCATAAAAGAGGTACCATATGCCCTTCTCCTTGATCACTGTCGGGGCTTCGATGCAGTGGCCTTCCCATTCGAATTCGGGCTTGAGGAAAGGCTCGTCGGGTGTAAGTATCTTCCATTTGTCCGGGCCGTAGTCACTGCCGTATGGGGCTTCGGCCATGCCCAGCATCTGTACCTTGTTCCCGGGGTCGCGGGTCGCGAACATGAGGATCATCTTCTTGCCGACGCGGTACACCTCGGCATCGATGGCCCTCATCAGGCACCATTCCATCTTCGGGACGATTACGGGCTCGTCGAAGGTGTTCGTGAAGGTGATGCCGTCCTTGCTGACGGCGTGCCAGATGCAGTTGTTGTTATTGTCGGCCTTGGCCCAGCGGTGCTGGTAGAACATATGGATCACTCCGTCGAAGACTTTTACGCACGGAGCCACACACTGCCCGATAGGGTTCCCCTTCGAGTCCCGCAGGTCCAGGTCTCCGAGGTTCTCCCAATGTATCAGGTCCTTGCTGCGGGCGATTCCGGAAGTCATCCCGATGCGCGAAGGCTCGTATCCGGCAGGCACCCTGTCCTTGGAAAAGCCGGAAACCGTATGGTACATATAGTACTCGTCGCCTATCCGTATCGCGGTCGGATCCTTGGAGAAGGGCTTCTCGGCGCGGGTGCTGTCGGCATACTTCATGCCGAGAGGCTCTATAATGATCTTGCGGGGTTTCGCGGCAGAAGCCGTAAAGACGGCCAGGCTCAGCGCCGCGAGCAGGAAAAGGATGCGTCTTGCCATTTTACAAACGGATTATTCCGTCGTAAATTTAGCAAAACGCCGCCTATTTTCCAATACTTCCGGACTTCCCGGCGCGGGAGGCTTCCTCGAGGTTGCCGACGTTGCGGCGGCGTGAAGGCTGCTGAGCCTTTCCGAAGTTCCAGCTGAGGCCTATGCCGGCCCGGCGGCCGAACCATCTCTGGGTAATCAGGGAACTGGTCCCTTCATCCCCGGTGTTGACCTTGATGTTGCCGTTCATCGAATCGAAGATGTCGTCCATCTTGAGGTTGAGGGTCAACTTCCCTTCGAGGAAGGACTTCTTCACCGCTATGGAACTGCTGCCCATGGGGAGTATCTCGAAATACCCCCAGGTCATGCCGGAATTGCCGAAGGCGTCCCATTCGACCTTCCAGTCCTTCGGAAGCACGAAACTCAGGCAGGTGTAGCCGTTGAACGCCGGCTTGCCGTCGATAGTCATCCCGGTGGCGCTGAGGGTCCAGGAAAGCCATTTAGTGACAGGCAGGTAGCTGATGTTGCCGGAAAGGAAGAAGATGTTCCTTTCGCCCTTGTTCTCCCAGGTCAGGATCTGCGAGCCGTCGGTGTTGAAGGTCGGTTTCTGGGTCTGCAGGCCGCTCGTGTGGTCGTAGCCGGCTGACAGTGAGAAGTGCTGCCCGAACCCTGCGGTCAGCGAGAAGCTGTCGTCGTACTCCGGCAGGAGGTCCTTGTTGCCCTGCATGATGTTCTTCGAGTCCATATACTCGGGAGTGGGGTCGAGCTGGCTGTAGTGCGGGCGGTCGATGCGCCTCGAATAGGAGAGCGACATCATGTACTTTTCGGACGGGTTCCACGCCAGGTTCACCGAAGGAAAGAGGTCGAAGTACTCCCTCGCCTGCGTGTCCCAGTCGCCGAGAGACCTGGTGTACTCCCCGCGCAGTCCGATCTTCCCGGAGAATTTCCCGAACTGCCCCGAGGCGCTGGCGTACGCCGCCCCTATGCTTTCGCGATAGATGAAACCGTTGGTCTTGTCCGCTTCGCCGGTCACGGACATGCTCATGGCATTGTCAGTGCGGGAGGAGGACCATTTCGCTCCGGCCTCCATCATGACCTTTCCGAACGCGAGTCCCTGCCAGTCGGCTTTGCCCGACAGGATGTTCACGACGTTGTCCGAGCCTATGACGGTCTTCGAGAGACTGGAGAGGGTAGTCGCGTCGAAGCTCTCGTGCGAAGATGAGGACGTGCTCCCGTTGCGGTACCAGTCGAGGTTGGCGGTCAGTTCGGAGCTTTTCGCCGCGTCGAATACGTGCGTGAAGTTGAGGTTGCCCGAGTACATCGGGGACTTCGAAAGTTCGCTGCCGTCCTCCGTGGTGGATGCGACTGTCGTGCCGCCGAGGATGGTTTCGCTGAGGTTGTCGCCCTTCGAGGTGGTCATCCCGAAGGAATGCATGGGGGCGGTGAAGATGGCGCCGACGGTGTTCTTCTCGTCCAGGAACCAGTCCCCGGCGAGCTTGAGCTGACGGCTTGAGAAGTCGGAGTCGTACCTGGTGGAGGCCTTCGAAGTCACGGCCCCGGCGGTCGTGGCCATGTCCGTGTCCACCCCGAAGAGGAAGGGACTGCGGTCGGTGCGTCCGCCTATGATAAGGGTGGTGTTGGTCTTCTTCGTCCGCCAGCCTATGTTGGCCGAGACATTCCCCTCGAGCGCATTCCCGTACTCGCCGAAAGGCCACCATCCGCCTTCGGCGCTCAGGGTTCCGTTCAGCCCGGCGAGGGCGTTCTTCTTCAACTTTATGTCTATGATGCCGCCCTGCCCGGCCGCGTCGTACTTCGCGGTGGGGTTCGCGATAAGCTCTATCTTGTCGATGCTGCTGCCGTCGGTGCTCTTCAGCAGGCCCTTGAGGGCGTCTCCGCTGAGGTGCGACGGCCTGCCGTCGATCCAGACGCTGACGGCCTTGCCGTTGAGCTTGACGTTGCCGTCCTTGTCTATGGTCACGCCCGGAGCCTTGCGCAGCAGGTCATAGCCGTCGTTGCCCTGCGCGAACGCGCTTTCGCGCACGTTCATGACTATCTTGTCCGCCTTCATCTCCACCAGGGGAATCTTCTCGCTGACGCGGGCAGCCGCGAGCATCTCCCTGTCGGTCTCGAGAAGGATGTCGGGCAACGAAGCGTCCTTCGAAAGGGTGATCTCGCTGCGATGGTCCTTGTAGCCCATCAGGGAGACAGCGAGGGTGTAGCTGCCGCTTTCGGCCTGCAGGGACCAAAGCCCTTCGGCATCGGCCATCCCGACCGCCGCGATGGTTGAATCCGCCTTTACGAGGGCAACTGTTGCGAACGCCGCCGGGCTGCCGTCGCTCTTGTCGAGGACTTTGCCTTTTATGGTCGCGGGCGCGGACGCCTTGCTGAAGATTCCTTTTACTGACGGGGCAGCCGCGGCGGGAACCCCCGTTCCCGCCAGCAGTGCCGCCGCGATGCAGATGAAGATGAATTTTTTCACGATGAAACTACTGTTTGAGGTACATGGGTTCGTTGGGAATGACGATGGCCGCGATGATGTAGGCGAGCACGCCTCCGCCGAAGCAGAACACTGTGATCAGCCATCCGAGGCGTACGATGGTGGGATCGATGTCGAAGTAATCCGCAAGGCCGTTGCAAACGCCGGCGATCATGCGCCCGTCACGTTTTCTGTACAATCTCTTAGACATAATTCCGAGCATTTTGATAGTGTATTAGTAAACTATTACACTGCAAAGGTACTGCTTTTTTTTGAACGTGCAAGTAAAAAAGCAAAAAATTTGCCATTTTTTCTTTATTGCCTAAATTTGCATCAAATAACACGGCTATGATGAAAGGTATACGCCATATTTCATTCCTTGTCCTCCTTCTCTCTGTCATTTCCTGCTCGGATAACGGCGGCACGGAACCCCTTCCTTCCTCCGAAAGCATGAAGTTCAACTGCTTCCTCTCCGTCGCGGGCGAGACGGTCGACTGGCAGGAGGGGGAGTCCGTATCCCTGCACAATGGACTGCAGAAGAGCGCCAACAAGGGCACGATGATGCTGCGCTCCACTTCTTTCGCAAGCGGTTCCGCATCGGCCTGGACCGCTTACCGGATGAAGAGCAACATGTACTATGCCTTCTATCCCATGTCGCGCATCAGCGAGTGGGCTTCCGACGGAAAGCCAGTGGCGACCGTGGACATCCCTTCGGTGCAGGTCGCCCAGGGACCCGGCCTCTGCAAGGAAGCCTCCCTGTTCGTTGCAAGGACCACCGCCATGGAAAAGGCCTTCCACTTCGAGCCGGCCCTTTCCCTGCTGTCCTTCACCATCGACGACAACAGCCCCCTTGTGCGCGCCATAGAGGTTAAATCCGCTTCCGGAGCTGCGCTCGCCGGTTCCTGCCAGCTTGACCTGGCCGCTACCGACCTGCCTTCCGTGGTGAAGGTGGACAATCCTTCATCCTCGGTTACCCTTACCTCCTTCGACGGCGAGTGCCCTCTCGAAACTGGAGTATATTATATAGGAATAGCTCCCGGCGCTTACGCTCCGGGTGACCTCTCAGTGATCTTCCACTACAACAACGGCAGAGACAAGGAGGAGCCCCTGACCCTTCCGGGCAAGATCTTCGGCGGCAGTTCATGGCAGTACGGAGCCCTCGTGGCCGATGAAGAAAGCGGCGGCGAGGTCATAGGCGGCTACATCTTCCCCACGATAGAGGACACTTACGACATCTTCCTATTGATAGGCCAGTCCAACATGGCGGGGCGCGGGTACCTCACGGACGCTGACAAGAAGGAGACGGTCACCGGCGTATATCTCCTCGGTCCCGACGACAGCAAGGGCCAGGCTGCTCCCGTCGCTGCGACGCACCCGTTCAACCAGTATTCGACCGTTCGCAAGGACCTTTCGATGCAGCAGATGAACCCGGGGTACGGCTTCGTGACGACTATCCGTGGCCATACGGGCGGCAGGCCGATACTGATAGTGTGCAATGCCCTGGGCGGAAGTGCCCTCTCCCAGTGGGCCAAGGGAGCGGCGACCATCAACTGCGGGGCCGACGGAAAGGCGAAATCCCTCTATGCCGAGGCTGTCCGCAGGACTCTCCTCGCCATGCAGTACGGCCGTCTTAAGGGAATCCTCTGGCATCAGGGTTGCTCCGATTCCTCCGATTCGAAGGTGGCGGTCTATATGACCAATCTCAGCAAGATGGTGTCTGCCCTTCGTGAAGACCTGAAGAGCCCCAACGTGCCCTTTATCGCGGGCCAGCTGCCTTACTGGCGCTCCAATTCCCCGAATTTCAACAACATGATACAGACCATCAAGGACAATATTCCCAACAGTGACTGGGTCTCGGCGGAAGGGTGCACCCCTCGCGGGGAGACTTCCGACCCCCATTTCAGCCGCGACGGGCAGATCCTCCTCGGTCAGCGCTACGGGGAGAAGATCAAGAGTATGGTCTATCCTGGGATGTAGGGGCTATTTGGCCACCGTCGGATTTTCCGGTAAAAGTATTTTTGCGTCGGGATTCAGAAGGCGCGGATAAGGCAGGGACTTCACTCCGTTGAACTTCTGGTTGTCAGGCAGCGGTCCTTCGGCCGCGGCGCCCTTTTTCATCAGTTCCTGCAGTTCGGGGAAATACTTCTGATACACATCGCGCGGCAGCGCCCCGTGAGCCTTGCACACGGAAGCCGCCAGTCCCACCACTTCCCCGGCCATCCCGCAGGTGCGCATGACCCTTGTGGTCCCGAGGGCGACGTGGGTGACGGAGATGTCGCGCCCCGCCATGAACAGGTTTCCTATATTTCTGGAATACAGGCATCTGTAGGGCACCGCCACCGGGTGGATGTAATGGTGGATGGTCTTTGTCTTGAACTCTTCGCCCGGGAACCAGGGGGTTACCGCCGGATCAGGGAAATGAAGGTCCACGCTCCATGTCGCGGCGAAGGTGCCGTCCTCGTGGAACATGCCCTTGTCGATATCGTCCTGCTTGAGGATATAGTCTCCCATCAGGCGCCTGGACTCCCGCTTCCCGGCTATGTAGGCGACCCATTCGAGCCTCCTGTCAGGGTACATGCCGAGCCTGTTCTTGAGGTAGCTCCAGTTCGAGTAGATCACCGCCATCCCGTAGTCGCGCACATACTCGAACTCGCTGGTCATGTCGTGCAGCATGCCGGTTTCCCATGTCCATTCCCCCATGGTAACCTTCTGTACGCTCGAGTCGTTGAAGTTGAGACCGTAGTCGAACTCGGGGAAGGGGGACTTCTTTCCCGCTTCGCCGGAGTACCACTGGACGGAGGCCCCCAGCACGAAGCGGTCGGGCTGCTCCGGGGCGAGCGTCTCCCCGAACTCGGAGCGGGCCTCGCGGCCATAGTGCCAGTCCGCCCCGGCCATGTAACCGATGCTTCCGTCGCCGGTGCAGTCGGCGAAAAGCGGCGCGCTCAGGCGCGTTTCCTCGGAGGTGGCGATATCCCTTATGATGACCGCTGATATCTTAGTACCCCCGTCCATTTCGACAGCGACTGCCCGTTTGCACGCGTAAAGGGTGACTCCCGGCTGCGTGTCGATCCAGCTCTGCTTTTTCCCGTCCTCATAGTTCCCGGCGGGCTGGGCGTTGCCCTTGCGTGAGTGCCCGAACTCCCGCTGCATGCGCCCGAGGGCGGGGTAGGGGCCTACCTCGATCTGGCCTCCGAGGTGGACGCGGATTTCCGAGGAATTGTTGCCTCCGAGAAGAGGCCTGTCGTTCACGAGGGCCACCTTCATTCCCTGGCGGGCAGCGGCGACCGCGGCGCACATTCCGGCGATTCCGCCTCCTGCGACCACAAGGTCGTAGCTGAAGGTTTCAGCGGGAGACTGCGGAAGGCCCAGCATCTGTCGGCGCCACTGCATCGAAGGCTCCGGCGGTGTGCCGCCTTCCTTTGTCAGGAGGACGGCGTCGCAGCGGCCTTCGAACCCGCTGAGGTCGTTCAGGGCGAGTTCCACCTCCCCGGCTTTGAGTTTCATGCTTCCGGCGCACTGCCACTCCCAGCGGTTTCCCGTCGTGCCGAGCTTGTTCTTCAGGAACTTCTTACCTATCCTTATGCGGAAGGCTCCGGGGCCTTCCTTCGAGGACCAGGGAGAGGTCCAGTTGTAGGTCCTTGCCCAAACCGTCCAGGTGCCGTCTTCGGGGATGGCGACGGTGGTGGAGGCGTCAGGAACGGGAACGCCCATGCCGTGTGCCAGCAGATAGGGGGACCCCATCTCGTCCATGAACTGCTGGTCCAGGCACCAGCCGCCCTTCGAGGCGAAGGCCTCGCATTCCAGTAATATCGACTTGTTTTCAGGCGCGGTCCGGGCCGTTGCCGCAAGGCTTGCGGCGGCCAGTGCCAGAAGAATGATAAAAGTGCGTTTCATACCTTGCAAATATAAGACAATAATCCGGTTAATTTTTGTAATTTTGTGCCCGAAATCGGTATGATTCTGTTATGAAATATTTGACCAACGACAAATTGACCATCGTGGGAGCCGGCGGAATGATCGGTTCCAACATGGCCCAGACAGCCCTCATGCTGGGGCTTACCCCTAACATCTGCCTTTATGACATCATCGAGACCTGCGTCCACGGAGTGGCGGAGGAGATGTTCCACTGCGGTTTCGAAGGAGCGTCCATAACCTGGACTACCGACCCTGCGGTCGCCTTCAAGGATGCAAAGTACATCGTTTCCTCGGGCGGAGCTCCCCGTAAGGAGGGTATGACCCGCGAGGACCTGCTGAAAGGCAACTGCGAGATTGCGGCCCAGTTCGGTGACTATATCAAGGAATACTGTCCTGACGTCAGGCACGTGGTGGTGATCTTCAACCCCGCGGATGTGACGGCCCTGACCGCCCTCATCCATTCCGGACTGAAGCCCGCGCAGCTGACTTCGCTCGCGGCACTCGACAGCACCCGCCTGCAGAGCGAGATCGCCCGCGAGTTCGGCGTCCTGCAGTCGGAAGTCACCGGCGCATGCACCTACGGCGGCCACGGCGAGGCCATGGCGGTGTTCGCTTCGAAGGTCAAGGTGTGCGGCAAGCCCCTCTCCGAGATGGGCCTTTCCGAAGAAAGGTTCGCCGAGATCAAGCACGCCACCATCCAGGGCGGCTCGAACATCATCAAGCTGCGCGGCCGCTCCTCGTTCCAGAGCCCGGCCTACTGCGCCGTGAAGATGATAGAGGCTGCGATGGGAGGGGAGAAGTTCACCCTTCCTGCCGGATGCTACGTCAACTGCGACAAGTGCGGCTTCAAGAACGTCATGATGGCCATGCCGACCGTCATCGACGCCGACGGCGTGCACTACTGCACTCCCGATGGATCTGCGGAGGAAATGGCTGCGCTGAAGGTCTCCTACGAGCACCTCTGCAAGATGCGCGACGAGATCGTCTCGCTCGGCATCGTCCCGCCCGTCTCCGAGTGGAAGAGCCTGAATCCGAACCTGTAGTCCGTATTTTAAATATGGTGAAAATACACCGCCGCCACTGCAGCAAGGGCGGCGGTTTCCGTACGCAGACGGGAGTCGCCCAGATGGACCGGGATGAAACCGGCGTCGATGGCGGCGTGCAGCTCTGATGGAGAGAAATCCCCTTCAGGGCCTATCAGGATGGTGTAATCGGCGGGTCCGTCCCAGGCTGAGAGGACCTCGCTTATGGATCTGCGGGGATGGTCCGCGTCCTCGAAGCAGCAGGCGATCATCCGAAGTTTCCGGCCTTCGTAGTATTCGGCTTCAGGTCCGGCTTCCCCGGCAATCAGTTCCTTTACGGTCGCCGGTTCTTCTATGAAAGGGACAACCGCTTTCAGCGACTGCTTCGCCGCCGAGAGCGCTATCCTGTCGGCGCGGTCCTTCTTATATACCTTCCTTTCGGAGCGTTCCCCTGTCACGGGGGAGATGACGTCCACACCCATCTCCACGGCCTTTTCCACGAACCACTCGAAACGCTCGTTGTTCTTGGTCGGGCATGCGGCCATGCGGAGCCAGTACGGATGCGCGCCCCAGTTGTCCTGGAAAGAAATAACTTCGGCCACGGCCTTTTTGGGGGAAGCTTCGCGAAGCCGGCAGGAATAGAGTCTTCCCTTCCCGTCGATTATGTCCAGTAGGTCCCCTTCGCGGTGCCTCAGGACCCTGACGCAGTGCGCGGATTCCTCCTCGTCCAGCCTGCAGAGGCCGCCCTCAAAGTCCTTGCCGTAAAACAGTTCCATCTACTTGCGGATTATCTCGACCTCTCCGCGGAGGCCGAGCTTGATTATCTGGGATTCCCTGCCGGTGGAGTCTTTACCGAACCGCGGCGGGACCGTGAAATCCACCGCCTCCCTGATTTCGGGGGCGATCTCCTTGAAAGAGGCGGGGGAAGGTTCCCCGGAGATGTTCGCCGAGGTGCTGACAAGGGGCCTGCGAGTCATACGCAGCAGCGAGATGCAGAAGTCGTTCATGGGGATGCGTATCCCCACGGAGCCGTCTTCAGCCACCACTCCCGGGGCCAGTCCCTGCGCACCGGGATAGACTATGGTCATGGGGGCGTCGTTCACTTCCACTAGGTCTATTGCTATGGAAGGGATCTCGCGTATGTACCGCGCCACCATGTCCAGGTCCGCGGCGAGCACCACCAGCGACTTGGCTTCGGAACGGCGTTTGATCGCGAACACCTTCTCCACGGCTTCCTGGCAGGTCGCGTCGCAGCCTATCCCCCATATCGTGTCAGTGGGGTAGAGTATCACCCCTCCGGCCTTGAGCACCCTCAGGGCCTCGGCCATCACTTCTTCGTCAGTCATAGGTCCTGTCTGTCAAAAAGGTTTCCTTTCCTCTTCCACCAGCGTATGAGCATCCAGCCGATGAGCATGCCTCCGAGATGGGCGAAGTGCGCCACTCCCTGCGCGGTACCGGTGATGCCGGTGAAGAGCTCGATGGCCGCGAATATCAGCACCATCCACTTCGCGCTGAGGGTAACCGGCGGGAAAATGAGCGTCAGCTTCGAATCAGGGAAGAGCATCGCGTACCCGATCAGCACTCCGTAGATGGCCCCCGAAGCTCCCACGGTGGGGGTCATCTTGAGGGCCATATATGAATCGGCGGCCTGCCTGGACCCTTCCGCGACAGCGCTGAGGTAGCTCTGAGCCTGCAGGGCCTCGACCCCGAGGTGCAGGGCCGCCGCGCCCAGGCCGCAGACCATGTAGAACGTCAGGAACTTCTTTTCCCCTATCATCCTTTCGACCACGCAGCCGAAGATGAATAGGGTATACATATTGAAGAATATGTGCCAGAAGTTGCCGTGCATGAACATGTGGGTGACGATCTGCCACCAGTGGAAGTACTGCGACTTCGGGTAGAACAGGGCGAAGTTGGAGATCATGAATTCCTTGTTGATGAGGGTGGCAAGGAAGATGATCAGGTTGATTATGATGAGGTGCTTCGTGACCCTGGGGATGTTCCCCATGATGCCGGAGCCCCCTCCGGAGTTGCCGTTATAGTAGTACTGCATGCTCTTAGAATCTGTTTTCAATGTCCTCCAGCGGGAGGATTGCGACTATCCTCTTTCCCCGGGGCGTGAGCTCCGCGTTGCCGCTGGCGAAAAGTGCATCTATAAGTTGCCGTGCCTCCATGGGGGAGTGGAACTTCCCGGCGGAAGCGGCCCCGAGGGTGGCGAAGCGCTCCGCCATCGCGGCGTTCATCCTCTCCGGGAGCCCTGCATGGTCTTCCGAGAGCAGTATCGCCAGGTCGGAGACCATCTGTTCCATCCTGCCTTCCTCGCAGGAATAGCCTTCAGGGACGCCGCCGACCACCACCGTATCCTCGCTTTCAGGACGTATGTCGAAGCCGAGGGCCTTCAGCATGGACGCATGCTCCTCGAAGAGCGTCCGCTGCGCTGCCCCTACCTGCACGCTCACGGGGAAAAGCGCCTTCTGGGTAAAGTGCTGCCCTGAGGAAAGGGCCTTGAGGGCGCGCTCGTAGAAGATCCTCTCCCACGCCCTGCGTATGTTGACCACCATCATGCCCGATGCGGCGGGGGTGACTATGAACTTGTCTTTCAGGAGTATGGTCTGCATGGCGGGGACCGTTTTCTCTTCGAAGAGGGCGCCGTAGTCCTCCCTTCCCCCGGCAGGACGCGAGTATCCTGCGACGGACTCGCCGGAATGGACCTGCGGCCTGAATGTCTCCTCACCCGCGAAACCCTCGAATTCTTCCGGACTAACCGCCGGGGCGAAGGGGTCGTAGGAGGGGTCGAAGGCGGGCGTGGGTTCCGCTGCGGGCCGGTAGGAGGCGAAGCTCCCGCCTATGGAAGGAAGTTCCACTGCCCCTTCCCTGTCGAAGTCTATGCTGGCGCCGAAACTGTTCTTGCCGAGCGTTTCCCTCACGCAGGCGTACAGGAGCTGGAATATCACCGGCTCGTCTTCGAACTTCACCTCGGTCTTGGTCGGGTGGATGTTGACGTCGACTCCATGGGGGTCGGCCTCCAGGAAGATGAAATAGGAGGGGGTGAGCCCTTCCGGGGTCATCTCCTCGTAGGCCTTCATCACCGCCTTGTGGAGGTAGCTGCTGCGGAAGAACCTTCCGTTCACGAAGAAGAACTGGTTCCCGAGGGTCTTGCGGGCGCTGTCGGGGCGCCCTATGAAACCACTGATCCTCACTGGGGACACGTCGGCGGAAATGTCCACGATCTCCCCGACCACGTTCTTCCCGAGCAGGTCCAGTATGCGGAATTTCATCGAAGAGGCCTTCTTCAGCACGAGCACGTCGCGTCCGTTGTGGATGAGTGTGAACGCGAGCGAAGGGCGTATCATCGCTATGCGGATGAACTCCTCGATTATATGCTTGAACTCGACGTTGTCGGATTTGAGGAATTTGCGGCGGGCGGGGGTGTTGAAGAAGAGGTTCCGGACCTCGAAGTTGGAGCCCTGGGGGC